>Ga0163144_10026027_pt1 | contig 11396 bp, 10 predicted proteins | sample OliLak19BULKMAT1_FD_123175 | JGI IMG/M metagenome (GOLD analysis project Ga0163144, IMG submission 123175) | Freshwater microbial mat bacterial communities from Lake Vanda, McMurdo Dry Valleys, Antarctica - Oligotrophic Lake LV.19.BULKMAT1 | ecosystem: Environmental > Aquatic > Freshwater >... | reverse complement strand
GGTAGAGCGGCCCACCAACATCCTATCTCCAACGATGGCGCGAACTTCATCCATCGAGAGATCATCCTGACCGACGTGGATGCCGTCTGCTCCGAGATCAGCGGCGAGATCGGGGAAGTCGTTGACTACGAAGGGAACCCCGGCATCGGCACAGATCGGTTGAATCTCCCGCCCCATCCGGCGAATCGCCTCCAAATCATGTCCTTTGGCCCGAAGCTGGATCACGTCGATGCCACCGGCGATCATCTCCCGAGCCACTCGCTTGATTTGATCAGGAGCGACGTAGCCGAGATCGAGGATGCCGTAAAGCGTGGCGGAGGCAAGAGTGGAGCGTGGCATGGCTGGAGGGGGTGTGGCAGCAGTCACGCCATCAGGCTCTGCCGGCAGAGCATGGCATACACTCCATCCTGGCTCAGCAGTGAATCATGAGTGCCTTGCTCGACCACAAGACCATGATCGAGCACGTAGATCCGATCCGCGTTGCGCACAGTGGAAAGTCGGTGGGCGATCACAAAACTGGTCCGTTTCGCCATGAGCCGTTCCAGAGCACTTTGAATCAGTTTTTCGGTTTCGGTATCGACGCTGGCAGTGGCTTCGTCGAGCAACAGGATCGGAGGATTTTTCAAGATAACCCGGGCGATGGCGATGCGCTGCTTTTCGCCGACCGAGAGTTTGATGCCGCGTTCACCTACCTGGGTCTCAAGTTGTTGTGGCATGGCCTCGACAAAATCGGCGGCGTTGGCGGCCCGGAGGCTATCCCAGAGTTCGTCCTCCGAGGCGTCGGGACGGGCCAGCAAGAGATTCTCCCGCACCGATCCGTGGAACAGAAAGCTCTCCTGGGTGACGTAGCCCATGGCTTCGCGCAAAGCCGACTTTTTGACCGCATGGATATCCTGCCCGTCGACCCGGATCACTCCGCTATCGGCCTCGTAGAAGCGGGTCAGCAGATTGATGATCGTCGATTTCCCCGCCCCGGTGTGACCGACCAGCGCGATCATCTCGCCCGGTGCGGCCTCCATCGAGACGCCTTTGAGGGTGGCGACATTTTCGCCGTAAGAAAAGCGAACATCCTCGAACACCACGGCTCCGCGCACCGGTGTCGGCAGATCGAGTCCCTCATCGACGTTTGACTCCTCAGCTTCGTCCATGATCTCGAAGACCCGCTCACCGGCAGCTCGACCGGCTTGAAGGATCTGATTGAGTCCGTGCAAGCGGGTGATCGGCTCGTAGAAAAGATTCAAGGCCACGAGGAACGCGACGAAGACCCCCGTCTCCTGAGCAAGGCTCCCGTCACCGGGGGTCTGCATAACGAACCAGGCCCCGAATCCCAGCACGAGGGCGTAACCGGCATTACGGCAAAATTCCATGCTCGGGCTGTAGGCCGCCCAGACCCGCATGAGGTGCAGAGTGGCGTGGCGGAGCTTGTCACTGGCGGCGTTGAAACGAGCTAGCTCGGCTTCCTCACGGGTGAAGGTTTTGATTTGTTGGATGCCATCGATATTGTCGTGGAGCAGCGAGTTCATCGTGCTGGTGGCCCGCCGCACCCGGCGATGTCGTTTCGGAGCAGTCCGAGTGTAGAACCAAGCCCCTCCGGCGAGGAGGGGCATCGGAAGCATCGAGATGGCCGCGAGACGGGGCTCCAGACTGAACAGATAGACCCCCACCACCAGAACCTGAAGGATCGCGATGACACCTTGTTCGATTCCGTCGATGAGAACCCGTTCCATTGAGGTCACGTCCTCGGTCACCCGGGTCATGATGTCGCCGGTTTGGCGATTGTCGAACCAGCGCAGGGGGAGCCGCTGGATTTTGTGGTAAAGATCGGAACGCAGATCGTAGATCACCTTTTGCTCGAAGGTGTTGTTGAGGACGATTCGCAAGCCGTTGAGCAAGTTGGTGGTAAAAAACGTTCCCAGAGCGATCAGGGCCAGCGGCACCAAACGGTCGAAGTCCCTCGTAGGAATCACCTCACCAGTGATGGTTTTCGCCACTTCCGGGAAGATCACCACCATCAGGGTCATCACGATGGCACAACTCAACTGACCGAAGCCGAGCAAAGGGTAACGCTTGAGATAAGAGAAAACTCGGAAGATAGTGGACATGGAATTTACGGCGATGGCGAAGGCGGAGTCGGACTATAGACCTTACGCCTGACAGCGATCCCGGCAGGTTCCCCTTTCGATAAAAATGACGCGCCAACGACTGCGACTTTTCCTCCGGGTGGTCTTCCTCGGACCGACCCTTGCTGTCGTTGCATTGATCGTCGGATGCAATCTCTGGATCGTCCTTTCGACCCAGGAGCGTATTTTTGACTCCCTCGAAAAACTCGATCATCGACCCATGGGTCTGGTTCTGGGAACCTCCCGGAAAGTCGATCCCACCACGCTGAACCGCCATTTCGAGAATCGCCTCGCCGCCGCCGCCGAACTCTTCCAGGCTGGGCTCGTGGATAAACTGATCGTCAGCGGACACCGGGAATCGGTGTATTACGACGAACCCCGCGACATGGCCAAGGCCCTCATCGAACTCTCAATTCCAGAGGCTGCCATCTCCCAGGACGGTCTCGGCGGACGCACCCTCGACTCGGTCCGCCGGGCCAACGAAGTGTTCGGTTACGACCGCTTCGTGATCATCTCAGACGATTTTCACGTCGCCCGGGCGCTCTTCCTGGCCGACTGTCTGGGCCTCGATGTGGTCGCCTACCGCAGCACGCCGGTTGATTTCGAATCGTCCCGGGGAGTGCGGGTGCGGGAGTGGTTCGCCCGGGTCAAGGCGGTGCTCGACGTGGTCGAGGCGAAAGTTGCCGAGCGCTGAAAGGGAACTGTGTAATCATTCTCAGGTTTGTCCGGCCCAACCGGATACTCAAGCTTACGGAGTGTAGATCTCGCCCGTGTAAACATTGCCTGTTCCACCCCGAAGAAAACCGACCAGGGTTTGCCCGCTCTCTTGTGCAAACGCGACGGCGAGGCTGCTGGGGGCGGAGATCCCTGCGACGACCGGGATTCCGGCAAGACGGGCTTTTTGCATGAGCTCGAAGGAAATACGACCGCTCACCAGGAGGATGCATTGACTCAGGTCGCGACGATCAAGAAAGGAACGCCCGATGACTTTGTCGAGGGCATTGTGGCGTCCGACGTCTTCTCGGGCGACGAGGAGATCGCCCGTGAATGTGAAGAGTGCTGAAGCATGCAAACCGCCGGTGCGATGAAAGGTAGCCTGCTCCTGGCGGAGGCGATCAGGGAGTGCGTTCAGGACCGACCAGCGGACCGGCTCGGCAAGTGGTGGAAGTGGAGGGAGCTTTTGCAACACGGCATCCAGAGTCGCCTTGCCACACACGCCGCAACTGCTTGAGGTGAAGACATGGCGGGTCAGCGAGGCGAAATCGGGGTCGTTCTTCAGTTGGACTTCAATCTGATTCTCCACTTCGACGAGATTGATGCGCTCGATCTCAACGGGGCTTTGCAAAACACCTTCAGTGAGGAGAAATCCGACCGCGAGTTCGTCATCGTGACCGGGGGTGCGCATGGTCACCGCAATGTTGCGACCATTGACTTTGATTTCGAGCGGCTCCTCAACGGCGACGTGATCGATCTCCGTCGAGCCGATTTCGCCCTCACGGATGCGTTTCACAGGGACGGAGGCGTCGCGAGGAATCGCGGACAGTTTGGCGAGATCTTCAGGGGTATTCAGGTTGGCAAAACGAGCGAGCTCGATTTCAGAAAGCTGGCGGGCGGCGATGATGTTGGCGGCCGATGCCTCATCGAGGATGACTTGCAGACGTCGCTCCCCACGGGAGTGCGCGGCTTCGAGCAGGGTAAGCATTTCCTGGCGGGGATAGGTCGCGGCAAGTGGTTCCCATCCCCGGGAAGATCGGGGAACGTGGCAGCCGCGGTATTCGACCAACTCACTCAGAAAGGCTTCTTCGATCAGCGGCAAATCAACGGCGAGCACGAGCACTCGCTCGGCGGTGCTCGCTCGAAAGCCCGCCAGCAAGCCTCCGAGCGGGCCGAGGTCAGGAATGTCATCCGCAAGTCGCGTCACCCCGGAGAGAACCTCGGGAAAAGGCTGTTCGGGCCGGGCGGACAAATAGATGTTGTCCGGGGAGAGGAGGGCGAGTTTGCGCAACTGCACCGCATAGAGTGGATGGCCGCGCCAGGAGACAAAAGCCTTGTCTTGACCGAGTCGGGACGAGCGGCCTCCGGCGAGGAGGAGGGCATCGAAGGGAGTGGTCATGTGTGACCGGAAAGGATCGTAGAATCAGGCCGGATACCTTCCGGACCAGACTATCGCGTAATCCATTGTTGCATGATCTCACGAACCTCTTGATGGGGGATGGAATTGCCTTCGCGCAGATCTTGTTGCCCTCGTTCGCGGGAGGAGAGGAAACGAAGTCGTTCCTCGGTTTCCGACCACGAGGCGGATTGAGGGAGTTCGTGAAGTGCTTGGATGGCTTGTTCCTTCGCTGACATGGGGGAAGCATAGCCGATCCCCGCTCACTCGACAAGCCCGCGAGGGCATCTGTCCCTGGCTACTCCGCCAAAACGGTGTGGAAAACTCCCCCGGAAAAACACCACGAGACGGCGCGTTGCGAGCGTAGGGGATGGGTCTGGCGGGATCTTTTCGGGCTGGTTCAAATCCGTCTCGAACAGCGGCGCAATGCCTGAAAATCAACTTATAGCGTGTTAATGGCTTGACTGAGGCTCCTAGGCGAAGCGGAAGACCGAGGCGTTGGAAAAGGGCGCGAACTACGTGGCGACGATGCTCCAGCGCTTCGCGGTGAGGAGCTTGAAGCATGTCCGCTGACTGAGGAACTATATCTACCAAGCGGTTCCCTGGAGCGAAGCCGTGGCTCGCTTGAGGGCGGTATGCATCACTTTTTGATGGAAGTTTTGCACACCGCTTCCCTCGTAGCAATGATTCCCCGATTGCGCCAGAGACTTCGCCCGACCAAACAGGGTATGATCCCGCACTCAACCCCATCGACTTTGCGCTTCATGATAAGATTCCTCCTTTTTGCTCTCGCCCTTTCTACCCTCCCGGTCGCGGCTGGTCCGACGGTGATCTATGTCTCGGAGAGCGGGGACAATCGCATCGCCCTTTTCACCCTGAACGAGGAAACCGGTGACCTGACCCGGACGGGCGCCTTTGACCTGAATGGCTCGCCCGGCAGTCTCACGATACGGCCGGATCATACGCATCTTTACGCGGCGGTGCGGACGACGAAGGAGTTCGCCTCCATCCGGGTCGATCCCGCCACGGGCGCTCTTTCCGAAGCAGTGATGGCGCCGGCGGGGAGCAACTCCGCCTATGTCCACCTCGATAAAACGGGTGACTGGCTTCTCTCGGCGTCCTACAGCGAGGGCGTCGTGAGTGTGAGCCGCATCACCGACGGCATCGTCACCGGCAAGCCGGTCTCGTCTCTCGTCACGGGAAAAAAGGCGCATTCCATCATGACCGACGCGGCCAATCGTTTTGCTTTTGTCCCTCACGTCGTGGAACTGAATAAGGTCGAGCAGCTGAAGTTCGACGCGGCGACCGGGATGATCACCCCGAACACTCCGCCGCATCTCGGTGGCGAGGCGGGCGCGGGGCCCCGGCACATGGCCTTTCACCCCGGTGGACGCTGGGGTTACCTCGTCAACGAGCAGGGCCAGAGCGTGACCCGATGCGACTATGACCCGAGCACCGGCACCCTGACGCGCCGCGAGACGCTCTCGACGACCCCGCCGGAATGGGACAAGTCCAAAGGAAGCTGCGCCGATATCCACGTCAGTGTCGACGGCCGTTTTCTCTACGCCTCGAATCGCGGGCACGACAGTCTCGCCGTCTTCGCGATCGACCCTGCGACGGGGAAACTGACGTCGCTGGGGCAGACCCCGACAGAGAAAACGCCGCGTTCTTTTGCCCTGATCCCCGGGGGAGGAAATTACCTCGTCGCTGCAGGTCAGGGGTCGGACACGCTCATCGTCTATCGCCGCGACCCCGAGAATGGAACCCTGACGCCGCTCAAGACCTATCCCTGCGGAAAGAGTCCGGCTTGGGTTCTCGGGGTGAAGTTTTGAGGTTGTTTCGACTTCAGTTCACAGGTAATTCACAAATTCACAAATTCACAGCGACAGCAGTGAAGCGTAAAGGGCGACCATTTTGGTCCCCATCGCATCGAGGGTGTGGTTGGCCAACGCCTTCTGCCGCGCTTGCTCGGCGCAGGATGCGGCAAAATTCGAATCCTGCAAGAAACGACGGATCGCCCCGGCGAGCTCCGCCGCGTCGCTCCCCGGAACCAAGAGACCGGAAGTTCCGTCGTCAATGATCTCGGGAATGCCGCCCACGTTTGTTCCGACAAAAGGCGTCCCGGCGAACATCGCCTGAATGCCCGACTGGGGGATGCCTTCGTTCTTGGTGCTGGCCAAAGTCGCCACGTCGAAGGCCCGGAAGGCGGGCCAGGGATCGCTCCGGTGACCTGTCAGATGGATCCGTGAAGCGAGACCTGAATAGGCGATCAATGCTTCGATCGTGCCCCGGATCGGACCATCGCCGACCAGTACAAGATGATGCCCGGGGAATTCCGCTGCGAGCATGCGAAAGGCCTCGATCAAAAAGGCATGTCCTTTCCAACTCCTCAGCACCGAGACTTGTCCTATGAAACGAGCCGTCTCCGGCAGCCTTAGCTCTGTCGCGAGAGTCCGTCGCGCGTCCTCGCGCTCGGCCAACTCCGCCGGCACCCGCACTCCCGTGGCGATGGTGTGGACTCGTTCCGCCGGCACGCCGAGTTCGTCGATGAGTTGCTGGCCGATGCAATTTCCGGTTGTGACCACGGCGTCCGCCAGTTTGCCATACTGGATGCGGTTGAGCGAATGCGCTCCCACGCCGGTGCTGACGTGGCGGAAGCGGACCGTCCGGATTCTGCAGGAGCGTGCCGCGAGCAGACCGACCCAACTATCGACGCTGCTGTGGGTCGCGACGACCTGGGGTTGATACCGGCGCAGCAATCTCCGCATCGCAAAAAAGTCCCCAAGCTGGGTCTTCTTCGCCAGCGCCAGGGACTCGACTTCCAGTCCGGCTTCCTGGGCGTTTTTGAAGAGTTGTCCCTCGCCGGGAGTCACCAGAATGATCCGATGCCCCTGCTCCCGCATCCAGAGCGCCTCGCTCAGGATCCGGATTTCCTGCCCTCCCCACGCGTCGGACGCCTCGGTGTGGAGGATCGTCAACGGATTGGATGCGGGCTTGGCAGACGGCTCGGGCATGGAAAATGGGCGGGGAAGACTCACGGGCTTACACCGTAGCTCCTCAAAACACAAGTGCCAGCCGGTTCCGGGTTTCCGCATCGGACACGAAAATCGGTTTGTGCTTTTTCCGGGGGAGTTCTTATTGGCGGGACTTTATGAGCAGCAAGCCAATCAAACTCCACATCCCCGGACCCGTCGAGGTGTCACCCGCCACTTTCGAGGCGATGTCACGTCCTATGATCGGGCACCGCAGCAAGGATTTCGTGACACTTTACGATGGGATCCATCCCCGGCTCCAGTCGCTCATGGGAACCTCCCAGCCGGTGTTTCTCTCGACCTCCTCGGCTTGGGGCGTCATGGAAGGCGCGATCCGCAATCTCGTCGCCAAAAAGGTGCTGTGCTGCTGTTCGGGAGCCTTTTCTGACAAGTGGATCGATGTTGCGCGGCGTTGTGGCAAAGACGCCGAGGCGCTCCAATACGAATGGGGCACTCCCGTCGATCCCGCCGAGCTCAACGCCAAACTCGCTACCGGGGAGTTCGACGTGGTCACTTTCATCCACAACGAAACTTCGACCGGTTGCATGAATCCGCTCGCCGAGGTCGCCGCTGTGGTGCGGAAATACGACGACGTGCTCCTCGTGACCGACACCGTGTCCAGCTTCACCGTGGTGCCCATCGAAGTGGATGCGCTCGGAATCGACGTCCTTCTGACGGGCAGTCAGAAAGCGCTCGCCCTGCCTCCTGGGTTGGCGCTGTTCACCGTCTCGGAACGAGCTTTCGCCCGTGCTGCGGTGGTGAAGGATCGTGGTTACTACTTCGACTTCCTTGAGTTCCAGAGCAATCAGGTCAACTCGATGACGCCAAGCACCCCGTGCATCTCTCTGATTTACGGGTTGGATCATCAGCTCGATGTCATCTTCGCCGAGGGAATTGAGAATCGCTTTGCCCGTCACGCCCGTCTCAACGACATCGTGCACGATTGGGTTGAGGCCAACGGCTTCGAGTTTCTCGCCCCGGCCGGCTTCCGTTCCAAGTCGCTCACTTGCATCAAGAATAACAAGGGCATCGACGTTTCCAAACTGCAAAAGATCATGCGTGACGAGCACGCCCTCGCGATCGACGGCGGCTACGGCAAGATCAAAGGCACCACCTTCCGCCTTTCAAACATGGGCGATGAGACGGACGCCACCATCCTCAACCTGCTTGCCGCCCTCGACGATTCGCTCGGCAAGCTGTAAACTGCCGATGTCATGACTTCGCCCGCGCCCACCCTCTTCCGTCCGGACCTGGGTCGGGTGGCGGTGAAAATCTGCGGGATCACCAACGGTTCCCAGGCCGAAGCGATCGCCAAGGCCGGGGCCGATGCTCTTGGGATCAATTTTTGGCCGAAGTCGAAACGCTTCATTGCCCTCGAATCAGCCCTGCCGTGGTTGCGCGAGCTCGCCGGGCGCATCCCCCGCGTCGCGGTTCTGGTCAATCCCGAAGAGGATGAACTGCATCGTCTGCTCGACAGCGGCGCGATCGACTGGCTCCAACTCCACGGCGATGAGACACCCAACAGGGTAGAGTCACTGACCCGACAGGGTATGCCCGTGTTCAAAGCCCTCGGGGTGCGCGATGCAGGCTCTCTCGCGGAAGCGGCCACCTATCCGGGCCGAACGCTTCTCCTCGATGCCTATGCTCCGGTCGAATACGGCGGCAGCGGCCACACCATGGATTGGAGCCTTGGAGCCAGCGCCGTGGCCGAGTGGCCGGAACGCCAGATCATCCTCGCCGGGGGGCTCACTCCGGGAAATATTGCGGCAGCCATTGCTCAAGTTCGTCCCGCCGGAGTCGATGTCGCCAGCGGCGTCGAGGTGAGTCCGGGCGTGAAGGACCTGGAGAGAGTGCGGGCGTTTATCGAAGCGGCCCGGAGCGCCTAGTCAGCCTGGATCAAACCGTCTCGTTGTGGTAAGCGAGTCGGCTGAATCGTCACATGCGCTCTTCCGCCTGCGAGACCGACAGCGATTTCGAGGGAACCATCGACCCTATTTCGGAGCAGCCACCGCTTTCGACGGAGGCAAAAAGGGCATGGCACCCTTCGTCAGCGTCTTCCGCCGATAGATCGTGCCTCCATTGCCGACGTAGAGCCAGGCGTGATCCGGGCCGGCAAAGCACACACTGACCAGTCCGGCGCTTGGGTCCGGAGTCGAGATCACCCCGCCCATGCGCCCAGTCGGGTCGAACATTTGCAAGCCCACCGCTGTCGTCACGTAGTAACGACCATGGATGTCCGTGGCCATGCCGTCGCCTTTGGCAATCTCGGGATCGCTCACCGGCGTGCGCATGGTCATGTAGTTCTCCGGGTGCGACAAAGCGCCATCGGCCTCGATGCGGAGGACCCAAACGAACTTTCCACCATGATCTGACACGGCGAGCGTTCCCTGATCGGGGGATAGGGTGATGCCGTTCGGCTTGGTGACCACTCCCGTGCTGACTACGGTCATGACCCCTTGAGGATCGATCCGGCGGATCTCCGAGGTGGGAGTCATCGTGAAGTAGAGATTGCCATCGTGGGTCACGACCAGGTCATTCGGCCGCACCTCAGCGGCGAGCTCCTTGGTCGCCCCTCCCGGAGTGATCGCGACAACGCGCTGGTCCTTGCTCACACAGGCGTAAAGGATCCCGTCAGCACCCCATTGCAGCCCGCTGATGCCGGGGGCATCGGGCACGAACTCGGAGACCTTGCCCTCGAGATCGACTTTGTAAACCGCCGTGCCGCCTTTCACGTCGGAGAAGTAAAGATTGCCTTCGGCATCGCTCTCGAGCGCGTCGGTGAAGTTGTAACCGGTCACAACAGGCTCCCAGCTTTCGCCGTCGATGATCACCTGACTGAGCGCCATGTCCTGGGCCATCGCCAGCGGAGAGAATCCACCCGCGAGCAGGCCGATGGTCAAAAAATAAATTCGATGCATGGTTTTCAAAGTTCGAGGTTTTTCCAATCGCTCCAGAGCCAGCGAAGAGTGTCGGGGAAGACGGCGCCGCCATGGCGTCCGCTGTGTTTGCCAGTGCCGAGAACAAACTTGTGATCATACCCGGCGAAGGTCAGGGCGGCGTCCATGTCGCGGTTCGCCAGCGGCCAATTGCCATGGAGATTGTCGAGGTCGTTCTCACCATCTTGAAGGAAGATTCGAAGCGGTTTCGGGTCGGTTTTGCGGATCATCGCCGGATAGACATGGCCGCCCCGGATGTTGGTAAAGCTGCCGATGTGGCTCACCACTTTGCGGAAGGAATCGGGTCGCTCCCACGCGACGGTGAAGGCACAGATGGCTCCAGAACTGTTCCCGCAGATCGCGCGAGCGTCGGGGTTGTCAGTGATCTTGTAGAGCTTGCCGACCTCAGGCAGGATCTCTTCCAACAAAAACCGAGCGTAGAGGTCGCCGAGGGAATCGTATTCGTAGCTGCGGTTTTTGCGGGGTTCCTGACCCTCCCTAGCTGCGGGAACCTGGCCGGGATTGATGAAGACTCCGATCGTCACCGGCATCTCTCCAGCGGCGATGAGATTGTCGAAAACCGCCGCTGTGCGGAAGGAACCGTCTTTTTTGAGAAAGCCTTCGCCGTCCTGGAAGACCATCAGCGCGGCCGCTTGATCGGGTTTGTATTGGGCCGGGACGTAGATCCAGTAGCTTCGTTCCGTGCCGGGAAAGAGCGTGCTGGTCCACTCGTATCGGGTGACCGTTCCGGCGGGAACTCCCTCGTGTCGGGTGGCATCGGGGCCGGGGACGTAGTCTTCATCGGTGGCGGATAGCGGAGAGCAGAGCAGGCCAAGGCAGGTCACCAACAAGGCGGAGAACGAAATACGGGGATTCATGGGGAAGTGGGCGAAACGCCACTGGGTTCGAGTGTGTAGGAATTCGCCTCCCCTGGCAACCTCGCAGAAGCGGCTTACGGCATCGCGGGAGGACCGGGTTGGGCGAGAGCGAACTTGTCCGACTTCAGGCGAAGCGTCTCGAAGATCCCATTCATCCGATGCCTCTTGCCGGATTTTTGCCTGCTTCATGCATTCCCAGGAGCCTGTCGGACTTTGGACGTTTGCGCGAGAAGCGAGGGGGTCGAGTCAGAATTTTCATGAGTTTGAGGAGTTTGTGTGAACACAAATGACGAGGACGAGGGGAAATTCGGGCCGAAATC
>Ga0163144_10026025_pt1 | contig 11397 bp, 7 predicted proteins | sample OliLak19BULKMAT1_FD_123175 | JGI IMG/M metagenome (GOLD analysis project Ga0163144, IMG submission 123175) | Freshwater microbial mat bacterial communities from Lake Vanda, McMurdo Dry Valleys, Antarctica - Oligotrophic Lake LV.19.BULKMAT1 | ecosystem: Environmental > Aquatic > Freshwater > Lake... | reverse complement strand
GTAGCCAGGGATTGGGTGAAATCCATGACCGACGCCATTCGCGACGTCGACACAACGCACATGATTACGGTCGGAGTCATCCCTTGGGCCCATGTTTTTCCAGGTGCAAAACCGTTGTTCTATGCACCGAGCGTCTGCGGACCACTGGATTTTGTAAGCGTCCACTTTTATCCAAAGGCAGGCGAAGTTCAGAAGGCAATCGACGCGCTCAACGTTTACAAAATTGGCAAGCCGATCGTAGTTGAAGAATTCTTTCCGCTCGCGTGTTCGTTGGAAGAGGCGGCTGAGTTTATCGAAAAATCGGACACCAACGGTTTCGTTAGCTTCTACTGGGGCAAGACCATCGAACAGAATGAACAAGCAGGCGATATCCAGGGTGCGATCATCGCAAAATGGTTGCGATACTTTCGAGATCAAGCCGAACGAGCGAAAAGCCACTGAGTCCATCCCCATTGACCCACGGCGTTGCGATGCGTCGGAACTCTCCACCGACCCCGTGTCGACCCCGTGTCGGTGGAAGCAAGACTTGCAAGCTAAGCTCTCAAGCCAGCGGGATTCGTGAGCAGGCTGCAATTGTGTCCGATTTTTGAAGTGGGATAGGCTTCCAGCCTGTCATTTTCGATGCGACAGGCTGGAAGCCTATCCCACTAATTGATCGAACGATCCTAAAGTGAGTGGCTTCCGCTACCTGCTTTGGTGTCGGCCTATTTAAGAGTTGCGGCACTCTCGCTCTTTCTGGCGAATTTATCAACACAACCTAGATTGCAATTCGCATTCGGTGCATTCCAGGACACCAGACACCCCCCAAGCCGCATTTCTTCACATCCAGAGGAAGGATTTTGACCGCAATTTTGAAAAAAGGACTTTGAATTGTCCAAATTGGGGTAAATCCGATTACCATCTGGGGGCGTTCCGTTAAGGGCATGTGTGTTTTTCGACGGACGCGTATTGCGAATTGAGACTAATCCGGCTTTGGAAACCCTGCCCGGGTGACGAAGTGACTGGCGCTAGCTAGCGTCGATGATCGTGAAAAGGTGAAAATTGTCAGACTATTTGATGTTGACGGGTTCGACCGGACTGCTTGGTCGCTACCTGATGCGGGATTTACTAGAAAGTGGCCAGCGCCTGGCGCTTTTGGTTCGCGGTTCCAAGCGAGAATCGGCCTCGGATCGGGTCGAAGCAATCCTACAGTTTTGGGAGCGACAGTCCGGCAAGACCCTCGCACGACCTGTTTTGCTGGAAGGCGATATTCGCAAGCCATGTCTCGGGCTTAGCGGCAATGACAAACGTTGGGTTGCAAGGCATTGCACCTCCATGATGCACAGCGCTGCTTCGCTGACGTTTCATGCCGATGGAACGGGCGAGCCATGGCATACCAATTTTGATGGTACGCGAAACATGCTAGAGCTTTGCGATGCCACGGGTTTGCGAAAGCTGCACTATGTTTCGACGGCCTACGTGTGTGGTTTGAGACAGGGTAATATCCTGGAAACCGAAGTCGATTGCGGCCAGACATTCCGCAATGATTACGAAGAAAGCAAACTGCGGTCGGAAGTCATGGTGCGCAACGCGGACTTCATCGATGAGCTAACGGTGTATCGACCGGCTGTGATTTCGGGTGATTCGAAAACTGGCTATACGAACACTTACCACGGCATTTATTTGTACCTGAGACTGATGGCGTTGCTGGCGCCGCGGCATCCCATTGGCCCAGATGGGGTGCGGGTCACGAGATTAAGATTGCCATTGCAAGGCGACGAACGTCGAAACGTTATTCCGGTCGACTGGGTTTCCAAAGTAATGACTCACCTGTTTTTATCTCCAGAAGCACACGGCCACACTTTTAACTTGGCCCCTGACGTCTGTTTGACAGCTAGGCAATTGACGGATGCTGGCTACACATTCTTTAGCTCGACAGGGATTGAGTATATAGGATACAAGGATATCGATCCCGCCACCTACAACGAATTGGAGGCCGCATCGTTGCCAGGGTTGGCCATGTACAACAATTACGAAAGCACGGACCCAACGTTCGACACCACAAACCTAAAACGATTTGCTGGCCACATGCCTTGCCCGCCGATCGATGAAGCGATGATACATACTTACATCCGTTACGGCGAAGAAGATCGATGGGGAAAACGACGTAGCGAGGCGGCGGTGGTTCCTTGGCATGCCGCTGATTACTTTAGGGAGTTTCACGTAGCCGACGATATAAACTACGGAAAGACGACGAGTCGCGTGTCCATTGATTTGGTCGGACCAGGTGGTGGTCAGTGGACTCTTGGACTGCTGCCTGATGGTACGCTAGCTTGTACCGCCGGAGTGCGGTCCGATGCCGATTCGCTTCTAAAGTTGAGCGTGACGGAATTCCGAAAGCTCGTAGCAGGTCCAAAGGAAGCCAAGACTCGACATGCTGTAGAACAACTTTTCCCCATGTCAAGCATCATGACCTTTGAGCCACAGGTTCACGGCAACCGGGAGCGGGTGTCCTAAAGTCAGTCCACGATACGGAAACGAAATCAAATGAGCACGATTCATCTTGCGCTTTTTGGGATCTTGCTCGCGTCTGCACTGCTTCAGTTTTATCTGGTCGCGGGATTTGTTTATAGGTTAAGAAAGTGGCGACAACCGCTTCTCGAAAACGAGTTCTGTCCAAAGGCTATCGTGATTTTGTGCTTGAGAGGGGGCGATCCATTTCTGACCAAGTGTATCGATGGTTTGCTCGCACAAGACTACCCGGACTATGAGGTTCGGTTCATGGTCGACCATGCCGACGACCCAGCCATGCCCATCTTAAAAAAGGCGCTCGCAGATTCGAATTTCGAACGCTTTCGAATCGAAGTCCTGGACTCACCGCTGACAACGTGCAGTCTCAAGTGTTCAAGTCTCGTTCAAGCGATTGAAGGATTTTCCGCCTCGATTGAGATGATTGCTCTCTTGGACGCAGATACAATTCCGCATCCCAAATGGTTGCGAGAATTGGCGACCGCGCTGGTTCCCAAAAACGTCGGGGCGGCAACCGGGAATCGTTGGTACCGACCGACCCTTTGCGGTCGTGGTTCGATGATCCGGTACATATGGAACGCTGCGGCTATCGTTCAAATGTACTGGTATGAAATCGCGTGGGGCGGGACACTGGCCATCAAGATGGATTCGATTCACAGATCCGGTATGCTCGATCGTTGGCGCCACGCTTATGGCGAAGACACAATGGTCCGGACTCAGTTGCTGACAATAGGCCAAAAAGTAGCCTTTGTCCCTTCCTTGATGATGGTCAATCGAGAGGAATGTTCGGTTTCCTCTTTTAACAGCTGGGTGAAGCGGCAATTGCTTGCAGCTAGACTTTACCATCCATTTTGGTTGCTGGTGGTAGGACACGGGATTAGCTCCTCGCTGGTGTTGTTGTGCGGGATAGCAAGCGGCATCGCACTTCTTTTCCAAGCCGACTTCATGGGTGCTGGTTTAGTGTTCCTGGCAATTTTTACTTTTCATGTTTGCGTGACGAGCATGCTCCCATGGATGGAGAGGGCGGTCTTTGCCATCGCCAAAGCACGCGGTGAAGATGTGAGTTGGCCGAGCAAGTCGAACTTTTTTGTTGTATTGTGGATCGCATGGGTAACACAGTGGACGTACACGTGGGCGTTGCTCTGCTGCCTTTTCCTTAAACGTTTCAACTGGCGAGGGATCGACTACGAAGTGGCCGGCCCGTTTGACATCAAAATGCAAGGCTATCGACCCTATCAAAGTGACGGTACTTCCGAATCGAGCGAAGCGATTCCCCATTCGATTTAGGCACTAAGCATCGTTCGATCAGTTAGTGGGATAGGCTTCCAGCCTGTCGCATTGAAAATGACAGGCTGGAAGCCTATCCCACTTCAAAAAACGGACCTTGCGATCTAGTCGGACAGCCCCCCGCAACCATTTCTCTCTTCGTCACATGCCGCTCAATCTGACTGTGAGGTAAGATTTCCCTCGTCATTAAAATGGATTTCTGTCAATTCGTTCAATGCAGTGATGTTGGTACGGTGTTGGATTAGATTCCATAAACAAGCGGAGACTTCCATCTCGGCGACGGACAGCGAGTCCGCAATACGAACGACCCGAGCGTCAAGCGTGTCGTTCAGAGGCAACGACATCAACATCCGTTCGATGGCTTCCCTGTCGGTATCAAAAGTGATCGGGATCTTCGCGCTTTGCGGCGTCAATGAGGTAAGAGCATTGATGTTCGTTTTGGTGAAGTCCATTTCACGTACCAGTCGTGTCAAGGTTGCATCCGCCATGCCAATGCCGATTCCGTTTCCGTGCGTCTCCGGCGTCAGTCCACGAATAAAGATGCGACGAATGAACGGAGCAGAATGGTCACCTCGCATCGGTAGGCTATTGTAGCCGTGAACGCTCCGGTTAACGACATTCGGGTCGAGTCCCGAACCGCTAATGTTCTTGCCAATGCGGTCGACGATCAGCAGATCGATTTCGTCGAATGGCAGCGACGGCATCAGGGCTTTGGATTCGGCCAACAGATCGGCTTCTGCTGTTTCCATTTCTTCGCTCGGCACAACAACAATGCGGGCCGTATCATGGAGCTGGTTCTCGAGAATTGCGACCCCACCCAGAACCGGCGCGTTTTGGATCATCACGCGCGCCAGCCCGCGAATGACATGTTCGTAGCCGAGTTGGGTGGCTGCCAGATGCATGGCCGTGGCGCCTGTCCGTTTACCAAGTCCTATCACGCTCATCTTCAGCAGTCCACTGCCAAGTGTTCCAAAGAAGTCCGTGTGTGGCTTGATGCGATTGATCAGTAGAATCCCATCCGCGGCAAGCGCATCAGTGCTACAATACGCTGGGACTTGGTCAGCTGTTTCGCCGATTTTCACAACGTCCAGCGAGGCTAAAATGGGAACACCCATGGTAGCTTGCGTGATACCATAACTGGCAAGGATCTCGAGTTGCCCCTCCGATGTTGCTCCGCCGTGGCTTCCCATCGCAGGAACGATGAAGGGGCTGGCGCCAATCGCCTTGAGTCGTCCAACGATCTCCTTGGCGATCGAAGCAATATTAGTGATTCCGCGACTACCGACCCCGATAGCGATGCGAGAGCCAGGCTGAATCCGCGATTGGATCTTGGTCAATTCGCGTTCGATCGTCTCTCGAATCGCGACAGGCGGCGTCGGAGTGAAGTTCTGACGAACTCGAATCATTCGAGGAAGCTGCACCATGCCAAATTTCCTGCCCTTCTATTCTTGCTAACTAAAGAGATCATTGTACAAGAAAAAAGACACTTCTCGCTCAACGCCACCATTCTTAATTCTCGTTCCCTGGCTCTGCCGGCTCTGCCTGGGAATGAACTGCTCCCGAGGCTCTGCCTCGCATCGCAGCCAGGGCCGAGAGCGAATAATCGTAGCATCGGCAGGCAGACCAGGCAGAGCGGCTCTGCCGCAGAGCCTGCAAGTCAGTGGGTTCCAAGGCAGAGCCGGCAGAGCCTTGGAACCAGTTTACAGATTGAATTACAGATTTATTTTCTGCTTGGATTACGAAGGTTTTTTGCTGCTGAGACGCTGGGCGGGAACAGTTGAGGACAACTGTTCTACTCTATTACGAGTCCTCGAAGTTTGGAGTCTGGCCTAAAACCATTCCCATGTCCTCAAAGAAATTCGGATAAGTCTTCTCTGTGCACTTGGGATCCAAGATGCGAACAGCGGGTACTCTCAATCCGACTAGCGATAAACTCATTGCCATCCGATGGTCTCGGTAGGTCTGGATGTCCACACCGGTCAGCGGCCTGGGGTGAATCGTCAGTCCGTCATCGTACTCCTCCACAACCGCACCCAATCGCCGTAACTCGCAAGCCAAATCGCCGATTCGATCTGTTTCCTTATGACGATTATGGGCAACACCACGAACTCGCGTCGGGCTCGTTGCAAACAATGCGACTGCAGCGAGTGTTTGCACGGTGTCACTGATCGCGTTCATGTCGATATCAATTCCATGGGAAGCTCGTCCCGAGACTTCAATGAAATCCGTCCCGCTGGAAACTTGACAACCCATCTTGGCAAGCACTGTAGCAAACTGAACGTCTCCCTGAAGAGCACCAAAACTAAGGCCATCGATCCGCATCGAACCACCCGTGATGGCCGCTGCCCCCAAAAAATAGCTTGCCGCCGACGCATCCGGCTCGATTGTATACTCGCAGCCTACGTACGATTGAGGCGCATCAATGCTGTATTCAAGGCCATGCTGCCCTTGTCTCATTTGCACCTCAACGCCAAAAGATTTCATAACGGCTGCTGTCATGTCCACATACGGCTTCGAAACCAAGTCGCCTATCACGCGAATACCCACCGGCGACGAAGCGTATGGAGATGCCATCATCATTCCGCTTAAGAACTGGCTCGAAACATCGCCAGCGACTGACCCACTGCCACCCCGAAGTCCATGGGCCAGTACGCGAACAGGCGGACAGTTTGGATGTGTAGCGTTTAAACTGGTAATATTGGCTCCAAGCTCACGAAGACCATCGATCAAGTCACCGATGGGTCGTTCTCTCATTCGCGGAACGCCATCGAGTACATACTCTCCGTGTGTCGTCGCCAAGGCCGCCGTCAAGAAGCGAATCGAGGTTCCGCTGTTGGCGATGTGCAAGTCGCCTTTCGCATTGGGTGGCTGACCGTTGCATCCCGTCATGTGGATTGTCTTGGCCGACTTGTCCCAGTCAATCGACAAACCCAGTGCCATCCAAGCATCGACCATGACGCGAGTGTCCTCGCTATCGAGAACACCCCGAAGCACCGAAGTCCCATTGGCCATTGCCGCGCAAATCAATCCGCGATTGGTAATGCTCTTGGACCCAGGGACGGTAATACGACCGACAACGGGATGCAAAGCAGGTTGAAATGAAACGGCGAATGCACCCACGTCGGACATGACTTACTTTTCAGCGATTTTCCAAAGGCTTGATACGCCGCGAACATACATGGCGTTTCCTGAGATGGCTGGCGAGCCAAGAACCGCTTCACCCAGTTCGTTGGTCGATACAACTTTGCCTTCGGCCTCACCAAGCTCGACAACGAAACAACGACCATCATCACTGAAAACGTACAGGTTATTGCCCGCGACAACCGGCGATGACCAAATACTCTTGGCGTCCGCTAGTCGAGCTTGCCATTTGGATTCGCCCGAAAAAAGATCCCCACATGCCAAGACCGTTCGGCTGATCGTGTAGACATTCTTTCCAACTACCAGTGGCGAACACGCGTTCGAACTCAGTTTGTTGTTTTCCCAAAGCTTGCTGGGACTTGAACCTACACTGGACAAATCATACGCAGTCAGTCCACCAGCCGGAACAAAAAGTCGTCCCTCGGCAGCGAACGACGATGGGATGGTCGAGCATCGCAATTTCATCTCCCACAGAATCTTGCCCGTCTTTGGCGACACGGCCAGCAGATCCTCGCTGGATTGCATCACGACAACTTGTTCGCCACTCAGCATCTTGACGATCGTGGGTGAAGACCAATTGGCTTGCTTGGGCCGATCCAATTTCCAAAGGATCTTTCCATCCTCCGCGTTAAGTCCTGCGGCAAAGGAATCCCCCTGGCATTCGATCTGCACAATACAGACGCCATCAACTACCACCGGCGAGCTGCTCATGCCCACATCGTTGCCAGCCTTTGGGAAATCGGTTGAGAGCGAACGGTACCAAATTAAATTGCCGTCGAGGTCGACGCACGCGAGATCATTCGAGCTATAGAAAGCGAAGATGTGTTTCCCGTCCGAAGCAGGGGTGGGTGCCGCATTCGCGCTAGTTGGATGACAGAAAGGTCGGCCACGTGCGACAAACTCCTGTTGCCACTGGATAGCACCATCCTTTGTGCTGACGCTGATCAAATGCAGCCGTCGTTGATCCATACCACTGCTGCTCGTCGTGATAGCTTGATCGCCTAACACAATTACGCCACCAACACTTCGGCCCGGCAATTCTGTGCGCCAAGCGACGTTTTCCTTTTGCTCGCCTCCAAATTTGATCGGCACCTTGGAGTCGATCGAGACGCTGCCCGCGTTTGGACCGCGAAACATAGGCCAATCCGCATGTACTCTGGTTCCTTGCGAAACACATGCAGTGCACAGACTGATCGCGATGAGAGTTGACTTAAAGAAGCTATACGTAGTGAATTTCATTGTTTATCGTCCTTTGGTCAAAATAGCCTTGCCGGTCGAGTCACAGATTCGCAGTTGAAACTGGAAGTCCTGTGCCCATTGTTCTTTTTGTTCGTTCTGACAAAGCTTGAGCAGGATCTGGTTCTTGCCCGCTTTGAGCCGAATGGGTTCCGAGTACTGATCGATTTGCGTGCCGGTGTGATAGACTTCGTTTGACATCACAAGCTTGCCATTGACCCAAATCTTGTTGCCATTTTTACAACCCAATCTCGCTTCGGCATCTCGATCTTTTTCTGAATCAAACTCAGTTACAGCATAAATGATGCAGCCCTTTTCTTTGGCATAAATGGTTGCAAGATCGACAGCTCCATCCGGAGCGGTGGTTATCTCAGGTTTCCATTTGACGACTTCGGTTTTGCCTTGGTACTCTACTTTGAAAACCCCCTTTATCCAATCGGATTCGACGTCAAACGCTTTATCGAAATTGACAGTACCAACGTTGTCGAAGGGGCCGATCAAACGCCACGTGGGAACAAATCCAAGCTGCTTGGACTGGTCTATCGTTTCTCCCTGTTCCTTCAGTTTTTCGATGATTGAGACCACTTGACTTGGGTGGCGAGCGGCGTCAAGCAACGTTGACAGCTGCTTGTTTTCTAACTTGGCCTTCATGGCTTCGTCGATGGCCAAGAACCGGAGCTCTGGGCTCGAGTCTTGGTTCATGCTGGCGAGCAACTCGTTTCGAAGCGCCATATTGTTTGCGGTCAACCACTGGAAAACGATGTATCTCGCTTCACCGTCCTGACCCGAGTCCGCCAAGAATTTGGCTAGCTCGGCTGTTTGCGATTTGCCCGATTTGCGATAGATCGAGTTCGCGAGGCCGGATAGCCAGTTGCGGCCGAGCGGCGTAGCTCCCTTCATGGCAGAGAGCGATTGGATTAGCGTGACATCGGTCGCTTTGCCGAGTTGCTTGATCGCTTTCGTTGCGGCAAGAGTACTTTCGTCGCCCGATGTCAGCGTCTGCAAAAGTTTAATCGACTCCAAGCTGCCTTCAGCCCGGACTATTGTGTTGCCATCAAAAAAGGAAAGACTGGAGAATGTAACAATGCCTACGATGGCGCATCGGATTGTTCTTGGATAATGCTTACCCATCTTGCGAAGCCTCTCTTTGAAATCACTCTTGGTTTAAAATCTACGATTGGGATCTGCCGATCACAACCGAAGATTATGGAGGTTAATTCCAGAGAGCGAAAGGGGCTGGGGTCAGAGGTCGAGCGATTCCAGCTGACGAATTTTTTCCTTAATCTGCGATTGTTTTGCCGGATCGCAACCGACTAGCAACTGCTGTGCGTAGAATCGAGCCGAATCGATGAGCGTGTTTTCTTCGGCCAATTCCAAAGCGAGTTCAAGTGCTCGCTGTCGAATCTTGGGTTCAGGTGGAGGGGCACGAAACATGGATGCGATCCGAAAGGCGGCGAGTGCGTCCAAAGGTCGACTTAATGTCTGATAACACATACCCAACTGAAGACTTGCGCGTGCTCGCAGTTCAGGCTCGGCTACAGCTTTGTTCAGCAATTCGATCGCTTCATCAAATCGAGCCAGCTGCCGCAACCCGATGGCCCAATTGATGAGTATTTCTTTTTGCCCAGGATGTCGACCGAATCGATCGTGGCAAACCCGAATCCGTTCATTCGCGTAGTTAATCTCTGCCTGCTCGAGTCCATATTTATTTGCTTCCGACGGATCTTGAGCAAGTGCGGTTTTGGCCAGATGAAGCAACTCGCTAGCCTGATGAAGCAACAGCTCCTCGCGTAAGACGACAAGCGGCTCGCATTCGGGACAGAGTTGCACACCCGTTTCGAGTACCCGTTTTGCGTCGTTCCATCGCTCCTGATTGATATAGATCTGCCCGAGCTCGAGATAGGGTGGACTGTTAGCAGGTGCGTTTCGAATTTCCTGCTCGAGATGCTGAAACCTTTCCAGCGGAATCGAACTGCGTTTGGATGGCTCCGCAGTGAGATTGGGTCGAGTGAACAACGCATCCACATCTGCGAATCTCGACAGTAGCTTCGAGCCAACCTGCGCTGGCGAAGTGTTTGGTGCTGGATTTATGGAATCGCGTGCAGTGGTCATGGTACGGCTATTGTAGCTCACCGGAGTACCAAAAAAAACGGCCCGTTTGGCAGTTCGCCCTCGTGGCGACAGAGAGGCTGCCAAACGGGCCGTTACACCTACGTCGTCCCAGGCTGGGCGAGTGGTCAACGGTAACCGAACTTTAGATCACCAATTCAGGGTCGATTCCAGGTGTTGGTACCCAGTATTTCCCGTCTTCTGGTTGAAGCGGTGCTTCGTCAGCAAAGGAACTCATTGCGTCGGTGTTTGCAAGTGAAATCTTGCTATTGAGGCACTGATCCCATTTGACCATCTTCCCGGAGTAAGTCGCCATGCGACCCATGATCGAGGTCATGGTGCTGTAGGCTCCATTGTCCCCTTCGTTAGGAATCAAACCCTTGCGAATGTCTGCAAACAAATCGACGTGTTCTTTAGCGTGCCCCAGTTCGTTTTTCGGAGCTGTCCAAATCAACTTGTCGTTTCGGTCGTAGATCTTGCCCGCACCGATATCGCACCAACCCAAGCTGCCGTGTGCATACTCATTGACAGAAGACCAGCAGCCAGGAATATGGCGGCATTGGCTCAATAGCTTCACGCCGTTCTTATAGGTATATTCGATCATGTGGTGGTCAAATATCTGGCCGCTGTCCGGACCCGTTCGAACTTGTCGTCCGCCTTGCCCCTGGGCCGTTTCCGGTGGACCATCCATGAGCCAATTGATAACGTCGAGGTTGTGAATGTGCTGCTCGCAGATATGGTCGCCGCTCAGCCAATTAAAGTAGTACCAGTTTTTCATCTGGTATTCCAATTCGGTTTGATCCGGCTCTCTAGCACGGGTCCATACGCCGTCGCCGGTCCAATAGCATCGTGCCAGAATGATGTCTCCGATCGCACCTTCCTTGAGTTTTGCGATGGTGGCTTGGTATCCGGATTCGTGGTGGCGCTGAAGTCCGACAGCTACTACGAGCTTCTTTTCCTTGGCTAGTTTATTAGCAGCGAGGACCCGTCGAACGCCGGGAGCATCGGTTGCAACAGGTTTTTCCATGAACACATGCTTGCCAGCTTTGACAGCGGTCTCGAAGTGCAGTGGTCGGAAGCCTGGTGGTGAGGTCAGGATGACCATGTCGATATCGG
>Ga0163144_10026022_pt1 | contig 11397 bp, 8 predicted proteins | sample OliLak19BULKMAT1_FD_123175 | JGI IMG/M metagenome (GOLD analysis project Ga0163144, IMG submission 123175) | Freshwater microbial mat bacterial communities from Lake Vanda, McMurdo Dry Valleys, Antarctica - Oligotrophic Lake LV.19.BULKMAT1 | ecosystem: Environmental > Aquatic > Freshwater > Lake... | reverse complement strand
CGGGTTTCGTGTCTCCCAGGTCCCTGGGCCATCGTCGGTCGCGCTGTTGGCGATCGGCGGGCTAGGGGCGCTGCGTCGCAGGCGGGGCGTCGGTCGGTGAAGATTTGCCCTTTGGCTCTTTGACAGGTGGACGGGGCGCTCCGGCCCGTCCACCTTTGACCTTTGGGTTTTCTCGCCGCCGAACGCGGCGCGCGATTTTTGAGAACTCTCCCAAGCGCCGCGGCGTCGAGCCGCTGCTGCCGCGGCGCGGCAGCGACGACGACACCAGCCCGGGGCGGCTGCGCTGTGCGCGAGTGTGCTGCGGCACCTGGATGGGCGGATCGAGGCGAGTCTGGCACGGGGCGTGTCGCTTGATGCGTACCCGGATTCGCATCTGCGTGATGCCAGGGCGCGGATCGCGCGGGCGATGGTGCGATCGGGGGCGGGGGAGGTGTGGAGCGCGCGGAGGCCTCGGCGGGTGAGGGTGGTGGTTGCGGTGGGGGGCCAGACGGTGGCGGGCCAACGGCCGGGGTCGCCCGTGGTGGGTCCGAGGGACAACACGACGATGCAGGCGAGCATCGCGAGGGCGCAGAGCAGGGGGAGGTGTCTGGTCAGGAGAGGCTGGCGGGCGCCAAGCCGATTGGCGCGGCGCACGCAGCGCAAGGCGGCTCGCAGCACGAGGCCCATGATCCATGCGAGGGCGATGAGCAGCAGTGGGGTGGTGAGGTGATAGGGCCTGATGAGAAGTGTGGCGCGGCCAAGGCGGGGATCGATCCACTCATCCCACCATGCATCGTGCATCCAGCCCTTGCGGCCGCGCAGGGCCGGAGGGTCGGACGATGCGAGGGTGTAGACATCGGAGAAGGTCGAGGTGTGGTGGAGCGAAGCCAGGTCTTCGGGCCAGCCCCAGCGCCGGGAGTGGGCCACATCGCCGGCGTGGTGGATGAAGGCGGCGGTGAGCGGCATGGAGGCACCGAAGTCGGATTCGGCGAGTCGCCCAGCCGCGCGGAGGAGGCGATCGCCATCGCCCGCGGGGTTGCCGTGTTCGGCCATGGCCTGGAGGTCGGCGCGGTTGAACCGCTGGGAGGGAGGGCGACGGGCCGCACGCGCCCTCACCCCTGCCCTCTGCCCATTCTGCGGGGCCGGAGTGGGGCGAGGGGGCAGCGCGGGTTAGAGGAGGACTTCGGCGATGATCTTGGCGGCGCGGTCGAGTTCGTCGCGGGTGGTGAGGAGGTCGGGGCCGAGGCGGAGGCAGCCCTTGGGGGTGGGGGAGATTTCGGAAGGACCCCCGGCTGCTGGCGGGTGTTCGGACTGGGAGCGGGTGGGTGTGGGGCGGGCGTCGAGGCTGAGGCCGCGGCGTTTGAGGGCGGCGACGGCGGAGGTGGTGTCGGGGGCGGGGACGAGGAGGAAGGCTCCGTGGCCCGGCTGGTTCTGGGAGTCGAAGTTCCAGACCTTGACGGCGTGGGAGGTGAGGCGGTCGCGGAGGTAGGTTTGTTGTTCGAGGTTGTACTTGCGGAGGCGATCGACGCCCACGGCGAGGGTGAACTCGAGGCCTGCGCGTGCCTGGTAGAAGGGCAGGATGGCGGGAGTGCTTTCGAGCCAGGCGTCGCCACCGGGTGCGAGGGTGGGTTCGTCCTGGCGCTCGAAGAGCCACTTGTCGTGTTTGGCGAACCAGCCGGTGTCGAGCGTGGAGAGGGCGTGGCGGCGGCTGACGGGGCGGGGCTGGTCGATGAGGTGGCGGGGGTGGACGGCGAGCCAGCAGGCGCCGGGGCCGCCGCGGGTGTACTTGTAACTGCCGCCGATGGCGAAGTCGGCGCCGGAGTCGTTGAAGTTGATGGGGATGACGCCGGCGGCGTGGTAGCAGTCGAGGAGGAGGTGTCCGCCGACGGCGTGGATGGCGGCGGCGATTGCTTTGAGGCCGCTCAGGATCTGGCCGGTGGCGAAGACGACCGGGGAGACGACGACGAGGTCGACGGTCATGGTGATGGCTTGGGCGATCTTGTCGGGGTTGAAGAGGCCGGAGTCGTCGGGGTCGATCCATGTGATGCGGGCGCGGCCCTTGGCGGCGTAGGTGCGAAGGATGAAGTCGATGGAGTCGAACTCGCCGCGTGTGGCCAGGACGTGGATGGGCTTTGCGACGGCGGGTGTGCCGGGTGAGCCGTGGGCGTTGAGGACGGCGCGGAGGCCCTGGCCGGCGGCGGTTTTCGGGATGATGGCGTCGGGGCGCGGGCAGTTGATGAGGCGTGCGATGCGGGTGCGGAAGGCGTCCATCTCGGCGAGCCAGGGCTCCCAGGCGTCGTCCATTTTTTCGTACCAGTGGTCGAGGGCTTCCTTGACGTCGTGGGCGGTCTGGTCGAGCGGTCGGCCCAGGGAGTGGTTGGCGAGGTAGAGCTCGGTGCGGGCGAGGGAGCGGGAGAAGAGGGGGCGGATGTGGCGGGCGATGGAGTCTTCGGTGAGCGGGGCGGAAGCGAGGGGGGAGACGGCGTCGGCGATGGTGAGGGTGGAGGTGAGGGCGGGGATTGGGGTGGGCATGGGGAATGGTTGCGCGGTGGGGGTGGCGGGCAAGGGGGGGCGAGGGGGGGCGAGGGGGGGCGAGGAGGAACCAGGAATCGAGGTCTGCGCGGGTGGCTGTGCGTCCGAGGGCTTGCGACGCGCGCCTGGTCGGTCGAGTGAGGCGAGCCAACCCGACCCGGAATAGGTCCCAACCCGGAATGAGTGTGGATTCACGAGGTTTTCAGCGGGGTGCCGGGTGGAGGGGGCATGATCCGGGTGGATTGGCCGTGTGGCTGGTCGTTTGAGGCGCTGGTTGCTGGAAGGGGCCGACATGTCGATCATCGGACTGATTCTGTTGATCCTGCTCATCATGCTGCTGCTGGGGTCGTTGCCGACGTATTCGTACAGCAAGAAGTGGGGGTATGGACCCAGCGGCCTGGTTGGGGTGCTGGTGGTGGTGCTGATCGTGTTGCTGGTGTTGCGGGTGATCTGACGATTCGAGGCGCGAGCGTGGGCACACGCGGGGCGGCTGGCGGGTGGGCTCCGGCGAGGGGCTCGGGACAGGGGCCGCGGCGGGTGGAGGGTGCCGGCCTGCGGCCCGTTGTCACTATTGGCTTTGGCCACATGGTGGCGGTTCGTTGGTCGCTCCGCGCGCTCGAGCACGCGGCGGTGCGTGGGAGCGTGGTTGGGCATGGCGATACCGACCGCGGACATTCCGGGCACGGGCGAGAGGGCGGGGCCGGTTGTCGATCCTCCGGCGGCGCGGCGGGTGGAGCCTGAGGCGCTGCCCAAGTCTCTCGCGCTGGCGAAGTTGCTGGACAGCCAGTTCACGGTGCCGGGGACCACGATCAAGTTTGGATGGGATGCGATCATGGGGTTGATCCCGGTGGTGGGGGACACGGTCTCAATGGGGCTTGGGAGCCTGATCGTGGTGGATGCGGTGCGGCTTGGCGCGCGGAAGCGTGTGGTGGGGAAGATGCTGTGGAACCTGGGCGTGGACTGGGTGCTGGGGCTGGTGCCGGTGGTGGATGTGGTGGCGGACGTGTGGTACAAGGCGAACACGAAGAACGCGGTGCTGCTGAGGGAGGAGTGGGAGCGGAAGCGGGACGGGCGTGTGGTGGTGGAGGTGAGGTGAGGCGGGGGTGCCACTCCGACGGGTTGTGTCCGGTCTCTGGGCTGATCGAAGACCCCTTCGCGTTTGGGCCGCAGAGTTGTTGTTCATGCTCTCGGATGGTCCGGTCGCGCGGAAGCGGTTACCGTCTTGGTCAAGGTTGCAGAGCCTCGTCGACCCCTCCCCCCCACGCGGGGGAGCAGACCGGGAGCGTTCCCGCGAGTTGGGGTAGACTCTCTACGATTCTGGCGTGACCTTTGCCAGTCCTCTTTTCCTGTGGCTCGCCATGCTGGCCATCCCCGCCGGGCTGGTGGCGATCCGGTTGCTGGCGGCGATGACGCTGGTGCGGCGGTGGACGGTGGCGGTGGCACGGGGCGGGCTGATTGCGTTGATGGCGATGACGCTGGCGGGTGCGTCGAGCGTGCGGGAGACGCGTCGGCTGGCGGTGGTGGCGGTGATCGATGCGTCGGGGTCGGTGCGGCGGTTCGCGCCGGGGGGCGTGGATGAGGAGGGGCGTCCGATCTCGGCGGTGGATCGGGCGCGGGCGTGGTTGAGCGCGGCGTCGCGCGGGCGGGGGCCGGATGACCTGCTGGGGGTGGTGGTGTTTGACGGGCAGGCGCTGGCGGTGGCGGCGCCCACGGCGGGCGATCCGCTGGACAGGCCGCTGGAAGCGGCGGGGGTGGAGGGGTCGGACATCGCGGCGGGGCTGCGGCTGGCCCGGGCGCTGATCCCGGCGGACGCCGCGGGTCGGATCGTGCTGTTCTCCGACGGGAATCAGACGGCGGGGGATGCGGTGGCGGCGGCGCGGGAGGTCGCGTCGGCACGGGGCACGCGGGGCACGACGCCCATCGATGCGGTGCCGATCGAGTACAGGCTGACGCGGGAGGCGTTCATCGAGTCGGTGGATGCGCCGCCGACGGCGTCGGCGCAGGCGACGGTGATGCTGCGGGTGGTGCTGGTGGCGACGGCGCCGAGCCGGGGATTGCTGCGGATTCTGGAGGATGATCGGTCGGTGGATGCGTCGCCGGGGCGGGAGGGGGATGGGTTGGCTGTTGATTTGAGGCCGGGGCGGACGGTGGTGGCGGTGCCTGTGGGGTTGTCGGCGAGCCGTACGCACCGGTTCACGGCGATGTACGAGCCAGAGGTGCTGGACCCGGGGGCGGACACGCCGGAGTTGTGGGGCGATACGGACGTGGCGAACAACGTGGCGGAGGCGTTCACGGTGACGCCTGGGCGGGGGTCGATCCTGGTGCTGGATGGGGATGGGCAGGGCAATCCGACCGGGGCGGCGGCGGCGCTGGCGGCGGTGTGGCGGGAGGCGGGGCTGGATGTCTTGCTGGCGGCACCGGAGGCAATGCCGACGGATTTGCTTTCGCTTCAGGCGCATGATTTGGTGGTGCTGCAGAACGTGCCGGCGGATGCGATCGGGCCGGAGGGGATGGAGTTGCTGTCGGCGTATGTGCGAGACCTTGGTGGGGGACTGCTGACCCTGGGCGGGCGTGAGTCGTATGGGGCGGGTGGGTGGAGGGGCTCGGCGCTGGAGGAGTTGATCCCGGTGTCGCTGGACCTGCCCGCGCGGCTGATGGCACCGGAGGTCGCGGTGGTGTTCGTGATGGATCGATCGGGTTCGATGGCGTGGAGCGTGCGCGGCACGTCGAGGACGCAGCAGGAAATCGCCAACGAGGCGGCGGCGGCCGCGGTGAAGTCGCTGCAGGCAGGGGACCTGGTGGGGGTCATCACGTTCAACCTGGAGCACCAGGTGGTGGTGCCGCTGGGGCCGAACGACGACCCGGACGCGACGGCGGAGAAGATTCTGGGGATCTATCCCGATGGGGGCACGGCCACGGGTTCGGCGTTGCGGGAGGCGTATGTGCAACTGGCGGCGGTGGAGGCCAAGAGCAAGCATGTGATCATTCTGTCGGACGGGGCGGCGATGGACGCGGACGTGCTGCCCGATCTGGCGAGGCGGATGAGCGAGCAAGGCATCACGATCTCGACGATCGTGATTGGGGATGGGGCGCATGTGGAGGGGATGCGGAGCGTCGCGTACTACGGCGGGGGGACGTTTTATGAGGTGGTGAATCCGTCGGTGCTGCCGCGGGTGTTTCTGAAGGCGGTGCGGGTGCTGCGGACGCCGATGGTGCGGGAGGCGCCGTTTGAACCGCTGCTGACGGGGGCGAGATCGCCGTTGACGGCCGGGTTGGGGGCGGAAGTGGGAGCGATGCCGGACCTGCTGGGGATCAACCTGACGCAGCCGCGGAGCGACCCGACGGCGGTGACGGCGATGGTGACGCCCAGTGGCGAGCCGGTGCTGGCACACTGGCAGGTCGAACTGGGGCAGGTGGTGTCGTTCACGTCGGACGCGTGGCGGTGGGGCGAGCCTTGGCTGGAGTGGGAGGGGTATCGGACGCTGTGGACGCAGGTGGCGAGGCTGGCGGCGCGGGCCCCCTCGGCGCGGGGGATGGAGCTGGTCACGTCGATCAGCAATGAGAGGCTGGCGATCCGACTGACGGCCAGTGATGGGGATGGGAGGCCGTTGGACCTGTTGAGCATTCAGGCAGCGGTGTTTGGGCCGGATGGCACGTCGCGGGATGTGCGGTTGGCGCAGGTCGCGCCCGGGACGTACGCGGCGGAGATGCCGGCGGATCGAGCGGGTTCGTATGTGGTGGTGGCCAAGCCGCGGCGTGGGGAACAGCGGATGCCGCCGGTGGTTTCGGGGGCGAGCGTGCCCGATGCACAGGAGTATCGGAGGCTGGAGTCGGACGCGGGGCTGATGGAGGAGGTGGCGCGGGCGACGGGTGGGCGGGTGCTGTCGATGGGGGCGCCGGCGGGCCTGTTTGACCGGAGCGGGCTGGAGCCGTTGCGTGCGTCGACGGCGTTGTGGCCCGTGCTGGTGGCGTGGACGATGGTGGTGCTGCTGCTGGACGTGGGGACGCGGCGCGTGGCCTGGGACCGGCTGGTGTCGAGGCAACTGCGGGGCAGGTCGGTGAGTGAGTCGATGGCGGAGGCGACGCGGGACCGGGGTGGGGCGGCGGCGGGCGCGCTGGCGGGACTGTCGAGGAGGCGGGGGGAGGCGCCGGTGGCTGGCGGGCAGGCGGCGTTGTCGGAGTCCGATGCGCGGGAGGTTTCGCGGCGTGCGGAGGGCGCGCGGCAGGCGGCGCGGGTGGAAGCGGCGCGGGAGGCGATGCGGGTGGAGGGGGGCAGTGTGCGTGCGGCGGTGGCCCAGGTTCCTGATTCGCCAGTGCAGCCGGAGCGCAGTGGCGGGGAGACCGGGGCCTTGGCGAATCCGGATGACTCGCCGTTGATGAGGGCGAAGCGGAGGGCGAGGGAGAGGTTGGAGGGCAATGGATGAGCGGCCGGTGTCGATCATGCGATGTCGGGCAGGCAAGGGGCGTTGCGGCGCGTGCGGGTTGATCGGCGTGGCTGCTCAGGGGAGCAACCATGCCACCCGTGACTCGGCGGCAAGTGGCATGGGCGACTGGTCCGGGTGCGGGCGTGGGTCAATACTACTTGGACGCGCGCACGAGAGGTTCGCCACTTGGACGAGTCACGGACGCTTTTTCATACGCACGGGCTTCGCTGCACGAGGCAGCGGGACACTTTGTTCGCCGCGCTGCGGGCGACGCGATGCCATCCGACGGCGGAGGAGTTGTTCCAGACGGTGAAGCACGAGGATCCGGGGCTGTCGCTGGCGACGGTATACAACACGCTGGACGCGTTCACGAAGTGCGGCTTGGTGCGGAGGATCGCGACGGCGGGGGCGGGGGCGGTGCGGTATGACGCGGACCTCGCGCCGCATGTGCATCTGGTGCATGAGGATGGGCGGATCACGGACGTGCCGGAGGAGGTGGGGCGGCTGATTCTGCGGCGGCTGCGCGCGGAGGACTTGAAGGCGGTGGAGGAAGCGACGGGGGTGGCGGTGGACCATGTGAGCGTGCAGTTGATGGCGAAGGGGCGCGCGGAGGCGGGGGAGCTTGAGTAAGCCGGCGTGGCGCGAGGGGCCGCCGCGCGGGTTCGTGCGATCAACGGAGCCGCTCGCGCGAGGGATCGGGCAAGCGTGTTGGGCCGATGATGCCGGGACACCCTGAGCGCCGCGGCTCAGAGTTCTTGGCGAGTCTGGCACAACGGGTTGCTGCGTGGTGCCCGACTGCTGGCGCCGTCGGCTCGGTTGGACGCGGGCGGGGCTGCTGGGCGGTCAGGACCGGACGAGGGCGCCCCCGCACACAACCACATCCACGGGGTCCGCGCCGAACTCGTAGGCCAGGGCGCGCTCGTCGCGGTGGCAGAGGAGGATCAGGTCGGCGCGTTTGCCGGGAGCGATGACGCCGCGATCGGTGAAGCCCAGCAGGGCGGCGGGGTTTGCGGTGGCGGCGCCGATGGCTTCGGTGGGGGTGAGTCCCAGGGCGCGGACGGCCAGTGCGATGGTCATGGGCATGGAGCCGCTGGGGGCCGAGCCGGGGTTGGCGTTGGTGGCGATGGCCAGCAGGCCGGCGGCGTCGAGGAAGGCCTTGGCTCGGGCGTAGCGGTTGTCAACGTGGAAGCCGCAGCAGGGGAGCATGACGCCGAAGGTTGTGGACTGGGCCAGGGCGTGCAGGTCGGCGTCCGTTGAGGCTTCGAGGTGGTCGACGCTGCGGGCGCCCAGGCGGATCGCGGCGGGGGTCATGCCCAGACTGGTGAACTGATCGGCGTGGACGCGGAGCGGGTGGCCAAGTTCGCGGGCGGCCTCGAAGAGCAGGATCGTCTCTTCGAGCGACCACGCGCCCTTCTCGCAGAAGGCGTCGATCGCGATGCCCGGGTGCTCAGCCGAGACGGCCGGGAGGGTGTGGTCGATCGTGCGTCGGACGAAGTCGGGGGTGTCGGGGTCCTTGGCGTGCCCAAGCAGGGCGGTGGGGGTGATGGAGCCGGGCCACTGGGCGGCGGCGTCGCGGATGGCGGCGAGCATGGCGAGTTCATCGCGGGTGGAGAGGCCGTAGCCCGACTTGATCTCGATGGTGGTGGTGCCGGAGCGGAGGATGCGGGCGAGGCGTTCGAGAAGGGAGGTGGTGAGGGCCTCGCGGGAGGCGTCCCGGACGGCGCGGACGGTGGACATGATGCCGCCGCCCGCGGCGTGGATCTCCTGGTAGGTGCGTCCGGCCAGGCGCTGCTGCCACTCGTCGATGCGGCTGCCGGCCCAACAGAGGTGGGTGTGACAATCGACGAAGGCGGGCATGAGCACGCGGCCCTGGGCTTCGAGGACGGTCGCGTCGGCGGGGGCCGAGAGGTCGGAGCCGATGGAGGCGATGCGGTCGTTGTGGATGAGCACGTCGGCGTTGTCGAGGGCGGAGAGGTCGCCGATGGCGTGCCCGCGGCGTGGCCAAGGCTGCTCGCCGAGCGTGAGGACGCGTGCGCCGCGGATGAGGAGGGGCATGGGTGATCTTTCCGGGTGAAAGGGACGGGGCAAGGTGGTCAGTCCTCGACGACCTGCGGCATGGTGGCGCGGACAGTCGCCAGGCGGTCGCGCAGGCCGCTGATCATCGAGCAGTACCAGATGAACCAGACGACGGCGGTGATGCCCATGCCGGCGAGGCAGAGCATGGTGAGCAGGAGGAGGGGGGTCGCGCTCTGGCCCATGCCCAGCAAGGCGGTGACGACGACGATGGGCGCGCCCAGGCCGAAGATCCAGAGCGGCATGTGGATGTTGGTGCGGGCGGTGGAGGCGAGTTCAGGGCTTGGGATGCGGATCGCGAGGACTCGGACATAGGCGGTGCTGGCGAAATACTGCACGAGCCAGGTGATGGCGCCCAGCAGCGCGCCGCCGCGAAGGAGCATCGAGCCCAGGGCGGGGTCGGAGGTCAGGGAGCCGGACGCGGTGCCGAGGGTGGCCAGGATCGTGGAGACGGTGGAGACGATGAGGCAGAGGCGGAGGGTGCCGCGGGTTGCGTCGCCCCGGCTGCCGGGCATGCGGCCCGGGTCGGAGGCGCCGACCATCCACCAGCCGAGGATGGAGAGCATGGCCAGCGCCAGGTGGGTGACGCTGAGAAGGGTGCCGCTCAACCCGGTGGCGGAGCGCGGCGTGGCGATGGCGATGGCGATGGGCGAGGCGACGCAGGAGAGCAAGACGTAGAGGTAGAAGGAGATCTCGACCAGGATCGCGCCGCGGAGGAGGCGGGTGATGTGGGCGGGGTCGGATGCGGCCAGGAAGTCGCCGATGAGCGAGAGGCGGACCGGCGCGCCGCATTCGGGGCAGACGCCGGCGTGGTCGAGGCCCTGGAGGTTGTAGCCGCACCGTCGGCAGGGCAGGTCGTGGGTGATGGCCGACGCCGGGGGGGCGCGGGTGGGGAGGGCGGATTCGTCGGGCGGGGAGGGGATGTTGGAGGTTAGGGCGGGCGGCAGGGCGCGGGGGCGGTCGAGCCCGTGGTGGTGCGGACGGCGCGAGAGTCGGGATCAACGGAGCCGGTCGCGCGAGCGATCGGGCAGGGGGTCGCTGCGGGTGTTTTGGGATGTGGTGAGTTCCCGCCGTGGGACACCGGCGAATCGGGGCCCGCCGATCGACGGGCGGGGGCCAACTGCTCGCGCCGGCGGTTCTGTTGGTTATGGGCGTCGGCGGGGTCGGCGGGCGAGGGCGGGGCTGGCGGCGAGGAGCAGGCCCAGACCGCCGGGTGCGGGCAGGGGTCTGAACTGGTAGCCGACGGAGACGTTGTCGATGCCCCAGGACTCGTCGATGAGTTGCTGGAGTCCGACGCCGCGCCAGGAGATGCGGACGTTGGGCGCGGTGTCGGGGACCTCGAACTCGAGGCGGATGTCGCGGTAGATGGCGTCGACGAAGGTCTGGTGGAAGGCGATCTGGCGGCGGCCGCCCTCGGGCTGGCCCTGAAAGGACTGGGAGGTGTGGGTGTTGGCGAACGTCTCGGAGAAGACGACGACGTTGTTGACCAGGACCTCGAAGCGATCGGGGCCGTTGACGGAGATCGAGCCGTCCCAGGAGTCGATGGCGTAGAAGTCGAACTCGAGGGTGTAGACGGTCTTGAGGCCGCCGGGGGGCGGGGGTGGCGGCGGGGGGGGAGGTGGTGGCGGCGGGGGCGGAGAGGTTGGCTCGACGCCCGGGGTGATCATGCCTGGGTGGCGGGGGAGCAGCCCAACCAGGGTTGCGGGTGGCGGCGGGAGCGGGGCCTTGAGGAGGGTGAGGCTGATGGTCTCGTTGCCGTGGCGTCCGACGAATCGAGAGAACTGCTGTGAGGGGGTGTCGGTGAGCTTGGCGTTGGAGGTCCAGCGGGAGCCGAGGCTGCCGGCCTCGAAGTTGGATGTGTAGATGTTGACGGACTGGGCGTGTGCGGCGTGTGAGAGCGCACCGATCGCGCTCGCCCCGATGAGGACGGTTCTGAAGAGCATGGCGTTTCTCCGCGCTCGCGGGCCCCGCGCGGCGCGTGTGGGCGCGTCGGTGCGGGGTTGCGATCAGGAGCGAGAGTGCCATGTTTCGATGTGCGATGCAATGTCAAACTTGTAGTTATGTGCGGGGGTTGCCCAGTGTGGCGCGAGGGGTGCGAGACGCCCGGGTTATGGCCCGGGTGCGGGGGGTTATGGGATTCCCGTTGGAGGACTCCGCGGCCAGACGCGAGGGTCAGGTCGATCGGCGCGGGTGGGTCCGGCGACTGCGCTTCGCCCGGCGTGCAGGTTGGCATAGCATTGTGCGATGAGTTTCGATCGAGGCATTCCGGTGACGTATTCCGGCGGCGCGTTCCACCCTGATGAGCCCACCGCGTCGCCGGAGGGGGTCCGTGGTTCGGTGTCGATCTCCGATGAGCCCACACCCGGGGGGCGTCGGCGGGCTTGGGAGT
>Ga0163144_10026020_pt1 | contig 11399 bp, 8 predicted proteins | sample OliLak19BULKMAT1_FD_123175 | JGI IMG/M metagenome (GOLD analysis project Ga0163144, IMG submission 123175) | Freshwater microbial mat bacterial communities from Lake Vanda, McMurdo Dry Valleys, Antarctica - Oligotrophic Lake LV.19.BULKMAT1 | ecosystem: Environmental > Aquatic > Freshwater > Lake... | reverse complement strand
TGATCGGGCCCGCCGCTTTTCGCGGTTGGCCCGTCATGCTAGGGTTCAGCATCTCGCCGCTGGACGTGGGTCGTGGGGTCATGCAAGTCACTTTCGCTCTGGATGCTGAAGAGGCTGCCGCCCATTATGCGGAGAATCAGCCCAGCGCTCTGCAAGTGTCAACCGGTTGGTCGCTGGCTTGCCTCGCCATCAGTCTTCTGCCGGTGTCGTTTCTGCTCGGCTATTTCGGCGAATGGGGAATCGTCGGCATCGGTTGGCTGCTCGCCTTCCTGGGGCTCGCCGCCCTCTTCGTGTATGCCTGGCTCAATCTGCCGGCCGCCGACCCCACGCCTCCCTTCGAGTGTACTTTCCGCTTCTCTCCGGAGTGCATCCAGGAAACCGGCAAAGACTACCTGATCCGCCTTTCGTGGCATGTGATCGAGGGAGTTCGCCTCGGCGAGAAGCATTTGATGATCGATTTCAAGTCGACCGAGTGGGTCGCGCCGCGCCGATTCACGGTGTTCATCCCGCGCCGTGCATTTGAGAGCGACGGCGCAGCGGAAGAGTGTGCCGCCTTTTGCGCGGAGCAGATCGCGGCCGTGCAGGCAGGTTCGATCACTCCTCTGGAAACGCACCCCGATGCCTGGCCGGAGATCTTTCGCAGCACATGGCAAGGCGACTGCTTCGAGCTGCGCTATCGCCATGCCGACGACGACCGCGGCCGCCTCGATCCCGACGGGCAAGAATCGCAGCGCGGAGTGATGCGGATCCTCTCGCTCTATCCGCTCGTGCTGATGGTCGTTTTCGGAATGCTGCTGACGGGTTGTTTGTTCGAGGCGATGGATAGTTCGGAGCGGATCGCGCTCGGGCTGGCCGCCTTCATGATTCTCCCCTGGTTTGTGCTGGGTATCTTGCAGGGGATCGCCAGGGCTTCTTGCCCGACGGAGCCGCCGGCCTTGCTCAATCCGCAGGTGTCGCTGACCGTTCATCCGCAGGGGATGTATTTTCGCACGGAGGTCTCCGAGGGATTTGTGCCCGGGCCGTTCTTGCCGCCGGTCGAGGAGCACGAGGAGTTCCTGTTCTTTCGGGGGCACGACGGCACTCTTTCGCGCGTGGTGCCGCGGACCGCTTTCCACGACGAGGACCAGATGCGACACTTTGTGTCAGCGATCGACGCCGCGCGGGATGGCATCGTGCTGGCGGAAGGGGTGAATCGCGTGCCGCCGAGCGACAATCCCTATCGCCCGCCGGAGAGTGCGTGAAGGGAATGGTCGTAGCTCGGGATAGAATCCCAAGCTACTGGGCTGTGCGGATTTCAAACGTGAGCGGTTTGGGCGATAGCCCCCGGCGAATTGCCAAAACGTCTTCCGCCGCGATTCCCGCAAGCTTTTCGGCCCGTGATCGGTAAATGGATCGCCCGCGGCTCGGCCCGCGGCTAGCGCCGTGCCGCTCACTTCGTGTCGGATATGACAGTTCTTCGGCAATGACACGAAAATGCCACTTGGCTACTTGCCCACGGGCACCGCATATTCGATCGCTTTGAAGTCGGGCGAATAGGGCCAGTACGGCGACTTTCTCAGCGAGTCTAGCTCGTAGGGCCCCGGATACTTCCCGCCGATGGCAGCCTTCGCGCTGCGGGCGCGGATCCGCTCGGGGCCGACCCATTCGTGCCAGTCTTCGTCATACCCGTCGTAGCTGATCAACCAGCGATTCCCTTCGGCCTTCAGCACCTTGCCGGGATACCAAGTGCCATGCCATTCGACATCGACATTCGCACCGATGCGGAATTCCGGCTTCAATGCTTCTGCCTTGGGCAGCTCCGGAGCGGCGAGGGCGCGGATCCGATCGGGGCCGACCCATTCATCCCAGGCGTCGGTGTCTTGGTCGTAGTGGATAAACCAGCGATTCTCCTCCGCCTTCAGCACTTTGCCGGGATACCAAGAGCCGTTCCATTTGATATCGACACTGGAGCCCGCAGGAAAACGCGGCTGCGAAGCGATTCCCTGCGCCCGGCGAACGCGATCGGGCCCGACCCACTCATTCCAATGGTCGCCGTAGCCGTCGTACTTGATGAACGTGCGGTTCCCATCGCGCTGGAGGACGACCGCCGGATACCAAGTGCCATGCCATTCCACTTCGACCTTGGTGGTTAAGACCGGCGGCACAGTGGGGGGCACATCCTGCGAGGCGACAAACCGCTCGATCTTTTCGGCGTCGGCAGTGCGACCTTCCGCGCGGAGTTTCTTGATCAGCTCGGCGAGCCTCTGCGCGACCTTGGCCGCCCGCTGCTTTTGCTTTTCCGCCACGCGCTGCTGAATAGTTTCGTCCGCTTGCTTGGCGGCGGAGACGATTTTCTGCGCCTCCGGCGGAAGGTCCGCGCCGGCGACCGGCGCCGCGATCTCCAGCGCCAAGAGAGACGCACTCAGCAGGCAGCTCAATAGGGCCTTCATATCGGTCACTCCGTGAAAAGTGGCGAGTTGCTCGTAGCGGAAGTGGCCACACTTCCGAGGCCGCTTAAGCGGCCGGTCGGAACTCTGGCGAGTTCCGCTACAAGTTAAATCGCTCTCTATTTGGTGAGCGGCCGCACCCGATCGAAGGGAACCCATTCCTCCCAATCGATGCCCTTCGTATGGTAGAGCACATAGTGCCGCCGGGCTTTCTCGTCGGTCTTCAGGATCTTGCCTGGATACCAAGCGTCGCCGGACTCCACTTCATGGCGCGCTCCGAGGTCGCGGCTTACCGCAGGTTTTGCTTCGACAGTCCGGATGCGGTTCGGTCCGACCCATTCGTCCCATTCGGGGCCGTAGTTCTCATAGTGGATAAAGGAGCGCTGGCCTTCGGTCTTCAAAACTTTCGCCGGATACCATTGCCCATTCCATTCCACTTCCACGCGCTTTTCTGCAACCACCGCTCCACCCACTTTGGCACTCTCCTCCGCCACCCTGGCCGCCGCCGCCAGCTTTCCCTGCAAGCGAAGCTGTCGCTCCACACTTTTCAGATCTAGCGCCAGCCTGGCCTGTCGCGCGGTGATTGCCGCATCCGCCTGCTTTTGGATCGTCACCCGATCGCGCTCCGCCACATCGAGCACGTCTTTGGCTTCGGGCGGAAGTTCTTGGGCGAAGGCTGGCGAAACGGCGATCGCGGGCAGGATCGCGACCAGCAAGCAGGCAGTGCGAAGCATAGAGAACCGGCGAAAAAAGGTTTGTCACGAAACGACTTATGGCGATGGAGGCGCAGATCCCCTGCGCCTTCAAGATATTCGATGAGCCGGGGCGGCAAGAAGTTCCGCGGCCCTTTCAAGGGATTGGATGGAAGGCCGCTTGGAGCGGGTCGACAAAGCGCACGTCAACTCTTTGGTGAATCTAAATGACGTTGCATGATCTTGGGACGGTTCGATTATCCGGGGCGACCACGGGGTTTATCCCCGTGGGGCCATCACTGACAGCTACAGGTCGTCGCGCCGATCCCCATTTTCGTTCCGCCGCGAGCGGCCGAACTTCGCTCGGCCGCTCGCGGCGGAACGAGGGTCGCGCGGGCGTCGCTGGGTAGCCTTCAGTGATCGCCCCACGGGGATAAACCCCGTGGACGCGTTTGGTGGATCGAATTTGTTCCAAGAGTCCCAAGATTACGAAATGTTATCTAAATCGTCTAACTGCTGGGCCACCGAAATCAATGCCGCTGCAATCGCTCTTGCCTCATCTGCTGTCAACTCCACCGGGTCGCTCCCAGATACTGCTTTGAGGTGAATGGATGAATCCTGCTCCAGCCAGAAATACACATCACCCTCGGCAAATCTCTGAACTTGATGCTTGCTGCTCATGGTGTGCGAAGTGGTCGAGCGATTGTTGTTAAAGAATGCCAAACGCGGGCCGCATCGCGAACTTGAATCTCTGACAGGCTGGAAGCCTATCCCACGGCTATGCCTCCACCAAAATCGGCTCTCCCTCATACCAAACGGCCGGATTCGCTTCGTCGCGCACGACCCGGCGATAGACCGTGTCGCGCTCGATGGGCTCGCGGCCGGCTTCAAGGATGGAGCGGCGGATCTGATCGACGGTGAGCAGCTCCGGAGTGGTCGCGCCGGCGTCGTGGTAGATCAATTCGTGGCGGACGGTGCCGTCGAGATCATCGGCGCCGTAGGCCAGCGCAGCTTGCGCGGTGGGGAGGCCGAGCATGATCCAATAGGCTTTGATATGAGGGATGTTGTCGAGCATCAAGCGGGCGACGGCCATGGTCCGCAGGTCCATCAGCGCGGAAGGCTTCTTGATATGCGAGAGGCCGGTATTCTCCGGATGGAAGGCGAGCGGGATGAAGGTTTGGAAGCCGCCGGTCTCATCTTGCAGGGCGCGGAGGCGGAGCAAATGGTCGACGCGATGGTAAGCGTTTTCGATATGCCCGTAGAGCATGGTGCAATTGGTCTTTAGCCCGAGCTGATGGGCCGTGCGATGGGTTTCGAGCCATTTCGAGGCGCCTGCTTTGTGTTCGCAGATCTTGTCGCGAACTTCGGGATGGAAGATCTCCGCGCCGCCGCCGGGCAAGCTGCCAACGCCCGCTTCGACCATGTCTTCGAGGATCGCGCGGAGCGGCTTCTTCGAGAGGAATTCGAACCAATTGATCTCCACCGCGGTCCAGGCTTTGAGATGGAGCCGCGGGTAAGCCTCGTGGAGGATGCGGACGAGATTGATATACCACTCATAAGGCTTCTGATGATGCAAGCCGCCGACGATATGCATCTCGGTGCAGCCATTATCGACCGCTTCCTGCCCGCGAGCGAGGATCTGCTCATCGCTCATCACATAGCCTTTGGGATCGCGAAGATCGGAGCGAAAGGCGCAGAAGGTGCAGCGATAAACGCAGACATTCGTGGCGTTGAGATGAGTATTGATGTTGTAATAGGCGAAGTTGCCGTTTTTCCGCTCGCGCACGAAATTGGCCAGCTCGCCGATTTCATGCAGCGGAGTTTCGGGGTCGTAGAGGAAGAGCCCGTCGTCGAGCGCGAGGCGCTTGCCGGATTCGATCTTGGCGCGGATGGAGTCGAGGGTGGAACGCGAGGAATTCATGGTCAAATCGTGTTACAGAAACGAGTGGGAAGCGAGTAAATATTCTATTCGAGCCTCTAACCGCAAATCGCGGACGAAGTTCACCGCCGCAACGGGCATTTGAAACGCAGAGGACGCGGAGATCGCAGAGAAGAAAGGATTTCAAATCTGAGATTTGAGATTTGAAATCGCCTTCATTCCGCCTGCCACGCTTTCAATTTTTCCCTCGTTCTTTCTCCGCGTTCTCTGCGACCTCTGCGTTTCAAACTTGCTTTTCTACGCGAACCTACATCGGCGCCGGGGCGATCCGCGAAATGGCGTCGGTCGCTTCCCCGCGAATGGCAGGTTCCCCCTTTTCCGCCAGGATCCGCAGCGCGGGCAATGCCTCTTTCGCGCCGGGACCAAACTGGACCAGCACGGCAATCGCGCGCAGCTTCGCTTCCGTGCGAGGCGAGCTCAGTTGCTTGATCAGCTCCGGCACCGCGCCGCGCCCGATCTTCTTCAGCGCTTCTGCCGCGGTCACTGCGAGCTCCGGCTCCGTCGAGCCAAGGATCGACGCCAGCGCAGGAATCGCCTCCGAAGCATCGGCGCCTAAATCGCCGAGCCGCTTGGCCGCCGTTCGCCGAACTTCCGCATCGCGATCTTTCTCGAGCGCCACCAGGAGCGCGGGGAAAACTTCGCCCGGCGAGGACGCCACCTTTTGCAAGGAGTAAAGGCAAGCCAGGCGGACCTTGGGGTCGGCGTCGTTTTGTGCCCGATCGGCCAGCACAGGGACACTCGCCTTCGCCGCGGTTCCGATCCGCGAGATTCGCCGGGCTGCATCGCCGCGAATCGCCGCCGATTCTTGCGGATCTTTCAGCCGCCGCAAGAGGGCTTCCTCTGCCACCGCGAGAGGCCCGGCATCGAGCCGTCCCAAAGCTTGCATGGCGATATCGCGCACCCGTCGATCGGAATCGTCGAGCGCTTTCAGGAAGAACTTCACCTGCTCGGGCTTTTGCGGATCGAAATCGCCGAGCAGGACAAACGCCGCGCCGCGGCGGACCGTGTCGGTCGAGTGACTCAGCGCCGTCACCAGGTATTCACCGCGTTTCGCTCCGAGTCCTTCCAGCTTTTCGTTTGCCTTCTGACGGAGCCGCTCGTCGTCGCTCCCCGCCTCGGAAATCCATTCGGCAAGCGAACGCCCGGCGATCATCGGCAGCTCCGTCTGAGTCGTCGGCGTCGTCGTCGTCGGTGCTAGCGGCATCGGCGGATCGGCTGGCTTCGGGGTGACCGGCTTCTCTTCCGGTTTGACGGGCGTTGTCGGTGTGACCGGCTTCTCTTTTTCCGGCGGAGGATTGACCGGCGGATTCGGATTCGCGACCTCCTTCGGCAGCCCGCAGCCGGCGGCAAGCGCGGCGAGGAGCGCAAAGGATGCGGCGATGGCAGCGAGCGAAAAATCCTGTTTCGCGGCGCTCATGTGGGGTTGGTCCTTCCTGGAAGTCTGGATGCAAAACGCCTCGTAGCTTGGGATTCTATCCCGAGCCGAGCGACGCTCACTATCGTTCCGCTCGGCTGCTTGTGACACGTATTCCCAGTCGCTTGCGTCGTCTGATTGCCCGATGTTTCGTGAAGATTACTGCTCGCTCGGCTCGGGATGGAATCCCAAGCTACGTCGCAAGCGATCTCCATTGGTTTTTCAAAGGGCTACTAGGCGAAATGGGAGCGGGCGGCTTACCACAGCAGGTCGATCGTGGTCGCGACCAGCAGTCCGACACTCACCACCGCGTTGACGTAAAAAAATGCCAGGTTGACTTGGGAGAGATCGTCCGGGCGAACGAGCCAATGCTCAACGGCGAGCAGGATCGCGATCGCCCCCACACCCATCCAATAGACGACTCCCAGCGCTGGGTAGACCCAAGGCAACACCACCAGCATACCCAACATTGCCACATGGCACAGCGCCGCCACCCGCAGCGCACCGGCGCCGCCGAGCGTCGCCGGCACGCTGAAGAGCCCTTTCTCGCGATCGAAATCGGCGTCTTGGCAGGCATACAGGATGTCGAATCCTGCCACCCACAGCAAAACGGCCGCACCGAGCGCGATTGCAGGGAGGAGATCCAAGGGATGACTGAGCAGCACTTCGCCGCGGATCGCAATCCAGGCCGAAATCGGCGCGAGCATCAGCGCCGTGCCGAGCCAAAAATGGGCCAGCGAGGTGAATCGCTTCGTATAGCTATAGCCCAGCAGAAAGAGCAGAACCGGCAGCCCGAGAATCAGCGGCAGCGGATTCGGCCAGAAGATGGCCGTTCCGGCGAAGAAGGCAATGGACGATGCGACGGCAAAGAAAATCACTTCGCCGAGCGAAAGGGTTCCCGCCGGCAGATGACGCTCGGCGGTTCGCGGGTTATCCCCATCGATGTCGCGATCCGCAATCCGATTGAATGCCATCGCCGCGCTGCGGGCGGCGGTCATGCAGACGATGATGCCCGCCAAATGCCACCAGGAGAAAGGAGTCGCCGGCGAATCGGCTTGCGGCGGCTGCAACCAGGCCATCACCGCGGCGAGCAGAGCGAATGGAAGTGCGAAGAGAGTGTGGCTAAACCGGATCAGGTCCAGGAAGCGGGCGACGCGGTCGAGCGGTGTGTCGGAGGTCGTAGACATGTCACTCATTATTCTGAACTAACGCTCACCCCAACTTTTGCCTTTTGCAATTTGCCTTCTACCTTCAAACAACACTGTCTCCCTCTCCCCACCGCTTCATTAGCGAGTGTTGGATGCCGAGCTGATCCAGAATCCGGGCGACAATGAAATCAATCAGGTCGCGCAGCGAAGTGACCCCGTGGTACCAGCCCGGCATCGCGGGGAGCACGACCGCGCCAGCCTCGGCGACGCGCCGCATGTTTTCGAGCTGGATCATCGAGAGGGGCGTTTCGCGCGGCACCACGATCAGCTTGCGTCGCTCTTTCAGATGGACATCCGCCGCGCGGTGGATGAGGTTGTCCCCAACTCCATGCGCGATGCCGCTCAAGGTGCTGCCGGAGCAGGGGCAGACGACCATCCCGCCGGTGAGGAACGATCCGCTGGCGATCGGCGCCATGAAATTCTGATAGTGATGATAAATCACTTTGCCCGGCTCTTTCAGAGCGAGGGGCCGGATCGCGCTATCGCCGCTCGAGACGCCCGCCAGCTCGCGCGTCAATTCGAGATGGCTATCGGACGTGCTTTTCACCGCGTCGATCAAGAGATGCGACACTTGGAAATTATCGAGGTCGATTGAGAGATCGAGTTCTTGCTTGAGCACCACCTTGCCGCTGGGGCTGATGGTGAGATGGACTTCGTGCCCCGTATTGACGAGCACCTCGAGCAGTCGCGTGGCATAGACTGCGCCGCTTGCGCCAGTGATCGCGACGACGAGAGGAGGCATAATGGAAGTCGAAAGGTAGATGGCAGAAGTCAAATGGAAGTTGAATGATATTGGGACGGTTCGATCATTCCCGGCAACAACGGGGGTAAACCCCTTGGACGCGTTTGGTGGATCGAATTCGCTCCGAGTGTCTCACGATCACGAAATGTCATTTTGAAGCTTTGAGCTAGGAGCGACGTTCAATTCGTCGTTCGTCGTTTTCTTCGTTCCGATATACAGGGTCGCGATTCCAAAAGTCATTGGGTGAAATTCCACCTTTTCCAGGCCGGCGGCGCGCATTCGCTCGGCGAGCGCTTCGCCGCTGGGGAATTCGCGGACACTCTCCGGCAAGTAGCGGTAAGCGTCGTGACTGCTGCTCGTGAACCACTGACCGACGCGCGGCAGCACGGTGTGGAAGTAGAAGCTGTACATCCAACTCATCGGCGGCCATTCGGGAATGGAGAATTCCAGCACCGCCACGCGCCCGCCCGGCTTGCAGACGCGGGTCAACTCGGCGATGCCGCGATCGGTGTCGGCCACGTTGCGCAGTCCGAAAGCGACGCTGACGATTTGGAATTGGTTGTCCGGGAATTCGAGATTCAGCGCGTCCCCTTCCTGGAAGGTGACATGGTCGCCGATCTTCGAGTCGGCTTTTTTCTGTTCCGCGACGTCGAGCATTTCGCGGCAGAAGTCGACGCCATAAATCCGCACGTCTCCTTTGGCGGCGTCGTTATACGCGAGAGCCAGGTCGCCGGTGCCAGTGCAGACATCGAGGATCGGATCGGTCCCTTCTGGTGCGACGGTCGACACCGTGAACGATCGCCACCAGCGATCGATATTGAGCGAGAGGAGGTGGTTCATCAGGTCGTAGCGCGGCGCGATCTGGGCGAACATGTCGCGCACTTTGCCTGACGACTTATCGACGGTAGCTGACATGGGAGTAGGACGGTTTGCTAAGCGTGTCCAAAAAAAGCTTGGTTTCTGGACAGGTTGAAAACCTGTCCTACGTCATTGACCGCACTTCGCGCCTGGCCTTAACCGCGGCTAGGATAACCCGTGGGATCGGCATCCTGCCTGTCTTTTTCCAAACTCTTGACAGGCTGGAAGCCTATCCCACGAACCTGACAGGCTGGAAGCCTATCCCACGATGCCCTCCCTCACCGTCCATTTCTGCCCCGCCCACACCACTCCGCAGGAATTGGCTGGCGGGGTCGTGGTGGTGATCGATATCCTGCGGGCCAGCACCACTATCATCGCCGCCCTGGCTGCCGGCGCGAAGGAGGTGGTGCCTTGCCTGGAGGTGAGCGACGCCATGGAAGCGGCCGCTCGGCAGCAGGGGCCGGTCGTGCTCGGCGGCGAGCGCGGGGGGGTGAAAATTGCCGGTTTCGCCCTAGGCAACTCTCCTGCCGAGTATACGCCGGCGTCCGTCGGCGGGAAGACCGTTGTCTTCACCACTACCAATGGCACGCGGGCATTGATGCAGTGCTTGGCCGCTTCGCGCGTGTTGATCGGGGCCTTCGTCAATCTTTCGGCGGTCGTTCGGCAGTTGGTTTCGGCGACGAAAATCCACCTGCTCTGCGCCGGCACCGATGGCCATATCACGCGCGAGGATGTCCTTTTCGCCGGCGCGGTGGCCGACGCTTTGCAACAACGGGCGAACCATGTTTTCCAGTGCAACGACGAGGCGCAGATCGCCGTGGAAGCTTGGCGCGGGGCCTTTGCCTCGCAGCCGGCCGACGCCAAGAGTCTCGCTCCGCTCCTCTGCGCGAGCCGCGGCGGAATCAACCTGATCGAACTCGGCTACAAGGGCGACATCGATCTCGCCGCGCAGATCGACAAGCTGGCAATTGTGCCGCGGCTCGACCCAGTGGCCTGGGCGATCAGGGCCTGACTCGCCTTAGCTGCTAGCAGTCGCGTATCTCGCTGCGTCAGAATGACCTATCGCCTGAACACTTCCTGCTTTAGCGATTGACCGATTCGGCGAATACCGCTAGCTTCGCGTAATAGGGAAGGACACCACGGAACCCACGGCGCCAATCTCTTCTGCTTTCGCGCCGCTCTCTTTGCTCGGCTAGGAATTCATGAGCCCAACTTCTTCCACCTGGATTGGTGAGGCACGCGACACCCTGCGCCGATCCGACGTTGATTATTTTGCCGTGGATGCGCGCCAGTATTGGTTCGACTTCATCTTCAGCATGGTCCTCGCCTACACCGCGGGCTCGATCTATATCTCCGCGCCGCCGGGATCGCTGCTGCAAATTGCAATGTTTCCATTTGCCATCTTCTGGCTCTATCGGCTGGGGTCGCTGGTGCATGAAGTGGCCCATCTTCAGCAGCATGAATTGCAGAGCTTCAAAGTCGCCTGGAATCTGCTCGCAGGGGTGATGTTGCTCGCGCCGTCGTCGTTTTTCACGCGTCATCATCGCGACCACCATAGCCACCGCTGGTATGGCACTCCGCATGATCCGGAATATGTGGTGAATGTATTTGCGCCCGGCAGCTTCTGGGGGATCGTTACCTTCGGGCTATTGCTGCTGGCATTTCCGCTGATGGTGTTCGTGCGGTTCTTGATTGTGCCGCTGACTTACCTGACTCCGGGGCTGCGCGAATGGGTGCTGATTCATGCCTCCTCGCTGACGATGAATTTTCAATACGAGCGGCGTCTCACCGCACAAGATGATTGGACCAGCACCGCGCTGGAATGGCTTTGCTGGCTGCGCGCCATGTGGATCCCGACGGTCGTCCTCCTCGGCCTCACCGATTGGACTCGCCTTCCGCTCCTCTATTCGCTCGGGCTCGGGGTGCTCCTTTTGAATCAAGCGAGGCAGCTGGCGGATCACCATTTCGAAAGCGAAGGGGAGACGCTGGATATGGACGCCCATATTCTCGACTCCTGCAATTTCACTGGGCCCTGCTGGATGACCTGGCTCCTCTTTCCATTCTCAATCCGCTACCACGCGCTCCATCATCTCGAGCCGACCTTGCCTTATCACAATCTG
>Ga0163144_10026019_pt1 | contig 11399 bp, 7 predicted proteins | sample OliLak19BULKMAT1_FD_123175 | JGI IMG/M metagenome (GOLD analysis project Ga0163144, IMG submission 123175) | Freshwater microbial mat bacterial communities from Lake Vanda, McMurdo Dry Valleys, Antarctica - Oligotrophic Lake LV.19.BULKMAT1 | ecosystem: Environmental > Aquatic > Freshwater > Lake... | reverse complement strand
GACGTGACGATCAAGCTCACCCTGAAGTGACAGAAGTGCCAGTCGGTCAGGGGTCCTGAAGGGCCCCGGTCGGACGCCCCTCTCGTTGCTCCCTCTCTTCGCCGGTGGTCGTCGACGCAATGACTGACCGCACGCTCGCGCCCCGGCCCGGCGCAGGTCTTGCCGTCTCCGCAGGAAGGACGACCGATCGATGATGGAGCTCGTGACCCTGAGCGCGCTCCGCGCCGCCCAGCTCGTCTGGAGGCCCGCGCACGGTGGCTTCGTGCTCACCGTCGTGTGCAAGGCGACGTTCGCGCTACGTCCGGGGCTGTCGCCGCTTTCGCCGTCGCAGCAGCCGGTCGCCACGGCCGACGTGTACAGCGACGACGGGGGCGCCCTCCAGGTCGCCTCGGACCTGGTGCCGCTCAAGAAACAGCCCGAGGTGATGCTCACCGGACAAGCCTATGCGCCCGGGGGACAGCGGGTCTCGTCGTTCGCAGCGCGCCTCGTGGTGGGCGAGATCGACAAGACCGTGCGGCTCGACGGCGACCGCACCTTCGGGGTCGACGGGCAGCCGACGGAGCCGGCGCCCTTCGTGCGGATGCCGCTGGTGTGGCAGCGCGCCGCAGGCGGGCCGGAGACCGCCAATCCGGCCGGCCGTTCCTCCGGCGCCTCCGCGCAACCCGACGCCTACGGGCGGATCCTCGCGCCGAACCTGCTCCCGCCCGACTTCCAGCTCCGGTCGCGCAATGACGTCGTGCCCATCGTCGGATTCGGCCCGCTCGCGCCGTTCTGGCCCGCGCGCGCCCGCTGCCTTCACCGCCACGCCGCCGGCTGGGACCCTGCCCGCTGGCCCGAGCGGCCCCTGCCCGACGATATCGATCTGGCCTATTTCAATGCCGCTCCCGCCGACCAGCGGCGCGCCGCGCCGTTCGCCGAAGAGCTCCTCTCGCTGGAGAACCTGCACCCGCTCTTCGCCCAGCTCTCGACCCGCCTCGCGCCCGTCACGCCCAGCGCCACGGTCGAGCGGGGGCAGGGCAGCGAGGCTCTGCAACTGCGCTGCGACACGCTGCTGATCGACTCGGATCGCGGGCTCGCGATGCTGGTGTGGCGGGCCCACGTGGTGCTGGAGCGCCCGGACCAGCCCGGTCGCGTCGTGGTGACGCACGCCGAGGCCGGCGAGGTCGGCGCGGCGCGGCCTGCGGCACCGATGGTGTTCGATCAGACCCAGGCGGCGGACGTCCGCGCACGGGGACCCGGCACACTGCCATTCTCGAACAGGGCGGGTGGAGAGGGGGTGTCGCCGGAGGCCACGTCCGTGTCTCCGGCGTCGTCGCGGGACGCGGGGGCGGCGGCGGCCCGCGCCCTGCTGTCCGGATCGACTCTGTCCGTCGACGCGCTCTTCGGGGCCACGATGGCCTTCGGGTTCTCGAACGCGGCGCCGGCGACCCCGTTCCAGGGGTCCGGCGACAGCCCACCTTCTTCGCGCGAGGTCCCAGCCGGCGAGACGGGTAGGGGGTTACCCTTCCTGCCCTCAGGCTCCGCGGCGTCGCCCTTCGTCGCGCCGCCGCAGGCGGCCCCGACGGCTCGTCTCCCACTTTCGCCCATCACGCTCACTCCGGAGCAGGTCGCCGCTCTGGCCGCTGCGCCGGAGTCGACGGCTCCGCCGGCCGCTGCGCCGGAGTCGACGGCTCCTCTCGCGGTCGCCCCGGCGGCGATGGTCCCGGCCGCGGTCCGGCCGTCTCCGGAGCTCGGCCTGCCCGCCTCTCCGGTCACCGACTCTCCGGCTCCCCCGGCGCTTCTCGGCGCCGGCGCTGGCCCCGAGGCGCCCGCCGGTTCCGCTGCCTCCGAGGCCTCCACGCCGAGCCAGCCCGCGGCGCAGGTTCAACAGGGCACCTCCGCCGAGGTCCCCCAGGGTCGCGCCGACGTCGACGTCTATCCCCCGGCGCGTTGCGGCGCCATCGCCGCCCGGCTGGACTGCCATCCTGGCAAGGCCGTCGACCTCCTGCGCGCCGAGGATCTCGACACCGAGCGCTGGGAGCGCGTCCACGAGCACTGGCAAGATCACGTCGACGCCGAGGCTTCGCGCGGCCGGACCGGGCCCCGAGCCGAGTACGACAGCGCCTATGTGGCGGCCCTCGAAGCGGAGCGACTCCCGATCACGGTGGAGGTCTATGCCAGGCTCGCCGCGGCCGGCGAACGCGGTGCCCTCGACGAGGGGCTGGCAGAGCTCGATTTCCCGGAGGACGCGTGGCTCCACATCCAGCGCTCGTGGCTCCCTCGGATGATCGCGGACCCGAAGCTCGGCGCGCAGGTCCGCGCGGCGATCGCGGCGGCGCGCTGAGGCGCTATCCGCCGCCGGGTCGCGCGACGTAGGTGTCGTTCCACGCTCGGAAGGCTGCCTGGTACGCCGCACTCGCTTCGTTCAGCTCGCGCTCGGCCTCGTCGAATCCCTTCTGCGCCTCGATGGTGTCCTCGAACTGGTCGAGTAGCTTCTCCTTGTCGAACCCGGCCCAGTTCCTTTCGAGGAACGATGGGTCGAAATTTCTGAGCTGCCCCTGGACGCTCTCGAGCCCGGCGAGGTTGTTGATGCCAGTCCCGATCTGGTTCGCGGAAGTCCCCACCGCAGTGACGTGGGCCGTGAGCCCGGTCACGAGCGCGCCCGCGACGGGAATTTTCGCGCCAAGGGGGGCGAGGCTCGTGCCGCCCGCCCTGGCCAGCTCCAGGGCCTTGTGGGCGTGGTGCGCGCCCTCGTACACCTCCCCGGCCCGCAGGACAACCTTGCTCCCCGCCTTCACGGCATCCGCCTCGGGGTGATCACTCGCCGTCTGGTTTTTCGGGCGGGAAGAGTCGTTCAGTTGGCCCACCACGGCCGTCCCGACGACCAGCACGCCGCCGACGACGATGGTCACCGGCGCCGTCGCCACGACCAGGATCCCCGTTCCAACGGCGCCCAGCGCGGCGAGCACGTAGCCGGAGGTGTCCTGAGTCTTGTCGAGCCCCTCCAGGGCGGAGTTCGAAGCGGTGAGGCTGCTGAACAGGTGGTCGCGGCTCGCGTTGAGCTTGTTCGCCGCGGCGCCGTACGCGGTGAGCTTCTCGTGGTAGACGGCGCCCGCGTCGTTCACCTTCTTGGTGAGGGCCCGCGCCTCGGCGTTCTGCTTCTTGATCGCTTCGGACTGCTCGCTCGACGAGGCGCCGGCCGGCGGCAGCGTTTGCGCCCGCCCCATCGTGTTGCCGGTGAAGCCCGCCACCTGCACGTCCGCGGGGTTGGGCCGCACGTCGGTATACACCACTCTGCCGTTCTTGTCGGTGTACTTGAAGATCGTGCCGTCGGACACCGGTGGCCTATCGCTTTCCGTTCATGAGAGCTTTGTCGAGGTGGCGGCAGATGGCTTTGCCGTTCACGAACAGGTGCGCGGCGCCCTCGATCATCATCGCGTCGCCGCTCTTCTCGGCCACGCCGGACAGCACCCCTTTGCCGGCGTTGCCCTCCGTGCCGCGAATGATGCTGCCTACCTTGAGTACCTTCTGTCCCCGGGCAAAGAAGTTTGGCGAGTAGTCCGCGCGCTCGTCGGACATCTTCTGGCAGATGTCGAAGGCGACCACGCAGCCGTCGACCTCGCAGAAGTCGGGCGGAACGTTGGTCACGACGAACTCGGGCTCGGCATCGGCGATGTGTTTCATGACTGTGCTCTCTCCGGCAGGACTACTTGCGAGCTCTGGAGCTCTCGTCGACGATGGCGGCAAGGATGCGCCGGTCTTGCGCGAGCGACATCCGCCACACCAGGAAGACCTTCTTCGCGTCGATGTCGACGTGGACGAGGTCGAGCGCCATCGGCTCCTCGTGCCACGCGAGGTCGCGCGCCTTCACCGCGGCGACGGGTCGGGCGTCCGGGATCTCGAAGCTCACCTCGCCGCCCTCGGTCAGGCCCGTGAGGCGCACGACATCGCCGCTCCGGAGCTCGGCGGGCGCGATGAGCGCGGGGGCCGCGCACTGGAAGAAGCGCATGTCGAAGTCCGGGGGATAGTCGATCGGTAACCCCCTCGCCGCCTCCTCGAAGGCGCGGGCGCGCCACGCGGCGTCGTACGTCCCGCCGAAAGCGAGGCGCGCGGCGTACATGCGAGCGACAGGGCCAAAGCCGGCGAGGGGAGAGTCGCTGTTCATGGACGTGACGGGAGAGCCCACGAGCTCCCACTGAGGGCCCTCGTACGACATGGACTTGTCGAGCGTGCGCTCGTCGTACACGCCCTTGCCCGCCGGGTTCGTCCGGTACACCACGGCGCCGTTCGCGCTCTCGTACCAGCCACCGTACGCGTGCTCGTAGCGAATGGGCACCTCGTGGGTCGGCTCGGGATCGTCGAGTCGAAAGCCGCGGAGGGCGCGGTGCACGAAGCGGCGAGGGCCTGTCGCGATGAGCTTCGCGTCGAGGAGCGGTGTGCCCGAGCGGTGGACATCGACGCTGCACTCCCATCGCGGGCGCGGCCTCCCGTCTTTCGTGCGCGCCGTGCCGGTGACGATGAGGTCGGTCGTGGGCTTGCCGAGGATCAGATCACCCGGGCAGAGAAGGCTCGAGCGCGAGGCGTCGTCCGTGTCGTGGTACCTGTCGGCGAGGACGATCGGCGATTGCTGCGCGGCGAGCTCGATGCGCCCCGGCTCGAGATCGAAGGTCGCGCGCACGACGACGATGTCGGAGTAGTCGCGACCCTTGCCCATCTTCTGGCCGTGGAAGTGACAGAACCGGGTGTAGTTGTCGCAGACGATCAGGGTCTGCTCGGGGATGAAGAACATGTGGCCTCACGAGGGTCAATCCGGGCGTGCGGTGTCCACAGCCATGGCACCGGCGCGTCGCGTGTCGGAGGAGCGAACGACCAGGCGGATTCACGGATTGACTTGCACGTCGGGGCCACCTTCGATGACCACCGTGCCGCCGCCGCCGGCCTTGATGGTGATGTTCTTGTCGTCCAGGACGATCTTCGCGCCGCCGTCGATCTCCCAGGTGATCTTGCCCGCCTTCTCGAACACGACCTTGGCCTTGCCACAGACCATCTCGATCTTCTCGCCGACGGTGACGGTCTTGCTGATGCCCACTGTCTCGCTCTGCTGGAGCATGACATTCGTGGTCATCATGCCGCCCACGGTGACTGCGTAGGTGGCGCCGACGGTGAGCGCCTTGGCCAGGCCGACCGTCTCCGTCGACGCCAGCGTGACCATCTCCGTCTTGGTCTTTCCGACCTTCACGCTCTTGCTCTGGCCGATCTTCTCGCTGTGGCTCTTCTTCACCTTCACGGTGCGGCTGCCGCCGATCTGCTCGTTCTGGTTCGAGCCCACCATGAGGGTCTCGTTCATGGCGACGGTGCGGGTGTTGTTCGCGCCGATGAGCACGGTCTCGTTCAGGCCCACGCTCCGCGTGCGGTTGCGGCTGACGGTGACGCTCTGATCGCTCCCGACGCTGATGGCCTCGTCGTTCACGACCGTCCGCGTGCGGTCGTGGCCGATGGTCACGCTCTCGTCGCGGCCGACCGCGCGGGTGCGGTCGTGGCCGATGGACACCGTCTCGTCGTGGCCGACCTGGCGCGAGCGGTCGTTTCCGACGGTGAGGGCGTCGTCGTGGTCGACCGTCTTCTCGCGGTCGTGGCCGATCTTCACGGTCTCGTCGTTCTTGACGAGCTTCTCGAGGTCCTTTTCGGCTTGCATGCGCAGGAGCTCGCGGCCCTTCCGGTCCTCGAACATGAGCTCGTTGTAGTTGTCGCCGCCGCCGCCGGGCGAGGAGCGGCTGCGCAGGCCACTCTGGGTCTTGTTGTCGGGCAGCTTGTACGGGGTTGTTTGCAAGGCGGTATACAGCCGCCCGACGATCACCGGGCGATCGGGATCACCGCCGAGGAAGTCGACGATGACCTCCTGGCCGACGCGCGGCAGGGCCGTGCCTCCGAAGCCGCTGCCGCCCCACGGCTGGCTCGCCTGGATCCAGCACGAGGAGCGCTCGTTCATCTGCGACTCGCGGTCCCAGTGAAAGTGAACGCGCGCCCGGCCGAGCTCGTCGGTGTGGATCTCCTCGCCGCTCGGCCCCACGACCGTCGCGCTCTCCACGCCGCTCGTCCGCGGTCGGGGCGTCACCACCGGCGGGTGATAGGGTGTCTCGGCGCTGACCGCCTCGCAGGTGCACGTCCACTTCCCGTTCGGGTCGCCGCTCAGCGACAGAGCGGTGACGAGCAAGCCTCTTCCCGGGGCCAGCTCGCTCTTCGGGTGATCGAGGAACGAGACCACTCGCCCCGGCGCGAGATCGACCGTGTTGGTCTCGAAGGTGACCGTCCGCGCGGACGCCCGCCCGGCCAGGAGCCGCCGCTCCGCGAGCCCGCCTGCCTCCTTGTCGTCGGTCCGGAAACGGCCCCTGTCGTCCCCGGCGGGGGAGGGCTCTCCCTTGTCGCTCTCGAAGACGAACGCTCCCGGCGAATAGTCGAACTGCTCCAGCGAGGCCTCGACTCCGCCGGCCGCCTTCGCCGATCCCTTGAAGTCGAACGACGGCGGACGGCGGTGGTCGTGGTCGCGCACCGTGTATTTGCCCGGCCGGATCGAGCGGCCGACGTGGACGCGGGTGACGTGCTCGTGGGCCGCGGTGGTCGGGTTGTCGCGGAACGCGATCGGTGGGTTCCGCGGCGGGCTCCGCTGCGGTGCGTCCGAGAGCACGACCCGGGTCTCGTCGCCCTCGGTGCGGAAGTGGAAAGCCACCCCGGCGTCCTCCAGCATGCGGCGGAGGAACGTGAAGTCGGTCTCGCCGTATTGCACGCGATACTCGCGCTTCCCGTACGTGGCAGTCAGGCTCTCCGCGACCGGGATCCGCCACTCGGCGAGGAGCTTCCGCGCGATGTCGACCTCGGACTCCCGCTGGAACATGCGGTGGTTCTTCCGCTGCGTGAGCAGCCAGAGCGCGGGTACCAGCACGAGCCTGTAGGCGGACTGCCCCCGTTCCTCGACGCCGAGCTGCTCGATGTGCCGGCACAGCCCGGTCCAGGTGCGGCTGTCGTGCTCGCCCGTGTCCTTGCGGACGGTGAACGTCATGCGCTGTCCGGCGATCGCCTCGAAGTCGATGTCCATGTTGTCGGACATGGCCACGATCGAGATCTCGAAGAGCTCGTTCATGCGCTCCTCGACCTGGAACTGCCGGACGTCCAGCGCCTCTCCCGAGGCCACCGAGACTGCGAGTCGGCGCTCTGCGCCGGAGGACGAAGACGTGGTCATGAGATCATTTCCTCGAAAGAGCGTGGACGGGCGCGCTCGCCTCTGCGCACGTGATGAAGACTGCCGCCTTCGTCACCACTGATCGTTCCAGAGCTTCACGAAGGGCAGCGCGTCGCCCAGCTCGCCGTCGGCGTCGCCGCGGTTCTGGACGTCGCCGAGGCCGAGCTGCCCGGCCCCGTTGGCGCCCCAGCACTTGAGTCGGCTCCCCACGACGGCGCACGTGTGAAAGGCGCCGGCGTCGATCGCCGCCGCGGTGAGGCCGGCGCCGAGGCCCACGGTCTGGTGCTTGCGGTCGGACGGGAGCGCGCCTGTCTGACCGAAGCTGTTCCCGCCCACACACCTCACGAGCCCGTCCGAGCGGAGAGCGCAGGTGTGGGCCTCCCCGGCGGTCACCGCCGCGACCGTGATCCCGACTTGGAAGCCGAGGGCAGGCAGCGCGTCTCCCATCTCTCCGGGTTGGTCGCCGCGGTTCTGGACGTCGCCGAGGCCGAGCTGCCCGGCCCCGTTGGCGCCCCAGCACTTGAGAGTCTGGTTGGAGAGGCGAGCACACGCGTGATCGGCGCCGGCGGAAGCGGTGATCGCCATGCCGAAGCTGCCGAGGGACACGACGGGCAGGGTGGCACCCATCTCCCCGGCCCCGTCTCCCCGGGCGAGCGTGTCACCGAGCCCGAGCCCGCCGGAGGTGTTCGGCCCCCAGCACTTCAGCCCGCCTCCCGCGAGCCCCGCGCACGAGACGGAGGTGCCGGCGGTGATCGAGGTGGTCGTGACCCCGGGGCCGAGGTCGACGGCGGGGAGCGCGTCGCCCATCTCCCCGGCCTGGTCGCCGCGAGCGGCGGTGTCGCCCAGGCCGAGCTCTCCCTGGGTGCCGATTCCCCAGCACTTCACCTGATCGTTCGAGAGCCGCGCGCACGTGTGGTCTTTCCCCGCGCTGATCGCCTTCGCCGAGAGCCCCGCGCCGAGCGCCACGGCGGGCAGGGCATTGCCCATCTCGCCCTGTTGATCGCCCCGGTCCAGGGCGTCGCCGAGACCCAGCGCGCCGGTGTCGTTGCGGCCCCAGCACTTCACCTGATCGTTGGCGAGCAGCGCGCACGTGTGCTCGCTCCCCGCGGCGATCTCCTTCGCCGGCTGACCCAGCTCGACGGCGGGCAGGGCACTGCCCATCTCCCCCGCCTGGTCGCCGCGAGGGGTGGTGTCGCCCAGGCCGAGCTGGCCTCTCGCGTTTCCTCCCCAGCACTTCACCACGCCGGAGGAGAGCAGCGCGCAGGTGTGCACCAGGCCACCGCTCACCGCCAGCACCTTCTGCTCCTTGCACAGGGCGCTGCAGTCGTCCGCGTCGCCGGCGTTTCCGTCCTCGCACTGCTCCCCCGCGGCGATGTTGAGGTCACCGTCGCCGCAGCTCGGGGTCGTGCAGTCCGCGTCGCAGCCCGCGGTGTCCACGCCGCCGCCGTCGCACGGCTCGGCGTTGGAGACCTTCCCGTCGCCGCAGACGCAGCTCGGACCGGACTCGTCCGCCTGTCCGTCGCAGTCCTGGTCGAGCGAGCCTGCGTCGCAGTCCTCCGCGGTGGGGGTCACCTCCCCGGTACACGGTCCGAACCCGACCCCGCTCGCATTGCAGGTCTGCGAGCCTTCCTGGCAGGTGCCCTGTCCGGCGGTCCCGGCGGGTCCGGTGTAACAGGGCTGCGCTTCGTCCGGCGAGCACGGGCAATCCTCGTTGATCGTCCCGTCACAGTCGTCGTCCAGCGACGTGCCGCAGTCCTCGGCGGCCGGCACCACCTCACCCACACACTCGTCGTCCGCGCTCCCGTCCGCGCCGCAGGTTCGCGACCCGCCGCTGCAGACGCCGATTCCGAGCGTGCCCGGCGGGCCCGAATAACAAGGCAGGCTGTCCTGCGACGTGTGGACGGGCGTGCCGCCGTCGCACGTGTCGATCGTACACTCCTTGCCGTCGTCCTCGACGTCGGAGGTGAGCGGATCGCTCCGCGTCGCGCCCTCTCCGTCGCAGACGATCGCGGCGCAGTCGCCCGCCGTCTGGCCGGAGATCGGCGCCCCGTCCGGGGTGTCGTCGAACAGGCACGCGCCGTCCTCGCAGGCGACCGGAGACTGGCACTCTGGCTCTTCCGCCACGCAGTCTGCCACGCTCGCACAGGCGCCGCTTGTCGTGCCGCCTCCGCCCGTGCCGCCTCCGCCCGTGTCCCCGGCGCCGTCCAGGTAATAGTCCTGGTCGATGCCCAACACGGCCGTGCAACCGCCGCCGAGCAGCACGAAGGCGCCCGCGCCCGCGCTCTTCAGCCACCTGCGACTCGTTCTCATCGTCTCGTCCTCTCGCCTCTGGCCAGCCTCGGTCCAGGGGGCCGAAGCCACGTCGTCAGGCCCCCGTCTCTTCTCACCAGGCCCCCGTGACGCCGAACCGTGCGCCCGCCGGCCCCGCGGACAGCACACCCGCGGAGAGCCACCCGCCGGAGGCCGCCGCTCGCGCCCGCCCGACTCCGCTCGTTGCCACGCCGGGCCGCGGCTCGGTGACGAGGAGGACGACGGCCACGCCGAGCACCGCGCCGCCTGCCACGAGCCCGATGGTGCTGCCGAGGCCCAGCCCCTTCGCGCTGTTCGCCGCGTCGAGCCCGGTCTGGTCGCAGGCCCGCTCGTCCGTGGCGCCGATCGCCGCGCCGCAGTGCTGGTCGAGGGTGCCTTTCTGCGCCGCGGCGAGGCCGCCCAGCACGCCGCCGGCCACCAGCCCGAGGGCGCCTGCGGCGCCGGTCAGGTACACGGCCATGCGTCGCCCGCTGGGCCCCGTGCCCGCGGGGGCGGTCGGCGAGCCCGTGCCGGCCGCTCCCGGCCCGCCTGCGGGCCCCGCGATCTCCAGGGTGATCTGCTTCTTGTCGCCCTTGCCGACGGTGACGCGCCGCTCGCGGACAGGACCGTTCGGCGCCTGGGTGGTCACGAGATAGTCCCCGGGGTCGATGGGCAGGGAGACCCCGAGGGCGGCGGCGGCGACGACCTGGCCGTTGCGCTTGACCACCGTGCCGGCGGGCGCGTCCCCGGGGAGGGAGAGTGCCAGTTGCGGGACGTCGGGCAGGAGGCGCGCGCGCGTCTCGGCCGCCACCCTGGGTCGCTCGCCCTGATTGGCCTGCTTCTCTTTCGGCAGGGTCTCGTAGAGAGCGAGGTAGTCGCCGAACCGGGTCACGGCGGTGGCGACGTGGCCCCACTCCGCCTCGCACGTGGCCAGCGTGAACAGGGTGCCGGGTCGCGGGTCGAGTCGGTTGCTCTCGGCGATGGCGCCGCACCCCGTCTCGTATTTCCCTGCCTTCATGTCGGCGAGCCCGCGGTCGAAGAGCGTCTCGGCCGCGGCGATCTCCTGTGCGCCGGCCTCCGCCGGAAAGAGCAGGGCGGAGAGCGGCAGAACGGCCAGGACCGCCGGAAAGAACGGTGATCTCATGAATTGATGGGGCTCGTGGCGTGGGGCTGGCGCCGGCATGGGTCGAATCCGGGGGCCTTCAGTCGCGCCCGAGGAGAGGCTTGTCGGGGGGCACTACGCGCGGGGCGCCGGTCGGTTTCGATTTGATCGAAATCGCAGGAGGGTTGCCGGTCGCCGGCGGGGTCGCCGCGTGCGCCGAGCTGGCGTGCGTGCTCCCCGCGGCGGCGGCGGGCGAGGACGCAGCTGGCGGGGACGCCGGCGTGCCACCCGAGCCCGTGTCGCCCGGGGCGACGGCGACGTCGCTGGTGCCCGCGGCCGTCGAGGGGCCAAGGGGGGCCGCGAGCGGATCCGCCGAGGTGGTGGATCCCGGTGCAGCGCTTCCGGCGGCGGCGCCGTCTCCGGGCGCGGCGGCGACGCCCGCAGCGCCGCCGGTTCCGAACAGGGCCCAGGCCCCGCCCGCGAGGAGGGCGACGCCCAACAGCGTCCCTGCCACGACCATGGTCGTCCGGCCGCGCTCGCGCGGAACGGCCGCCGCCGTGACCGCGGCGCCCGTCGATGTTCTCGCCTGTTCGAGGAAGGAGGAGCCCCGTGGTGGGCCCGGGGCCGCGGCGTGGGATCCCGGCGGGGCGTGCGGGGGTGTGCTCGCCTGTTGTTGGAGGAACCCGGAGCCCCATTGTGGGCCCGGGGCCGCGGCGTGGGATCCCGGCGGGGCGTGCGGGGGTGTGCTCGCCTGTTGTTGGAGGAACCCGGAGCCCCATTGTGGGCCCGGGG
>Ga0163144_10026018_pt1 | contig 11399 bp, 13 predicted proteins | sample OliLak19BULKMAT1_FD_123175 | JGI IMG/M metagenome (GOLD analysis project Ga0163144, IMG submission 123175) | Freshwater microbial mat bacterial communities from Lake Vanda, McMurdo Dry Valleys, Antarctica - Oligotrophic Lake LV.19.BULKMAT1 | ecosystem: Environmental > Aquatic > Freshwater >... | reverse complement strand
CGGCGACGATCGGACGCGGGTCGGGCTCTACCTGCCGCCGACCGCGATCGATGCCCAGCAGGTGCAGACCGGGCTGATCGTCGCGGTGGGGCCCGGCGATGCGACGCCGGACCTGCACAGCTTCGACGAGGAGCCGTGGCGGCAGGGGCTGGAGCGCCGCAAGCCGAGCGGCATGCAGTCACGCGTCGGCGACCACGCGATCTTCTTCCGCAAGGCGGCCGTGGAAATCACCTTCGAGGAGAAGCGCTACCTCGTCGTGCCGCAGGGTGCCATCCTCGTGCTGATACGGGATGATCTCCCGCTCTAGCCTTCCCGGCCTGCGTGCGCCGCCGGGTCTCGCCGGCTGCCGAATCGAATGGCGCACCTTCCGCCTGATCGCCTGACCGCCTGACCGCCTGATCGCCTGCTCCGGGGTACATTCATTTCATGTGTCATCATCTCTGGCTTGGTACGCCGCTCACGCTGAGCGAAGTGCGCGCCATGCTGCCCGACGGCTTCTCCGCCGATGTCGCCGAAGACGAGCCGCGCCGTCGGCTCTCCGCGCTCGCCGATCAGACCCGCACCGTGGTTGCATTGCGCCTCGGCGGGTGTGCCTGCGCCCTCTACCTCGAGCCTGCCGGTGCCAGCCAGAGCACCGAGTCGGCGCTGCGCGCGCGCTATTTCCGGCAGGGCATTCCACGTGCGGCGGTGATCAGCGCGCTCGATCGCCATCGTGCCGCCGGCAAGAGTCCGATGCCGCCGGGCGAGGCGCGCCGAGCCTTCGCCGAGTTCGTGGCCGAGCATGCGCGCAACGCCGGCACGGCGCTCTTCCTGCGCACCTACCACCCGGAGGGCGTACTGCCCGTCGATGGTGCCGGTGCGATCGCACCCCGTTCGGTCGCGGACGTGCGCACCACGCCGTGCGAGTGGCTGCCGGAAGACCAACCGGTTCTCGTCGGCCGCTGACGGTCTGCCTCGATGCCCCGCTCTCTCACGCGTGATGCCTGGCGCCTGACGCGGCATGCGCTGCGGTTGCGCTGCGTCGCGTGCGGCGGTGGTCCCGTGTTCACCTCGTGGTTCCGCATGCTGCCCAACTGTCCCAGCTGCGGCTTCACCTTCGAGCGCGGCGAGCGCGGCTACTGGCTCGGCGCGTACTTCGTGAACCTCATGCTGGTGGAGTCGGTCTTCTGTCTCTGGTTCTTCGGCGTGCTGCTCCACACGTGGCCGCTCCCGAACTGGGATCTGGCGCAGCAGGGCATCATCGTGCTGATGTGCGTTTCGCCATTTGTGTGTCATCCGTGGTCGAGGACGCTCTTCGTGGCGTTCGATCTGCTGGTGCGGCCGCCCGCAGAGCCCGACTTCGCCGCGCCGGAAGAGCGTGCCGCCCGGATCCGCCCGCTCGCCTGAGTCGGGCCTACCAGGTCAGGACGATCTTACCCGTCACCTGATCGGCTTCCATCATCGCCTGTGCGTCCGCCAACTGCGCCATCGGCAGCACGGCATGTACCACCGGCTGCAGGCGGCCATCGGCCAGCGCCGGCAGGACGCGCGCCGTGACATCCGCCACCAACGGCCGCCGCTCCTCCGCCCCGCGTGATCGCAGCGTCGTGCCGATGATCTCCAGACGGCGCTGCAGGATCAGCCCCAGATCCAGCGTACCGCGTGCACCCTGCAGGAAGCCGAGCATCACCAGACGGCCACGCGGCGCCAGCGCACGCAGGTTGGCATTGAACGCACCGGCACCGAGCACATCGAGAATCAGATCGACAGGGGCGGGCAGCACGGCGTCGAAGTCGGGATGCGCCGTGGTGTCGATACCGACATCGAGGCCGAGCACACGGCAGGCGTCGAGCTTGGCCGCACGGCGCGACGTCCCGACGATCTGCCCGGCGCCCAGCAGCCCCGCCAACTGAATAGCCGCCGTACCCACGCCGCTGGCCGCCGCATGGATCAGCACGCGCTCGCCCTCGCGCAGCCGGCCGCGCACCGTCAGCGCATCCCACGCCGTCAGAAATGCTTCGGGAATGGCCGCCGCCTGCACGATGCCGAGGCCGGGAGGCACCGGCATCGCCTCGTGCTGATCGACCACCACCTCTTCGGCCATCGCGCCGCCCCCGACGAGTCCCATCACGCGCGCCCCGATCCGCCAACGCGTGACGCCCTCGCCGAGCGCAATGACCTCGCCGGCGTATTCGAGCCCGGGACTGTCGGCGGGCACGCCGGCCGGTGCGGGATAGTGGCCCTTCCGCTGCAGCACGTCGGCGCGGTTGAGGCCCGCCGCCTGCACGCGCACGCGGATCTCGCCGGCACCAAGCGCGGGCGAGGGTCGCTCGCCGAACCGGATGACCTCGGGGCCGCCCGCCCCGTCGTAGATGGCAACTCGCATCGGATCAGCACACCTTTCGGCAGGACACACGAAGCAGTTCGGCACGGCAGAGATGCCACGCCGCGGCCCTCAACTCTACTGCAGCGGCGACGCGTGGACGAACTCCGGGATCCGATGGTCATGCCGCCGCTCGAAGAGGCGGAAGCCCTGGCGGCCGCGCTTCCGCGCGGCCTGCGCCTCGGCACGTCGTCGTGGACCTTTCCGGGGTGGAAGTCGCTCGTCTACGGTGGCACGTATCCGAGCAAGGCGAAGACGGCGGAGCATCTGGGCCGCTACGCCAGGTATCCACTCTTCCGCACCGTCGGCATCGACAGCACCTACTATCGACCCGCCGATGCCGACGCGTTGGACGCCATGGCCGGCGTGCTTCCCGGCGACTTCCGAGCCTTGATGAAGTGCTGGTCGCAGATCACCACCTTCCACTGGTCGAAGGCGATGGATCCGCAGAAGCGCGGCGGCCCCAACCCGGACTTTCTCAACGCGCAGCTCTTTCTCGACGCCGTGCACGGGCCGGTGCTGGAGCGGTTCGCGCCGTGGCTCGGCACGCTGCTGCTGGAGTTTGCGCCGATCCCCGAGGCGAAGCTGCCGCCGCCCGTCTTCGCTGCGATGCTCGATCGCTTCTTCTCCGCCGTCCCGCGGACGCTGCCGCTGTCGGTCGAGGTACGCACGCCGGCGTATCTGCATCCTGCGTATTTCGCCGTCCTGCGCGAACACAACGTGGCGCATTGCGTCAATCACTGGTCGCGCATGCCGACGATCGGCGCGCAGCTCGATCAGGCGGATGTCGTCACTGGCGATCAGCTCGTGGCCCGGCTGCTGCTGGGGCAGGGGCAGGACTACGAGTCCCAGCGCGATGCATGGGCGCCGTTCGATAGGCTGGTGGAGCCGGACGAGCAGATGCGTACCGAGGCGGTGCGTCTGGCGCGCACCGCCCAGCAGCTTGGCCTCGACTGCACCGTGATCGTCAACAACAAGGCCGAGGGCAGCTCACCGCTGACGGTGGCTGCCCTCGCACGGCGGATCGCGGCGGAAGTCGGCGTGTGACGTTCAGGCCCCGATCGGCACGACCGCCTTCCGGCACACCCCGACGATCGTATCGCAGACGCTCACCAGCATCGTCCCGGTGCTCCGGTCCACGACGGCGGCAGCGCTCCCGACGAACTTCTCGCCCGCGGCGTCCAGCGTCCCGACGAGCGGTGTCTCGACGCCATCGGCCGTGACGTAGCGCGGCGGCGACTTCCCGTTGAGCTGCAGTTCGCCGCGCGTCGGCTCCACGCGCAACTGCACCGAACCATCCGTCCGCATCACGCGCGTCACGCGCACCAGCCCTTCCCGATCGGTGCGCACGTCGGACGCGGTACACGCGGCGAGGCCCATCACCGCCACCAGCCCTGCCGTGACGTGCCGCACGCTCATGCCGGCTCCCGAAGCAGCGCGTCGATGCGCGCGCGCCACTGGGTGTCGGCCCCGTCGCCGGAATGAAACTCGCCGTAGCCCTCGTAGCGGATCTGTCCGCGCTTGTCGATCAGCACGAAACTCGGCCAGTAGCGGATGCCGTACAGATTCCACGTGGCATTGTCGTTGTCCTGCCCCACTGGCCACGTCACGCCATGGCGGGCGTTGGCCTTCTCGACGTTCGGACGATCATGCTCTCCGCTCGAGGGGCCGAACTCCGGCGTGTGAATGCCGATGAGCTGGAACGGCAGCGCCTTGTACCGCGCCTCGATGCCGCGGAGTGCCGGCAGCGTATTTGTGCAGTTGTGACACGAGTAGACCCAGAAATTCACCAAAACCACCTTGCCCTCGAGCGACGCGATCGTCACCGGTTGCGTGGCATTGAGCCAGGAGCGGTTCTGCCAGGCTGGTGCCGCGCGCGGCGCGGGCACCGCATTCGGGACCTTCGGCGTCGGCATGAACGTGATGGCGCCGAGCATCGCACCGGTCAGGAGCAGGGAGAGCTTGAGCGCGCCGATCACAGGCGTACCTCCGCAATCGGGGTCTCGACGGTCACCGCGCCCGGGGCCGGTACATCCGCCTGCAGCAGCAGCGCCGCACCGAGGACGGTCGTCCCGTCGGCGGGCATCCCCAGCGTGAAGCTCGTCGGCGTGCCGCCGCGCCCCACGGTGACGGCATGCTTGAGCCCTGTCGGCGTGATGAAGCAGACGAGATAGCTCATGCCATCGGGCGCCGCGGGGCCATGCACCACCACGCGCCACCGGTGCGACCGTTCGTCGGCCATCACCACCAGCCCGCCCGTGCCGTCACCACCCCGGAAGCTGGCCTGCATCACCCTGGAGGTGTTGCTCATGACGGAGAGCGAATCGGCCAGTGTCGAATCACGCAACTGCATGGCGGCGAGCGTGGCCTGCACGTCGCGCAGCGCCACGTCGCGCTGCCATGCCACGGTGCCGCTCGCGGCGGCCGCGAAGAGTGCCGCGGCCGCGATCAGCCACGGCGCCCGCGATGCCGTCCGGCCCGTCGATGGCCCAAGCACGGCATCGGTGATGCGGCGGCGCATGCCCGGCGGTACCGCCACAGGGCGCACCCCGTAGGCCAGCGGCGCAAGATCCCGCTCCAGGGCCGCTACCGCAGTCAGACACGTCTCGCAGCGCCCGAGGTGATCCTCGAACGTCTGCATGTCGTCGGCTTCCAGCGCGAGGAGCACGAACGCCTCGCGCTGTTCGACGTACCAATCGTGCGTCTCGGTCATCGGGTCCATCCTTCCAGCGCGGCGAGCGTCCCGCGCAGCTTGCTCACCGCCAATCGCAGGCGAGTCTTCACGGTCCCCAGCGGCGCGTCGAGTCGATCGGCGATTTCGCTGTGGGTCAGTCCCTCGAAATAGGCCAAGCGGATCACCGTCCCCTGCTCGGCCGGGAGCGCCGCAAGCGCCCGGTGCACCTCGCCATGCACATGCCACCCGGGGGTTGCGGCCTCGTCGGGGTAGACGGCCCCGGTGCGGTCGTCGGTATCGCGCTGCACCACACCCTGCCGGACACGGCGGCGGCGATCGGCCCGCAAATGATCGATGGCTCGGTTGCGGGCAATGCGGGCCAGCCACGGCACTAGCGGTGTGCCATCCTCCGCCGCGGGCTTGATGCTGCTCCACGCCAGCCGGAATGTCTCGACCACCACATCCTCCGCTTCGTCCGGATCGCGGAGCATGCCCTGCACCAACCCGACGAGCCACGGCGTGGCGACATCGACCAGTTCGCTCAGGGCGCGCTCGTCCCGCGCGCAGAGCCGGGCGCGCAGCTCGGCCTCGCGCGCTGGGGCCAGCAGCCGATGGCGCACGGGACGCGCGGCGTCGGCCGAGGGCTTGGGGCCTGGGGTCATCGGCCGCTCGGACGAGACATCCGACGGGTCCACGATCGCGACATCTGGTGACCTCGATACGGCGACCGCTCCATGCGGCCGACGGGGGAAAACGCTGCGGCGCCCGGACTGGATCTCCGGGCGCCGCTCCGCATGGTCATCGTTCAGGCCGGTCGGGGCTCGGCGTCCGGCAGCAGCAACTCCTCGTCGAGCTCCGGATCGCCCAGCCGGATCTCGAATCCCCAGACGCGTTCTTCGCCTGCCTCGATGACCGGCGCCGTCCCGAGCGCCACCGCCACCGCGAGATCGTCCGGCAGCCCGATCCGCGGCGCAGCGGCAATCGTCGGCGGATCGAGCTCACCGGCGCCCGACCGCATTGCGAGCCCCACGTGCGGGACGCGCCCGGTGTCGGTGAAAAGCATGGCGTACTCGCCGCGGCGCGGATCGGTGACGGAGAGCCGCCCCAAGGAGCCCAGATCGCCATGACAGGTCAACGACCACGGCAGCGACTCGGGAAGGCGGAAGCGCGCCGCGTCGCCGCCGATGCCACCGGGCCACGCCACGAAGTCACCCGCCTCGAGATCATCGCGCCCCTGGGCCGCACCGACCCGCACCTGATGCAGCCCCGGCACATGCACCGCGGTGCCGGCCTGCCCGGTCCAGACGATCAGCGGATGCCAGATCCAGGCGATCGGCGCGCCACCCGTATGCACCAGCGCGTACCGCACCTGCACGGCGGGACGCGCCTGCAGCACCGTGAGCTCGCGCCGGAAGAGGAGCGGCAGCCCCGGCACGGGGACATCACTCGCCACCGACACACCCCGCACGTGATCGGCGACATCATGATGCCCCACGGCGGCATGCAGACGTTCGTGCGCACCGTTCACTTGCCCGGCCGGGGCCGCAGTCAGCCGCTCCACCCAGCCGCCCTCGCGGCCGGGCCGCAGCCATTCACGCCCGCGGCCGCGCCGCAGATTGGCGATGCGGCCGCCATCGGCCGGCTGCACCACCACTTCGAGTTCGCCTGCCCGCATCGCCACCGCCGATGCACCGTCGACGAAGACCTGCCGAAAGGCCATCAGGCCAGTGCCGCGTCGAGCTCGGCGCCGATGCCGGCCGTGGCGCAGATGCGGACGATCGTCTCGCCGATCTTGTTGTTGGGTGTGGAGGCACCGGCCGTGACGCCGATCCGTCGTGCGCTGCCCAGCCACTGCTCCTGCGTCGCTTCCATCTTCGTGACGACGTCGCGGTAGCGGACGCGCTGCGTCTCGGGCTCGATGCCGTCGGCATCCTCGATATGCAGGACGCGCACACCCCTGGAGTGCACCAGCGCGGCGAGGTTGCAGGTATTGCTCGAGTTGTAGCCGCCGACCACGATCATCAGGTCCACGCCGTCGACGAGGAGCTGCTCCACGGCGTCCTGCCGCTCCTGCGTGGCGCTGCAGATCGTATCGAACGAGCGGAAATGCTCGGCGGTCGCTTCGGCTCCCCAGCGCCGCGTCATCGACTTGCCGAGTTCGGCCGCGATGGCGAGCGACTCGCTCGAGAGCATCGTGGTCTGATTGGCGACACCGACGCGTTGCAGATCCCGGGTGAAGTCGAAGCCGGGCGAGCGCTGCTTGGCGAAGACGCGCTGCAGATCATCGGCGGTCGCGGTGCCGATGCCTTCGATGAAGTCGCAGACCAACCGGGCCTCGGCCATGTCGAAGACGACGAGATACTTGCCGCCTTCATGCGTCATCGCCTGCGAGGCCGTGGCCTTCGTCTCTTCGTGATAGTACTTGCCGTGGATGATCGCGGTGTAGCCGTCGCGGGCGTAGCGCTCCACGCGCTTCCAGACGTTGAGCACCGAGCCGCAGGTGGTGTCCACGAGCACGCAGCCGATGGTGCGCAGACGCTGGAAGTCGCGCATCGTGACGCCGAACGCCGGAATGATCACGACGTCGTCCGCGGTGACCGGCGTGAAGTCGAACTCGCCGTCCGCCCCCGTGCCGAGGAAGACGATCCCCATGGCGCGGAGCTTGTCGTTGACGTGCGGGTTGTGGATGATCTCGCCGACGACGAAGAGGCGCTTGTCGGGGAACTTGTGACGCGTCTCGTAGGCATAATCCACGGCGCGATCCACGCCGTAGCAGAAGCCGAACTCGCGCGCCAGATGGAATTCGTAATCCGCGACCTTGAGAGCAAAGTCGCGGGCACGCAGGACTTCCACGACGGTGCTGTGGTAGTCGGCGGAGAGTTGACCTTCGATGGCGCTCTTGAGGCCGAAGCCGCGGCGATAGTACGTATCGGTCATGCGCCGAAAGCTAACGGCCCCCGCGGATCAGGGCGGGGTGCAAGCCGTATCGGCGACGATCGGGGCGCCGGAGAAGCGCCCGATGAGGCGGGTCGGGACGAGCCGATCCTCCTGGACCGTCACCGCGCGGACGGCAAACGTCCCGGCGGCGTTGGCGTCGACGGCGGAGAGCGTGATCGCCCCCGAGTCGGCGCGCCAGGCCCGCAGGACCACACGATCCGCCTGCCGCAGTGCGACGCTGCCGCGCGGTGTCTGGCCATCGGACCGCACCGGAAAGGCCCCGGCCTTCCGCGGTCCGCCGAACGCCACGAGCACCGCAATACCGGTGTCGCCACGCTGCGCCGTGATCAGCAGCTCCTGCCGGTCGGCGCACCAGCTGCCAAGCGCTGGGGCCCTGAAGCGCGCCGTGCGGTTCGAGTCGGTCCAGGTCACCGAGAGGACCCCGTCGGCCAGCGGCGGCACCGTCGCATCCCGGGCCGCGCAACCCATCAGCAGCGCGGCCAGACCCGCCACGGCCAGCCGGCTCATCGTACCCCGCGCGGCGGCGGCGCCACGCCAAGGAGCGCCCGCGCGTCCTCGCAGGTACGCACGTGTCGACTCAGGCCCTCGCGCACCTTGGCCGGCAGCGGCCGGGGCCGAATCGTGCCCGGCGTGGTGCTCACGAGCACCATGTGCCCGGACGCCGCGATGCGCGATGTCGCCAGATCCACGATGTCATGCTGTACCGTCATCGAAGCCCCGCCGAGCCGCGTGAGATACACCGCCACGCGGAGCTTGTCGTCGAGACGCACCGGATGATGGAAATCGAGGTGCAGTTGCGCCCGCGGCAGCACCAGCCCGAATTCCTCGAGCACGCCGCCGTAGGTGAAGCCGAGGGAGCGGAAGAGCTCGCTCTCGGCGATTTCGCAGAAGCGCAGATACGCGCCGAAGTAGATGATGCCCGCCGGATCGGTATCCGACCAGCGCACATACTCCTCGATGGTGAACACAGGGGTATCCGTCATGTCAGCGTACCGCCCCGAGCACGAGATCGAATCGCCACTTCCCGCCGGACTCGAACGGCCGCGACAAGTCCAGCCGCACGAAGCCGGTGCTGAGCGGCCGACTGTAGAGCGCCAGCCCGACGCCGCCGCCCACCTGCACGTCGCCCGAGAAGAGATCGCGCACCGCGGCTGCACGGCCGGCATCGACGAAGAATACCGGACGCAGGGGCAGGGCAATCGGCGCGACATCGAGTTGCGCCGCCCAGAGGCCGGCGCCCGTTTCGGCGCCATAGGCATACCCACGAACCGTGGACGGGCCACCGAGCCGCCACGCGAGCTGCGGCAGCACGTTGCTCGACTGCACGCCGGCCTTCACCCGCAGTGTGGCGCCGGTATGCTCGCCGACGTCGATCTGCGCATCGCCCCAGCCGCGCGCCACCGTCTCGCCGCCGCCACGCACCAGCTCGCCCTGCGTGCGCCACCGCACCAGGCCGGTGCCACGCAGCCCCGCGCCCGCCCGCGCAAACCATCCCTCCGCCACGGGCGGGTTGGTCGGCTGGAAGTTGCCGGAACCGCCCAGCCACCCGTTCACCTGCGCACGGCTCGTCGGCACGACGCTCCGCTCGTCCTGCACGCTCGCCTGCACCGTCAGATCCACGCGCGGCGAGAGCCCCGTCTGGAAGAGGGCGCTGCCGCCGGTGACCAGCGCGTAATCGGCATAGTCGTGGGCCGCGAAGACCGCGTTGAGCGTGGCAGAGATCCCTCGGCCGGTACTGAACGCATCGACGCTCCTCACGTCGCGATAGCCTGCTACCGTGAGCTTGCCGGCCGGCGCATCCCGCACGAAGGCCAGCCGGCCGGTGGGTCGCTCGTCGCCGAAGCCGAAGCGCGCCGTCGCGAAGAGCTGCGAGAACGTACCCGTCTGCAGCCGGTAGCCGAGCCCGATGGTGTTCCCCTGCACACGATTGAACCGGAACGCATCGTCGAGCCGCTCGTACCCGAAGCCGCGCCGCGACACCCCGGTGACCGAATCCGGCAGCGATGTCACCAGCCGCTCGAGATCCGTCGCGGTCTCCCGGACGCGCGCGGCATCGCCCGGCCGTGCCCCGAGCGCCAGCGAGTCGGTCCAGCCCTGATACGTCGCAAGCGAATCGTTCGATGGCCGGTGAATTTCGTAGCGCCCGCTGCTCCACTGCCCCGACGCATTCCACGCCTGCGAGCGGCCACCCCAGACGCCCCGCTCCTCCCGCTCCGAGGCCTTCCGCAGCGAGTCACGCCGGGCGGCGCGCGTCCGCGCATCGGGAAGACCCGCCGCCGCCAGATCGAAGCGGATCGGCACACCGGTGTTGATGGCGTAGTCGTCGAAGGTGGTCACCGCCTCGAACGGAATGGCGACACCCTCGCCCAGGGGGAAGAAGACGCGTCCCGAGATCGTCTGTCGCGACGGCATCCAGTAGCGGCCGTCCTGACGACCATATTCGAGGTCCAGCTCCAGCGACGCAAACCGCGCGAAGGTCCGGCTGCGGCTCGTCGCCTGCGACGAATCGCGCCGGGATGTCCCCCGCGGCGCCGACCAGAGCACCGGTCCCACATATCGAAAGGCGAAGCGTACCGTCTCGGCGCCATCCGCATCGAGCCAGAGCCGACCGGCCACCAGCACCCGCCCCGTACGGCGCGGCACGACCTCGACCCGCACCAATCGAATGGTGCTGCCGTCGGGGGTCTGCACCGAAAGCGAATCAAGGATCGCGTACCGGTACCACGCGTCTGCTCCGGCGGCGAGCGGATGCAGCGCCCCGCTGGCAGGAAAGTCGGCGCCGATGATGCGCACGGAGTCGTTCACGTCACGCGGCACGAACCACGGTTGGTCGAAGATCGACGACAACTCCACTTGCGCCGAACGACTCCGCACGCGTCGGCCGGTGATGTCCACGCGCAGATCATTGGCACGCTGCCAGGCGATCGTACCCGCCTGCTCTTCGGCGGCGATCGGCACCGGCGTGCCCCACTTCCGCCGGCCCCGGCCGAAGGTCAGCCGGTAGCGGATCTCGGCGCGATAGTCCGCCACGAGCGAGTCCTGCGCGCCACGACGCGCCTGCGCCCGAGTCACGAGGACCCGGGTTGCGGCATCGGCATACGCTGCGGTGACGGTGTCGGCGGCGGACGATGGATCGGCCGCCGCGAGAAAGAGCGTTAGAGCGAGGGTGCTTGCGAATCCCACTTGCTTCGGCCGTCCCGGTGAAGTCCGTAGGCCTTGAGGCGGCGCCAAAGCGTCGTGCGGCTGATGCCAAGCGACTTGGCCGTCTCCGCGAGCCGCCAGGCGTTCGCGTCAAGGGTGCGCAGGATTGCGTCACGTTCACGATCGGCCAGCGTCGTGGGACCCTCGATGCCCGGTATGAACATCGCCTCGCCGAGCTCCATGCCGCCGATGCGGAGCGGACGG
>Ga0163144_10026017_pt1 | contig 11400 bp, 14 predicted proteins | sample OliLak19BULKMAT1_FD_123175 | JGI IMG/M metagenome (GOLD analysis project Ga0163144, IMG submission 123175) | Freshwater microbial mat bacterial communities from Lake Vanda, McMurdo Dry Valleys, Antarctica - Oligotrophic Lake LV.19.BULKMAT1 | ecosystem: Environmental > Aquatic > Freshwater >... | reverse complement strand
TGGCCAGTTCTGGCGTGTCGGTCGCCGACAAGGCCGGCTGTGCTGCCCTGCTTGGCGCAGTGGGCCAGGTGGTCTGGCTGGACGACGAAGCCGACATGGACGCCGTGACCGCGGTTTCCGGATCGGGGCCGGCTTACGTGTTCTTGCTCATCGAGGCTTTGGCCGCCGCCGGCGTCGCCGCCGGGCTCACGGCCGACGTGGCGGAAAAGCTGGCGCGCGCCACGGTTTGCGGTGCCGGCGAACTGGCTTGGCAAGCGTCCGAATCCGCCGCTCAATTGCGCCGCAACGTAACCAGTCCGCATGGCACGACCCAGGCGGCGCTGGATGTGCTGATGGCGCGCGATGGTTTGCAGCCGTTGCTGAACAAGGCCGTGGCCGCCGCCGCCCGTCGCTCGCGCGAACTCGCGAACTAACCGACTTGGCGTCCGTTTCGGGGTAGGCTGCAAAGGCACCCACCCGGAGGCTGGCATGGCAACTCGCAAAAAGGCGGCGCCGACCAAGCTGGACGTCATTGATGTCGCGCTGAAGCTCGCCGCCGAACGCGGCTGGCGCAACCTGGGCCTTGCCGAAATCGCGGGCGAGGCGGGCGTCACGCTCGCCGAACTGTTTGCCCAGCATCCGTCGAAGACCGCCATTTTGCAGGCCTTTTCACGCCGCATCGACGTACTCATGATCGAAGTGGCCGGTCGCGACGCCGCCGATGGCGCGGCCCGTGACCGTTTGTTCGCCGTCGTCATGGCGCGGTTCGACGCGCTCGCACCGCACAAGGAAGCCTTGCGCCGCATCGTCCGCGACACCGCCCTGGACCCGGCCGCCCTGCTCAGCATGGCCTGCGCGGCCGAGGTGACGTTGACGTGGATGCTGGAATTGTCCGGCCTGTCCGCCAATGGGCTAGGCGGCGCGCTTCGCCGCAAGGGGCTTGGACTGATGTGCGCCGACGTTACACGCATTGTGCTACGGGGCGACAGCGCCGACAACAACTCAACCATGGCCGCGCTGGACAAACGCCTGGCCCGGGTGGAGGCTTTGATCGGCCGGTTGCGGCGTAAGCCAGCGGAAGCGGCTGCCTAATACTTGACGTCCGGCGGGCATGTGCCTAGGGTGCAGTCATGTTGCAGCGCAGCATAAAATTTTTATGCGGCTTTTTTTTGGGCAGCGGCGGCGCGCCGCTTCAAGGGGGTCTCCATGGCTAAACCAGAATTCCCGTTCAAGGGTGGCGATTTCAGCAAAATGTTCGGCGACTTCAAGATGCCGGAAATGGGCAAGATGCCGGACATGTCCAAGATGTTCGGCGACTTCAAGATGCCGGAAATGGGCAAGATGCCGGACATGACCAAGATGATGGCCGACTTCAAGATGCCGGAAATGGGCAAGATGCCGGACATGACCAAGATGATGGCCGACTTAAAGATGCCGAACGTCGACATGCAGGCGTTCATGCAGACGCAGCAGAAGAACATCGAGGCCCTGTCCCAGGCCAACCAGCTTGCGGCCGAGGGCTTCCAGGCCATCGCCAAGCGTCAAGGCGAGATTTTCAAGGAGACCTTGGAGCAGGCCCAGGGCGCCATGAAGGACATGATGAGCGGGGGCAGCCCCGAAGCCAATGCCGGCAAGCAGGCCGACCTCGCGAAATCGGCGCTGGAGCGGGCGCTGTCGAACGCCAAGGAACTGGCCGAAATGGCCGCCAAGGCCAATGGCGAGGCGTTCGACCTGATCAACAAGCGCATGATGGCCGGGCTGGACGAGATGAAGTCGTCGATGCCCAAGGGCGCCAAGAAGTAGGCTTGTCCGCCGCAGCTGAACCGGCGCCGGTGGCGCCGGTCGTCTCCTTCGACGACTTCCTGAAAATCGATATTCGGGTCGGTACCGTGGTCGGCGCCGAATCCTTTCCCGAAGCACGGCGGCCCGCGATCAAGCTGCGCATCGACTTCGGCGGCGACATCGGCGTGCGCCGCTCCTCGGCGCAGCTCACCAGCCACCATCGGCCCGAGGAACTGGTCGGCCGCCAGGTAGTGGCGGTGGTCAACTTTCCGCCGCGTCAGATCGGCGGGTTCATGTCCGAGGTACTGTGTCTCGGCGTTCCCGACGCCGCCGGCGATGTCGTCCTGCTGGCGCCCGACCGCCCGGTGCCGAACGCGGGCCGGATATTCTAGTCCGGATTGGGCGGAACCGGAGTCGGCCGTGCCCGTTTCTCCGTTAACCTGCCCTTAACCGTCAAATTGGTTCAATGGCGGCGAAGGTTGCGCGTTCGGCGACAACCGGGGGATTTGCGTCATGGCCACCGCGCTGAAACTGCTCGCGGCCGAGGATCTGGTGAGGCGGCGGCGCTGCGCTCTCGCCGAAATTCCACCCGAGGACGCCAAGCTCGCCGCCGCCCATGCCTATTGGCACGCCAAGCGCCGCGATGGGCTGCTGCCCGCCAAGGGCGACATCGACATTCTCGAACTGCGCCCGCTGATCGGCACCACGCACATGGTCGATGTTTCCGATCCGGACCCCGGCAATTATCATGTGCGTCTGCGCGGCTCGAACGTGCCCGACGACGCGCTGCGCAAGGTGTCCAACAAGCCGTTGCGGCTTTGCGGCTCGAAGGCGCTGGGCGATTCGCTGATGGAGGATTATGCCGCCGTCGCGTTCACTGGCACCGCCGCCTATCATCAGGTGGTCGCCATCCTGGATTACATCAGGCACAGCTACAGCCGGTTGATCCTGCCATTGGCCGAGGATGGCCGGCGGGTGGACAGTCTGATGGTTTGCTTCAACCGCCGGGAATTTTCCGACTTCAGCCTGTAAACGTCGCGCGGCCGCCGGTCGCTCGCGCCAACGGCACGGGAAACTCCGGATGCGAAGGCAGTTTGCGGAACTGCCGCAAGGACTCTTCCTGGTTCATGTAGCAGAGATAGGCGACACCGTGCCGGCCCGAGGGCGCGAACCAGCCGGTGAGGCACGGCTCCACGTTGGTGAAGCCATAGCCCAGCGTCGGTATGTTGGACAGGCCGAGGCTGCCCAGCACGATGCCGGTATGGAAATCCGTGTCGTGATTGCGCATGAACAATGCCCGGCTGAGATAGGGCAGGTACAGCGAGAGGCCACGCTTGCGATGCGCCGGACTGATCCACATGCTGCCGCCATAAGCGACCTTGCCGGCGATCGGCACTGACGGACGCTGGATGATGGGCTCGGCCTCGCCCGGTGGCAGGGGCACGCCGGCGGGATGCCAGAGTTCGCGGGATTCGATCAGGCGGATGAAGTCTTCGGTGTGAAAAATCGCCTCGGCATGCGAGGCGACGGTGGTGCCGTTTTCGTCGGTGCAGCGCAGCCAAAAGCTGCCTTCCGGCACCGGATAGACATGCGGGTCGAAGGTCGGATTGATGACCGACGACCCGATCAATTTCAGGAATTCGGTCAGCGCGAAAAAATCGTACTCGATCGACAGATTGAGTTTCAGGGCGGCGATCCGCTCGACGATCGCATCAATGCTCAACTGCAGCAGACCGAAATCCCGGTCGCTCAACGCCATGACAAAGGACCCCCTCGCAAGGTCATGCACCGACTTATCCCAAGGCGCATGTGGATAAATTAGCACGCTCGACTCGGCGACATTAGTGACAAATTAACCAATTAACAATTTGCGGCTCGGATTGGCAGAAAAGTCACAGACCATCAAATCCGCGTTGAATTCCGCCGCGTTAGGTCGGAAGACGCAGCAGGGCGCGCAGGCCACCGAGCGGGGAGGTGAGCAACAGAATATCGCCGCCATGCGCCCGAACCACATCGCGGGCGATGGTAAGGCCGAGACCGACGCCACCGGTGCTAGGGTTGCGCGACGGATCCAGACGGTGGAACGGACGGAACACTTCCTCGCGTCTTTCGGGTGGAATGCCTAGCCCGTTGTCGTCGATGGCGATTTCGACCGAGCCGGGCTGCCGGGTCAGGCTGATCTCCACCTTCGCCGCATGGCGCAACGCATTCTCCACGAGGTTGACGACGCAGCGGCGAAACGCCGTCGGCCTGATCGGCAATTCAGTCGGTGCCATCGGCCGCAGGGTGACGTCGCCGCCGTGCCGCCGCATGTCGGCCGCGACATCGTCCAGCAGGCCGGGCAAATCGGTCGGCACTGCGCTCTCGCCGTCCTGGCCGCGGGCAAAGGCGAGGTAGCCGGCGATCATCTTTTCCATTTCGGCGATGTCGCGTTTCAGGTCGTTCGCGCCAGCCTCGGCCGGCAGCATCTCCAGCTGCAGCTTCATGCGCGTCAGGGGCGTGCGCAGATCGTGGCTCACGCCGGCCAGCATTTCGGTGCGCTGCGCGATCTGGCGGCCAATGCGTTTCTTCATTGCGATGAAGGCGGCCGACGCACGGCGCACTTCGGTGGCTCCGGCCGGCCGAAAGCCCGGCACATCGCGCCCCTTGCCGAAGGCGTCCGCTGCTTCGGCCAATTGCCGGATGGGGCGAATCTGGTTGCGCAGGAACAACACCGCCACGCCCAGCAGTATCACCGACGTGCCCACCATCCACATGATGAAGACGTAGGAGGTGGTGGAGAACAGGCGTTTCTCCAGCGTCTGCACGTACAGCACGCCGTCCGGCAATTGGATGCGGATTTCGATCTGGCTGTCGCCGCGCCGCGTGTCGATGTCGAACCCGAGGTTCGGCATTTTCTCGGCCACCGCCTGCGCCAGCATGTTGTCGAGGATCGAGTAGAAGCGGACGTTTGGCACCTCGCCGGCCAGCCGTTCGCCCGGCGAGAACCGGGTGGTCACCTGCATGTGGCGGGCGGCCAGAAAACGCAGGCGGTCCTGCATCACGGCATCCGGGATCAACTGCCGCGCATCGATCAGCAGTGCGATATCGCCCGCCAGGCCAAGGGCAAGACGGCGCGTCACGGTGTCCCAATGCCCCTGGTAGAAAACCGAGGCGGCGACAATCTGGAGCAATACCAGCGGCGTAACCAGCAGCATCAGCCAGCGGCCGAACAGCGATTTCGGCAGGATGCGTTTCAGTGCTCGCATGCTGCCTCAGTCGGTCCAGAGCACATAGCCCTCGCCCCAGATGGTTTGCAGATGGCGTGGCGTCTTCGGGTCGCGCTCGATCTTGCGGCGGAGTCGGGTGATCTGCACGTCAATGGCCCGGCCTTCGCCGCCGCCGGTCTGCTCGGCCAGTGCGGCGCGGCTGATCGTGGCGCCGGGATTTCGCGCCAGCACCTTGAGCAGGGCGGCCTCGCCCGAGGTGAGCGACACCGGTTTTCCATTCTCGGTCAGGTCGCCGCGACCCAGGTCGAAAATAAAGTCGCCGAACCTGACGGTTCGTGCCGCCGCCGCTGGCGTCGCCGCGCGCCGCATGATCGCGTTGAGGCGCAGCAGCAGCTCGCGTGGCTCGAAAGGCTTCGGCAAATAATCGTCGGCGCCTGTTTCCAGGCCCTTGATTCGGTCGGCAGGCTCGGTCATCGCGGTCAGCATCAGTACCGGCACCTGGTTGGAGCGGCGCAGTTCGGTGACGAAGTCGGTGCCGGACTGGCCCGGCATCATGACATCGACCACCAGCAAATCGAAGTCGATGCCTACCAGGCGCGCCTTGGCGGCGGCCGCGTCCGCTGCGGCCGAAACGCGATAGCCGTTGGCCGTCAGGTAGCGGGCCAGCAGATCGCGCAGCCGGTCGTCGTCATCGACCACCAGCACATGCGGCGTCATATCGTTCATCGCGGCCGGCTCATTCGCGCCGGATCGCCCGCAGGATCGCGGTGCGCTCGGCCGGATCGATTAGTTCCGAAAGCACCTTGCGCCAGGCCGTCACCGCCTCGGGCCCGGCCTCGCGAAAGGCGCGTGCCACCCTGGCTTGTTGAACGTCGCGAATCTCGTCCTCCAGCGCCACGCCCTTCGCGGTCAGGTGCAACCGGCGCTGGCGGCGGTCGCGGGCGCCGGGCCGCTGCTCCACGTATCCCTCCCGGATCAGGGCGCCAAGGACGCGGGAAAGGCTCTGCTTGGTAATCCGCAAAATCCCCAGCAAATCCGCCACTGTTATGCCGGGATTTCCGGCTACGAAGTGCAACACGCGGTGGTGCGCCCGGCCAAAGCCATAACGCTCCAAGATGGCGTCCGGGTCGGAGGTGAAATAGCGATAGGCATAGAACAGCATCTCGACCCCCTCGCGCAGGCTCGACTCCTCCAGATAGCCCGGCGCACCCAGTAATTTTAGGTCAGCCATATTGACATATTCTTTTCATAATGTTATCCAGCGCCCCACTTGCACGAAATTATCTAACTCCCAGCCCCCGCAGGAGGAACGAAAACATGGCTGCCCAGACTTTCGACGATCGAGACGGCTTCATCTGGCTGGATGGCCAGTTGACCAACTGGCGCGACGCACGCGTTCATGTCCTAACCCACGCCATGCATTATGCCAGCGCCGTGTTCGAAGGCGAACGGGTCTATGGCGGCAAGGTCTTCAAGCTGGACCAGCATTCGCAACGGCTGATCGATTCGGCCAAGCTGCTGGATTTCGAAATCCCCTATTCCCTCGATGAGATCAACGCCGCCACTAATGCCGTGGTGAAGGCCAACGACATCGGCGACGGATATCTGCGCCCGATCGCCTGGCGCGGCAGCGAAATGATGGGCGTCGCCGCCCAGTCGGCGAAAATCCATCTCGCCATCGCGGTCTGGGTCTGGCCGTCCTACTTCTCGCCCGAGGCGAAGATGAAGGGCATCCGCCTGCAATTCGCCGACTGGCGCCGTCCGGCGCCCTTTACCGCCCCCACCAAGTCGAAGGCGGCGGGCCTCTACATGATCTGCACCCTGGCCAAGCACAAGGCCGAGCGCGAGAAGTTCGACGACGCGCTGATGCTGGACTGGCGCGGCCAGGTTGCCGAGGCGACCGGCGCCAACGTGTTCTTCGCCAAGGACGGCAAGCTGCACACGCCGACGCCCGACTGCTTCCTCGACGGCATTACGCGCCGCACCGTCATTGGCCTGGCACGCGCGCGCCAGATCGAAGTGATCGAACGCGCGATCATGCCCGATGAGCTGAAGACCTTCGACGAATGCTTCCTGACCGGCACCGCCGCCGAGGTGACGCCGGTCAGCGAGATCGGGCCGTACAAGTTCACCCCCGCCGCCATGTGCCGGACCTTGGTCGAGGATTTCGAGAAGGCCACGCGGGCTTGATTGCGGCGCGGCGGCTAGCGCGACCAGCGCTCGGCCGCCGCATCGTCGCTGTCCTTTGCTTCCACCCAGGCGCGTTGGCCGCCGCTTTCCTCCAACTTCCAGAACGGCGCCTTGGTCTTTAGCCAGTCGACCAGGAATTCGCATGCCCCGAATGCCGCCTTGCGATGGGCCGAGGCTGCGGCGGCGAACACAATGCGGTCGCCGGGCACCAGGCGGCCGAAGCGATGCACGATCCGCACGCCCGACAATGGCCAGCGCCGAGCGGCATCCTCGGCGATTGCCTGCAATTGCCGCTCGGTCATGCCGGGATAGTGTTCCAGGGTCATGGCGCTGCCCGGGCCGAAATCGCGCACCAGACCGATGAAGCTGGCCACGCCGCCGACACCGTGATCGCCCGGCGCCACCGCCGCCAGTTCCGCGCCCGGCTCGAAGTCCCCGGCCTGCACGCGAACGGCGATCATCCGCCGGTCACCGGCGGGAAGATGGCGACCTCGTCGCCGGGCCGCACCGGCCAGTCGCCCTTGCGGTACTCCAGGTTGACCGCCACGCGGATGACGGCGGGATTCGACAGCGCCAGGGCATAATTCGGCCCGCGACCGCGCAGCCATTCCAGCAGTTTTACGACGGTATCGACACCGGCCGGCGGCGACACGTCTTCCTCGGCAACGCCGATGCGTTCCTTCAACCAGGCGAAATAGACCAGTTTCATGGCGTTTCCCGCGTAAACCACAGACGACCGATGATGAATTCGGCGATGATGGACGGCCGGTCAAGGGCCAGTACCGGCAGGTCGCGCGGCGCCTGGGCCAGCCTGTCGATGTCGTCGGTGGCGATGGCGATGACATTCTCGTCCTCGCCGGCAAGCAGGGGCTGGCCGGTGGCCTCGCGCCAGACCTCGATTTTCCGGTGCGCGGCGGTCTTGAAGCCTTCGACCAGGACGAGATCGACCGGCGACATGCGGGCGATCAAGTCGTCCAGCATGGGCTGGGCGTCGCGCGCCTCGTGCAGCAGGGCGAAGCGGTTGGCGCTGGCCAGCATGACTTCGGTGGCGCCGGCCTCGCGGTGGCGAAAGCTGTCCTTGCCCGGCCGGTCGAGGTCGAAGCCGTGGTGCGCGTGCTTGACCGTCGAGACGCGAAGGCCGCGCCTGGTGAGCTCGGGAATAAGGTTCACCAGCAGCGTGGTCTTGCCGCTGCCGCTCCAGCCGCGCAGGCCTAGCACCTTCATGCGGCATTTTCGTCGGTGAGGTAGCGGAGGCCCGCCTGCAGATAGTCCCAGCCGGTATAGAGCGTGAGCAGCGCCGCGATCCAGAGCAGCACGTCGCCGACCAGCGGCGCGTTGATCCAGGCCCAGCCGGCATCGCCCGACATCAGGAAACCGAGCGCCAGGATCTGCAACGTGGTCTTCCACTTCGCCAGCCGGCTGACCGGCACCTTTACTTTCAGCTCGGCGAGGAATTCCCGCAGGCCCGTGACCGCCACTTCGCGGCAGAGAATGATGACGGCGGCCAGCACGCTGACACCCTCCACGCGCCGGAACGCCACCACCATGAGGATCGCCGCAGCGACCAGCAGCTTGTCGGCGACCGGGTCGAGGAAGCGCCCCAGGTTCGACATCTGGCCCCAGCGCCGCGCCAGCCAGCCATCGAACCAGTCGGTTACGCCGGCAAGGGCGAACAGGCCGAGCGGCACCCAGGCGTTCAAGTCGCCGGGCAGCCAGAACGCGCCGCACATGGCCGGAATGACCAGGATGCGCGAGATCGTCAGCAGATTCGGCAGATTGGTCGGCATTCCCTAGTCATCCTACAACTCGAACACACTGGCCCCGGCGGCGGAAGATTATCAGTCCCGACCGTGAAAATGGTCGTAAATCCGTTGCGCCACGGTCGCGCTAATGCCATCGACTTTCATCAAATCCTCCAGTCCCGCCTCGCCCACACCCTTGGCCGAGCCGAAGCGCAGCAGGAGCGCTTTCTTGCGCGCGGGCCCGATGCCGTCGATCTCGTCGATGGGCGAGACGCCGATGGCCTTGCTGCGCCGGGCTCGGTGCCCGCCAATGGCAAAGCGGTGGGCCTCGTCGCGCAGCCGCTGCAGGAAGTACAGCACGGGATGGCGCGGCTCGAGCATGACGGGATCGCGGCCTGGCAGGTGGAACTGTTCGCGACCGGCATCGCGATCCGGCCCCTTGGAAATCGCGACGACCGGCACATCGTCGATCAGGCCGAGTTCGGTGAGCACCTCGATGGCGATCTGCAATTGCGCGCGGCCGCCGTCGATCAGGATCAGGTCAGGCCAGTTCTCGGCATTGCCCTCGCCGTCCTCCTTCACCAGCCGGGCGAACCGGCGGGTCAGCATGGCGCGCATCATCGCGAAGTCGTCGCCGCCGCGCGCCACGTCGCCGTCCATGTTGAACTTGCGGTAGGCGCTTTTCACGAATCCCTCGGGCCCGGCGATGATCATGCCGCCGATCGCCTGGGCGCCCTGGATGTGGCTGTTGTCATAGACCTCGACCCGGCGTGGCGCCTCGGCCAGGCCGAACAAGTCGGCGACCCCGTCCAGCAGCTTGGCCTGCGAGGAGTTTTCCGCCAGCCGGCGGCCCAGGGCTTCCCGGGCGTTTGTTTCGGCATGCCGCACCAGGTCCGCCTTGGTGCCGCGTTGGGGGACGAGAATCTCCACCTTGCGGCCGGCGCTTATCGTCAGCGCCTCGGCGATCAGGCCGCCATTCTCCACCTCGTGGCTCAGCAGAATCAGTCGCGGCGCCTGCCTGTTGTCGTAGAACTGGGCGATGAAGGCGGCGAGAATTTCGCCGATGCCGACATCGGTGCCATGCTTGGGATAGTAGGCGCGATTGCCGAAATTCTGACCGGCCCGGTAGAAGAAGACCTGCACGCAGGTTTGGGCTTCCTCCTGGTGCGCGGCGATCACGTCGGCCTCGCCCAGGCCGGCCACGTTCACGTCCTGGCGGGCGGTGATGTGCGCCAGGGCGCGAATGCGGTCGCGGAACAGGGCAGCGGCCTCGAAGTCCATACGCTCGGCCGCCTCGTTCATCTTCTGGCTCAGCACCCGCGATGGATCGTCGTTGTCGCCGGTCAGGAAGTCGCGCGCCTCCTCGACGATGGCGCCATAGCCGGTCTCGTCGATGCGGCCGACGCAGGGCGCGGTGCAGCGCTTGATCTGGAATTGCAGGCAGGGCCTTGTTCGGGTGGCGAAGTCGTTGTCACCGCAGGAGCGCAACGGAAAAGCACGTTGCAACGCCGTGATTGTGCGGTTGACCGCCCAGGTCGAGGCGAAGGGACCGAAATAGTCGCCTTTCCGGTTGCGCGCGCCGCGATGCTTGGCGATGCGTGGAAAAGTGTGGTCGCGGCCGATGAGGATGTACGGGAACGACTTGTCGTCGCGCAGCACCACATTGTAGCGCGGCTTCATCTTCTTGATCAGGTTGGCCTCGAGCAGTAGCGCCTCGGCCTCGGTATGGGTGGTGACGATCTCCAGCCGCCTGGTCTGGTCGATCATCCGCAGGATGCGGCCCGACAGGCCGTTGGCGCGGGTATAGCTCGCCACGCGGCGTTTCAGGTTGCGCGCCTTGCCGACATAGAGCGGCTCGTCGTTTTCGCCCAGCATCCGGTAGACGCCCGGGGCCGACGGCAAGAGCCGGAGCTGGTCGCGAATGATGGCAAAGCCGCCCTCAAGCGGGGCCGCGCTTAGCGCCTCGAAGTCGATTTCAGGTTCTTCGGCCGTGCCGCTGTTCATGGCCGGCATATAGCGCGAACCATGGATCGGAGTCGCACCAAGTGATGTTGCATTGCGGTAAGTACTGGCAGCATCTTGGCTTCGGCGGGATCGTTGACTAGCTTCGCTGCATGGCAACAAGGTGCGCTGTCATGGCCTTGCAACACTATCCACGATTTCTGTGGATAAGTTTGTGGGAAAGCATTGCCCGCTGGCCATTCCGCCGCGCGAATCCTAGATGGACGGGGGTGTGATGAAAAAATAGGCAATTTTTAAATCATTGAAATTGTTGATAAATTTTCTCCAACTAGTGTCTCTCAGCGTATTTTTGCCTTAATTGGCCAAGTAGTTGCGGGTTCAAAGGACCTTGCGTCCCAATGTGCACAATTCCGCTAGAGCGTTTTTCGCTGACATTGAATCGTTGGGGGATTCCCAAACGGGCCGGGTTGTGATTCAAGGTTTGAGCTGGAATTGGAGGCCAGCGGTGATGCCGAAGGCCTGTTCCGAGGATTTGC
>Ga0163144_10026016_pt1 | contig 11400 bp, 10 predicted proteins | sample OliLak19BULKMAT1_FD_123175 | JGI IMG/M metagenome (GOLD analysis project Ga0163144, IMG submission 123175) | Freshwater microbial mat bacterial communities from Lake Vanda, McMurdo Dry Valleys, Antarctica - Oligotrophic Lake LV.19.BULKMAT1 | ecosystem: Environmental > Aquatic > Freshwater >... | reverse complement strand
TCGCCGCCCTGCGTTTACACTCTCGCACCTCTCTGCACAGAACTCAACAGGATCTCTGACATGCTGCGACCTCCGAAAATACTCATCTGGCTGCGACTGCTGTTTCTGACCACGATCGTCTCCGGCCTGGGCTCACAAGTGTTTTCCGCCGAGCCCTCAGGTCCGAATGACCCGAATGGCTCCGCTGGCGAACTCGCTCCGATCCGCAGCGACGCGGATGACTGGCCCTGGTGGCGGGGACCTGAGCACAACGGGATTGCGAGCAGTGATCCGCATCCGCCTGTTCGGTGGAGCGAATCCGAAAACATCGTCTGGAGGGCCAACGTCCCGGGACGCAGTCACGGATCTCCCATCGTCGTTGGCGATCAGGTGGTGCTCACCGCCGCCGACCATACACGCGGACTTCAGACCGCGTTGTGTTTTGACCGCGCGACAGGCCAACAGCTTTGGGAATCGGTGGTCCATGAAGGCGGCCTGGACGTGAAGAACAATGACAAGTCGTCCATGGCATCCGCTTCTGCGGCCTGCGACGGCGAGCGGTTCTTTGTCAACTTCCTCAACGGTGACTCCGTCTTCATGACAGCGCTTGACCGCAACGGGAAGAGAATCTGGCAAACAAAGGTCTCGGGCTATGTGAACCATCAGGGGTTCGGTTCGTCGCCGCTGCTTCATCTGGATCTGGTGATCTGCGTTGCCGACAATAAGGGCGGTGGAGCCATCGCGGCGATGAATCGAGGCACCGGCGAAATCGTCTGGAAGAACGATCGCCCGGCAAAGCCCAATTATTCGTCACCCGTGATTCTGAATGCGGGCGGTAAGGATCAACTGTTTCTGACAGGCTGCGATCTGGTCACCAGCCTCAATCCTCTGACCGGTCAAACCAATTGGGAGATCGAAGGGGCCACGACGGAATGTGTCACAACCACCGTGACCGATGGCCGTCACATTTTTACCAGTGGTGGATACCCGAAGGACCATGTGTCGGCTGTCGCGGCGGATGGTTCCGGCAAGGTCGTCTGGGAGAACCGGACTCGTTCGTACGTTCCTTCATTGCTGACTCGTGACGGCTACCTTTTCGCCGTGATGGATGCCGGCATCGCGATGTGCTGGAAGAGCGATACCGGAAAGGAAATCTGGAAGGGACGGCTGGACGGAACGTTCAGCAGTTCGCCCGTGATGGTCGGCGATCTGATCTACGCAGCCAACGAGGACGGCCGGACGTTTGTCTTCAAAGCATCGACGGAGAAGCTGGAGATCATCAGCACGAACCAACTTGGCAGCAGCGTGTACTCAACGCCCGCCATTTGCGGAGGTCGAATCTACAACCGTGTTGCGATCGATGTCGATGGCAAACGGCAGGAGATACTGTACTGCATCGGCGAGTAAGGTGCGGGACCTGTTCGACCAAACTCGTTTGACCCCCGGCCGCAGGACGATCGTCCCGACGACCGCTTGCACGAACAGGTGCAGAACCAATGACCTGATCAGCTCAACCTCCGGAATCTGTCGTCGTCAGGGACAGTGATTTGGGACAACGACCAAATCTTCCTGTCATACGACTTTCGACTCTGCCAAATCTTAAGTGACCACTGCCGATCATCAAATCTTAAGTTCATTTCCACGATTGCCAGGCAACGACACAAACATGCCGACGTCCCAACTCGATCAGCTCAAGCAATTCACCACCGTTGTCGCGGATACCGGCGACTTCGAGTCTATGAAACAATATCAGCCACGCGATGCGACGACGAATCCGTCGCTGATTCTCGCGGCCGCGTCCAAACCCGAGTATGTGCATCTCGTCGACCAGGCCGTCGCAGATCGCAGAAACTCAGGATTGACGGGAGCGAAGCGGATCGAGGACATCATCGACCGTGTGCTCGTCAGTTTCGGCACCGAGATCCTTAAGATCGTCCCCGGCCGCGTCTCGACCGAGACCGACGCGCGACTTTCCTTTGACACAACCGGTACGCTGGCAAAGGCCCGTCAATTGATCGCGCTCTATGAAGCCCGTGGTATCAATCGCGATCGAGTGCTGATCAAGATCGCATCCACCTGGGAGGGCATTCGCGCCGCGGAAATCCTTGAGCGGGAAGGCATTCATTGTAACCTGACGCTGCTGTTTTCATTCGCCCAGGCTGTGGCCTGTGCCGAGGCGGGCGTGCAGCTCATCTCTCCGTTCGTCGGACGTATCTACGACTGGTACAAGGCCGCAATGAAACGTGACTACGTCGGCGCGGAAGACCCTGGCGTCCAGTCGGTGACGCAGATTTACAACTACTACAAGAGATTCGGCTACAACACCGAAGTCATGGGAGCCAGCTTTCGCAACAAGGGGGAGATCACCGAACTGGCGGGATGCGATCTGCTCACGATCAGCCCTGCACTGTTGGGTGAACTTGCGGCATCCAACGAACACATGACAAGAAAGCTCGACGCTGCCGCCGCCAAATCACTGCCTCTCGACAGAGTGACTCTGGACGAAAACACATTTCGCTTCCAACTGAACGAAGACGCGATGGCGACGGAAAAAACAGCGGAGGGCATCCGAAAATTCTCTGCCGACATCGTAAAGCTCGAGCAGTTGATCGAGTCAAAGGCTGGCTAAACGGTGATCCCGACGAACTCGCGCATAAGCCGTGAGATCACCGGGCCAGGGGCGATTCCGGCAGTGTCTCTGAAGATGGAAGCGACGTCAGGAGCAGCATCCGATGATTGCGGTTCAGAAGTACTTTCTTACGACGTGTTGCTTCGCATGGATGGCGGTTCTCGGCGTGGCTGGCGGGGCGGATGAGGTTGTGACGATCTATCCGGCGTATGGATATCAGGACGCGAACCGATGGGTGATTTCCGTGCGACTGTGGGTCCACGAACGGCGGAGTCTTGCGGAAGCAGCAGCAAGGCAGCTCTCGGCTGGAATCGGCGATGCCACGACCGAAGAGATGAACAACTTTCGCTCTCGTGTCGTGGATTTTCTGGCGGACAGTGAATCACGGGAGGATGTCCGTCTTGCTTTTGAAGGCGACCCGCTCAACGAACACTATCATCTGACCGACGCAAACGGTGAACCATCAAAAAGCGATCTGAATGGCCGGATCGAAGGGACAATCACGTTGTCGCAGGAGCGAGCGGATGCACTGCTGAAGTCGCAGCAGTCGCAAAACGGCTGGCTGTCGCTGAATGTCACATCAAAAGGTCATGCCGGAACAGGTCGTGTCAGGCTGATCGCGCCCGAAGGGATTTCGGTCATCTCGGATATCGATGATACGATCAAGGTGACGGAGATCCCTGCTGGTCCGAAGATTGTGATGCGGAATACGTTCCTGCGAGACTACCGGATGGCTCCGAACATGTCCGCAAAATACCGCGAATGGCCGGATGCTTCGTTCCATTATGTGTCCGGAGGGCCGTGGCAGATGTATGGACCGCTCTCAGAGTTTCTGATCGATTCCAACGTCGGTTTTCCTGAAGGGTCGTTTCATATGAAGAGCGTGCAGAAGAATCTGTTCAGCAAATCAACATGGAAAGATCTGTCGGATCTGATAACAAACAGCGAGCAGACATTTGATCACAAAGTGGAACAGATTACCCTGATCATGCAATGTTTTCCTCAGCGCAAGTTCATTCTGGTGGGGGACTCCGGTGAAAAAGATCCTGAAGTTTACAACGCGATCCGTGCGGAGTTTCCGGCGCAGGTTCAGGAGATCTGGATTCGCGACATTGTCAATGATCGCGAACTGCATGCCGACCGACTCGACGGGATGCAGATCATACCGGCTCTGACTGTTCAACGCGGCGTGTCTCAGGTTGAGAAGTAGCTCGTGCCGGAGTATGTAAAACCGCGATTCGGTTACACTGGTGCGAATCTGATGTCGTGACCACCTTTGCAGGGAGTTTTTCAGATGTTCCGTTTCCAGCGCTGCTGCGTGGCTGTCCTCGTTTTTGTGAGTGCCGCGTCCGCGCGGGCGGACGAGTTCTTTTTCAGAGACGGCGATGTGGTGGTGATGATCGGCGACAGCATCACTGAGCAGCACCTCTATTCGAACTACGTCGAAATGTGGACGGTCACACGGCATCCGAACTGGAAGTTGACGTTTCGGAATGTCGGGATTGGCGGAGATCGCTCTGTCGGTGGCAACGCACGGTTTACTCGCGACGTCCTGCTGCACAAGCCGACTGCCATGATAGTCGACTTCGGCATGAACGACGGTGGCTACGGAGCTTTCAGCGACAAGGTCTTTCAACCGTACATGGATGGCCTGCAAGGCATGGCTGATCAGGCGAAGGCCGCAAATATTCGAGTCGCATGGGCGACGCCGCAGCCGCTCGACACCCCTGATCCGGGACCGACGGCGCTGGTCGGGTATAATCAGACGCTTGAAAAGTTCTCGGACGGCGTGAAGGTCATTGCCGAAAACAACGGTGGCGTTTTCGTTGACCAGTTTCATCCGTATCTCGCCGCACTGGACGGTGCTCGTGCCAAAGGACCGACGTACGACCGCATCACCGGCGGTGACGCGGTCCATCCCGGTCCGCCTGGTCAAGCGCTGATGGCGGCTTCGATCCTGAAAGGACTGAGCTTCCCGTCACTCGTTTCATCCGTCGAAATCGATGGCAGGGGCGGCAAGGTTCTCGCTGCGAATAACTGCACGATCGAAAACGTTTCCGCCAAAGACGGTCGGATCAGCTTCTCGCGACTCGACGCCGCGTTGCCGTTCTTCCCCGCAGATGCCGTCAGTATTTTGCCGCATGCGCCAATCCTGGAAGAACTGAACGACTACAGGCTGAAAGTCACGGGGCTGGGTCGCGGCTCGTATGAAGTCCGAGTTGGCGGCAGCAAGATCGCTGAACTGACTCACGATCAGCTCGCAGACGGAGCGAACCTGGCCGCCGGTGCTCTGAAGGAAGGTCCGATCGCGGATCAGGTCAATGCCGTGCGGGTCGCGGTGGAGAACAAGAACCAGTTTCATCACGACGCGATCTTCAGGGGCATCGTGCTGACGAACGTGTCGATCCCCGATTGGCTGGATCTCAAGATTACCCCACAGGAGATCGAAGCGAAACGTCAGGCAGCGATTGTCGATCGCCTGGCCAAGTTACCCGAGCTGGATGCTGAAGTCGCAAAGGCGCTGGTGATGAAGGCGCACATCATTGAGATTGTGCCGGTCAAATAGCATCACGAGCCATTCACTATTCATTCGTTTAACGCCCAGCCCTGGGCGCCGGCACTGCTGTTTACACGGAGCGAGATGAGCCGGCGCCAGCGGCTGGGCGTTAAACGGAGCAAGAGACTCAAGAAACAGGGATCTGACGATGAACATGCTTTCTCGCCGTTCATTCCAGCAGCAGGCACTTGGATCGCTGCTGACCTGGTCACTACTGGAAACCCTGTTCTCGGGGGATGCGTTCGCTGAGGACGTTAAGCCGATTGCGGCGAAGTGGCTCGCTGAGCTCAATAACATGAGCCTGGATCTGAAGGGCAAGAAGCTTGATCCGATTCAATGGCAGGAACAGGTCGAGCAGCTGTTCGGCAAAGTGGATTTGCCGGAACTGCTCCGATTCATCGATTTTGAAAAACTCACGACGGGTGTCAAGTCGCTGGAGAGGGGCGAACAGAGCCTGAAAGCCAAACTACCGCAGGTCGAAGGGTTACCGACCGAACTGGTGTTTGGGCATCAGGTCTTTGCTCTGAACAAGGATCGCTCCGTGGTGCCTCACGGGCACGACAACATGGCCACCGCGTTTCTGATTCTGAAGGGAGAATTTCGAGGACGCCATTACGATCGTCTGGAGGACGACAAAACGCACATGATCGTCAAGCCCACGATCGACAGGGCATTCGGACCGGGGACGTTTTCGACTCTCTCAGACGTCAAGGACAATGTCCACTGGTTTCAGGCAACCAGCGAGAGCGCGTTCATCTTCAACATCCATGTGATGAGCGTCGTGCCGGGGCGAACAGGTCGCGTGTACATCGACCCAAACGGAGAGAAATTGTCTGATAACCGAATCCGGGCTCGTAAGATCGACCATGCCGAAGCGAACAAGCTCTACGGTTGATGGATCCCTGCTCGGCGTCGCGCGACCATTGCCACTCCGGCGACGGTTATCGCGATCAACATCAGCGAGGACGGTTCGGGGACGGCTGACAAGCTGATATTGCCGATCGTCACATTGGCATTCGCACTACTTGTGTTGTCGCCGAGGAACAGAAAATTCTGCAGCGTGTACGGCGGAACGCCGAACGCCGAATAATCCCGCAGACTGCCGCTCAACAGAAATGAGTTGTTGCCAAACAGCGAATAGCCGTTCCCCTGAATCGCCAGTTGATAGTCCACCTCGGCTGCGGTCGTGTTGAAGCTGACCGACTCGGCATGTGTGAACCGCGGTGAATCCGATTGTGCCCAGATCTCATCTTCCCAGAATCCCAATTCGATTCCGCGGGAATCACTGCTGAGCAGCAGGACACTGAATCCGGCTCGGTTCAGGCTGCTGTGATTCTCGTCGTTGACCTTCAGCTCAAAGTCCAGAGCAAACCCCGGCACACGATTGAGCACCGGAAACGCGGGATTTTTCAATAGACCGAACGGTGTGTGACTGCTGTAGCCAGCAGAGGCCGCGTTGTCCGTGGCCAGCGTGACACCTGTAGGCACACTCGTTTCGGTCGCAGTCCCTCCCAACGTCGCATACGCGAGCCAGGGCTGGTCACCAGGCCGCTGTGATGTACTGTCGTCGTACAGCAGGATATCAGCGGAACACTGCTGCTCTGAAGCCGGAAACATTCCAATGATCACCAGCGCTACGAGCGGCTGACAGAAAACTGCCTTGAAACTGAGTCGACGAAACATGGTCGGATTGCCCTTGGTATCTTGATGCCCGGCGGGAGCATAACCAGTCGAAATGGCGAAGCGAAAGGAAAATCACCAGAGGGTTACTGGTTGGCAGGAAAGATGCTCTGTGATCGCACCACTCATCGTTTGGACGAGCTCCCAACAGCAGGCCGCGACTGGTTCCGGCACGACGATTTGCACCAGAACGCTCATCACTCGGAATGTGATGACTACTTTTCAATTCCGTGAGCAGACTTGCATTGCGAAGCACTCGTCAACATCCAGAGAATTGTCCCAACGAGGATGGTCACAGTTGTGACGATCATATCTCGCTTGTCGTGCCAGATCATCAGGGCGGCGATTAGAAGGGTCGCGACACAGAACGTCGCCGCACACAGCGTTGCGAACGGGGCTGGCAGCCGTTTGTCGGCAGAGAGGAGTTCGACTGGTTTTTCCGGCAACAGCAAGGTTGCGACAGTGACCGCGGATGAGAGCGCCAGCGTGGTGCTGAGATAGCCCAGCAAGCCCTGCAGATCCGTGATAAAAACCAATCCGACAGCGATCGAAGTCTGAAGCAGCACAGTGCGGCTGATGGACGTTGGTCCAGAGCGAAAGAAGACCGGAAAGACTCCGTCATCTGCCATCCGGGAGATGACTCGCGGACCAGTCATAATCATGCCCGCGACGGACGACAATGTTCCGAGAGCAATGGCGGTGCTGATCAGCAGGTTCAGGCGTTGTCCTCCGATGGCTACTGCGGCGATGGCCGCAATCTTTTCTTCGCCGGCAATCTCCAAAGCCGGAGTGGCCGTTACGAACACCAAGTTCAGCAGTAAGTACAAAATGGTTACCAAAAAGGTTCCCAGCCACAATGCTCGCGGCACAAGACGATCTGCTTCGTTGGCTTCCGAGGCAATGTAGACAGCGGCATTGAATCCGGCGTAGCTGAGCGAGATCCACATCACGGAACTCGCCAGCGCAACGAGCGATGCGGGGGACCAAATCGCAGGAAGCGGAGTGCCCAGGGGCTCCATGCTCCATGCGTGTGCTGGAATCTGAATCGCTGCAACAACCAGAAATGCCACGAGCGCGACGAGCTTGATTCCGACGACCGCGTTCTGCACCGCAGCAAACGCACGGACGAGGAACGCATGACCGATGCCAAACAGCACGATCACGGCGACGGCGACGGATTTCAGCGGCAGCCAGATCGGACGTACTTCGTCCGGAACGGCATAGACTTCAAACGTAATCGCCGCCATTGCGATTGCGCCGCTGAAACCTGCTGTCAGCGAAACCCAGCCCGCAAGGAATCCGGCGAACGGATGCAGGCGGCGACTGAGATACAGGTATTCGCCGCCCGACACCGGCAGTCGGCGAGCGAGCTCACCGTAAGCGACGGCTCCGCAGAGTGCGATCACTCCGCCGATGCTCCACGCAATCAGGACTCGAGCCGGCGAACCGAGAGCGGCCATCGAAAACCCGGACGTCGTGAACACGCCCGAGCCGATCATGCTCGCAATAACTACGCACGTCAGTGTCGTCAGTCCGAATCGGTGAGGCTTGTCGCTCAACTGCTCGCCCCGCGGTAATGGTTCAGCGACCAAAGAAAGATGGCTCTCGAAATCGCAAGACCACCGATGGCCGCCAGGATCGCGACGGCCGCAAAACGCCAGTCGGTCAATGTTCCAACGATCGCCTGAGCCGGCACGGTCACCACCAGCAGGATCGGCACGACCCACGAAAACGCAAACTGCAGCGCTTCGCCCGGTTCGATATGACCGGGATTGTGACCGTCATAGATGCTCCGCGGGTACTGTGCAAAGATCGTAATGTAAAACCAGAAATCGTACAGCCCCTGATTGCGCCCGAACCAGATGCTGGTACAGGCAGTCGTAATCATCATCGAATAGAAGAACGCCACCGCGACAACGACGTAGAACAGGAACAGCACGACCTGCATCACACTCACGGTATGGCCGATGTTGTACAACGAATACAGCAGCAGCGCTGCGGCGAGCATCAGTTGACTGACCATTGCCAGACTGATTTTTTCCATCGACACCAGAAACTGCGAATCCACCGGCTTCGTCAGCGCGAAGTCCAGCTTGCCCGTCCGGATGTTTTCGCAGAACGCCGCACAGTTCGGCATGAAAAACGCCTCAACGATGGCGTTGATCAGCATCCCTGTGGCCATAAATGCGAAATACTCGTGCTTTGACCATTCCTGAATATGGTCGACTTCTGTGTAGATCATCCCGAACAGTGCCACACGGGCGAAAAACCAGAACAAGCGCGTGACGACCTGAATCATAAAATTCGCCGGGAACATCAGTTCCCGAATCAGCGAATTCCGGAAGAATGTGAGGAAGACTCGACAGTAGAACAGCATGAACGGAATCCGGTGACGGCAGATCGGACGACGATGACCGCAGTGCGTCAGAGAGTCAAAGCGGAATTGACCGCAGTATAGACTCGGAGGTGATTTTGCCCGCAACTCACCTCAACTTCAAACTGGAGTCGTGTGTAGAAGCCGTTCAACCACCGGGGCAGGCCCGTTAGGCGAGCGGCAGGAAGTTTCTTACCAAAGTTGTAGCTGAATTCGCAAGAATTCAGTTGTTCGAGCAAGGGGTCTGAATTCTTGCGAATTCAGCTACGGTAGATTCATTTCTGCCGCTCGCCTTAGCGGGGACAGATGTGGCTGAAAACGGCCGTTAGTTGCATTGTTGTCGGTCGCCGCTACGATTCGCGCGGCAAAAAGCAGCGTGAATCGTCCGCCGAACCGTCAGCTGCCTGTTGCGGCCGATAGCGGCCGATAGCGGAAGATGCGGCTGCCTGAAGCCGGGGTGCTGCTCAGTCTGAGCCAGGCATTCAGCCCCGGTGAACACCGTTTCCTGTTTTCTGATCTGAACGTCCGCGCCCGCCCGCTGACTGGATCTGAGTTTTTGTTCTTCGTGAGGAGTGTTTGAGATGACGATCAAGGTTGGAATTAACGGTTTCGGACGTATCGGACGCATCACATTTCGCGTTCTTGCAGCACGTCCGGAGGAATTTGAAGTGGTCGCCGTGAATGACCTCGGCAATCCCAAAGATCTGGCAATGCTGCTGAAGTACGACAGCGTGCATGGCCGCTTCCAGGGTACAATCGACGTCGACGGTGATCACATCATCGTCAACGGTGGCAAAGTCAAAGTGACAGCGGAGAAGAATCCTGGAGCATTGCCCTGGAAGGCCATGGGCGTCGATGTGGCACTGGAATCCACCGGCTTCTTCACCGGGCGCGCGAAGGACGGCAAGCCGGGATATGATTCTCACCTGGAAGCCGGAGCCCGCAAGGTCGTTTTGTCCGCACCCGCGAAGGACTCACCGGACCTGACTGTCGTGATGGGTGTCAACGACAACCAACTGACGGCCGCCCACAAGTGCGTTTCCAACGCCAGCTGCACCACAAATTGCCTTGCCCCGATGGTCAAAGTGCTCCACGAAAACTTCGGACTTGAGCATGGCCTGATGACAACGTGTCACGCTTACACCAATGACCAGAAGGTTGCCGATCAGCTGCATTCTGATCCTCGCCGGTCCCGAGCTGCGGCGATCAACATCATTCCGACGTCCACTGGTGCCGCGAAGGCCGTCGGTGAAGTGATGCCTGCGCTGAAAGGCAAGCTGACCGGAATTTCCCTGCGAGTCCCCGTGCCGACCGGAAGCATCACGGATCTGACCGCAGTACTCTCCAAGTCGGTGACGGTCGCGGACATCAATGCGGCGATGAAGGCAGCGGCCAGCGGTGAGCTGAAGAACATTCTGTATTACACCGAAGACCCGATCGTGTCGACCGACATTATCGGTGATCCTCACAGCTGTATCTTTGACAGTTTGTTTACGACCGTGATGGCTGGCAACATGATCAAGGTGCTCGGCTGGTACGACAACGAGTATGGTTACAGCAGCCGTACTGTTGACCTGATCAAGAGGATGGCGGCTCTGTAGGATCGATCCAGGAATTCTCTGAACGGATCAGCCGGAACGCGCCAGCGTCCGGTTCATGGCGATCATTCAAGAGACCGAACGCTGGCGCGTTCCGGCTGATGCACAAAACAACAACCAACAGAGCCGGGCATTTGCAAACGCGATTGCCCGGCTTTTTGGCGTTGAAGCAGATTCCGTGGAACCGGACGCTGGCGGGTTGTTGATTTAATGGGTTTTCAAAACCCGAAACGTCAGTGAGGGATGGAATTGCCTGCGTTCTTCGCCACACATCCCGCGCTGACGCATCGGGTTACGATTAAATCAACACCCCGCTGGTGCGAGGCGGCTGTCTGCGACGTGATCGCTCCGAACGCGTTGTATTCGAGGTGGTTTCGCAGTGTGGCCGTGCCGCTCGTGCTGGACATGGTGGCCACGTCGGTCACCGAGTTTTGGTGATCCTGCAATAGCCACCGTGAACGCCTTCACCGACACCAGCCGCTGATGTGAGGTAGGTCCTTTCTGCCGGAAAGGACTTCGGCCGTCAGGCCGACCTGCGCTGCATGCAAAAACCAGTTCGCCTGTCGGCGAAAGTCCCGCCCGG
>Ga0163144_10026014_pt1 | contig 11401 bp, 10 predicted proteins | sample OliLak19BULKMAT1_FD_123175 | JGI IMG/M metagenome (GOLD analysis project Ga0163144, IMG submission 123175) | Freshwater microbial mat bacterial communities from Lake Vanda, McMurdo Dry Valleys, Antarctica - Oligotrophic Lake LV.19.BULKMAT1 | ecosystem: Environmental > Aquatic > Freshwater >... | reverse complement strand
TGCCGCTCGCAACATCACGCAGCAGTTTGGAAAAGTGGCGGTTAGCGTCGCCAGCCGATATTGTTTTCATCTCAAATCCATGAATGTAGTGTTCAGCACTACATTGTCCATGATTGGCAGCATTCGTCAACACCTTTCAGCGCAAACCACACTACCTACCCCCTCGTCATCGCCAGGTTGCCGGCCGTGGCGATCCATAGCCGTTAATCCTCAGCCGTAGCGTGCTCACCCCGCGCGATGCGCTGCATAAAGTCTAGCTTCAGCAGCAATGCCTTCATGCCCGCTACATCCAGCCGGGCCTGCCCATGGGCTAAAGGTATCCGACCTTGGCAATTTGTTCGCGTATTAGCTTTTCGCGAGTTGGGCAAATAGATGCTAGCCGCTACCCGTTGTGCCCGACTTGATCGGGAACCCAGAGTCGTTCGCGTGTCAACGCTGACGTGTTTCTGACCCACTGTGCCGATCTTGACTGACACAGGCGCAGCCGCTCAACGCCGCACCGGGCAACCGTTTGCGGGATGTAAGGGTGGTTTAACGTTCTCCGGCAGCCGGGGTCAATCTGCCGTCAGCGCCAACACTCCGACTACCTCGTCTGCGTAAATTGCTCAGAGTCCGGCCCTACCGAGGTCGTTGGGCCACCTTGCGGCATCGACTTGAAAGCATTCGTCATGTTGAGGTGATACGCGACAAAGAGCACGATGAACGCGGCGAACATGATCCATTCGGGTACGCCAATCAGCCAGGCGAGTACGCCTACCGCAGCGCATGCTGCGTGCAACAGTGCGGCGACGTAAGAAGCCTGGCTCACTGAGAGCCCGCGGTTGAGAAGGTAGTGATGGAGGTGCTGCCGGTCGGCTACGAACATGTTGCCCTTGGCACGCTTACGCCGGATCATCAACGAGACACAATCGCACAGCGGCAGAATCACCACCCAGAGTGCACATATTGCGGGAAAGGTGCGGCCCGGGCCTTGGGTCAGGTCGATGGCGAACCAAGCGACCATGAGGCCCAGCAACATGCTTCCCGTATCGCCAAGGAAAGTGCGAGCCTCCCTCAGGAAGGGCGAGCGGAAATTCATCATCAGGAACGCACACGTCGCACCAAGCAAGATGAGTAGGACGAGGTATTGACCCCAAAGCCCACTCGCGCGCGCCACGAAGGCAAACGCCGCAAACGCAATCGCACCCACCATGCCCGCGTGCCCATCCATGCCATCGGCCATGTTCACCGCGTTGATGACACCGATGACGGCAAGGATCGTCACCGGCACCGAAAACCACCAGAGACCAATCAAGCCAGTTCCCACAAGGTTGCCAACGGTTCTGAGCTCAACATGTGCCATTAAATACATCACCAGGCACGCACCAGCTTGCAGAATGAGCTTTGGCAGAGGCGAGACTTCCACTAAGTCGTCAGCAATGCCAACGACGAGCAGAATTGACACCGCGATGATCATGGGTACCGCGACGACGGGGCGCAATATCACCAGCGCAAAAAGTAAAGTGATCGCGATTGCCAAGCCACCGACCAATGGCGTTTGTTTGCGGTGGTGCTTGCGGCCCCCGGGGTGATCGACAAGGCCGATACGAGGCGCCAGCACGATGAGCAGTGATAGAATAGCGTAGCAGAAAACGAACGCTGAACCTGAGATGGCGAAACTGATTATGGTCGTCTCCTTTCCGCAATAAGCGGATGGTGCATTTTATTCGCATATTGCTGTTACGTTTCGCTGCGTAATGATGAATTTTCATTTCCGTGCTTAGTCTCGCTCGCAACGAGAAGGCTCACAAATAGTGAGGGACAGATATGGTACAAAGATTCGTCGCTAGAGCCGCAATTATTTTTGTACTCTATTTGGTGCAGATCAATCCCGCTCTCGCATATGTTGACCCCGGTTCCGCCTTGCTTCTGCTGCAGGGGTTCATTGCCGCCATTGGGGCGGTACTGGTTTTTATGCGAAATCCGATCGGCACGATACGGAAATGGTTAAAGAAGAGATGGCGCACAAATGAGAGACCCTGACGGCGAAAGCGTCGTTTGCGGAGGGCAAATAATACGGAAGGTGAAATCAAGCGCAGAGTCATTGCCGTTTTTGCGGTCAGATCTTGCACGTGAATTAGTTGAGGAGAGGTTACTTGTAGGTTTTTCACTGGATGAACACCTAAGACTTGTCTCATCGCAAGTACCATTCGTAACTTATCCATTTGAGTGGTGCGATTTACAGTTTCAGGCAGCTGCGTTGCTTACCCTTGACGTCAGCGCTCGAATTCTGCAGCTAGGGTATGAACTCAAGGATGCGAGTGCATGGAATGTGATTTTTGACGGCCGCGCTGCGATTTTTTGCGACCATCTTTCCTTTCGGTCGATTGAAGAGCAACGGTGGTGGGCGTTCGGCCAGTTCGCACGACATTTTTTACTGCCTCTTGCTGTATCGAAATCTACTGGGCTGGCTTGCCAGTCGTCGTTTTTGCTCGCTAGCGATGGCCTATCCCCTGTGCACGTTCGCCGGTTACTCGGCCTTGGCCGATACCGAACAAGAGTCTGGCCCTTGTTGCTCCATGATCCTCGCCATGCGCGTGCTCCAAAGCTGGCGGTGCAGCGCGCGGCCACGAACCAATCAGACACATACCATAGAGGCCTGTATGCCTATGCCAGCTGGGCTCTGCGAGCGAAGAAGAGCTTAGCTAGCCGCAGCGAGTGGCATCGCTATGCTGAGAATCGAGAGCACTACTCGGATGCTGCCTTGGCGATGAAGCGTGAAACTGTAAGGCTTTGGCTTGGAGAAATTGCTGCTCGTTGGGTTGTAGATTTAGGATGCAACAACGGAGAGTTTGCGAAGCTGGCTAGCGAAGAGGGTGCAAACGTAATAGCCATTGACAGCGATCACGACTGCGTGGAGGCTGTCTACTCCATGCGTGCGGGGCCTGGTCTTGTATATCCGGTTCTAGCAAATCTTTCAGATATGTCAGGTGGGCGTGGCTGGTTGGGTCGGGAGCGCCCATCACTTTTGGAGCGAATGCGAGGTATCGCAGACGTCGTGATGGCGCTGGCGATCGTCCACCATTTGGCCGTATCAGAGTCGATTCCTTTCGACAGAATCGTAGATTTTTTGGCCGAACTAACCGGTTCCTATTGCATCGTTGAGTTTGTTGGAGACGGAGACGCGCTGCTTGGTGTCTTGGCTGCAGCGCGCCGCCGTCAACCGTCTGAATTTTATGAGGGATTGCAGCGCGCATGCTTCTTGAAGCGTTTCTGCATTGTTAAGGAGGTTCTGCTATCAGATTCCGGTAGGTCACTGGCGCTCATGCGGAAAATCAGTTGAATTCGTACGGGGATCTCTCGCGAGCCGTTTTGGCGATGCTTTTGGTGATAATTGCCAATTGCGCAGATTGGATTTGGGGTACGTTCTACTCTAGGTCCTTTCCGGTATCGGATGTTGTAGTTGTCGCGGTGGCATTTTCTGCATTGTTGTATGCAATCTGCTTTAGCATCGCGTGCTTTGCGCGAATTCGTTACGTTACCTTAGTTGTCGATTTTTTTACAGTTACTTTGCTCGCGCTTTGTGTGTACGGGGTTCTCGCTCCTTCCGTTTCAATGGCGTTCGCATTTCTTGACTCGCTTAGTAAGCGCGTTGTTTTCTTGTTGCTATGCGCAGTGGTTTTCTTCGTTGTAGCCCGATTGCCTTTCGAGACAACCCGTAGATTGCGGGCAGCAACCATGACGTTTGCAGCTATCTTCATCTTATTTCCACCGCTCTACGCACGCGCTTTTGCCCAGGCGCAGCAATTCCCGCAATTCAAGATTGAATCGTCTAACGCTCACCAGGCTGTTTTTATTTTAATGCTTGATGAATTGAGTTTTTCCGCGGCTGGCCCCCTCGTGAAGAAAGTTCGCGATAACGCCTTTCAAGTAAAGCTCACGGAGGTGGCCACGCCGGGACGGGATACCATTAAGGTCATTCCGACTTTTTTCTTTGAAGACGACTTTTCTAAAGCGCGGCCTTGTTCAAGCACCGCGCTTTGCAACGGCGCTTCTTCTGCATATGATTTCGCCAAAATCACGAACACGGTGCCCAATTTAAATATCGTGGGGTTCCACCACCCCTACTGCGCTATCCAGGGGCTACGATATTGTTTCCAGTCCTTCTCGCCCTATATGAATAGCAGTTTGGTTGCGTTCGGTTGTGAATTGGCACGAGTTGCTCTGCGCGGGCTTCCGCTGTTTTGCAAGGAAGAAATTCTGCCTGCTGCCCTTGCGGACTCTCAACGACTACAAACGGAGGCGGCGATTTTGGCCGCCCCATTCTGGCAGGAGGGTGGAGTGTTGTACGCCCACGTACTTCTGCCGCACCCACCGAGCAAACTACGTGGTGCAAATTTGGGGGAGGAATACCGACAAAATCTTGAAGAGGCTGCAAATTTGGTCGGAAAAATTTCAGATATGCTGAAGCATCGTTTTGGTAATGACTTTCGACTTCTGATTACATCGGATCATCCACTTAGGCGAGAATTGTGGTGCGGACTTCCGCAATATAGCGGGCCACGTTGCGAGACGGGCGTCGGATTGGAGTCGGATGGCGTCCCGCTGATCACCGTTGCTGGAGACAAAGTGTATGAATGCGACATTTCAATCAATAGCGACATCTTCCGTTGTCTTGGAAACGAAGAGCCTCGCGCGAATGTGCCAATACTTCGCGCAAAGACTGCGAAATAGCCAATGAACTCGTCGTGTGATGTGTGCGCTTCAGCCTAAAATTTCGCGCTGTGTTCTCTCTCCGTTCGCCAAAAGATTGCGATGGAAAAGGTATGTTGGGCCTGTGGTGAATCTGCGCCCGATTGCAAGCGCCATGGTTTGTGGGTGTTGTTTCGACGTTTGCTTAGTGCGTTTCGCATATCAAAATTCATTGGAAGTTTGAATTGGAGCCGCCTAGCCGCCACGCGCAAGTCCTACTTTACTTTTTCGCGAAGTTGGTTCCCGGCTGTACGGGAATGTTGATCGTCCTATTGACGGCGCGGGCTCTCTCACCAGCGGATTATTCGCTATATGCCCTCGTTCTGACTCTTGTGCTGATGGCGATTCAGTTTCTGAATTCTTGGCAATCACAAGCGCTGCTACATTTTTTTCCAACGCGTACTCTTGGGGCCAATGGTAGCGTTGCCGGATATGCGAGGATGTGCCTTGTCACCGCTTGCGTTGGCGGCATTTTGGTTGCATGCCTATTAACTGCATTTGGCTATAGCGGCCTGACTTGCGTACTCGGCGCAATGCTGTTCAGCGCCCAGACCGCGTGGAGTTTTCTTTGTACGCTCTTTCAGGCGTTGGAGAATCCGAAAGAACAACTGCGAGCGACTGTTCTACAGTCGCTTTCTCAAGTTGCCCTCGCTGTCACTCTCTATCTCGTTGGCTATTTGTTTCTGGAATCTGCTCTTCTTGCAGTGCTTTTTGGGTTCATCGTAGGTGTGGGGTATATAGGAAGGGCAGCGTTCCATCATGGGGCGATAAATGCAAACATGTTACTTGCGCAGAGCTGGTCCGCGAAGAGCGAGTTTCGGCGCGCGGTGTCGTACGGCGCGCCGATTTCGGTATGGATCCTTTGCTCGCAGCTGTACTCTGTTTCGGATCGCTTCGTGCTTGAGTCCCAGGGGCTGCTTGTCGATCTAGGAAAGTACGCCGCTACTCGTGAGCTCTTGGTGGGCGTGGTGAGCCTTTTGGCAATGCCCCTGCTCTTGATGGCCCACCCGATAATAATGCGTCTTTTCATAAGCGAGGGGCGCCCGCAAGAAGCGGAGCGACTGATTGAAGAGAACTTGTCGAAACTGTTTCTCCTTGGCGCGATGATGGTTGGCGTGACGTACTCGAGTGGCCAGTGGGCACTTTCACAGCTACTACCGCGCACTTATCTTCTCGACGGCCGTGCGTGTGCGCTAATCGCGGCTGCGTTGCTCGTTGGCGCTTGCTCGATGTATGCGCACAAAGGATGGGAAGTTTCTGGCAATACTTGGAGGATGGCACTCCTCGGCTTCTGCGTTGCAGTCATCAGTCTTTCGGTGAACATTGTCCTGGCGCCGATTTACGGCCTGACTGGCGTTCTTTGGGTAGGACTATTAAGCCAAGTTGTGTACTTCATGGGTGCGGTCTTCATGACGCGCAATATTCTTAGAGTCCGAGCGTCACCCAAAGTTATAATGCAGGCCGTGCTACTTGGTGGCTTTTTAGCGGCGGTCCCCTCGCTCCTCAAGCAATACGCATCCCATCACTTGATGTGGCCGTCGCTAGTGGCGCTCATTCTGCAACTTGCAATTTGCGCCTTGATTTGTTTCAAGCTAGGCTTACATCGCCAAAGTGCAGAAATTCCCCACGGAAAAAGAATATCCAATCATGATTGAATTGTATGCATACGCGACGACATTTGCTTCGTTTACCGTCTTTGCGCTGGTCTACAACAATCGGTTATTGACGCCATCTGTCGCGCTGAGCGGAGCGTGGACGTTTGTCTACGGAGTGCAAGCGATTTTTGCACCGGATCTATATTTCTCGGGGCTTTCTAGCGCTTTCGCACTATTGTTCATATTTTTTTTCTTTGTCGGCGAGGCGCTAGCGCTGCATCGGCGGTCATTACGTCCGGCGCTGGAAAGCGCTGCCAGCTTAAGTTCTGCCGTCGCTTTACGTAACTGGGAAAGCCGATTGAATTCCATCACCCGCGCACTTGGCTGGTATTCGTTGGGGGCGTCGTTAGCATACTACTTCTTGCTGCAGGGGTACTCGAGCTCAGAAGCGGGTTCCGTTATCCTGAGCGCTGACGTGCGGGAACAGATTTTTGCAGGTGGCATCGCAGTTTCTTTGCCAATCAAAGTCGGCCTGTTGTGTGCCTATGTCGGCCACGTTATCGCCATGGCAACCTGGGTAAAGCATAAATTTCGACTGATTCACCTACTGCCAACGATTGCGGTGCTTGTGTTTGGGTTTAGCCAAAGTGGGCGGGCCGGAACCATCATTGTCATTCTGCAGCTGTTAGCTGCCGCTTACATTAAGGCGATGACTGGCGCAAGATTGAGAAGGGTATCGCTCTGGAAAGCTTCTGCTGGACTGGTGGTGTTCTTTGCGCTTTGCGGTACCGTTTTTATTGGTGGGCAGATGGTCCGTGAAGGGGGAGCATTTGAAATCGAAGAGACTGGTCGGATCTTTTTTACTCTTCGAAGTTATTTAATGGGTGGGGTTGCCGCATTAGGTTACTACATCGACTTTTACTGGGACCCTAACAATTTGACTTGGGGACGATACACATTTTCATCGCTGTACAATTCTTTGGGCATATATGAGCAAGCGCCTGGCGTCTACGATCAATACGCGCTAATTTCAACAAGAGGTGAACTGACCAACGTCTACAGTGCACTACGGCAATTCATCGAGGATTTTGGTGTCATTTTTACCATGCTGATTGCGCTGGGGGGCGGCTACGTCGGCGGCGTTGCAGCATACGCTGCATACGCGAGGGGCAGCACTTTGGCAGGTGCATGGTTAATCGCGCTGTATTCTTGGGCGCTTTTCTCGCCGCTTGTATCGCTGACGCAGTTCAATTCATTCCTAGTTAGTATTGTTCTTGCTCCGCTACTGATTTTTCTTTCAACTCGGGTCCGCCATCACGTTGTTCAACGCTACTCGCGCCGGAATAATAGGCAGCGGTCATCGTAATTTTCTATCGCGTTTCCGTATGCGATGAATGACTCGGCTGGCATAACTCCGTTCGGAAACATGAAGGTGCCAAACTGGGCGAGTCGGAACGGCCAAGCATCTTTTTTCGCCGAAAAAAATTCCAGTGTTGTTCCGTCTGAGGCAAGACTGACTATTTTTGCTTCATTCGAGCGGATGCCCGGCCCACGTTGCCGCGAAACTAGGTCAGCAATGAACCGGCCGGATGGCGCGGACGGTTCAACGCTGGTCGAAAATACTGCATAGTCAATGCCAAAACCAGCGTAGATTGAACTGCCCTCAATTGAGCTCAATACGCGAGGGGTTGGATGAGCGCTATTCAGATCAAGCCCGATTACGTGGTTTTCCTCGAGCTGACTGTCAGTTGCGTAGAACACTGTTCCACTCAGCGAGGCCCACATCCAACACGCTCTATGCCGTTGGCTACCACGTAAGATCGGGGCGAAACTATTGAGGCAATTACTGGCTTCCCAGATCGCTGCCTCGTGCTCGAAGTCGCCAGTCAGCACGAGGACTTTTCTTTTGGCGTCTAGCCAAACGAGGTTATGGACGTGATAAATCTCGTTGGGTCCAAACTGGCCAGCTATCTTCCATTGGGCGCTGGGCTCGCACCGTCGTATCCATACCCTAACCTCACCCCGCTCAACATTGTCAAAATATTCTCCGAAACCAATGCATTTATCTGCATTTAGCTCCACTTGCGATAGTTGCAGTGCTTTTCTTTTGTAAGGGATGAGCAGATCCAATTCGCACCGACCCGAACGGGTGTCAATTTTCCAAATCTCGTCCCTTCTGGAAACAAGGATGTGATTTTCATCAAGGGTGCATGCAGCATGGCAGCTTGACCTAAGAATGCGCTCTACAAGGCGTACTCGCGGAATGAGCGATTGTGCGGCGGTCGTGGGAAGCGAGCACAGCCATTGGATGTTGCTCAGGTCGGACGTCGCTGTAAACAGCTCTCTGCCTCTCGAAAGGATAACCTGCTCGTAATGGTAGAGCAGTGGTCGAAAGCCTCTAACTAGCTTCTCCAGCTGAAACATTAGGACAATAGTCGCTCTAAAAGCCTACTTGCGGGAATGTAGTATGGATACTCCGGACGCTCTTGGGATTGCATATGTTCCACTAATTTGTCACTTTCGCAAAAAGTCACGTCGAGATCACCGATCTTGGTTCCCGTTGCAATTCCAGAGACGCGGAGGTCGCGCGCAAACGCGCGTTCTGCATAGAAAAGCGACCACAAATGTTTGCGCTCGCGAACACTGATTGTTCGGCGGAAATCGCCATCTACAACATTAAAGGTCCGGCGCCGGTACCAAGACTTTATGGGCCATCTGGATTCAAACGCGTCTTCAGCCACGTGAATCATTGTTAGGCTGTGCGCGAGGTCGACGCCGAGAGCTACTATTTTCGCTTTCTTTCCATAGCAGTACTCCCAGGCGGAGCCTAGGCCGCACGGCGTACAACCGTCGTCGTCGATGTTATGACGCATCATCGCCTCAGCATGCGCCCCAATGGCTACCAGCGAGTTACAAGGATGGCGACTTCTGACGGAGCCGGGAATGCCAATTGCTGCTTTTGCGAGCGCACCTGTCCATGGTGGGGAGCGAGCAACGTCATACGTTAAGGTCACAGCGTATGCGGCATCAAGTAGCAGTTCCGCTCCGCTCGGCTGTCCTCGTAGAAGCGGAAACGCTGGGATAGCAATCGTTCCCGTAACACCTACAACTCGGTGTAACGCTTCAATGATCTCTAATGGGCTTAGGCCAGTCGCCTTTAATGCAACCATAGAAGAATGGACAATCAAGATATCGCCCTCGCACACCCCGTTCTTACCCAAGAATGAGCAAACGTCTGAAAAATCTACGTGTTGTGGGTGGGTGGGGCGATTAGCGGCCTGTCGTCTCTTCAGGCGGTCAAATAGCTTTCCCACTGGTTGCATCGCAATTAGCCTCCAATAGACGTTCTTTACCAAAACTTCCGCTAGAGGTGATCGTTCAAAAATATTATTAAGTGTGAACATCGGGCGGCTACAAAAGAATACTAAAGAAACTCACGATAGCGCCAGTAGGAAGCTCTGCCTAGCGAGTAGACTCGTTGCCGCGGGAGGAGTGAACAAGAAGCGCTTTCCGTATGAACTACCTTGAGACTAGGATCGAAAAGCGTTGTTCCACCGGCCTGTCGCACTTGCCACGCCAAACATGCCTCTTCGCCATAGAGAAAACCCGGAAAAAAAAGTGTCTGATAATGCAAAAAGAACTCAGGTAGCAAAACGTAGCACGCGCCGACTCCCATCTCAATTTGCTGTTCAATCTGCACTTCAATAGTCTGCGATGTCGGCGTCCTGCCGCGCTTTGTAAGTTGTGCGAGAAACGAGATTATCGAGGCGACAAAATAATTCGAAAAGTAGATGTCAAACTTAAGCTTGCGAATCCAACTGCTTCGACGAAGAACATGCGGATTTTGATGTCTGCCGTCGGGAGTGACTACGGCAGGAGCCACGACCAATGTGTTTTTTGGATATCGCCGCATGGCTAGCAACTGGCAAAACTCTGGGCCAAACAACAGGTCGTTGTTACCAATCACTACGTAGTCAGCTTCGCTCCCGGATTGCTCAAGGCCAAAATTCAGACCACCAAAATAACCCAGATTTGCTTCTGGGCAAACTATACGCGCCCAATCGAAGCCAGCTAATCCTTGCTCAAGCCCGACCGAAGCGCGCGTGTTGTCTGAATTATTCACGACCAATAGATTAACTGTAAAGTTCTGATTTAGCGCCATCTGGGCAGCCAATGAATTGGCGAGCGCTATCGTAAAGGCGTGATTGTTGTAATCAACAACAATAAACAAGATTCTTCTCATTGAGTAGACCGTATCACTTTCAGGGGCGCACCTGGCTCGGGTACGACGAATTGGATTTAATAGGTAAATTATCGCTCGTCGGCATTAAGAATGCCAAGCGGCAATTGCCGTTCCGAAAAAACGTCGAGCTGCGCCGTCGTCAGCAGCCTGTCGAGCATAATTGGAGCGGAAGTGTTTGGTAAATAATGACAAAAATTTGGCACTCGCGCATGCAGACCTCGGGGACGCCGCGTATGGTTTATCGCACCGAACTAGCCGGACTGCGCGGAATTGCAGTGTTGGCCGTCATTCTGTTTCACGCTGGTTTTTCGTTCGCCTCTGGTGGCTTCCTTGGCGTTGATGTTTTTTTTTGTCCTCAGTGGTTATCTGATCACGACAGTCTTAATCGCCGACCGCGCGAATCCGGGGGTACTAGCGCGGTTCTATGAGCGTCGCATCCGCCGCCTCGGGTCGGCGATGGCCGTCGTGTTTTTGGCTAGTACGGTGGTGGCCTGGTGGCTGTTGCCGACGGCACCCATGCGCGATTACGCACACAGCCTGATCGCTGCAGCCGTCTCGGGTGCCAACCTGCTGTTTTGGCGCGGTAGCGGATATTTCGATCTTACGGTCGACGAGCGGCCGTTGTTACCGGTTTCGTAAAAGCGCGGATACATGGCGGAGTCAGGCAAGAGCGGTCGCCCAAATGCAAAGGACCCCGCAGGACCCTTGCTTTTGAGAGCGTATTGACGCCGTTTAGAACGGCTCCTCATCTTTCTGGTTTTCGCGGCAAGGGTGGAGGTCGCTGCAACGGTCCTGGCGCATGAACGCCTGGATTTGCGGTTGGTAGTGACGC
>Ga0163144_10026013_pt1 | contig 11401 bp, 10 predicted proteins | sample OliLak19BULKMAT1_FD_123175 | JGI IMG/M metagenome (GOLD analysis project Ga0163144, IMG submission 123175) | Freshwater microbial mat bacterial communities from Lake Vanda, McMurdo Dry Valleys, Antarctica - Oligotrophic Lake LV.19.BULKMAT1 | ecosystem: Environmental > Aquatic > Freshwater >... | reverse complement strand
TGGGACGTTTGAACGCAGATGGGACGCTAGACACCGATCTGACCGCCGGATTAGACGCAACCTATGTCTGGGTACATGACCCCGATAACCGCATCACTTCTCGCGTCAAGAACCTGCGGGTTGGAATGAAGCCGATTTGCACGCGGTGGGGCTGTAAGGCGCGATGATCAACAGCCTCGCTGCGCTGCGCCCCGATCCTGTCGAAACCGTCCGCCGCGCTTTCCAAGCGCACCTCGAAAGGCTAGAGGCGCTGCGGAGTCGCATCGATAGTTACACGCCGCCAAAAGTGAAGGTCTCAAAACCTGTCGCTTGGTACAACGCCGCCCCACCGATCCCGCGCAAGCGGCGCGCCGCCGCCTTTATGACCGACATTGCATGGTTGTCCAACCGTCCGCCTAAGAAGCCGCGCCGCGCCCCGTCGGGGATAAAGAAAAAATCGGTGATGGTTGAACAAGTTGCAGAAATTCTCACACAACGGCGGGCGGGCGGATCGTACATAGAGATCGGGCAGCGACTCGACGTGTCTCATCAGACAGTGGGAAGAATTTGCCGGGCGAACAAACTGGGTTGTAAAAGCGGGATCGCAGCAACCCCTGCAAAGTAGGGGGTATGGGGGTATTCACCTCCCCCATTTCGTGGTATGATTACTTATGAGAATACACATTCACGCAATCAGTAAATGAGGTTTGGTATGAATGAAATTATCCCCACCGCACAAATCATCCCCACCGCACAAATCATCGTCGGTGATCAATCACCCGCAGCCGTGTACCTTGCTGGTCTTGTTAGCCCGCAATCTCAGCGAACTATGCTCTCAGCATTGAATGAGATCGCAAGGCTCACCGGAGCGGTGACTGTTGAAATCGGCAAGCCCAACGGCAAGCGCAAGAAAACGCAGGACGTGACGGCGCTCACTGTCCGATGGGACTTGCTGCGGTATCAGCAAACCTCCGCAATTCGGGCGCGATTAATCGAACGCTACCCGATGGCAACTGCGAACAAATTTTTGTCCGCCTTGCGCGGCGTGTTGAAAGAATCGTGGCGGCTAGGGTTGATGAGCGCGGAGGACTACAGCCGCGCCGCCGATCTCAAAAGCGTGAAGGGCGAAACACTGTTAACAGGGCGCGAAATCGGGGATGCGGAAATTCTGGCATTGGTGAAAGTCTGCAAACTGGACAAGTCCAACGGAGGCGCGAGGGATGTAGCCTTGATCGGCGTTCTGGTCGCTGGTGGATTGCGACGGGCAGAAGCTGCGGCGCTTGAGATGAGCAACTATAACCACGTCACTGGAAGGCTTGAAATTCGACAAGGCAAGGGGCGCAAGGATCGGACAGTCTACCTCACCAACGGCGCGAAAACGGCATTGGATGTTTGGTTGATCTGTCGTGGCATGACAGCGGGGGCGCTGTTTACCCCCGTCCGCAAAAATGGGATCGTCGTGCCGGAAAAGCGCCTGTCTGCACAAGCGATCTACAATGCCCTCGAAAAGCGCGGAATTGAAGCGGGCTTAGCGAATTTCTCACCGCACGATTTTCGCAGAACGTTTATCAGCACTTTGCTTGATCGGGGTGTCGATATTTCGACAGTCTCGAAACTCGCAGGACATGCCGACCCCAAAACTACTGCGCGGTATGATCGGCGTGGTGAAGAGGTGAAGCAGCGCGCCGCTGAAAAAATCCACTTTCCATTTTAGCGGATCGCGGGTGATGTCCTGCACATCACCTCACCCCGCCCTGCCCTGCCTCACCCCACCCCACCGCCCCACCCCACCGCTGCCCCTGCCTTGCCCCACCGCCTACCCCTGCCCTACACCCCATTGTGGACAATCCCCGTGCAGGGGGTGTAACCCTCGAAAAAACCTCACCTCTGAACAAATGTTCTGAAATATAGACCTGCTCACCCCATCAGCCGCGAAATCGAGAACCCTCCCCTATGGGGTGTAACCGTGCTGACTGTGCTACCCACCCTGCCCTGCACATCACCCCACCGCTGCCCCACCGATCAAGCGCGGCGCTGGTCGTGCAATGGGGTGTAGGCGCGGGGAATGACGGGCTGTCCCACCGCCTTACCTCACCCCACCGCTGCCCCCGCCTTGCCCTCACCGCCCTACCGCCTTACCGCTGCCCGCGCTGTTGGGCAACCTACGATCAAGCGCCTCGCTGCCCTCGCTGTTGGGTAACTTAACTCACCCCACCGCTTGCCTACCCCTGCACGCGCTGGTCGTGCTGTCCCACCGCTGCCCCACCGATCAAGCGCGGCGCTGGTCGTGCTGTTGGGCAACCGCCGATCAAGCGCCTCGCTGCCCCCGCCGCTGCCCCGCTACCCACCCTGCCCTCACCGCTCCCCACCGCCGCCCCAACCGCCCCAACCCTGCCCCGCGCTGGTCGTGCTACCCCCGCTGAAACCGCCCGTGAAATGGTGTTTTTGCCGTGACTTATCCGCGTTTTATCCGTGCCGATCTCTCCCTTCTCGGTACAGTTAAAGCACAGTTTCAACACTGGAAAACTGTCCGACCTGCCCCGCGCAACCGCCCGATTTCCAGTTAAAATTTCGACATTTTGCGCCGCTTAAATTGCAAGCATTGCACAAAACTTGACACCTTTAGACGCTTATGATATATATTGTGGAACAGAAAATATGGCATAGACTACCGTAGAGGCTTGAAAATGGCACGTCCGATGAAAAAGAAACCTTCCAAAGGGGTCAACGGGGTAGGCGTTTTGGTCGTGGTAAATTTCGATGAAAACGATCCTGCAGAGCGACGGGCGCTTCAAGCGGCGCAGCTTTTGGCATCAAAACACGGGCGGCGCAAGCAAGCGATCCTCGCTTTATTCGAGGCGGTTTTCGCACGTTATGAGGCAACCGGAGAGGTCATGACACCATTGCAGATCGCCGTCGCCCTTAGCACTATTCAGCCCGCAGCGCAGCGCCCCGCAATGGGATTTACACCTGCGATAGGACGCCAGATCGCGCCCCCTGCAATGCCGGATCGGGGTACATCAGACACAAAATTCGAGTCGCTCATCACTGTCGAACAAGTGTCGAACAAGGTTTCAGCACAAGAATTCGCCAACAATTTTTTGGGCAGTATGGCGGGATTTTTGGATTAAACGAGGGTACGCCACGTGCGGGCAGGTGTTCAGACCTGCCCGCACGTGTAACCAATTTCGCATTGCAAGCATACGAAAGGCATATCCACAATGATAGCAGTAAACACTCAGTCTATCGATTCGTCTGTCACACTTGACCTCGAAATAACGCGCCGCCGTTGGGCGCGTGAAGCCGTCCAGGATGAAAAAGCGCGTAGCAACCCCGCGCTGCGGGTCGGCATGACGCGCCTGATCTCCCAGATAGGCGAACTGATCGGGGAAATAGCCGACGAAAGTGTAACCGCCGGCGACTCGTTCGCAGCGGACGATATGCGGGAATTGTTGACGTGGCAGCTTGCCGAATTTTTGACCGATTCTGTTATCGAACGCGGGCAGGACGGCGGCGTTTACGACAGCCTGATCAAGTGGTATCAGTTTAGCGAACGGCACGCAAACACATTTTTTGACACCACGCGGCATGGGGTGAGCGGGACCGTTTGCACGGCTGAAACTGAGATCGTCGGGCAAGCTGCGCCCGACGATCCGCCCAACCCTGAAACTCTGCGGGAGGTCATTGCACGAGTCGCAACCGCCGCATCAGGTGAAGAAATGGATACCCTGATTGATCGCGTGCTTATCGAGAAGCCCGCTCCTGTTGGCTACGAAGTCGAGGTACGAGACATGATCCGACAGTGGATTGAGGACAGCGACAGCGACAGCGACAGCGACAGCGACTAAATGTAGGCAGGGGATCGTCTCCCCTGCTTTTTTATAAGGGATTTCGAGGGTGGGGCAGGGGGAGCGCGAGAATGTCGAAAAGCAAGTGTGAAAATGAACTTGAAAATATGCGTTCGGAGCGAGACCACTGGAAGCGGGCGGCACGGGCAAACTTTGCCGACATGGCGGCACTTGCCCCGCGTGAAATCGCTGCCTTGCTAGGCGGGCAGGGATTTATCACGACAGGCGGAAAAACGCTTTTGTTGTCCGACACCGAAACAAGCCGCACGATTTTAGATCAAGCCGATCAACAAAAGCTAGTCGCTTACAATGAGGGACGCAAGGCGGGCATTGCCGACTCGTTCGCCTCGTTCGACCATTGGATTGCAGAAGCTCACCTAATCGACGTGGCATTTGTAGGGGTGATCAATTTCATTTCAGGTGTCTGTACGCTCCTGTATGGTAGACACTTGAGAAGTGAGCAGGTCATCGGCACATTCCAACAGCCGCACGCCGATCTCGTAGACGTTTTGAGTCGCGGGGATATTTATAATCGTCGGTTTCAAGCCGCATTCGGTTGTGATGGGATTGATCTCAGCAAGGCGTACAAATTGTACGATTTACTGGCGAACACGATTGCCAGTGCAAAAAATGGAGGCTCTGTCGACAGTGAGCGACTGCTAGAGGCGCTGGTCGGGTTTCGTCACATCGAAATCATCAATCGTATGGCGATCATCAGGGCAACGAATAAGCCGGGCAGGAGGGAGGAGACAGCGACAGGTTACATCGTGGCGCGCCTTGCTGAATTGGAAAGCATTTACCCGACGTGGCGGCGGCGTGCTGAGATCATCATTGACGAATTGCAAGCATTCGACTATCGAACACCTACACAAGACGAGGCTTTAAAGACCCTTTTGGAGGCACGGCGTGCTGATTCGCACGCCGTTTATGTGAAAGACACGTTTCACAATGCAAAAAAAAGGGAGGCAAGTGAGGGACTAATACCCCCAAAATTCCGTGTAAAAGGTTCTACCACACCCAAAACCTTGCATAGTGAGGTAGACTGAATTTAAATCAGAAATTAGCACTTTACGAACTCACCAACTGTGCTAAATTGATGATCAATTGTTCTTAAAACTGACAATAAAAAATATCCATTGCTGGAGGCTTTTCACAGTTAGCCGACAGCAACGGATATTTATAGAAAGTTCCATGCTTTTCAATACGCTGCGCACGATCTTTGGCAGGGTCTACGCAGCGGTATAGGGGAAAAGCAACAGACATAGCACTAGCGCGGAAGAAAAGCCGCTTTATCAGGCGGTTGTGGGGTTTTATCCACAACCTCCATTGTAAGCGGAAGCGCAGTACAATTGCAAGTCGAAATTGAACAAGAGGCGCGGCGGGGAAACCCAAAATAACCCGCCGCGCTCCCTGCCAACTGAAAGACAGCATCTTTTTGGTCTTGAAGGGGGGCAGTTTTTGGCAACAATCAAACTCGATACCAATCAACTTAAAACTCAAATTGACGCCCGCGATCTCGCCCGCGAATTGTTGGGCAGCGGCAAGCGCGTGAGTCGCGGTACTCAGTTCTCGATTGATGGGCAGCGGACGGGATCGTTCACTGTCTACGAAAACGGCTTCTACGATTTCAGCACGGGTGAAAGCGGTGACACATTCGACCTGCTCACCCGCTTGGGGGCTGCCTCGACTCGCAAGGATGCGATAGAGCAAATAAGCGCCCGCGTGCAGGGCAGCGGGTCGCACTTGATCGCCAGTGCGACCCGACACGCCGATCCTGCTGTTGCCAGTGATCCGCCAGACTCGCACTGGCAACAGGTCATGGCTGCGGCTGTTGACAAACATCACGCTTACCTCGTGAGCGGGGCGCTTGACGCCCAACGCGCCCGCGCCTACTTGCAGGGGCGCGGTATCAGCGATGATCTGATCCTTCGTTTCAGGTTGGGGTACAACCCGCGATGGCACAAAACCGACTGCATGATCTCGGAGAGCGACGGCGGCAAGCGCCCCGTTTCAATCCCGCCGGGCATCGTGATCCCATGGTTTGCGGACGATGCGCTGTGGGCAGTGCATGTTCGCTGTCGTGATACTAAATTCGCAGCTGCGCTCGGTCTTTCACCGGATCGGGATGGAAAGGGCAGCGAAACTGCAAAGTACAAATTCGTGACCGGATCGCACATCAGGGGCGCCTTGTTCAATGGGGATGCGATTCAGTCCAACCGACCCGTGCTTTTTGTGGAGGGTGAATTTGACGCGATGATCGCGGGCGCGGCGCTTGACGATGTGAGCGTGGTCACGTTGGGTGGGGCAGCAACCCACCTCGCAGGGCGGTGGCGGTCACGTATCACCGGACAGGCTTACGTATGCCTAGACGGTGATCAAGCGGGAGAGAAAGGCGCGGCGGCACTGCTTAAACACCTACCGTCAAACACGCTAAAACTTGAATTGCCTAACGGAAAAGATGTGACCGATTATCACGTGAGCGGCGGTGATCTGCGGGCATGGTTTGCAACTGCAACCGCGCCCGCGGCGCTTGCGGACGGCGTGGTCACTGGCGAACGCTATTTCACCGACGGTGTGCCTGATAGCTGGCGTCAAGCCCTGCTCACTATTGACGCGGCGGCTGCGCTCACCTATGAGGTGCTAACGGAGGGGTTGCGCAGCGGGCAGCTTGATCCGGATCACATCACGATTGCCGCGCTTCTCGAAACGGTGATCTCGCTAGGATGGGGCGTGTCGGAAGCGACGATCCGGCGCGGGGCAAAATTGCTGGCAAACCTATTTCTTTCAGATTTACTCACAGAAAAAGAATCAATCTCTGTGAGTAAAAGTGAAAACAATTCAATTTCGGGGCGCAAGGCAAACCTATTTCTTTCAGATTTACTCACAGAAAAAGAATCAATCTCTGTGAGTAAAAGTGAAAACAATTCAATTTCAGGTCGCAAAGCGGCGATCTGGAAACTGTTGTCGCTGCCCGATTCTCACCAGCGCGTCATGTACGCGGTTGCGCCTGTCCTGATGCAAAACGCTTACCCCATTGCCGACGGCGCGCCGGATCAACCCGCGATAGTTGCGCCTCTGTCAACACGGGCATTCTCGGACGTGGGAATCACCGACCCCACCGCCGCCCGTGATTTAGCGCAACTTGATCAACTTTTGCCGCCTGATGATCGGGCAGGATGGGCAGGGAAACGTGTAGAAAAATCGTATCGACAACTTGCTTTTCAACTGAACAATTTGCATTCGACACCATTGTCGTTAGCGGGCGAGGGTTGGCTGCCCCGCACGGCGCTCGATTTTCGCGTGGTCTTTTTGCGCGCCCTCAAAACCGCCGATCCGAACGCCTACCGCAGCGCCCGCCAAATCAGCGAGGTATTAGGTGTCAAAACTCGCAAGACAGCCGCCGCCCTTGTCCGCCGTGCGGGGTTGGCAATTCACGCCGATCAGTTTGAAGCGCGCCCCATCACGGGCGGCGATCAACAGGTATCCAAGATTGCACGGTTTGAAGTGCAGGGGAAACCACGCTACATCGTGACCGACACAAGCGACGGGGTATCCGAAGTTCCCTACAGCGCGGCAGAACTGACAAGGCAGCTTGATCGCGGCGTGTCGGTCACAGTCAAATTTCAGGTTGCGAATCGGCATGAGGTCATACCCGCCGCGCAACCGATTACACGCGCCCGGCGCTTGCCGCTGCCCTTGCCCTTGCTGAGTGAGGAGACCGCTCCCGCGCGCTGCCCTCGCCTCCACGAAGATGAGCCGACGTTAGGATATTCCCCAACGTGGGTAAGAGGGCAGCTTACCCTACGTTTGAGAAGGCTAGGCTGGTCGCACAACGGACAATTTATCAATCGAGAGACAGGGGAGGTCTTGCCGATCAATGCCAGTGCCGCCGCATTGTTGGGATTGTTGCTAGGACGCAAGGTTGATCGCGCCGACTCCAGCGAGGATCACTTGATCAACTTCGCAATTGACGAGTTGGGCGCAATCCCGCGCCCGCTGCGGGCATAGACGCAATGGAGAAAACTTTCGCCTACTTCCCGTTGTCGGGTGTTCTGCTAGAGCTGTATGCGGAACATGAGCAGATCGCGCAGTTTGCGCGGGCGGGCTATGAGCAGGTGTTCGCGTGGGGGCAGGCGGTTGCTGGCGAATATGTGCGACTGATCGTCCTGTCGCTGCCCGAAGTGCCAAGCGCCCGCCTTCTAAGCAAAGTAGATTTTCCGAGTTTGTGCCGCCGCGCTATCGCGGCAGAAGGGAAGAAAAATGGACAGCAACAGCGGCTCTCAGCCTGATTCCGAAAGACAGGTGTACACCTTGCCCAACGGCGCGTTCGTAACCGCCGTTCTGAATCAGCTTATGGACAGCGACGGCAACCCGTGCGAACTTGACCGCGCTGAATTTGAACGTCGGTTGCAACCCGTGATTGAAAAGTATCGTGCAGATCTCATTTATTTTGGCTGGCGTCAGGATCGCATCCCTACGGAAACCGCCGCGATTGTGCGGGGCATTTTGCGCGCCCGATTCGGAGGGTCTGGTGTGATCCTGCACAGTTGGCAACGCACGGTTCAGGGTCTCAAAGTTCGGGTCTATCAGTTTGATCAGGACGCGGTGGGGCAGTACACCTCGCCCGATGGGGGCAGCGACATTGACAGCAACGATCCGCTTGAATCCGAGAAGTACGTCTACATCCTGCCTAGCAGCGAGGAGCGATGGTTAACGTGGGACGAGGCAGCGGGCGAGGGCTTTTGCCCGATGTGTGGGGCATTCGTCGCAGGGATTGAGGCTGAAATCCCTGCAATGTTGAGGGTCGGTGTTTGCTCTGAGTGTATCAGCGATGTTGAGGGCGATTCCGGCATTGAATTCGATGGCGACTCCGGCATTGAATTTGAGGGTTATTAGTTCGGGAAGGGAGAGAAAAACGATGAATGTGACACAACAGCTATTCGAGATTTTGGCAATTGCCAGCATGAAACGAGGATCGCGCCGCCGCTTGACGCGATAGACTCGGACATCCATTTCGACAACGAACACCTGCTATAATTAAGAAAGCATTGAGAAAGCATTGAGGGAGGATTAAGGATATGGTCACAAGAATTTTCACAGCGGCACGCGCCGCTCTGGCGAACATTCCCTATGCGGAACAAGCCAAAATGATACAAGGACACAACGCATCGACTCGCAGCGTGCGGGCAAAGAACGGGCGCAGCACGTTAAAGGGATCGGCGCATACGCTGCGCGCAAACGACGGCTCAATCCACGTCTTTCACGTCCTCTCGGAAGGGGGCGGGATCGCAGCGGAAAACGTGTTCATCATGACCGCCGCAGAGGCGCGATGGGCTATGTACTCGCTGTCAAGTAAGCAGCGCCGTTAGAACCATCCTGATCATCTATTTAGACAATCGAATCGACCAGCAACCCCATAATAGGGAGGATATACAAAAATGCAACCAAACATCCAAATTCTGAACGAAACGGAAATTCAGCTTGCCGCGCTTGAAACGGCTCTCGCAGCTCTCAATTTTGAGTTTCTAACGGCGCTTTCCAATGCCGACGGAAAAGGCAAAAACGGCAAGTTTGCAATTGAAATCGCTGCGGAGGTTCTCGGCAAACTCAAAGGGATCGTGTCTGAGAAAGAAACTGCGGAACATCGCAAGGCGTTGATCGGGCAGTGGGTGGACTCTGAATTTGCCCCGAAGGACTTTCAGGATAAGGCGGCGGTGTTCAAATCGATTGCGACTCGCGCCGGGCAATTGACAATGGAAGCACAAAACGCTGAATCGCAATCCAACGCCGCTCGCAATCGGGCGGAGGCGGCGCGGCGGGTTGCGCAAGATCAATTGAAGGCGTCGGGTCTGACAACAGAGCAGATCAACGCTATCCACAATGCAATCGGCAAGGCAAAATTGAGTCGCGTTTAACTTTTGTTAGGGTGAGGTGAGGTGAGGTGAGCGGCGATCAGACACCTGATCGCCGCTAGAGAAAGCGAGGGAAGTGGTGGCAGATAACAAGAGTGTATCGAGTACGTTACTCACTTACCAGATTGATGAAACTGCAATTTCGCGTATTTTGCGTGCGACCTCTAAGGTCGAAGCTGCAATCACGGATTCGCTCGAAATTGTCCGGGATTATTCCCCAACAACGCGGTCTGCAATGGCGTCGCTTGAGAAAAGTTTCGACAGTCTTGGTCAGAAGCTAAATCAACACGAGCGCTCGGTGCTCGACATTGCGGACAGCTATACACAATTGGTAGAAGGTGAAGATCGGCTCATCGGCAAAGAGTGGCTGAATATGCTGCGCGATGAAACTGATGCTGCCGATCAAGCGGCGAATGCTTATGATCAATTGGAACTGTCCAAACGTGGCGCAGTGGGACAAACCACTGGCGGCGGGTCAGGGCTAGACACACTTGATCGTGTTGGCAATACCGCATCGCAAATCATCGGAGGGTTTGAAGGAGGCGGTGATCTGGCGGGAGTTGCTGGATTAATCGCAGACGCTGCCGCTGCCACTGCGACGTTTGGACCCGCCGCCGCCGCTGCGACAATTGCAGGGGGAGCGTTTACGCTCCTCCTGCAGGAGGTGGGGCGCGAATTCGAGCGGGCGACTAAGGACGCAGAAGAATATTCGGTGCTTCAAGGCATGATCAACGATCTGATTCTCGGTGGCTCGACCTCTGAGGACTTGCAACGCATCATTGATGATCAGCAAGAGCGAGTCGCATTGTTGGGAGAGGAGGCTGAGCGATTGGACGCTTTCCAATCCCGCGTTGACGCAGCACAAGCCGCCGTCGCCGCAGCGCAAGACACGATGCTTAACCCACTCACTGAATTCGATGAAGCAGGAAATCTTATTCCACCAGACAGCGAACCAGCGTTACAGCGTTATATGGAGTTGCAAGCAGCAGAAGCGGCAATCCTCGCTGAGTTGTCCACAGCTACGCAAGGACAGATTACCGACGAAACACGGCTTGGCATGGTTCTAGCAGACAATCGCCAACAGCAAGCCGACTTGCGAACGAGTATAGACTCGACCAGCGCCGCGCTCTATAACGCCCGGATCGCAGCGAATGACGCGGCAGCCAACATTGCCGACCACGCGGAAGTTGTTAATCGCGCCGTACAACGCGAAATGGACATTAACCGTGAACTAGATGCGATGACCGCTGAACAACGGCGCGAACGCATTCAAGAACTGACCCGTGAGAGGGAAGCCTTGCAACAGGCGATCAATTATCAGGGTATTTCAACGGAATACCACGAGGAACTTTCTCAACAATTGGACAATATAAATGAGCGAATCGTAATCTTCGGGTCCAATCTCGACACGACAGCAGACGCAGCCGAGCGAACGGCAAAAGCACTCGAACGCCAAGAGCAGATGAGCGCCACGACGACAGCCATCACCGATAACCTGTTTAGTGCGGAGGAAAAAGTCGGATCGGCGCGGGAAGCTGCAATAAACGCGATGAATCAGTACACCAAAGCAGAGTTCGCTTTCAGCGCGAACATCGCCAAAATCCAGACCGACTACAACGCCAAGCGCGGAGAGACGGAGGACAAGGCGCGGGAGGAACAAGA
>Ga0163144_10026012_pt1 | contig 11401 bp, 5 predicted proteins | sample OliLak19BULKMAT1_FD_123175 | JGI IMG/M metagenome (GOLD analysis project Ga0163144, IMG submission 123175) | Freshwater microbial mat bacterial communities from Lake Vanda, McMurdo Dry Valleys, Antarctica - Oligotrophic Lake LV.19.BULKMAT1 | ecosystem: Environmental > Aquatic > Freshwater > Lake... | reverse complement strand
CTTTCGCATAGGCAGTCGGGAACACCATTCCAAGTATCATGAGGTTCTGGGGGAGACAAATCACATGGAGGGAAAATAATGCTGCAACATTCAACGCAATATTGTAATGCCTATTAGAATGAAAGCTCACACTGCTGCCAGCTTGCTGTAGCCCTCGTTGTCACGGTACAGTTGAGTATAGGCTGTAGGCACGACAGATGCTCGACAGCAAAGGCAAGTGCAATTGGACGGGCACGCGAAGTCAGGGCAGGGAACAACACTGCCACTGGGTAAATATCAAACAGCTTCAGAATGGTGTTTATCTCTGCCAGACCTAACTAAACCAACGATGGTTTTAATTGAAACCCTTGTTTTAACGTTTGTCGCACAGTTGATCGTTATATGTCGCACAGTTGATCGTTCTAGGTACGTCGTGGATCATCAATAGAGTTAGGGCTTGTGAACCGCCGAGCGCGGGGACTCACGGATTAGCGGCCAACATCCCACTTTACTGCGCTACTCCGAGGCAGGCATAACAATCCAAACACTTGAAAATTCTCGAGCCTAAGTAACTTGGTTGAGCAAAGACAAATACGTGGGGTGCGTGCGAAAGGTGTGCAAGTGTCATTTTCAGCTGTGTAGAATGAATAGCAATGTACTGTAGTATTAATTTATATTGAAAGAAGACAAATAAAGTGGCGATATATATTAATATTGTTGTAGCTTTCCTTTGGCACGAGCCCACTCGTACCAACCAGTAAGCTAGCTAGCTAAGAACAGTCAGAGTGGTGGGATTCAGGCTATGCCAATGGCAACAACACACTGACAGGCAGATTCAAGACTACTACTACTACTACTACTACTATAGCAACTACTACTACCACTACGACTACTACTACTACAATAATACAACAACCATGGTGGGCCGCCAACCCAATTTTCTCTTTGGCGTCCTGATTGTGTTGACATCAACATCATCCCTCTTGTCGACAGCTCAAGAAATTTTGTACAATGCCATTGTATACACGGTAGACGAACGATTTCCAGAGGCCGATTCCATTGCCATTGATGAAGCGGGCTTCATTGTGGGAGTGGGCGCCTTTGCCAATCTATCCGATCGATTTCCAACTTATCAACTAACGGATCTACGAGGACAATTGGTATTACCCGGCTTTCAAGACGCCCATTTACATGCCGTTGAAGCTGGCATTAACAGTCAGCTTTGCTATGTTGGAAGCGAGGTAACAGGAGAAGATTCATCCGTCATTGAAGATATTCCATTGTATTTTGATGAACCCGATTGTGCCGATTTTGGGCTATTTGGAGGCCAAGGCTGGGTCATGGGAGCGGGTGTGGATTTAGCTGCAATTATGGAAGAATTGAAAGCCAATGAGACGGCTCGATATCCAATTACCGTTTTGGATGAGAGTTTTCCAGACACACCCGTAGTGATTCTGGATCAGTATGGACATGGCGCCCTTGCCAACACGGCAGCCATGGTGGCAGTAGGATACGATAATGGCGTAGATCCAAGAGGCGGACAGATTCTCAAAGATGCCAATGGCACCTTGCTAGGGATTGTGACAGAAAATGCACAACAAAAACTGCATGAAGCAGCCTTTCCTCCCACAGATGATAACAAAGAACTCGCGTACAAAAGCCTGCTCTCGGCACTGGATACCTTGAAGAAAAATGGGGTCACGACAGTGTCCGATGCCGGTGGATTTTGGCATCAAGCACAAACAGAATCTTGGGAGAGAGCCGAGGAGGAAGGATATCTAACGGTGCGGGCATCCAATTCTCTGTACGTGTACCCAGATGAAGGCTTGGGCACGCAACTGCCAAGTTTGATACAACGTTTCAGCAATGACCCTGACAAATTAGTACGCTTCAACCAGGCCAAGATTTATGTGGATGGTATCTTATCTCTAGCCACGGCCCGACTGTATGAGGAATACGAGTTTGACCCATTTCAAGAGTATAGAACACCGCTCTCGTCGTCAGACGCAGAGTGGACTGGTTTTGAGTACTTTGGAGACAATGTCACTCTCAATTTCATGTCTCAATCCTTAGCCAACGCTGGGTTTCAATTACACTATCACGTCACAGGAGACGCAGCAGCAGGGCTTGCCTTATCCGCCATTAAATCTGTGCAGAGCAATCCAGAAATCGAACCGCATCGTCTCACCCATTGCTATTTGATTGCGGAGAAGGATCGGCCCTTGTTTGCGGAACTCGGCGTGGTAGCGGATTTTCAGCTAGCACCTAGCTCTGTCAGCGAAGAGTATCAACAGAGCATGCAAGATTTCCTCGGCAACGACCGAGCTGACACTTTACTTCCAGCAGTGGAAATGTATGAAGCTGGAGCAACTGTGACACTGAGTAGTGACTGGGATGCCGATGAACTATCCCCTCTATTGAAAATGCAAACGGTCCTAAGTCGCCCCACAGGACGTTCCTTTGCCAGTCTAGAAGAAGTGATTCCAATGCTGACCCTGAACCCGGCAAAGTTACTCCAGCACGACGACAAGACAGGATCCATTACAATTGGGAAGTACGCTGACCTTGCAGTTATTGATAAGGACATCTTCAACCTTCCCGTCAACGAGATAGCGACAGCAGAAATTACAAGAACATATTTGCAAGGAAAGCTCATTTACAACGTCAAAGGTGGCGTTGGAAGTCCCACTACTGGTCTGTCAAGCAATGGCGGTAGTACCACTGCTACTATCACAGAAGGTGAAGCAGAGGTGGATATGGAAGAGGTGGAAGTGGAAGAAACCGACACCGAAATTGACACAGGATTAAACGAAAATGTCACTGTCGGCAAAACAGATCCAACCAGTGGCGCGACCACAGCCGAAACCGCCGCTAGTAGTAGTACACAATCCACAGTGTCAGGAGCGAATCGGAGGTGGGCTTCGTGTTTTTCTATTCTTTCATTTTCCATTTGGCTGACTTTATGATCTTGTAATTAATAAAAATAGTTCCATGTTTATTTAGCACCTCGATTAGTTTTGTACAGTAGCTGGTAGGAAATATAACAGGGCTACATATAAAAGTGGAAGCCGCATTGTACTAGAGTGCGATAAAGCCAGACGTACAGGACAAAATTGATTTGATGATTTCCCTCGCATTGACAGCAATCCTTGGTTCGCTGCTCGAGCCACTCTTCCTTTGGCCAAAGTGTATCTTCCTCCAGTCGTCCACAACTTTGTCCTGATCGTCGACATCTATAACTTAACAGGCCTTCATTTTTATCATTGATACTGCCACCTCTCAGCTTGTGGCCCCAAAGCTCCGACTTTCTCGTGATGGCATTATCCATTGCTAATAAACACCCCGTCTAAGGAAACTCTGTGCTGAGTGGCGTCGATAAGTCAATGCCAGCACATCGGATGTCCACACTAGTTGCGCTTAGAAAAGACTTGTGGAAGTATCAATCAATATCAAAAATAAATTATAACAATAGTATATTAATTCTCTACTAAGAAAGAGTATGCTTTTTTACTGACATTCACACCAATAACAGCCACACAACCCGGCACTGCCGTCTTCGCTGCAAGTAAAGCTGAGACCAAACAATCCCAAATCACACAAATCGGGCGGTATTTCACCTGTGACTAGATCCAACCCACTCAAATCCACGTCGGTCAAGGTTGTAATGGAGCCTAACTCTGTTGGGATGGTCCCTGTCAACAAAGGATTGTCCGACAGGTTCAAAGTTTCCAGCATTTGAAGCTGCCCAAGGTAGGTGGGGATAGAACCTGCAATAGTGTTGGCTGACATGTCGAGCTGTTTGAGGGATGACAACAAGCCAATCTCGGGAGGGATTGGGCCCAAATCCAGATTGTTGTTCGACAACAACAGTCCTTCCATGAGGCCATCTTCGTTGCAGAAAGATCCCGTGTCATCAAACCAGTCACATTCATCTTGAGTGGGGCTGGCAACTCCATTGGTCCATTCACGGCCCAAAGCAAAGTAAAGGGTAGCCAAGGCAAACCTTTGCACTACTTGAGTCTCTCCTTTCGTGTCGTAGAAGGGATCGTATTGGATAAACAACCTTGCCCTCGATTGTGGGCTGAGTGGATCCTCAAACGCTGCCAGTGTGTATTCTGGGAGAATATCTTCGAGGACCACAGGGTCCGAGCCTGTGGGTGCAGCCGTCACTTCAATAGTCGGTGCAGCAGTAGGAGCATCAGTCTCTACCACAGGTGCTTCTGTGGGCGCCTCTGTTACTACCACCTCAGCGGCAGTGGGTGCACCTGTTTCCTCCACAGGTGCAGCTGTAGGCGCATCAGTGACGACAGCCTCGGTAGGAGCGTCGGTAACAATAGGCGGTAGGGTGAATTCGACAATAACGTAATCCGTAGGGTTGAGAGTTTCCACAGGTCCAGTTGTAGTGGCAGCAACTGTAGGTGCAGCCGTCACTACTACTTCTTCTGTGGCAGCAACTGTAGGTGCAGCCGTCACGGCTTCTGTGGCAGCAACTGTAGGTGCAGCCGTCGCGGCTTCTGTGGCAGCAGCTGTAGGTGCAGCTGTTACTGCAACTGTGGCAGTAACTGTAGGTGAACCTGTCTCTTCAACTGGGGCAGTCGTAGGTGCAAGCGTCTCTCCAACAGTTGTAGGTGCAAGCGTCACCACAACTGGGGAAAGTGTCGGCGCAAAAGTCTCTCCAATAGCTGTAGGGGCGAGTGTCACGTTCAGGTCGGGGCCCAACGTGGCGTTCACGTCGGGGCCCAACGTCAACTCAGGTAATTCAGTTGGAGCCACTGTCGCGTCATCTTTGCCCGTGGCCAAGGCAGAAGCCACTGCTATGATAATGATGACAATAGCACACCAAACAAGACCAAACCAAAAGACAGTGGAGCCAATGAATGATGGTTTCACATATTCCTCTTCTTCAATAATGGGAACCGTCGCAGGGCTTTTACTGGCTGCCGAAGCACTTGCATATTGAGCATACTTCTTAGCTGGGTCTTCCAAGCTGTTAACGAAGACATCTTCGTCGTATAAATCTAGCGGTTCTGTCATGTCGCTACCTCCCGTTCCAATCGTTGACCTGGACATGAAGGAAATACAAAAGGAATCTCTACTACTAGTATGAAAGGATAAAAACAGAGGCGGTACCAATATAAGAAACTACAACGATACAACAACAAATCGGGGTGGCCTCTCTTGCTCTTGTGGTGACCTATTCTCGCTCGCTTCTATTGATAGATTATCAATAACCACCTGTTGATTGGAGTTGTTGATGAAATATTTCTCTTCTTTGGTGCTGTACAGTAACATACTATCGATGGTCCTCAACGGAGACGGAAGTTTACAGCTTCCAAATATCTTGGCGCCTGGCCGGCCTCATTTTCTTTCGCGTGAATTGTATTTTTGTCGTTTGCGCGAACTCGGCCAATTATATTTATTTCTTCCCAAAGTCACATACTACTGAAAGTTTGACTCTCAAAGTTTTGTATCGTCGTAGAAAGTAAAGTCCCACTTAAAAAGGCCTTGGCGGGCGCGCCGATCGATTTTACTTAGTACCATAGAGTAATCACGAATACGACTTGCTTGATTGAGTCGATCAAGGAAACGGCAAAAATTAAACAACGATTGATTCGTTGCTATCACTGTCCCTAATCAGAACATTCCATGCACTAAAATAGCTGGGGAGGAGAAGAATCCTGGTGAAGTTTTAGGAATCTTCTGTTTTGAGTGGCTATTGTAGTTAATAATTTCCTCATAGTAAACAACAAAGAGAGTGACTGATTAATAGTAAATTATTGGAATTGTTTCTAAGGCTAGTGCACTGGAAATAAATAGAAAACAGTTTCTTTTTGTTGGTCCTCACAGTGCTTCCAGTTAGACATCAGCTAGGCAAACATCGCACCTAGTAAAATCGGTGGCAACTTCATGTCTTGGGCTGGCTCTTTCATCATTGATTGACTCATCCGTGCTGAGGGTGGTCTGATTTGCACATCTATGGAAATGGGGTCTGTGTCTACATGCACTGTCAATGTCGATGTCAGAGTCAATTAGAAGTTGTGGGTTAGATTTGGATTGTTTTGACAGATGGTTGGTTATTGTAGCCAAATTAGCAGTGATTTCAGTGAAATGTAAGTGGTCTGCTGGTTCAATTCCGGCGCATTTCGTACTTTTTTCATGGCGAAATGACTGTGGCAATTGGTCGTCCGTTGCGACCCTCTTTGCGAGGCCGTTGGTTCGATTCCCGTGTGTGTGTCGGTTTTTACCTATGAATTAGCAGGAATGTGCATGTTGTGAGGAGCTGACCCAGCTGCACCGGGTTCTGGCCCGGCGATGTGGAAGCAACTGTGCGCGCGTTGACTCCGTCTAGGGGAGTCGTGACTGCTTGAGGACTCGTCCCGGGATTCGTTGGGGCAAAACCGATGCACATGCGACGTTCGCTAATTTGCCTGTAATAAAGGGGAGTGACAGATGGTTGGTTATTATAGCCAAATTAGCAGTGATTTCAGTGAAATGTAAGTGGTCTGCTGGTTCAATTCCGGCCTATTTTGTACTTTTTTCAGTTTGAGAATTGCAATTCTCTTTTTGGCACACAGGGCACAGTTTTTGGAAGCAAAGGTTTTGACTACACTGATTGGGTTGCCTTGCCAGATGATGTTGCAGGTTATTCCTCCAGTTGGTTGGCTGGGGATGGATTTGTGTTATGGAATTGGACTGCAAAGTGTTTGGTGTATGTGATTTCTCGCCAAGTTTGACCCACTTTTGGCAAGCTTTCGGTGCAAGTCAAGGGAAGTGCAGATGGTGTTGAAGTGCCGGTTTTGAAGAATGTGAAATCCTTCATCATCATCCAGGGTGTGGATGATGGTGTCTTTGGTTCTCAAATTAAAAATGTAAATTGAAATGCAGCGTTGTTACTTCAACCAAAACCTGGCAGACAATTGGCGGCAGCTGCAAAGCATCGGACTAGGACCTAGGATGTTCAAAGCTGCCATGACAACAAATAGTGAGACATGTTGAATGCCATGTCACAATACATTTTTGTAATAGAAATAGAAAAACTAAAGAAATTTAAAAATAAATTGTTGCAAATTTGAAAAAAACACCCTTTTTACAGAAGGGAAGACATCACTAATGCCTGTAGAATCTGGATTTTTATCTGTGATTGCAAACTTCGTCGCCAACCTTTACACTCTTGTCTTCCCTGTAGGCTTGCATGCTCAATGTGTGGTTGGTCCCAGAAAAAGTAAGGAATGGTGTCCAAGACTGCTCACTATAGCGCCACAAGGCATGTTCTAAATCGAGTGCTTGGACGCAGGGATTCTCCCCGTCATGAATGCGATCATTCTAACATACAATCAATTTGTTGTCGTCTTCTGTGCGTATGCACATGCGATGATCGCCATCTACTACTAGCTAGCGAGGAGATGTCCAGCGCCGTACTATGGAAGAAGGTAACTGCTCCCGTCCCCACTCCGCTTGCTTTGCTCCTGATCGAAACGTGTCGAGGCTTTTAGCAACAAGTTTAGCATTCAGATTTAATTTTTTCCAGAATAAAAACCTTGTCGGCGCGTAAGATTTCTGGTCCTTCGTTGTAGACGAATCCTCTCATGGGCTTGCCGGGACCAAAAGATATATCTGGAACCAAAGGCTGTCATTTTCGTTGACTTCAAAGAACCCGCGTAGAATTTTTGGGTTACCTCCATGGTCACTGAATTGTCGGCAATAAAGAACAAGTCAACCCCAAAAATTACAATTCGAAAAGTCCGATTGTTGGAAGTTCTGTTCGGGCGGGTCGTCCTCACCAGAGGTTTCCTCTTTAGGTAGAAACTTGATAAAGCTGATTTTTTGTTGCAACTGAAATGTACCAGTGAGTTCTGGCGTTGTCAACATCGGCTCTTCAAAAAATTGTGAATGGCTTTTCGGGAACCGAAGCCGCCCGACCGATACATCTCCCTGGAATGATAAATCAACATTATCAACCATTCCATCATCACCTATGTCATTCTTCTCGGACTCTTCTTCTTGTTGTTTTGTAGCGGCTTCCACAACACATCCAGTAAGCAATTTATCCAGAGGTGGGCCAACATACTGTCTGTTTATTGCCAGCCACAATTTTGTGGATTTTTCATGATCTGGAGACTCCTCCTCCTCGCCCTCCAACTCCCATATACCAGATAGCCATCTCCCCTCTTGATATCCTTCGTCACATTGCCGAAAGGATCCGTCATCTTTCAGTTTGAGAAGAATATCCTGCTCCCTAATTGCATCGCTCTCGTTGCTTGTTTGAGAACGTTCAACCTCGCTACTATCCACCAAACTGTCCACAATGTTTCGATTCCTTGGCCCCGCATCAGGGGTTGTTTCTTGAATGCATAATTTCCAAATACCAGGCATTCGTTTTCGAAGATCCAACGAAAAGGCACGGACTCCACCGCCGCCGCCACCACCGCCTCGATATCCTGTCGGTCCCAATAGAAAGATCCAAAAAAGATATCGCGACACAGCTCCTACTTCCGTTGCTGCTGCCATGCTCAAAATGTTCCTACCCTAGCAGAATAAATAGTTGCAAGGCAAAAAAGGCCACGCCAACAACTACTCTCGATTGTTGCTGTTGGTGCCGGTAAGCGCATCACTATCTATCAACAAAACATGGTGCTTTGATTTGATGGATTCATGTTTTTGCCAACCTGCCAATCAGATGAAACACTGGCTAAAGTGTGCGTCTTTTTTTATTATGAAAAACGGCGAAGGGATCGCCGAAAAACATGCCCATGGGGATGCGAATGCGATCTTTCAGCGAAAGAATCCAAAACTTTTGTCGCTACGGTACTCAATTTTGCTACGCTCTAATTGGTTCGCATTATATGTTAGACTTTATTCTCATTTGTGCCACCTAGCCGTTTTGTGCGTGCCACCAATTGCAAACCGATAACGACAGGTGTCACAACAACAACCTTTCAATACGTACAACAGAACAACCACCAAAAAGACCCATTGATACATAGTTTCTTTAATCCAATTTAGCCATGATGGAACAGGAATCGAAACAAGGCAAAAACAAGCGCTCTTTGTATAAAAACAAGCGCTCTTTGTACAAAGGCTTGTCCGGCCTTGTGTCACAGCCTCAAGTGCTGGGTCCGTTGGCCCTGTTGGGTGCGGTCATTTACAGGAACCACCATCAACAACCCAAACACATTAAGAATCGAGCCAAAGATAAGCCAAACGCGCCACACGATGACGAAGACAACTGGCACGATGCCGTTCCTCACTTGGACATGACTCATAATGATGATTCTGTGCCTGATTTGCATTTGGATGATTCGTCCATCCAAAATTCGGACGGCGCATCTCCACCCACTACTCCGTCGCGGGATACTGCTTCTACTACGAATGCTGCTTCGCCATCCGAATCAACACCCGTCAAGGCGCACGTTCGCGCTGCTCCTGTCCCTCCCAAGATGACGACGACGACACAACCCCGAACCGCACGAGTCGTTCAACCCGTGACGCTTCCTACGCCCAAAGGATGGTCCGACTATACCACACGCAATCGTTCGACAGCCGCAGAAACTCCCACACCGAAAAAAGCAGTGGCTCGTGTTTCCGCAGCGACCTTGCGCAATATCAAGTCACGACAACGAGGGCGTCCTACCAAACAACACCAAGAGGCTGTCGCCGTGCGACCCTTTGTGGCAACAACAGCAGCAGCTTCCCCCAAAGCACCTTCGTCTCCAACGGTGGCCAAAACGACATGCGCTACAACAACATGTACTCCTACAACTACAAGTACGACGACACCTCCCGTCTCGGTGGTCGATACTTCCATTGTTTTCAAAGTCTTTTATACCAATTGCAACATGCATTTTCATGTACCTTTTGATACGGCCAAATCATCCTATAGTGTGAACGCTTTGAGGCAAGCCATTGCCAAGGCCTTGCAAATCAACGACAAGAACAAGGACTTTTTTGTCATTTATTACATGGACGAAGAAGGAGATGAATGCGTCTTGTCGTCCAATGATGATGTTGAACAAGCCATTTCGGCCCATAACAACAATGCTAGCAACAATGAGTCATCGCCAGCGGGTTGTCACGACACGAGCAATAAAAAGTGCAAACTGACGGTCAAACTCGTCAACAAATCCAAAGTGGCATCCACCTTGACCGCACTCTGGAAAGCCGTCTGGTAAATGTTACGAATGCGTAGGACAGCAAGATAGAGAAAGAAGCTGGCTAGCTAGCTAACTAGCAAGCAAGCAAGCGTGGAATAGTTCTTGGGACCAGCATGGTACCAAGCAAAGACCGGCCGAACAGAATTTTTGTTTCATATCCATAGCATATCACAAATGCATTCCATTGATTCCATAATGAAGACAACAACATTATTGAAAAGTATAACATAACATAACAGTATAATTATGCATGCTCCATATTAAACACAAGCACATGTCGTTCCTCGTTTGCGGTGGCTGTGTTGGATTGCCGGCTAGTCTCCTATATTCGATATCTCTTCCTAGCATCTGCAACCACCCAATGTACGACCCCCGCTTCCTGCTCTTTCAATGATACCTCAAGCTTACTACTAGCTCATCGCCAAGTAAACATGCCTTGTGGCCATGGATACAAAGAGGAAGGAGACCCATGGCTCTCTCCAAGGAATCTTTTTCATTCACGATTTCTATCCATGGAACGGGTCCATACGGATGAGAAGGAGTGCCGAGACAGACAGTGAAAGGGCACGTTGGGCTTACTTCCTGCTACTAGCTAGCTAGCCGTAATGTAGATTTGTTTCTGATCCTTTCTCTTTGGGCTAGCATTATGATTAGTCGGTGTACAGAAAAAGCCAGGTGTTCATCAGAGGTTGATCCTCCATTCGCCATTTTTCTTTCAGAATGAGACGCACACTTGCTCAATACAAGATGCACACCTCTTCCAAAGTAAAATCAGGCAAAACAGATTTTGATTGTTTCGTTGGCTTCAAAACAATGCCATTTGATTATTCAATTGACTTACTTGCGAACACAAGATAGTCCAACGGCATTAGTAGTAGTAGATAAAACAAAACAAGGACAGAAATCGGATGATCAATCTATGTACTACTGTAGTAGCCTTGTAGAAAGGACCTCGCTTGACTCAAGAAACCACCCATTCAATTGGATTTTTGATGCGATTTCGAAACCAAACAATCAATCATAATTATGGCAGGCAAGATTGTCCATTGGAATGGGTTATCCACTTGGTGTTGTTGGATACTCTTGGTTTATACCGCTTCCTCTTCCACGGCGAGTGATGTCTCGGCAGATGACAACACCAACAACAACTGGAAATGGCGGCCCGAAGTCCCACATCCCTGTACCATCCAGCGCATGAATGTCGAGGAATACCGAGAAAAATATGAAGAAACCAATGGCATTCCTGTCATGTATCCACATCCACTGGTCCT
>Ga0163144_10026010_pt1 | contig 11402 bp, 8 predicted proteins | sample OliLak19BULKMAT1_FD_123175 | JGI IMG/M metagenome (GOLD analysis project Ga0163144, IMG submission 123175) | Freshwater microbial mat bacterial communities from Lake Vanda, McMurdo Dry Valleys, Antarctica - Oligotrophic Lake LV.19.BULKMAT1 | ecosystem: Environmental > Aquatic > Freshwater > Lake... | reverse complement strand
GGTCTTCAGGTCATCGGCAAGGCGCTGGATGAGGCTACGGTGTTCCAGGTCGGCGCAGCGCTCGAACAGGCGGCCGGCCGCGTGGGCCGGGCGGAGAAATGGTGGTGACACCGGATGGCCCCCGCCTTGGAGTCTGCCTCGCAGCCCGCGCGGCGAGGCAGATGGGTCCACCCGCCCGATCGGGGTCTAGGGAGCGGCGGCCGTCGTCGGCGCCGGCAGGGCCTTCAGGTCGGCATCGATGGCGGCGATGATCTCGGGCGTCACTTCACCTTCGGAAAACGGCATGACGTCGGCGAGACTCATGTGCTGGAATTGGGCCAAGGCGGGGTGTTTCGAGATGTCGGGAAGGTGCTCCTCGAGCACCGCGGCCGTCGCCGGATTGGCCAGCAGATCCTCGATCGGGCTGGCGATGGTTGGCAAGGCTGCGGCTTCCACATGGCCGTCGATGGCGACGGCCGGAACGGCTGCGGCCGAGGCGGTTGCCAAGGTCGCGAGGGCGACGGCGGCGAGAATGGACTTGATCATCTGACGAGCTCCGGGAACAGGTTACAGGCAACAGATGATCCTGTTTTTGCGACACGCTCAAGACATGAACTTTCGCAGCCCGCCGCAGGGCGCTAGGACAGCGGCATGACCGACACGCTCGACACCTCCAAACTGATCCCGGGCCGGACGGGCCTGTGGGAAATCGTCATGGGGCTGGAGATCCACGCCCAGGTGGCGTCGAAGGCCAAGCTTTTCTCCGGGGCTGCCGTGGGTTTCGGCGCGGGCCCGAACGAGCAGGTCTCGCTGATCGACGCCGGGTTCCCGGGCATGCTGCCGACCCTGAACGGCCACTGTGTCGAACAGGCGGTGAAGACCGGGCTTGGCCTCAACGCCGCGATCAACATACGGAGCCAGTTCGACCGGAAGAACTATTTCTATCCCGACCTGCCCCAAGGCTATCAGATCAGCCAGCTGTATTTCCCGATCGTCGGCGAGGGCGTCGTCGAGGTGGAGGCCGAGGACGGGTCGTTCTTCAACGTCGGCATCGAGCGGCTGCACCTGGAACAGGACGCGGGCAAACTGATCCACGACCTGTCGCCGACCGAAAGCTATGTCGACCTGAACCGCGCCGGCACAGCCCTGATGGAGATCGTTTCGCGGCCCGACATCCGCTCGCCCGAGGAGGCCGTCGCCTACGTCAAGAAGATCCGGACCATCCTGATCTATCTGGGCACCTGCGACGGCGACATGGAGAAGGGCAATCTGCGCGCCGACGTCAACGTCTCGGTCTGCCGCGTGGGCCAGTACGAAAAGTTCAAGGCGACCGGCGACTTCAGCCATCTGGGCACGCGCTGCGAGATCAAGAACGTCAATTCGTTTCGCTTCATCTCCCAGGCGATCAACCACGAGGCCCGTCGCCAGATCGAGATTCTGGAGGATGGCGGCAAGATCGTTCAGGAGACGCGCCTCTACGACCCGACAGCGGGCGAGACGCGGTCGATGCGGTCCAAGGAGGAGGCCAACGATTACCGCTATTTCCCCGATCCGGACCTGCTGCCGCTGGAGCTGGAACAGGCCTGGATCGACAGCATCCGGGCGACCCTGCCCGAACTGCCGGACCAAAAGCGTCGCCGGCTGATGGCCGACTATGGCCTGTCGCAATACGACGCCGTGGTATTGATCTCGGAGCAGGCCAAGGCCGACTATTTTGAGGAAGCCGCCAAGGGGCGCGACGCCAAGCTGGTGGCCAACTGGGTCACCAACGAATTGTCGGCGAGGCTGGCGTCGGATGGAAAGGACTTTTCCCAAAGCCCCCTGCCCGCTGCCCATGTTGCCGAACTGGTCGCCCTGATCGAAGAAGGCGTCATCTCCTCGAAGATAGCCAAGGAAGTGTTCGACCACGTCTGGGCCGGCGAGGGCCCGCCGCGTGAGGTCGTCGAGGCGCGCGGTCTGGTCCAGGTCAATGACACGGGCGCGATCGAAAAGGCCGTCGACGAGATCATCGCCGCGAACCCGGACAAGGCTGCCGCCGTCGCCGAAAAGCCCCAGGCGCTGGGCTGGTTCGTCGGTCAGGTCATGAAGGCCACCGGCGGCAAGGCCAATCCGGCCTCGGTCAACGACATCCTGAAGGCGAAGCTGGGCCTCTAGGTTTCAAGGGCCGCGGTTTGATTCCGCCTGGAGGGTTCTCCTTCAGCGTTCGCAGCGCGCCGCTGCGGCGAGCTGGGAGCCGAGCACGCTTCGGACGGCCAGAGGGGCGTCGGTGGCGATCACCACGGCGCCCTGGTCGAACAGGGTCCGGTACTCGGACAGGTCGCCATCAGCAGCATAGCGGTCGTCCAGCCGACGACCGGGTGCACCGAGAGTGCCGAACTGGACCTCGACCCCTGCCTCGCCCAGGGCGCGCCACAACGCCGGCCGCGCCTCGCGTGTTCCAGTCCAGGCAAGGATCTGCGGGGCGCTGAGACCCTCGAGATCCGCCACATTGACCAGCCCGGCCGAGATCATCATTTCGGGCGCGAGCGCCGCCACGGCCCGGGCCGTCTCCGGCGAATAGGTGATCAGAATGACCCTGTCGCCGGCCCCCGCCGCCCGGACCTCGGCCACCACCGAGCGGGCCAGGGCGACCGTGTCCGCCTCGATCGAGGGCTTCAGGTCGATGCTGGCGATGGCCCCAACGCGCCCGGCCGCGTCAAGCGCCTCGCGCAGGGTCGGAGGCGGGGCGTCCGTGACCGCGCCATTGGTGGCCTCGAGACGCGATCTCCGAACCTCGGCCACGGTCAGGTCTGCGACTTGGCCCTTGCCCGTCGTGGTCCGCTCCAGCGTGTCGTCGTGCATCAGCACCAGCGCCCCGTCGCGCGTCAGGGCGGCGTCGATCTCGACGATGACCCCGGGAATGGCCCGGCCGGTCGCCTCGATCGCGGCGATGGAATTCTCGGGCTGGTCCTCCGCCGACTGGGCCCGGTGGGCCGAGATCACAACGCCGCCGCGCATTCGCACACAGTCGAAAAACGCCGCCAGAACCGGCTCCGAAGGCGCGGGAGCCAGCGGGGCCGCGACGCAGGCCGAGGCCAGGAGCGAGGACACCAGAAAAAGGACGGCGGGACGGGGCATGGCAGACCTCAGGCTTTGCACGCCGCCTTCTTAGCCGCGACCTGTGCGTCCCGTAACCCTGCCCAGGCCCTTGTGGGCGCACCCGGGGAGACGCATGTTCGGGCTTGACGTCGCAGGGGAGCGAATCGGTGCATGATCTGGTCGGGCCCGCTCTCGGAACCCTCGCCTTGGCGGCGGCCGGGGGCTATCTGCTGGGTTCCATCCCCTTTGGCGTGCTGATCACGCGCGCGGCCGGAGCCGGTGATGTCAGGAATATCGGGTCCGGCAATATCGGCGCGACCAATGTGCTGCGCACCGGCCGCAAGGACCTGGCCCTTGCCACCCTCCTGCTGGACGCCGGCAAGGGCGCGGCCGCCCTGTTGATCGCCCGCCAGTTGTTCGGATCGGACGTGGCCGGTGCCATTGCCGGCGGGGCAGCCTTCCTCGGCCACCTGTTCCCGGTCTGGCTGGGGTTCAAGGGCGGCAAGGGCGTGGCGACTTTTTTCGGCCTGATGATTGCAGCCTGCTGGCCGCTGGGCCTGATGGCGGGCGCGACCTGGCTGATCGTGGCCTTCGGCCTGCGGTTCTCCTCGCTCGCGGCCCTGATCGCGGCGGCGGCCACACCGGCCTATGCGCTGCTGCCCCTGCCGTTGCTGGGCCTGCCTGCGGCCCAACCCGTCTTCGTCCTCGCTCTCGTCACCGCGATTCTGATCTATATTCGCCACTCCGAGAATATCGGTCGCCTGCTGAAGGGAGCCGAGCCCCGGATCGGCGCCCCGAAGACCTAGGGGGTGGCTGTGGGCCTGCCGGAGCCAGAACGGTTCGCACGATTGCGCCTCGCCCGCGCCGACCGGGTTGGACCCGTCACTTTCCGCCAGCTCCTCGACCGGTTCGGCAGTGCCATAGCCGCTCTGGACGCCCTGCCCGGTCTGGTGCGCAAGGGCGGCGACCACGGCTACGCCTTGCCGTCCGTTGGACGAATCGAGGATGAGCTGGCCGCCGGCGCGCGGGCGGGCGCGACGCTGATCTTGCTCGGCGACCCCGCCTATCCCGCGCAGCTTGCGGCCCTCGACCCGCCGCCGCCCCTGCTTTGGACCCGCGGCGACATCGTCCTGGTGTCGCGCGAGACGGTCGCGGTGGTCGGGGCCCGGATCGCCTCGGCGGGCGGCCGGAGGATCGCGCGCGGCCTGGCCCAGGGACTGGGCGAGGCCGGCTATGTCGTCGCCTCGGGTCTGGCACGCGGCATCGACACGGCCGCCCACCAGGGCGCTCTGGAGACCGGCACGGTGGCCGTGCTGGGCGGCGGGGTGGACGACGTCTATCCGCCGGACAACGCTGAGCTCTATGGCCAGATCGCCGAACGCGGCTGCGTGGTCTCGGAAAGTCCTATGGGGGCCCGCGCCCAGGCCCGGGACTTTCCGCGCCGGAACCGGATCATTTCCGGCCTGTCGCGGGGCGTGATCGTGGTCGAGGCGGAGCTTCGATCCGGCTCGCTGATCACCGCCCGTCTGGCAGGGGAACAGGGACGCGACGTCTTCGCCGTGCCCGGTTCGCCGCTGGATCCCCGCTCGAAGGGACCCAATGAACTGCTGCGTCAGGGGGCCATCCTGTGCGAGGGCGTGGAGGATGTGCGGCGCGCCTTCGAGACCCTGCGCACCCTGAGCGAACCGTCGGCCGGGCCCCCGTTCCCGACGCACGCGGGCGAGGTCGACCCGGCCTTTCTCGACCAGGTCGCTGCCCTGCTGTCTCCGACCCCCACACCGCGGGACGAGCTGGCCCGGGCGCTGAACGCGCCCATCGGGGCCGTGGCCGCCGCCCTGCTGGAGCTCAGCCTGGCGGGGCGGGCGACCCTGCTCCCGGGCGGATCGGCCTCGGTCTGACGCCACTGCAGACGACCGCCTGGCCGATCGAACCGCCGGCATGGAGGAGGCGATCAGGGCGCGAATCCTGCGATCATGTTTCGGCTGATTGACATGGGCCACCGGGCCAACCACGTTCTGCGCCCCTCCTCCCAGACTGAGCCTCAATGAATCTCGTCATCGTCGAGAGCCCCGCCAAGGCCAAGACCATCAACAAATACCTCGGACCCGGCTTCGAGGTTCTGGCGTCCTACGGCCACATCCGCGACCTGCCGTCAAAGGACGGCTCGGTGAAGCCCGATGAGGATTTCGCCATGGAGTGGGAGGTCGACACCCGCGCCGCGACCCGGATGTCCGAGATCGCCGCCGCCGCCAAGCGCGCTGACCGGGTCATCCTGGCCACAGACCCCGACCGCGAGGGCGAGGCGATCAGCTGGCATGTGCTGGAGGTGCTGAACAAGAAGAAGGCGCTGAAGGACACTCACGTCGAGCGCGTCACCTTCAACGCCATCACCAAGTCTGCGGTGCTGGAAGCCATGGCCAGGCCGCGCCAGATCGACATGGAGTTGGTCGAGGCCTATCTGGCCCGCCGCGCGCTGGACTATCTCGTCGGTTTCACCCTGTCACCGGTGCTGTGGCGCAAGCTCCCCGGGGCCCGCTCGGCCGGACGGGTCCAGTCCGTGGCGCTGCGCATCGTCGTCGACCGCGAGCTGGAGATCGAACGCTTCAAGGCCCAGGAATACTGGTCGGTCGAGGCCGATCTGGCGGCCGACAGCCCGCCCTTCACCACCCGTCTTGTCAAACATGCGGGCAAGCGGATCCAGCGTCTGGACATCCCCTCGGAGGCTGTGGCTTTCGCCGCCCGCGACGCCATCAAGGCCGGCGATTTCACCATCAAATCGATCGAGAAGAAGCCGGTCCGCCGCTTCCCCTCACCGCCCTTCACCACCTCCACGCTTCAGCAGGAGGCGTCGAGAAAGCTTGGCTTCGACGCCCAGCGCACCATGCGCGCGGCCCAGAAGCTGTACGAAGGCATCGACGAAACCGGCGGCCTGATCACCTATATGCGGACCGACGGCGTGCAGACGACACCGGAAGGGATCGCCCAGGCCCGCGAGGTCATCGGCGAGACGTTCGGCCCTGCCTTCGTTCCGGCAGAAGCCCGTTATTACAAAACCAAGGCCAAGAATGCTCAGGAAGCACACGAGGCGATCCGGCCGACCAATATCGCCCGCCGTCCCGACTCCCTGCGGCTCGAGAGCGACCTTCAGCGCCTCTATGAGCTGATCTGGAAGCGGATGGTGGCCTCCCAGATGGAGGCCGCGCGGCTGGATCGCACCACGGTCGATGTCGAGACCCCGGACGGCCAGACCGGTCTTCGCGCGACCGGCCAGGTCGTGACCTTCGACGGTTTTCTGGCCGTCTATGAGGAAGGGCGCGACGAGAAACAGAAGGGTGCCGAGAGCGAAGAGGATGACGAGTCTACCCGCCTGCCGGCGCTGAAAGAAGGCGCGAAGGCCCGGGTCGAGGCCATCCGCACCGACCAGCATTTCACCGAGCCGCCGCCGCGCTACTCTGAAGCCACCCTGGTCAAGAAGCTGGAAGAGCTCGGCATCGGCCGTCCCTCGACCTATGCCTCGATCCTGACGACCCTGCGCGATCGCGAATACGTCCGCATGGACAAGAACCGCTTCATTCCCGAGGATAACGGCCGTCTGGTTACGGCCTTTCTGGAGCAGTTTTTCGGCCAGTGGGTCGAATACGACTTCACCGCCGCGCTTGAGACCCAGCTGGACGAGGTCTCGGCCGGCGACATGGACTGGAAGGCTCTGCTGCGCGAGTTCTGGTCACGGCTGAAGCCGGCGACCGCCGCCGTGCTGGAACGCCAGGGCGTGATTGACGAGCTGGACGGAGTGATCGGCCCCTTCCTGTTCCCCGAAAAGGCCGACGGCTCCGACGCCCGCCTCTGCCCGCTATGCAAGACCGGTCATCTGCATCTGAAGGCCAGCTTCAAGATGAAGTCCTCCTTCATCGGCTGCTCCAACTATCCCGAATGTCGCTACACGCGCGGCTTCGGCGCGGGCGAGAACGCCGGCGAGGAGGCCGGCGGCGACCGCGATCTGGGCATTGATCCCGAAACCGGCCAGCCGGTGGCACTCAAGATCGGCCGCTTCGGCCCCTATGTCGAAACCGCCAATCCTGGCGAGGAAAAACCCAAGCGATCGTCCCTGCCCAAGGGCTGGTCGCCGGCGACCCTGACCCTGGAACAGGCCGTGCGTCTGCTGGCCCTGCCCCGCCCCGTAGGCGATCACCCCGAGGACGGCAAGCCGATCACCGCCGGTCTCGGCCGCTACGGCCCCTTCATCCTGCACGCCGGGACCTACGCCAATGTCGCCGACATCGACGAGGTGTTCGAGATCGGCCTGAACCGCGCCGTCGTCCTGCTGGCCGAAAAGCGCGCGGGCAAATTTGCCGGGCGCGGCGCGGCCGTCGCACCCCTCAAGGATCTGGGAGCCCATCCGGAAACCGGCGAGCCGGTCCACGTCATGGCGGGACGCTTCGGCCCCTATGTGAAATCGGGCAAGATCAACGCCACCCTGCCCAAGGGTACGGCCCCCGAGGACATGACGCTGGAGGTCGCCGTGCCCCTGCTCGCCGCCCGCGCCCTCGCCGCTCCGGCCAAGGGCAAGAAGGTCTCGGCGAAGAAGGCGGCACCCAAGACTCCGGCGGTAAAGAAACCGGCGGCGAGGAAGGCTCCGGCAAAGAAGGCCAGCACGACGGCCTGACAATCGCCTCCTCCCCAGCGCTGAAGGGGGATGGAAAGGAGACGCACGCATGCTTCGTTTGTTCTTGCTTTGTTCCGTTCGTGTCATTAGCTTCAGCCCATGCCTACCCGCCCCCTGCCGACCAAAGGACGCGGCTCCCTTAGCAACGCCTCGGGTCGATACGAGGCGACGACGCGCGAGGATTTCGACGACGGATGGACCGCCGATGACGCTACCCCCGCCCCCTTGCGCACCACGCTGACGCCCGAACACGCCCGCACGATCATCACGAAGAACATCAGTCCGGACGTTGGTTTCGACCGCTCCATCAACCCCTACAAAGGCTGCGAACATGGCTGCATCTACTGCTACGCCCGTCCATCCCATGCCTTCATGGGCCTATCCCCGGGCCTAGATTTCGAGAGCCGGCTGTTCTTCAAGCCCGAAGGGCCGCGTCTCCTGGAACGCGAGCTCCTCGCGCCGCGATATTTCTGCAAACGCATCCACATAGGCGGCAATACCGACCCCTATCAGCCGGTCGAGCGGACGCAGAAGATCACGCGCGGCCTGCTGCAAGTGCTGCAGCGGTTCAACCAGCCCTTCTCCATCATCACCAAATCGAACCTGATCACCCGCGATCTGGATATTTTGGGCCCCATGGGGCGAGACGGTCTGGCCAGCGCCATCGTGTCAATCACAACGCTGGACCGCGACCTCGCCCGCACGATGGAACCCCGCACCGCCACGCCTGCCCGTCGCCTGGATGCGGTGAAGCGGCTGGCCGACGCCGGGGTCCCGGTCGGGGTCGGGTTCGCGCCGGTGATTCCCGGCCTTAACGACCATGAGCTCGAAGCCGTGCTGGAGGCGGCGGCAGGGGCCGGCGCGACGACCGCCATGTATGTGACCCTGCGTCTGCCGCTGGAGATCAAGGACCTGTTCCGCGAGTGGCTGGCAGACGCCCGACCGGACCGCGCCGCCCGGGTGATGTCCCTGATCCGCCAGACGCGCGGCGGCAGGGACTATGACCCCGACTGGTCGCAGCGCATGAAGGGCACGGGGCCCGTCGCCGACCTGATCGCCGCGCGGTTCAGGGCGGCGGTCAAACGCTACGGCCTCGATGGTCCTCGTCCTGATCTTGACCTGACGCGGTTCCGAGTGCCCGCCGATGCCCGGCCCCAGTTGGAGCTGTTCGGCTGAACAGTCGGCTACTTCATCAGGCCGGCGGCCCGCAGCGCCTGTTCGATCACGCCGGCGACACCGCCGGCACCGGGCTGGGGCATGCGTTCCGGTACCGGTCGCGGCCGGGGGGACGCTGCGAGTGTCGGACGGTTCCGGAATGCGGCGTCCGGACGACCGGACGCCGGCTTTGCCGCGGCCCCGGCGATGCCCCATCCCATCGCGATCTCGAGGCTGGATGAGACACCGACGTCCAGCAGGAAGGGCCCGGCCGTTCCGCTGCCCTCCGGTCCGGTGGTGCTCAAAGGCGTCCCGTGGCCCATGCCGGGAATGCGGTGCAGTTCCACAACGGCCTCGCCTTGCGGCGACAGCCAAACCTGAAACTCCCGCCCGGCCGGTGTCCGCGCCCGGACCGCCGGTTCACTCACGCCATGAACATCGGTCCATTGCGCGGCCAGGGCGTCGCCCGCCCCCGGCCGCACTACGGTGTCGGCCTCGCCATGCCAGATTGACACCGGGGGCCAGGATGCGTCCGCGCCGGCCGCCGCCCGGACCGCGTCGCCCGACACTGTAGCCGGGACCGGCCGGCGGTGGTTCATGGCCGCAAAGGCCTCGGACATCGACGTCGCCGATCCATAGGGAAGGCCCGCGATGATCGCCCCGCCGCTGAACAGCTCCGAATGGGTGGCCAGCAGGGCCGCTGCCATGGCCCCACCGGCGGAAAGCCCGGTAACGAACACACGCCGGCCGTCGAGATCATGGGCCTGGAGGGCGTGGCGTACCATCGCCGCGATCGATGCAACCTCTCCGCCGGAGCGCGACACATCGGCGGGCTCGAACCAGTTGAAGCAGAGATTGCCGTTGTTGCTGCGCGTCTGTTCCGGGCACAGCAGGGCGAATCCGAAGCGCTCGGCCAGGGTGACCCAGCCGGCACCGTCGGCATAGGCCTCCGCCGTCTGGCCACAGCCATGCAGGACCACCACCAGAGGTGCCTTGGGGGGCCGCCCGTCGGGTGCATGGACGAGCATCCGCAGGGCACCCGGATTGGGGCCGAACGGCCCACCCTCAGTCAGCCTCCCGGTGTTTGGCGGCCGGGAACTGGCTGAACTCCGCGCGCGACGGGCCAGTGCGGCAAACGTTTTCGTAGATTCTATCAAGACCATCTCCTCGGAACGCCGACGTGTCGCTCCGGATCCCAATGAATATTGCAATGCACCATTTCGTGCTGCAAGCGCACAATTCTTTCCGGCTCCGCTGCAGACCTGTGGACAGTCGCAATGATCCCGTCGCGTCAGCGGCGGAATACGCCGACCAATTCGACATGGGCCGACCATACGAACTGGTCCACGGGTGTCACCGTCTCCAGCCGGAATCCGGCGTTGATCAGCACACGGGCGTCGCGGGCGAAGGTCCGGGGGTTGCAGGACACGCCCACGACCACACCCGCCTTCGTTCCGGCGATCTGAGCGGTCTGCTCGATCGCGCCGGCCCGGGGGGGGTCGAACACAATCGCCTCGCAGTCCCTGAGGTCATAAGGGGTCAGTGGCCGGCGAAACAGGTCACGCGCCTCGGCCGTGATCGGCTTCAGCCCTTTCGCCGAACCGACCCCCGCCTTCAGCGCCGCGATACCGGCCGCCGACGCATCGGCGGCCACCACCCACGCCACTGTCGCAAGGGGAAAGGTGAAGGTCCCCGCGCCGCAGAATAGGTCCGCCACCGTCTTTACGCCCCTGACGGCGGCCACGGCGCGCGCGGTCATCGCCGCTTCCGCCTCCGGCACGGCCTGCAGGAACCCCCCGGCCGGCAGGGGCACAGTGGCCGGGCCGAAGGGGACGCGCGGCTGGCGCGCCATCACCAGGGTCTCGCCGGCCAGGCTCAGCCGGGCCAGGTCCGCCTCCTGCGCCGCCCGGATCGCCTGCATCCGCCGATCCGCCGACAGCCCGCCGGAGCGCCGCTCGACCCCGGTGACGTCCACGTCCAGGCCGTCCAGCGTCCAGGTCACGTGCAGGGTCGGGGCGGATTTCGGGTGCTCCAGAAAAGCCCCCGCCAGACGGGCCAGGGCCGGAAAGGCCACCACCAGACGCGGATCGGCCACCGGACAGGTCGTCACCTCCACCAGCCGCCAACTCTTGCGCGCCTTGAAGCCGAGCACGACCTGTCCGTCGTCCAGCCGGCGCGCGTGCAAGGCCAGCCGCCGCCGCGTGCCTGGCGACACTGCCACCGTCGGCTCTACCTCGGTCTCGATCCGCTCGCGGGCTAGGGCCGCGATGACCTGGTCCCGCTTCCAGTCCAGATAGGGCTTCGTCGCCCAGTGCTGCAGCGAACAGCCGCCGCAGTCGCCATAGTGGGGCGACACCGGGGCGATGCGATCCGGACTGGCGTCGAGGATCTCGACCGCCTCCATCCGGCCGTCACGGACCTCGCCGCGAACCGTCTCGCCGGGCAGGGTCAAGGGCGCGAACACCGGCCCCGCATCGGTCTCGGCGACGCCGTCCCCCTGCCCGGCCACCCGGGCGATCTTCAGCGT
>Ga0163144_10026009_pt1 | contig 11402 bp, 8 predicted proteins | sample OliLak19BULKMAT1_FD_123175 | JGI IMG/M metagenome (GOLD analysis project Ga0163144, IMG submission 123175) | Freshwater microbial mat bacterial communities from Lake Vanda, McMurdo Dry Valleys, Antarctica - Oligotrophic Lake LV.19.BULKMAT1 | ecosystem: Environmental > Aquatic > Freshwater > Lake... | reverse complement strand
TCTGCCGGGCCGCCGCTACGCGATCAGCTTCTTCACCAGCTCGCCGTGGATGTCGGTAAGGCGGAAGTCGCGGCCTTCGAAGCGGTGGGTGAAGCGGGTATGCTCGATGCCGAGCAGATGGAGCATCGTGGCATGGAGATCGTGCACGGAGACGGGGTCGGCCACGATGTTGTAGCCGAAGTCGTCGGTTTGGCCGAGGACGAGCCCGGGCTTCACCCCGCCGCCCGCCATCCAGAGTGAGAAGCAACGCGGATGGTGGTCGCGTCCGAAGCTCGTCTTGGTGATGTCTCCCTGCGAATAGGCGGTGCGACCGAACTCACCGCCCCAGATGACGAGCGTGTCGTCGAGCAGGCCGCGTTGTTTGAGATCCTTCACCAGGGCGGCGCTGGCTTTGTCGGTGTTCTTTGTCTGGTTCTTGATGCCGTCCGGCAAGCCGCCGTGGTGATCCCAGTCGCGGTGGCAAAGCTGGACGAAACGCACTCCGCTCTCGGCCAGGCGCCGCGCGAGCAGGCAGTTGTTGGCGAAGGAAGACTTGCCGGGTTCAGCGCCGTAGGCTTCGAGGACTTCCTTGGGCTCCTTCGCGAGATCCATCAGGTCCGGCACGCTCGTCTGCATGCGGAAGGCGAGTTCATAGTTCTCGATGTGCGTGGCGATGGCGGGATCGCCGAGCGCGCCGAGCTGCTTGCGGTTGAACTCCTGCATGGAGTCGAGCAGTTGACGGCGGGCGTTGCCGCTGAGGCCTGGCGGATTGGAGACGTAGAGGACGGGATCGCCCTGGCTGCGGAGCTGCACGCCCTGGTAATTGCCGGGGAGGAATCCGTTGCCCCAGTAGCGTGCCTGCAGCGATTGGCCGCCGCTGCCGCTGACGAGGACGACGTAGGCCGGGAGGTTCTGGTTCTCGCTGCCGAGACCGTAGGCGAGCCATGCGCCCATCGTGGGACGGCCGGGCTGCTGGTTGCCGGTGCCGAAGAAGGTGACGGCCGGATCGTGGTTGATCGGGTCGGTGTGCATCGAACGGATGAGCGCGATGTCGTCCACGATGCCGCCGATGTTCGGGATCATGCTGCTCAGCTCGACGCCCGACTTGCCGTAGCGCTTGAACTCGAAAGCGGGACCGACGCACTTAAGGACGGCCTGTCCGGCAGTCATGCCGGTGATGCGCTGGCCCATGCGGATGCTCGGCGGCAATTCCTCGCCGGTCATCTCCTTGAGCTTGGGCTTGTGGTCGAAGAGGTCGAGGTGCGAGGGCGCGCCGGACTGGAAGAGGTAGATGACGCGTTTGGCCTTCGGTGCAAAGTGCAGGGTCTTCAGCGCACCGACGCTGCCGGACGGAGCCGCACCCGCGCCGAAGAGGGACGGCTGGAACAACGAGGCGAGGGCCATCGCGCCGAGCCCGGTCGTGCTGCGGGTGAGAAAGGCGCGGCGGGAAAGGATTTTTTCGATGTCGTTCAGCATGTCAGTTCCATGGATCGAGCACGGCGACTCCAGCCCGGCTGAAGTCCGAAACGTTCCGGCTCACAAGGGTCAAGCGGTGCTCCAATGCCGTGGCCGCGATCAGGGAGTCGATGGCCGGAAGCGGATCGCGCAACGAGCCGAGAAGGCGTCCCCAACGAACCGCCACTTTGACGTCGATCTCTAGAACACGGTTTCCAAACCACGTCGGGACGTCGTTCCTCACCCAGCGTTCCAATCGCTGCCTTCGTGCCTTGTCCGCAATCTTGGACAAACCCTTCTCCAGTTCACCCAGCGTGAGAACGCTGACGTGCAGCTCGTCCTGGTTGGCCAGCAGCCAACTGCTGACCTTCGGATCTGGAATCCGGCGGCTCAGTTCCGATATGACATTGGTATCAACGAGCCAGCTCATAGCTTCACGTCCCTCGGGAGGCTTTTGTCCCTCGACAGGTCGAGGTCGGCGCCACGCAGCGGCTCGAACAGGTCGATGATGCTCTTCCTGCGGGCCTTGGTCTTGCGGAACTCCGATGCCGCCACCACCACCACCGCCGGTTCGCCATGCCGGGTCACGGTCTGCGGGCCCTGGGTCAAGGCGTTCTCCACCACCAAGCTGAACTGGTTCTTTGCTTCTTGGAGCTGCCACGTATTCTTCATTGTGCAGATGGTCCCACGACTATTCTGGCTAGTCTAGCCAGACCTTGGGGCCTACCTGGTAATCGTCTCGTTCAGGTTGAGCAGCACGTTGGCCACGGCGGTCATGGCGGCGAGTTCGGCTTTGTCGATGGACGTGGGCGCGGGCGATTCACCGACCTTGAGCAGGGCTTGGGCCGACTTGGGGTCGCCTTGGAAGTTGGCGAGTTGCTGTTCGAAGGTCTTCTTCAACAGCGCGGTTTCCTCGCCTTGCGGAAGCCGTCCGAGCGTGTGCCGGAAGGCGAGGAGGAGACGGCGATTCAGATCGGCCGGAGCTTCTGCGAACACGCGCTGCGCCAGCCCGCGCGCGGCTTCCACGTAGGCCGGGTCGTTCATCAGGACGAGCGACTGGAGCGGCGTCTGCGTGCGTTGGCGGAGGAAGGTGCAGACCTCGCGGTTGGGCGCGTCGAAGGTGGCGAAGGACGGATAGTGCGCCGACCGTCGCCAGAAGACATACATCCCGCGCCGGTAGAGATCGCCGCCCTTGTCCTGCTTGTAGGTGGCATCGACGCCGTCCCAGATGCCGGGCGGCTGGTAGGGTTTCACGCTGGCGCCTCCGATCTTGGAATTGAGCATACCGGAGACGGCGAGGGCGTTGTCGCGGATGAACTCGGCGTCAAGACGCACACGCGGTCCGCGGGTGAGCAGCCGGTTGTAGGGATCCTTCTCGAGCTTCGCGGGCGAGACGGCGGCCGACTGCCTATAGGCCGCGGACGTGACCATCAGCCGTATCAACGCCTTCACATCCCAAGCGCCGACAACCCTGGAATTTTTCACTCCCAATTTTTCATTGGAAACCCCGCCATCTCGGAACTGCACGGCCAACCAGTCGAGCAGTTCGGGATGGCTGGGCCATTCGCCTTGCGAGCCGAAGTCGTTCGCCGTCTTCACGAGGCCATTGCCGAAGAGCATTCCCCAATAGCGGTTAACGGTGACGCGAGCGGCGAGCGGCTGTTCTTTCGAGACCAGCCACCGGGCGAGCGTCAGGCGATTCGTCGGACCGGCTGGCAGCGGCGGCAGGAACGCGGGTGTCGCGGCCGTGACCTTCTCTCCCTTGGTTCGAAAATCGCCGCGCACGAGCAGGTAGGTGTCCCGGGGCGGCTGCATCTCCTCCATGATGAGCGACGACGGGATCTTCGTGTAGAAGGCGTCCTTCACTTTCTTCGCTTCGGTCAGACCGTTCTCGGCGCGGATGAAGTCGATGGCGTGGTTCTCCTTGTAGTAGCGGGAAAGGTCGGACCGCTCCTCGGCGGAACGTATGCCGCGCGACTTGGCGATGATGGAGACGAACGCGTCTAAGACGAGCAAACGGATGTCGTCGCCGGTGAGAACGCGGTCGTAGAAGCGGACGTCGTCGATGGAACCCGTGAACGGGAACTGGGCGTTTCGCGAACCGATGCGAATGGGTTCGGCGTTCGTGATGGAGCCCTTAAGTTGATCCTTCTGCGTCTCAAGTTCGCGAGGCGTGCCGTTGACATAGAGTTTCACTCCAGCGGCTTTGCCGGTGCCGTCATGCGTTGCGAAGACGTGGAGCCATTGGTTCGCGGCCAGTGCTTGCTTGGTGCGGACCTTGAGCGCGTTGTCCGGCCACTTGGAAACGAGATGCAGCTCCAGTTTGGATTCGCTGATGAGCAGGTCGTAGCCGCGATAGCCCGGCTCCTTCTCGATCCGGCTGAGGACGGTGCCTTCCTTGCCCTGGAACTTGATCCACGCGCCGTAGCTGAAGGTGTTGGTCCGGTCGAAGACGATGCCCGGCTCCAGTTCGACGTGCGCTTTGCCGTCGAGCTTGAGCGCCTTGCCGATGCGGCCTTCGGCGAACTCGACATTGTTCGTTCCCGTGAACTTCCCGGAAAGTTTTGCGGAGCCGTTCGTGGCGACGCCATCCAGGGTCTCGTCGAACGTCAGGATCGTGCGCAGGGCGGTTGCGCCCGGTTTCTCGGGCGGCGTTTCGACGACTTCGCGTTCCCACTTCTCCTGCGTTTCGCCGAGTTCGGTCGTGCGGTCGGCCAGGGTCTTCTCCGCATCCTTCAGGCGGAAGTCGGCTTCGACGAACTTCACCGCTTGCTCGGGCGTGGGCACCGGCAGACGGGGCGGCGGGTTGTCGGTGCGGATGCGGTCGAGGCCCTTTTCCGGCACGTTGTGGAAGAACGCATAGAGCCGGTAGAACTCCTTCGTCGTCATCGGATCGTATTTGTGGTCGTGGCACTCGGTGCAACCGACGGTGAGCCCGAGCCAGACGGCGCCGACGGTGTTCACGCGGTCGACGACATACTTGTTGAGATACTCGTCGGGATCGGCGCCGCCCTCGTCGTTGGTCATGTTGTTCCGCACGAAACCGGTCGCGAGACGCTGCGACTGCGTGGCCTCGGGCATGAGGTCGCCGGCGAGCTGCTCGATGGTGAAGGAGTCGAAGGGCTTGTTCTCGTTGAAGGCGTTGATGACCCAGTCGCGCCAGAGCCACATGAAACGCACGCCGTCGAAGTGATACCCGCTCGTATCGGCGTAGCGGGAGAGGTCGAGCCAGTTCTGCGCGAGGCGTTCGCCGTAGTGGGGCGAGGCGAGCAGACGATCCACGAGCTTCTCGTAGGCGTCGGTGGACTTGTCGGCGAGGAAGGCGTCGACCTCGGCGATGGTGGGAGGCAATCCGGTCAGGTCGAAGGTCACACGCCGGATCAAGGTGGCCTTGTCGGCCTCTACGTTGGGCTTGAGACCTTCCTTCTCCAGTTTCGCGAGGATGAAGCGGTCGACGGCGTTGCGCGGCCACTTGCGGTCCTTCACTGCGGGCTGCTCGGGCCGCACGGGCGGGATGAAGGACCAGTGCTTCTGCCAGGGCGCGCCCTGCTTGACCCAGCGCGTCAGCAGCTCGGCTTCAGCCACGGAGAGCGGCTTGCCGAACTTCGGCGGCGGCATGACCTCTTCAGGGTCCTTGCTGACGATGCGTGAAAGCAGGCTGCTCTTCAGATGGTCCACGCCCCGGATGATCGCCTTTTCCCCGGACTTCAGGAGGGCTAACGCGCCCTCCTCGTTGTCCAAGCGGAGACCGGATTTCCGTTTGGCTTCATCGGGTCCATGGCAGGCGTAACAGCGGTCGCTCAGGATGGGGCGGATGTCCCGATTGAAATCGATCGGCGTCCCGGCGGTTCCTGGAGCCGCCGCATGGCAGGCCAGCGTCAGGCAAAGCACGGCTATCGGGCTCAACCGGCGCCACGTCATGAGGCGAATGGGGGACATGGTGGCAAGATGCGAGGGCAGACTCCGGATTCAAGCCCGGCATTCACCGGTGGAATGTTTTCCGATCCGGGCCCAGCCTGCCAACAACCCGATCGCATGAACCCGATACCCATCCGTTTCGCCAGGTCGCTCGTCGTCTTCGCCGTCTTCCTTTGCGCGGTGCTGCCCGTGCCCGGCGCGGCGACCACCAATAAACCCACGCTCTTCCTCATCGGCGATTCCACGGTTAAAAACGGGACGAAGGGCCAGGTCGGCTGGGGCACGCCGATAGCGAAGTGGTTCGACGCCTCCAAGGTCTCAGTGCAGAACCGCGCCCTCGGCGGCCGCAGCAGCCGCACCTTTCTGACGGAAGGCCTGTGGGACAAGGTCCTCGCCGAAATAGAGCCCGGCGACGTGGTCCTGATGCAGTTCGGCCACAACGACGGCGGCGGCCTGAAAGATCCGAAAGGCCGCGCCTCCATCAAGGGCACCGGCGACGAAACCGCCGAAGCGCCCGACGCGAAGACAGGCCGGCCTGTGACCGTCCACAGCTACGGCTGGTATCTCCGCCGCTACATCGCCGACGCGAAGTCGAAGGGAGCCACGCCTGTGGTGCTGTCGCCGATCCCGCGCAACATCTGGAAGGACGGCAAAGTCGCCCGCTCGGCCAACGACTACGGCAAGTGGGCCGCTGAATCGGCCAAGGCCGCCGGTGTTCCGTTCGTCGATCTGAACGAGCTGGTGGCACGGCGGTATGAGCAACTGGGTGAGGAGAAGGTGAAAACGGAGTTCTTCGGCGCCACCGACCACACCCACACAACGCCGGCCGGAGCCGAGGTGAACGCCGAGATCGTGGCCAAAGCGGTCGCGGAGCTGAAGCAGTTGCCGGTGGCGGCTCATGTGTTGGGCGGGCCGTCGAAGCCGTGATTCGTAGCTGCGCGCTTAAGGCGTTTCGTCGCGGAACTGGAGCGCGGCCAGCTTGCGGTAGATGCCGCCCTCGATGGCGTTGAGTTCGTCGTGCGTTCCCGCTTCGGCAACGCGGCCATCGGCGATGACGACGATGCGGTCGACGTGACGCACAGTGGCGAGCCGGTGGGCGATGATGAAGGAGGTCCGGCCCATCATCAGCTTCTCCAAGGCTTCCTGGATCAGGCGTTCGCTCTCGGAATCGAGCGAGCTGGTGGCTTCGTCGAGGATGAGGATGGCCGGGTTGCGCAGGATGGCCCGGGCGATGGCGACGCGTTGCCGCTGGCCGCCGGAGAGCTTGATGCCGCGGTCGCCCACGAGGGTTTCATACTTCTGCGGAAAGGATTCGATGAACTCGTGCGCGTTCGCTTGGCGGGCCGCGTCCTCGATCTCGGCCGCAGTCGCGCCCGGTTTTCCGTAGGCGATGTTCTCCGCGATGCTTCCGCCGAAGAGCAGGACCTCCTGCGGCACCATCGACATCTGTGCTCGCAACGCCGTCAGCGGATACTCGCGGGCGTCCTTGCCGTCGATCACGAGCCGGCCGGACGACGGATCGTAGAGGCGGAGCAGCAGCGAAATGAGCGTGGACTTGCCCGCGCCGCTCGGCCCAACGAGCGCGATGCGTTGGCCGGGCGCGGCCGCGAGATCAATCCCGTGGAGAACCTCGACGCCCTCGCGCGACGGGTAGGTGAAACGGACGCCTTCGAGGCGAACGTCGCCCTTCAATCGGGGCAACGCCGGCTCGGAGTCGGGCGCGAGGCTGACCTGCACTTCACCGGTTTCGCGGAGGAGTTCCCGCACACGCTGGGTTGAGCCGACGGCCTTTTGCAACTGGCTGTAGAGCTCGGCGAACTGGCCCATCGCTCCGGCCACGAACGTCGTGTAGAGAATGAAGCGGGTGAGTTCGCCGAAGGTGATCTCGCCCGACTGCAGCAGCCGCGCGCCTGACCAGAGCACCAGCACGATGGGGCCGAAGAGTGCGAAGACGATGAAGGCGATGAAGGCAGCGCGCAGCTTGGCGCCGCGCAGGGTGATCTTCAGGAAGACGGCCAAACCGTCCTGGTAGCGGCCGAGCTCGTAGCGTTCGTTGGTGAACGCCTTCACGTTGACGATGCCTTGGAGCGTTTCCTCGACCACCGTCGCCGTATCGGCCAGACGGTCCTGCGCCTCGCGCGCGATGCCGCGCGTCTTGCGTCCGAACACCACCGCCACGACCGTCAGGATCGGCAGGCTGGCCAGCATGATGCCCGTCAGTTTCAGCGACGTCACCGCGATCAAGGCGATGCCGCCGACAAGCAGGGTGATCTGTCGGAGAAACTGCGGGAGCAGCGAGATCAGCGTGTCCTCGATCTGGATGAGATCGGCGGAAAGCCGGCTCGCGAGTTCGCCGACGCGGCGATTGGCGAAGAACGTCATCGGCAACGAGATCATCCGCGCGTAGGTGTCGCGGCGGAGATCCACCAGGCTGCGTTGGCCGACCGTCGCGAAGGACAGCACCTGGAAGAACTGGAACCCCGCCTGCACCGCGAGCACACCCACGAGCAGCAGGGCCGTGCGGTCGACGCCCGTCATCAGCCCGCCTTGGCTTTTCAGCACGGCTGCATCGACGATGCTTCCAGCAAGGTAGGGAAACCCGAGGCTCAGCAGGCTCGACACGAAGAGCGCCACCATCGCCGCCGCGAAGCGCGCCCGACAGGGACGCAGATACTGGAACAGCTCCAGCGCCTGCCGGATGGATTCCTTGTCCAGCTTCGCTTTCGGCAGATCGACGCCCGCCTGGTCGTTCCGTGAATGTCTCGCCATGCCGTGACCTTAGCAGAAGCCTGTTGCAGCAGGTCACGAGATTGATCGCGCGGGGAGGGTCGGTGGCTATTTGTTGTAATGGGTTGCCGGGAGTCCGCGCTTTGAGGTTGGATTGGACGCGGCGGTGTCGCGGTTCCCTAGGACGGCCCGGTGACGCCATCGTGGAACCAGCGCGGCGGATTGGATTCAGGCTTATGCATCTTACCAAGCGTTTCGGACGGGAAATGTGGCTGGCCTTGCTGGCCGGAGCTGTGGGAGCGGCGTCATCGTCCTTTGCCGCACCGGCACCGGCCGTGGCTCCCAAGACGGCGATGACCGTGCCCCAGGTGCTCGAAGAGGTGGTCCGGTCCAATCTCAGGCTCAAGGCCCAGTCGCTGGAGCGGGCCGTCGCAAAGGACCAACTCCGCGCCGAATGGGCCATCTTCGAACCCGACTTCGTCGCATCGGTCACGGAAGAGGCCAATACCCGTCAAAACACTCGGGAACGTTTCCTCAGCCAGGCCACGACGATCTTCGATGAACGCAACCGCATCCATTCCGCCGGCATCGAAGGCCTCCTCCCGACGGGCGGGCGGTTGAAGGTCAGTGGGCAGAACCGTCGGCTGAAGAACAATCTCCAGCTGCCTGGCGGTCGTGAAAGCGAATCGTTCGGCGCGGTGACGCTGACCCAGCCCTTGTTGAAGGGCGCCGGGTGGGGTTCGACAGCGGCGCAGATCAAGCTCGCCTCCGCGCAGTCGCGGGTGGTTTTGCAGGAGTATCGCCGGCAGCTGATGCTCGTGCTGTCGCAATCCGAGCTCGCCTACTGGGATCTCGTCGCGGCCAAGGACCTGGCCGGGCTTCGGGCGTCCTCCGCCGGCATGGCCGACCGGGTCCTCACCGACAACAAGGCCCGCGTCGAGGCCGGCAAGATGACGGAGATCGAGGTGCTGCAGGCCGAGTCCGGTCTGGCCGTGCGCAAGGCTGGCGTGACCGACGCGCGGCAGCGGGTTGAGGCCGCACTCTCGCAGCTGAACGCCTTCTTTGGACGGACTTCAGGCGAGATGATCGAGCCGGCCGAGAAGCTCGATCCCAAGCCCGTCGAGCAGGATCGCCCCGGCGCGTTGCAACTGGCTTTCCGCAATCATCCCCTCTACATCGCGCAGGTGGAGAAGACCAAGCAGGACGATGTCCGGCTGGTCTACGCGAGGAACCAGCGTTGGCCGCAGCTCGACTTCAAGGGCAGCTTCGGACTTAACGGACTCGGGCGCGAATTCGAGGATTCGTGGGATTCCGTCTACACCAAGGACTACAGCTCATGGTATGTTGGTCTCGAACTCCGGGTTCCCCTGTCCGGCGGCGAGAAGGGCCGCAGCCAGACGCGCGTCGCCCAGAGCCGCAAGGAGCAGGGGATGCTCGAACTCAAGTCGATCGAGGTCGAGCTCATCAATTCGGTGGCCACCGTGCTGAGGAAAGTCTCCACCGCGGACGAGAAGGCCCGGAGTTTCCAGGGCGTCGTGTCGCTGAACCAGCGGCTGCTCGACACCGAGCTCAGCCGTTTAGATGGCGGCAAGAGCGATTCAAGAAAGGTCCTCCAATCCGAGCAGGATCTCGCCGAAGCCCGCGTCTCCGAACTGGAAGCCCGCCTCGACTGGCAACGCGCCGTGGTCGAACTGCTCGTGCAGACCGGCACCTATCTCGAGAAACGCGGCTTCGAGGTGAAGTGACCATGCATGCGACGTTGTGCATCCGCCCGATGGCCCTTTCGGCGTCGGGGATCCTGTGCGGTCTCCTCGTGGCCGGTTCGATGGGTTCGCGCGCGGCCGAGGTGCCGGGGTTTCTCCAGCCGGTGCGTGAGGAGGTCCTGAGTTCCGGGGTTCTTGGCCGGGTGGCGTTGGTCCACTTCAAGGACGGTGCACAGGTCGCGGACGGCGCGGTCATCCTCGAACTCGACAAACGGTCCGAGGAAATCGAGGCCGCCCGTCGCAAGATCGTCTGGGAAACGAAATCCGAACTCGAGGCCGCGACCGCCCGCCGCGACACGATCCAGCGCGACTACGATTCCTCCAAGAAGCTCGCGGATAAGACCCGCTCCGTCAGCGACGACGAACTCGCCAAGAAGGCCCTCGAACTCCGGGTGGCCAATGCCGAGGTCGAGCAGGCGCAGAAACGGGAGGAGATCGAGAAGCTGGAATACGAGTTCGCGGTCGAACAGGTCCGCCGCCGCGAGATCCGCGCGCCCCATGCGGGCCAGATCGTCGAAGTGCTGCCGAAGGTCGGCGAAGTCTGCGAACCGCGTCAGCCGCTGGTGCGGCTGGTCGATGTGACGCAGTGCCACTTCATCGCGAACCTCGACGCCGCCCAGAGCTTCAAGCTTAAGCTCGGCCAGAAACTTCCCGTCGAGGTCACGGCGTCGAGCGGGATCCTGACCGTGGAAGGCGTGGTCGAGTTCATCTCGCCCGTGATCGACGCCGCGAGCGGTCTTCGACGGATCAAGCTGCTCATCGACAATCGCGACGGGCGGCTCGTTCCGGGAGCTGCCGCCGTGCTCCGGCTCAACTGAACCTCCGATCCGTCATGCGCGCACCCGACGAAACCACGAATCCGGTTCCGCCCGCGCTCCAGCGGTTGCGGCAGTTCAGCGGGCCGCCCCGTGAGTTCTGGCCGCTCTTCCTCGAGACTTCCCTCACGCTGACCGGCGCCGCGCGGGCCTCGCTCCACATGCTCAGCCCGACGGCTGGCTGGCAGCGGTTCGCCGTCCAGTCCGACGCCTCTTCGCCGCGCAGCCGGGAGTGGGCTTGGCCGGAGGCCGCCGTGCTCGAAGCGGCGGATTCGACCGGGATGACGGAAGCCTCCGCGATCGGGAGTGGCTCGCCGGCGTATGCGGCTTTCCGGGTTTCCGCCGGGGACGACGGTGGCAACGCGGTCGTGGCGTTGGCCTTCGTGCAGGAGCCTGCGTCCGCGATGATCCGGCCTGTTCTCCGGATCCTTGCCGAATGGCCTTCGCAGTATCTCGCCATCCGGCAGTCGGCGACGGTCCGCGAGGAAAACGGCCGGTTGGTGACCGCGCTGGATCTGGGGCTGCTCGTCCAGCGGGAGGAAAAATTTCAATCGGCAGGAATGGCGCTCTGCAACGAGTTGGCCGCCGCCTTGGCCTGTGATCGCGTGGCGTTGGGCTGGTTGACGGAGGACCAGATCATCCGCCTGAAAACCATCAGCCAAGCCGAGAAATTCGAGCGTAAGACCGACATCGTCCGGCGGCTGGAATTGGCGATGGAAGAAGCGATCGACGAGGGCCGCGATGT
>Ga0163144_10026007_pt1 | contig 11403 bp, 9 predicted proteins | sample OliLak19BULKMAT1_FD_123175 | JGI IMG/M metagenome (GOLD analysis project Ga0163144, IMG submission 123175) | Freshwater microbial mat bacterial communities from Lake Vanda, McMurdo Dry Valleys, Antarctica - Oligotrophic Lake LV.19.BULKMAT1 | ecosystem: Environmental > Aquatic > Freshwater > Lake... | reverse complement strand
CGGTCATTCCGCACATTAATCCACCATGCCAGTGTCGCCGTTATCGTTGGTTCGGGTCGAACTTCGTGAACCTCGGAACTTCTGCTGCGACTGCTTCTCTCCGCCCGCTTCTGTGAGCCGACATCCAATCATAATGAGCGAATCCCGTCTCTTCGTGGGGAATCTCCCCTACCAAATCACCACCCAGGACTTGCAGGTGTTGTTCGCGCAGGCCGGAGTCGTGGCCTCCGTGAATCTCATGATGGATAAATTCTCCGGCAGATCCCGCGGCTTCGCCTTCGTGGATATGTCCTCGCTCGACGAAGCCAACAAGGCGGTCGAACTGTGTAACGAGAAAGAATTCCAAGGTCGCCCTCTGACGGTGAACCTCGCCCGCCCGCGCGAAGACCGCCCGCCTCGCCGGGGTGTTATCGCCAGTGGTGAACTTTCCTGATTGGCGTTTTTGGGTCTTGCGCCAGCCAGCGCCACCCTTGGGCAGGCCTGGTTTCTGCGGATAAATCACCTCGAGCTAATTCTCGATTTGCAACTTGAGGTTTGCCGCGTATAGATACGCATACGTATGAATGGCTCTCTTGATGTTTTGGTGATTGGCGCTGGTCCGGCGGGCACCTCGGCGGCCGCCCTCCTGGCCGAGCGCGGGCATCGCGTCCTGATCCTCGAACGCGAGAAGTTTCCCCGTTATCACGTCGGCGAATCGCTGTTGCCCTTCACGTTCGCGCCGCTGCAACGGCTGGGCTTCGTGGACCGGATGAAGAAGAGCGCCTTCATGAAGAAATACAGCGTTCAATTTGTCAGCCCCTCGGGAAAGGCCAGCCAACCCTTCTACTTCTTCAACCGCTACGACCGGGAAACCATCGCGCAAACCTGGCAGGTGCTGCGCAGCGAGTTCGATCAATTGCTGATGGAGAACGCCCGCGAGAAGGGCGCCACGGTGCTTGAGGAAATGACTGTCACCGGCCTGTTGAAGGAGGATGGTCGCGTCGTCGGCGCGCGCGCGAAAAACAAGGCGGGTGAGACGCAGGAATTTCGCGCCGCCATCACGCTCGATTGCTCGGGCAAGGAAAGCTTCGCCGCCGTGCGCGAAGGCTGGCGCGCCCGCGATCCGTTCCTGAACAAGGTCGCCGTGTGGACCTATTACCAGGGATCGAAACGCGATGCGGATCTCGACGAAGGCCAGACCACGGTGGCCATGCTGCCGGAAAAGGGCTGGTTCTGGCACATCCCGCAACACAACGACATGGTCAGCGTCGGCGTGGTGGCCGACGGCAAGTATCTTGCCCGCGACGGGGTCAAGGATCCCAAGGCGATTTTCGACCGCGAGATTGGGGAGAACCTCTGGATCCAGGATCGTCTCTCCAGCGGCCAGCAGGTCGGCCCCTACTACATCACCAGCGAATACTCCTACCACGCGCGCCACTGCTACAGTGACGGATTGCTGCTGGTGGGCGACGCCTTCGCCTTTCTCGATCCGGTCTTCAGCAGCGGCGTGATGCTGGCGCTCAAGAGCGGCGTCATGGCGGCGGACGCGGTTCATGAAGCGATTGCAGCACGCGATTTTTCACCTTCGCGCTTCAACGAATACGGCCGCACGCTGCGCGAAGGGATCGAGAACATGCGCAAGCTGGTCTACGCTTTCTACGAGCCGAATTTCTCCTTCAAGCAAGTCATTGACCTTGATCCGGCGCTGGGGGATGACATCACGGACTGCCTGAGCGGCGACGTGAACAAGGACTTCAGCCGCCTTTGGAAGGCCATCTCCCAATTCGTGCCTCTGCCCGAGAATCTTCCCTACGGCCAGCCGCGGTCGGCAATCCCTGCCGCAGCCGTTGCCGGATAATCGCCGCCCGGAACCTCAGCTCGCCGTCGGCTTGCGGATGCGCTCGTTGATGCAGGCCACGAGATTCTCCACGGTCACCGGCTTGGCGAGAAACAGTTCGCCCCCGCTGTTCATGCCGCCTTCGCCCGCCTCGCGTCTGGAAACCGTTGCCGTGAGAAAAATGATCGGCGTGTCGCGCAGTGTGCGGTCCCGCTTGATTTGATTCTGCACGTCTCCGCCGTCCATCGACGGCATGATGACATCGAGGAGGATCAAGTCCGGCTTGAAGTTCCGCGCGGCGGCCAGTGCGCCGGTGGCGCGATTCTCGATCCGCACTTCGAAGTCGCCCGCCTTTTCCAGATTCAGCTTCACCATGCGCGTGAAAGCCACCTCGTCATCGACGATGAGGATGCGCGCCTTGGCCACTGGTGCGGGAGCAGGAATCACCAGCGTTGCGCTGGCAGCCGCGGGCGTGCCCGGCGCTCCGGCGCTGTCAGCAGGGTTCGGGACGATGGGATTTTCCGGTTTGATCGGGGTGTCCATAGCTCAAATCTTGAACATCAAGGTTACGACCGCGCCGCCTTCCTTGCGGTTACGGATGTCGATGCTGCCTCCGTGCAGCTCGACAATTTTCTTGGTGACGGTCAGCCCAAGGCCGGTGCCTTTGCCGGTTTCCTTCGTCGTGAAAAACGGATCGAAAATCTGGGCCAGCTTCGCTTCGGGAATGCCGCTGCCGCTGTCAATCACCTCCGCCACCACGACGCGCTCCCCGGCCCGGAAACGGTCCGCGAGCCGGCTGCCCGCATCCCGGTCCACGTCCGCTGCCTCGAGTTGCCGCGCATAGGTGAGGACCGTGATGAGTCCACCCGCAGGCGTGGCGTGGATGGCATTGGTGAGGACGTTGACGAAGACCTGTTTAATCTTGTTCCGGTCCAGCCAGGCGGGCGGAAGATTGGGCGCCAGATCGCGCACCAGATTAAGCCCGGCGCTGTGGAGGGTGTGCCGAACCAGCACGCAGGACTGCTCGACCAGCGTGTTGAGATCCTCCGCGTGGCAGTCCAGCGCATGTGGCACTGAGAAATCCAGCAGCCCGTGGATGATCCCGTCGGCGCGCCGGATGGCCTCGTGCATGTCCGTGAGGATCAGCCCCACATTTTCGTCCGGCGTCTGAAGATGCTTGGTGAGGTATTCGACCCCCATGCCGATGATGCCCAGCGGATTCTTCACCTCATGGGCGACGCCCGCCGCCAACCGACCGATGGACTGCATCTTCTCGGCCTCGATGAGCTGGAACTGCGCGGACTTCAATTCCTCGTGCGAACGCTGCAAATCATCCAGCGCCCGCTCAAGATGATCCTTGTTCCGGGCCAGATCATCATTGGCTTTCTGCAAAGCCTCCTCGTTCAACTTCCGCCGGGTGATGTCACGGCTGATGGCCACCAGGCCGAACACCCGGCCCTCGGTGCTCCGCAGCGGAACCTTGGTCGTACTGTGCCAGCGGATGTTGCCGTGCGCGTCGGTGATGCGCTCCTCCCGGTTCACCAGCGGCTCGCCGGTTTCGATCACTCGAAGGTCATCCGCTGAAAAACGAGCAGCCAGATCTGGCGCAAAAAAGTCTCCGGCATCGCGGCCCACGACATCCTTTTCGGAAACCGCCCCGAGGAATCGGCGATGCGCGATGTTATCGAGCAGATAGCGCCCGCGGGTGTCTTTGACGTAGATGTAGTCCGGCAGATTGTCGATGAGGCTGCGGAGAAGATTTCGCTCCTGCTCGAGCTGTTCCTCAAATTTCTTCAGCGGCGTGATGTCGCGCGAGATTCCGTAAAGACCTGTGATCTGCCCGCGCCGGTCCTTGAGCGGCAGCTTCGAGGTCAATGCCCACGCCACGCTCCCATCCGGCAGCGTCTCGCGCTCGACCTTGCCGAGAATCGCCTCGCCGCTCTTCATGAGCTCCCGTTCGTCGTTCAGCGCGGCGTCAGCGTGCTCCGAGGTGAAGAAATCCCCGTCCGTCTTGCCCACGGCGTCGCGGGGATGGCCGAGTTGGAAATGGTCCGTCAACGCCTTGCTGATGCGGGTGAAGCGGCTTTGCGTGTCCTTGAAAAAAATGCGATCCGGCAGGCTGTCCAGCAAGGTGTGGAACAACTCGCGTTCACGCGCGAACGCCTCCGCCACGCGCTTGCGCTCAATGGCGTACCTGATGGCGTGAATGAGCAGCCGCGTGTCGACGTGTCCCTTGACCAGGTAGTCCTGCGCTCCCTCCTGCACGGTCTGCATGGCGAACTGCTCGTCATCCAGACCGCTCATCACGATGATCGGCACCTGCGGATCGCATTGATGAACCCGGACGAAGGTTTCCGGCATTGGGCTGTCGGGCAGCGAGAGATCCAGCAGCACGATGTCGATGCCTCCGCGGCCGAGGCGTGTTGCACCTTCGGCCAGCGTGGCGGCCTGCTCCAACTCAAAGGACGCGCCGGCGGGGTCGTAGAGATACTCGCGAATGAGGCGGGCATCGCCGGGGTTGTCTTCGATGAGCAGGACTCGGATGGACGAAGCAGGGTTCACGTTGGGACTGCTGGCACTGTGACGCTTGATCCGGCTTTTACAACCGGGAAGAATACCGATGGAAAAGCCCTACACCGCCGCCCAGTCGAGCACCTTGAGTTGAATGGTGACGGAGCCATTGAACTCGTTCAACTGCGGGGCCACGGCGAGATCAAAGCGGCCCACGGGCAGCGGGCCATCGGCGACGTTCCACAACACGGCTTCGAGGGCGCCGCGTCCGCCGTCCGTGATCCAGAGCTTGGCGTGCTTCTTTTGCGCGCCCATGCGCTGGAGCGGACGCGCATGAGTGACGCCGCGCAACACCAGATGGACGGATGGATTGCCCATGCCGGTCTGCTGGAGGCGTTGCAGTTCGCGCACACGTTCCAGCGTGATCTCAGCACAGGTGGTTTCGGCATCAAGCCGGAGGCGGGGCTGAAGCAGCTCGGGCTTGATCGTCCGACGCGCGAGGGCGTTCAACCGCTCGCGAAAGGCGTCAATTTTGTCCGGCCGAATAGTCACGCCTGCGGCCATCGCGTGGCCGCCATGGCGGACGAGCAGGTCGTCGCATTCACGCAGCGCGGCGGCGAGGTCAAAGCCCTCGATGCTGCGGCCGGAGCCACGCCATTCGTCGCCCTCGCCACCGATGATGATGGTGGGACGGTAAAATTCCTGGAGCACACGCGAGGCGACGATACCGACGACGCCGATGTGCCAGAGCAGCCGTCCTTCGACGAGGACGTGATCACGCTCGGGCTGGAACGTGCAGCGCAGCGTGCCGATGGCTTCGTCAGCGATGGTGCGCTCGATCTGCTGGCGCTCGCGGTTACGGGCGTCGAGGCTGGCGGCGATGGGTGTGGCCGTGGCGGCGTCGCGCGCAAGCAGGAGGTGGAGGGATTCCTCGGCGGTTTCGAGACGACCGGCGGCATTCAAGCGGGGCGCAAGCTGGAAGCCGACTTCATAGCTGCCGACAAGGCCGCCAATCCCGGCGACTTCTTTCAAGGCAATCAGGCCAGGGCGTTGCGTCGTGTTGAGGCGTTCAAGTCCAGCAGTAACCAGGATGCGGTTCTCGCCCGTGAGCGGGACGAGGTCAGCGATGGTGCCAAGCGCGACCAGGTCGAGAAGCGGGCGCAGGTCGAATGATTCAGTGTCCGGCAGTCCGTGAGCGCGTCCGTGCTTGAGCAGGGCGTGGGCAAATTTGAAGGCGAGCCCGACGGAGCAGAGTTCCCGAAAGGATGGTTCGCCCGGCCCGGACAACTGCGGATTCACCAGGGCCACAGCCTCGGGCGCGGGTGCGCTGACCTGATGGTGGTCCAGCACGACGACCTCGACACCGCGTTCGCGCAGCCAGCGGATGGAATCGACGGCGGTCGATCCGCAATCGACCGCCAGCAGCAGGGAGACGGGGAATTTCGCGAGGCAGTTCTCCACGGCGGATTGCGTGAGGCCGTAGCCTTCATCCCGGCGATGCGGCAGGTAGGTGTGCACGGTCCAGCCGAGCGCGGTGAGGAAATCGTGCAGCAGCGTGGTCGAAGTCACGCCGTCCACGTCGTAATCGCCAAAGATCACGAGTGTCTCTCCGCGTTCGCGGGCAGCGAAGAGGCGCTCGACCGCGGCACGCATGTTCGGCAGGAGAAAGGGGTCGGCCAGATCTTTGAGGCGCGGTTGGAGAAAGCGCGTGATGGGTTCCGGTTCGCTGAGGCCGCGGTTGAGGAGGCATTGCGCGAGCAGGCGGGAGATCTTCAGCTCCTTCGCGAGGAAGTCGGCAAGCACCGGTTGGGACGGCGCGATGGACCAGCGGTATTTCATGAGCCAAGCCAGCGGCGAATCAGTTCGTTCAGTTTCTCTAAGACTTCAACGATGATGAAGATATTGAGTCCGAGATAGACGGTGGTGCCAAGACAGAGCAGGTAGGCCCACCAGATGGCCACTCCATCTTCTTCCATCATGCTGGCGGAGAGCAGAATGATGCAGAAGCAGGGCAGCGAGTTGGTGAGCGGGGGAAAGGGCGGGAACGGCAGCGCGAGCAGCAGGGCCATGAAGGTGAGCAGCAGCGCATTGATGATCCGCGCGGCGCGCGTGGCCAGCCATTGGGTTCGCCGGGGCCGGACAAGTTTTTCCACCACGCCCACAATCCGCACGCTGCCAGCGAGAACCTTGTGTTGGAATGCGGGTGACAGGCTGCGTTCGCCCATGAATTTCGGCAGGCGCGGCGTGGCGCCCACGGCCAGCTTGATCGAGAGCAGCGCGATGGACAGGCCGAACACCGTGCTTACGCCGGGCAGCGCCACGGGCAGGATGAACGGCAGCGAGAGGAGGATGAGCACGAGGTAGAAGCCTCGTCCGCCGGTCTTTTCCAAAAGCTGATTAAGCGTCACGCCCTGGCCGTTGGAGTTGGCCTCGATGATTTGCCGCAGCTTCTCCGAGAGGGGTTCGTGCATGGCGTGCGCAATCGCGGTGCCCCAGCCTTATGGCGAAGGCGGCGACTTGGATTTCCCCTCCCTCCTCGCGGCCAGAAGCGAGGCGACGACGGAGAGCAGGATGATGCCCGCGACGATGAACAGGGAGAGCTTGGTTGGAATGTGGAAGGAGGTCTTGCCCAGCAGCATCTTGACGCCAATGAACACGAGCACCAACGACAGGCCGATCTTGAGATAGCGGAAGTAGCCGATGGCGCCGGCCAGCACGAAGTAGAGTGAGCGCAGGCCGAGGATGGCGAAGACGTTCGAGGTGAAAATGATGAACGGATCCTGCGTGACGCCGAAGATGGCCGGGATGGAATCCACGGCGAAAATAAGGTCGGTGGTTTCGACCATCAACAGCACAAGCGCCAGCGGAGTGAGCGCGAAACGGCCGCCCAACCGCGTGGTGAAGCGCGAGCCATCGAACTCTCCCGAGATCGGAAAGAACCGCCGCGCGATGCGGATGGCGATGTTTTTCTCGGGATGCACCTCGTCGTCGCCCGCGAAGATCATCTTGATGCCGGTGAGGATCAGGAAAACTCCGAGCACGACGAGCATCCAGTCGAAGCGTTTGACCAGCGCCACGCCCAGCCAGATCATCAGGCCGCGCATGACCAGCGCGCCGAGGATGCCCCAGAAGAGAACCCGGTGCTGGTATTTCTCCGGCACGCGAAACCAGGTAAAGATCAGCGCGATGACGAAGACGTTGTCCATCGAGAGGGCCAGCTCCGTGATGTAGCCCGTGAGGAATTCGTCCGTGTCCTGCTTGTCCCACGAACCGACCAGTAAAGGCGCAAGGAAGAAGGCGAAGACCATCGCCGTGCAGAACCAGATGGCGGTCCAAGTCAGCGCCTCGCGGAAGGAGACGACGTGCGCCTTGCGATGAAAGACGCCCAGATCCAAGGCGAGGAAAAACAGGACGGCAGCGATGAAAAGAATCCAGGGCGCGGAACTCAGGTCAGCCAGTGCAATCATCACGCCTGCCGTCCATGGCCGTCACTTCACGCCCGGGCCGAGGCGGGGGAAATCCCCGTCCCGGAAGCCTGATCCATCGTGACATTGGAGCCGAGGCTGGGGCGCTGGCCCTTGTGCCACCACAGCACGATGGCGCTGGCGATGTAGATGGAGGAGTAGGTGCCGGTGATGATGCCGACCAGGAAGGTGAAGGCGAAGTCGTTGATCACGCCGCCGCCGAAGAGGTAGAGCGACGCCGTGGCGAGGAAGACCGTGCCTGAGGTGATGATGGTGCGGCTGAGGGTCTGGTTCATCGCTCGATTCATCACTTCGCGGAACGATCCATGCACGCCCATTTTCAGGTCTTCGCGGATGCGGTCAAAGATGACGATGGTGTCGTTGATCGAGAAGCCGATGATGGTGAGGATGGCGGCCACGAAGGACGCGCTCATCTCGCGGTCAGTGAGGAAGAACCAGCCGATGGTCATGAGAATGTCATGGATGACGGCGACGACGGCGCCCACGGCGAAGGAGAATTCGTAGCGGAACGCGACGTAAATCAGGATGCCGAGCAAGGCAATGAGCGCGGAGACGATGGCGGTGCGCTGGATCTCCTTGCCGACGGTCGGCCCGACGCTGTTGGCGCTTTTCACGGCGAAGCCGGCGTCCTTGAACTCCTGCTTCAACTGCTGTTCGACGCGGGTCTGCGCCTTGGAGTTGTCTTCATCCAGCACGCGCACGGAAATGCGCAGGCTCTCCGTACCGCCGGCCACTTCCTTCTGATACTGCACGATGGGCTCGCCGAGGTTCAGCTTTTGGAGGGAGGTGCGGACCTTTTCAACCTCCACCTTCTGTTTGAAGGCCATCGTCATCTCGATGCCGCCAGAGAACTCGACGCCCAGCACGTCCTTGCCCCGATAAAAGCCGTAGCCAATGCCAACGAGGATCAGCGCCCATGAAATTGCGAACGCCGGCTTGGCCATCTTGAAGAAGTCGAAGTTCGAGCCTTTGACGATTTGAAGCATGGACAGGCTCTTGAGCATGTTCTTCGCGAGCAGGAAGTCGAAGATCAGGCGCGTGACGATCAGCGCGGTGAACATGCTGACGAGCACGCCGATGGTTAGCGTGATGCCGAAGCCCCGGATGGGACCGGTGCCCATGTAGGCCAGGATGCCGGAGGCGATGAGGGTGGTCAGGTTCGAGTCGAAGATGGTGCCGAAGGCCTTGTCATAACCGGCGGCCAGCGCGGCGCGGATGGATTTGCCGGCAGCCAGTTCCTCGCGGATGCGCTCGAAGATGAGCACGTTGGCATCGACCGCCATGCCGATGGTGAGCACAATGCCCGCGATGCCGGGCATGGTGAGCGTGGTCTCGATGAAGCAGAGCACGCCCAGCAGGATGACGATGTTCAACATCAGGGCGATGTTGGCGACGAGGCCAGCCATCATGTAGTAAATCAGCATGAAGAGCGCGACGGCGATGGTGCCGTAGATGGCCGACCGGACGCCGCTGCGAATCGTGTCCGCACCGAGCGACGGCTCGACATTGCTTTCCTGAATGATCCGGACGGAGGATTCGAGGGGGTTTTCCAGGACGCTGACCAGGTCGAGGACTTCACGCTCGGAGAAATTGCCCGTGATGACGCCGCTGCCGCCGGGGATGGGACCGTTGATCTGCGGAGCTGAATACAGCTCGCCATCCAGGACGATGGCCATCTGATATTTCTTGTTGCCCTTGGGGGACCATTCGCGGGTGAGCGCCTCGAAGAGCGTGGCGCCCTCGGGGTCGAACTCAAAGGCGACCTGGGGCTTGTTGGTCAACTGCTCGCGATCGAAGCGGGCGCGCTTGAGATACTTTCCGGTGAGACCCTGTTCGGCACCCTTTTTCACGAGGTAGGAGACGATCTCCCTCACTTCCTTGCCGTTCTGCTTGAAGCGGACCTCCTCTTTCAGCAGTTCATAGCCCGGCTCCATGATACCCTGGCTGATGAGCTGTTCGCTCTCGGGATGCACCATGCGGAATTCGAGGAAGGCGGGTTTTTCCAGCAGTCCGCGGGCGCGATCCTTGTCGGCCTCGGTCAGGCCGGGCAACTGGATCACGATGCGATCCTCACCGGCGGGTTGGAGCATGGGTTCGGCCACGCCGAGGCTGTCCACACGGTTGCGGAGCACCTCAATCGCGTGCGACAGGGCCACGCTGCGATCGCTGTTGGTCGAGAGCTTGGAGGAATCCATCCCGATCAGAAACGACGTGCCACCCTGGAGATCAAGGCCAAGCTTGATCCTGCCCGAGGCGTCACGCTGCAGCCGGTTCAACACGAACTGGTTTGGATTCTTCTGTCCCTTGGTGTTGATGAAGGAAAAATACTTCGTCAGGTCGTTGGTGCCCGTGGCGTCCTTGATGCTGGCGTAGGCGCTGCGGTTGGTGTTCTCCCTTTGCAGCGCCTGGGCCTTTTCCACGATGTTGGAGAAGGCGGCGTCCCGGCTCCGTGCGCGCGACTGAAACTCGCCGAGCAGGTTCTGTCCGCTGGGCGGATAGATGGAGGAAACGGCCAGGCCGAGAACGACGACAATGAGGGCGAGGAGCCAGAAGTGCTTGCGAGTCATGTTAGGAAATCGGGATGAGAAAAGGCGTGATGAAAAGTCAGCGCTATTGGGATCAGGATGCGGTTTGGCCGGCCTCGCCCTTGCGCTCGATAATGTCGGCGATGGCGCTCTTGAGAATCTCCAGTTTGCTGTCGGCAGAGCGGATGGTGATGTTCTTGTCCTGCACGCTGACGACGATCCCCACGATGCCGCTGGAGGTGGCCACGCGGTCACCGGACTTGAGGGTGTCCATCATCGCGCGATGCTTCTTGTCGCGCTTGCGCTGGGAGGAGGTCATCATGACCCACATCACCACGAAGACGAGGATCATCGGGATCATCATCCAGAAACTGGGAGGCTGACCTGGCTGGCTGCCACCGCCACCCATCGCGAGGAATTCGTATGCGCTGTTCAAAATCATAGTGCTCAGATATTAGGGCCGCTCAATCTAGGCACGAGCGACTTTTTGGCAAGCTTAACCTTGGCCGGGGAAGCACGGCTGAGAGGGGCGGGGAATTGCGGGAGTGGGGGGAATGGAGCACTGGAGTAACGGAGTGGTGGAGTGTTGGAAAATCTTTGCGCGCCCGCCCCCTTGGCCCAACACCCCATGCCTCCATCACTCCAAACCCATGCCGAACTTCGCCCGTAGATACTCCAGATGATGCCGCGCCTGGGTCGTTTCGCCGGTCGCCTCGCGGATGAGCGGCTGCGGTTCCAGGCGCTGACCGGCTTGATGGACTTTTCCGCGCAACCAGCCCAGCAGCCCAGCGTAGCTTCCTGCCGCAAGGCCTTTCCGCAGATCAGGCACATCCGTCCGCGCCCGTCCCATGAGTTGCGCCGCATTCAAGTTCCCCAGCGTGTAGGTCGGGAAGTAGCCGAACGCCCCGAGGCTCCAGTGAATGTCCTGCAAGCAGCCGCGTGCGTTGTCCGGCACCTTCAGGCCAAACATCTTCTCGAACTCCTCGTTCCAGAAGGCCGGCAGATCCGCCACCTTGAGTGCGTCGTTAATCAAGAGCAGTTCCAGCTCGAAGCGCAGGATGATGTG
>Ga0163144_10026005_pt1 | contig 11404 bp, 11 predicted proteins | sample OliLak19BULKMAT1_FD_123175 | JGI IMG/M metagenome (GOLD analysis project Ga0163144, IMG submission 123175) | Freshwater microbial mat bacterial communities from Lake Vanda, McMurdo Dry Valleys, Antarctica - Oligotrophic Lake LV.19.BULKMAT1 | ecosystem: Environmental > Aquatic > Freshwater >... | reverse complement strand
TTTGCTTTCTTTAAATTATTGTTTAATGATTTCCCCATTATTTTTTGTCAGTTTGTTAATATCGCAATTTACGCTTTTAATTTCTTTCTTCTATTGGTTTGTTGTGGGTTTCTGCGGTTCAGTACAATGTGACACCTAACTATTGTACATACGCAACCCTTGCGTATCTCTACAAACGTAGTTAAAATATTTATATTTCCAAAAAAATAAATATACATTTTATAATACCTTGAATATAAGTAGATTATAAAAGAATGAAATTGGCAATACAAAATACGCATAGCATTTTTCCGTACTGTTGCTAAGGACTGCACAAAGAGTTCACTTTTTTTAACATTATACTTTCTTGTGAAAGTATTTTATGAGCGAAAAAATGACAAGACTTCGTTTTAAACACTAAAAAAGACTTTTGCAAGAAGTCCATTAGCCTTTGATAGATTTATTGCTACTTTTGCAAAACTCAAGTAAAAAAACACCAATGATTCTAAGCATAGAAACCTCTACAGATGTTTGCTCTGTTGCGCTACATTCCGAAGGCAAACTGCTCGCCTACTACGAGCTTTTTACCGAAAAATCTCATTCATCTTCTCTTACTATGCTGATAAGCAACATTTTAAAGCAAGCAAATGTAAGCATGAGGCAGCTCAAAGGTGTAGCACTTTCTGAGGGACCTGGCTCCTATACAGGTTTGCGGGTAGGCACTTCGGTTGCCAAAGGTTTGTGCTATGCCTTAGATATTCCGCTATACGCTGTCAGTACGCTATTGGCAATGACACATACCGCATTGCAAAGCCTTTGGGCGGCACTCCGCATTCAGGAAGATTGTTTGCTATGCCCCATGATTGATGCAAGGAGAATGGAAGTCTATACTTTATTGGCAAAGCGGAGTGCCGCCCACAAGCAGTTAAATATTGTCAGACCTACAGAAGCGTTTGTTTTTGATGATGCGGCAATCAAAGAATGGAGTAAAGATGAATGCCCTATCGTCATTTTTGGGAATGGTGCAAAAAAAATCAAGCAAGCAAGTAGCTATGAAAAACTATTTTTGTTGGAAAATATCTATCCTTCTGCCAAAGCAATTGGAGATTTATTTTACTTACAAAGTCCTCATGCTGTTGATGTTGCTTATTTTGAGCCATATTATTTGAAGCAATTTAATGCCAAATAGCAAAGCTACGGATGCGCCGAAACCCATACCTCGCCATCTTCGTAGATTTCTTTTTTCCAAATTGGCACGTTTTCTTTGATAGTGTCAATGATGTATTTGCAGGCTTCGAAAGCCGCTTGTCGGTGAGGAGTCGCAACCGCAACTACTACCGCTATCTCCCCTATTGCCAAAATCCCTTTGCGATGCACAACGGCATATTTCAAAATAGTCCACTGCGTACATGCCTGATTCACAATACTTTCTATTTGCTTCAAAGCCATTTTGTCATACACTTCGTATTCCAATCTGACCACTTTTTTTTCAGAGGTCTTGTTGCGTACTGTGCCAATGAAAACGTCTATCGCTCCTGCACCGTCAGTCTGCACAAAGTCAATGAGTGCATTTGTATCTATCTTATTTTCAGTGATATATAACATTTGTGGAGGTGTTAAAATCTGTACTAAGGTTTGGCATAAGGCAGCCTTCCCAAAAGCTGTGTTGTGTGATAGGCATCGAGTGATGAGCAAGTAATGCTTCCTGCTTTTTCTATGTCTATGTAGCCATCTTCGCCTATACAATCCTCTCTGATGATGGTTTCTACCACTTTTCCTATCACTAAAATAGTACCGTTAATAGCCAGAATATGCTTTTCTGCGAAAGCCAAGCCTATTCTGATGTGCGACTCTTCTACATAAGGGGCGGGCTGCATATCACCAAATACAGCGGTAAGTTGGCAGGCATCAAACTCCGAAATAGCATACCTTGCACTTGTTTGGTGTGCTTGCTTGTAAAAATCTTCTCTGATGTGATTCAGGGTAAAAAATCCTGTAGACTCTATATTTTCTAAAGTGTGTCTGCGGGCAGCATCAGGGCGAATCAGTACGCCCATCAGTGCGGGATTTGCCCCTACATGGAACACTTGACTAAAAATAGCCAAATTTGTGATGCCCTCTTGATTGACAGTTCCTATCAAATTTACACTTTTAAACCCACTTAGGGAATTAATAAAGTTAGTACGAAATTGCTTTTCCATAGCATCGAAGTCCGCACTTTTGTATTTTTTAAAAGTCATTTAATCTATAATAAGTGTGTAACATTAACTTTTTGTACTTGCTTTTTTTGTAAATACTTAATAATGAGCAATTTAAAATAAACATAAAAAACTCGTAACTACTTATAAATCATAAATATAACCCATAACTCATAATTTATAATTTTACTTAGATGAGGTAAATAAAAATGCTTGCATTTATCCAAAAGCAAATGTAGGCATTGGCAAAGAAAACAAACCAAATTTAGCATATACTTGTAAAATTTCTTAGCTTTGCTGCTTAAAAATATTCAAAGGCAAAATAATTTTCTCAATTAATGATTTCAGTTTCTAATCTCTCCCTGCGCTATGGCAAGCGTATTTTGTTTGATGATGTCAATGTAAAATTTACAGAAGGCAACTGCTACGGCATTATTGGCGCAAATGGTGCGGGCAAATCGACCTTGCTAAAAATTATGTCAGGCGAAATAGACGCTACTACAGGGCAGGTAGCTATGTCAAAAGGAATGCGTATGGCGGTTTTGAAGCAAAATCACTTTGAGTTCGACCAATTGCCTGTATTGCAAACAGTGCTAATGGGTTACAAAAAACTTTGGGACGTGATGCAGGAAAAAGATGCTATCTATGCCAAGCCCGATTTCAGCGACAAAGATGGGGTAAGAGCCTCTGATTTGGAGTCTGAATTTGCAGAAATGGACGGGTGGAACGCAGAAAGTGATGCGGCAAGCATCCTCAGTTCTGTAGGCATCAAAGAAGATAAGCATCACCGCCTACTCAATGAGCTAAACGGCGGCGAAAAGGTAAAAGTGCTTTTGGCACAAGCCCTGTTTGGCAATCCCGACATTTTGCTATTGGACGAGCCTACCAACGATTTGGACGTGGAAACAATTGCTTGGTTAGAGCAGTTTTTGGCAGATTTCAAAAATACCGTCATTGTAGTATCTCACGATAGGCACTTCTTGGACGCTGTGTGTACGCACGTAGCAGATGTAGATTTTGGGAAAGTGCAGCTTTTTGCAGGAAATTATACTTTTTGGTACGAATCCAGTCAGCTTGCCCTACGTCAGCGCAACGACCAAAATAAGAAAAACGAAGAAAAACGCAAAGAATTAATGAGTTTCATCGAACGCTTCAGTGCGAACGTTGCCAAATCTCGCCAAGCAACAAGCCGCAAGAAAATGTTGGAAAAACTCAATATAGAAGACATACAGCCTTCAAACCGCAAATATCCCGGTATTCAGTTTGCCCAAGAAAGAGAAGCGGGCGACCAAATCTTAGAAGTGAAGAATTTGAGCAAGGCAAATGATGGCAAGGTATTATTTGCCGATGTAAGTTTTGCCATGAGCAAGGGCGACAAGGTAGCAATTCTTTCCAAAGAAAGTTTAGCGGTTACTTCCTTTTTTGAAATCATAAATGACGGAATAAAAGCAGATACAGGCGAATACAAATGGGGTGTAACCATTACCAAAACCTACCTGCCCAATGATAACAATAGGTATTTTAATGGCGTAGATACAAATCTTGTGGACTGGCTAAGGCAGTTTTCCGAAGAAAAAGACGAGTCATTTGTGCGTGGTTTTCTGGGGAGAATGTTGTTTTCAGGTGAGGAATCACTCAAAAAAGCCTCTGTACTTTCAGGAGGCGAAAAAATGCGTTGTATGATTTCCCGCATGATTTTGAGCAAGGCAAACCTATTAGTATTGGACGAGCCTACAAATCACTTGGACTTGGAATCCATCATCGCCTTCAACAATGGATTGAAGGATTACAAAGGGTCAATGCTATTTGCCTCGCATGACCACGAGTTTGTGCAGACAGTAGCTAACCGCATCATCGAGCTAACGCCCAAAGGGATTATAGACAGACAAATGCCTTATGATGAGTACATTGCTGACGAAAAAATAAAAGCATTAAGGGTAGAAATGTACAAATAAAGTTACTTACTCATTCTAAATTCCTCTTTCCCAATAGATTTGGCATTGAGAATCCATAGCGTATTCGCATCTTTTTTGGTAACATACCAATCTCCCTCGAACTCGTCATACGGGTCTATCACATTCGGAATGTTGATGGCGAGTTCGTTTTTATTGAGCCTAATGCGCCAAAAACCTTCATAAATTTTGCTGTTATTTTTGAAAATAACTAATTTGTTTTCCTGCCCAAAACTCATAGCTACACCCACAAATTCGGCAGACTCATCTAAGCCGCCATCAATATATTTATCTATGCGCCACCGCCCAATAATATCGCTTTCCTCAATAAGCAACACATCAGCAGGCGAAGCAAAGTCAGTGCTACGAGTACAAGCCAATAATGAGGCAAGGCAAAATAGGGAGAAAAACACGCCATAAATTATTTTTTTTGGGTAATTCATAAAATCAAATAAATTTTTTTGAGTGAAAATGTTTTATTCTACGCAATTTAATTATTTTTGGGAAACATTCCATTTATGCTATTTATTTAGTCCTTGGTTTTTATAGTAATTACTATTAATTCATTGATTAATAGTATATTTAGGCATAAGTCATTAATTTCAATAAATCATCATTCATAACTCAAAAAATGAATATTCACGAATATCAGGCAAAGGACATCTTGAAAAGCTATGGCGTAAGAGTCCAAGAGGGCATCGTAGCCACTACGCCACAAGCAGCAGTAGAAGCAGCACGTCAGCTAAACACAGAAACAGGCACTAAGTGGTTCGTTATCAAGGCTCAAATACACGCAGGTGGCAGAGGCAAAGGCGGCGGCGTAAAATTAGCAAAAAGCTATGACCAAGTAGATGAGATTGCTAAGCAAATCTTAGGAATGCAGCTAATCACGCCTCAAACGGGTGCTGAAGGCAAAAAAGTGCATAAAATCTTAATTGCCCAAGATGTATATTATCCCGGCGAATCGCAGCCTAAGGAATTCTACTTAAGCATCATGCTTGACAGGGCAAAAAGCTGTAATGTTATCATTGCAAGCACAGAAGGCGGCATGGACATAGAGAAAGTAGCCCACGAAACGCCAGAAAAAATCATGAAGGAATGGATAGACCCAAGCGTAGGTTTACAGCCTTTCCAAGCACGCAAAATCGCTTTCGCTTTTGGCTTAGAGGGCAACGCCTTCAAGGAAATGGTGAAATTCCTTTTTGCACTTTACAAGGCTTATGAAAGCATAGACGCTTCTCTCTTTGAAATAAACCCTGTGCTGAAAACTTCTGATAATCAGATTATTGCCGTAGATGCAAAGGTAGGTATAGACGACAATGCGCTCTTCCGCCATAAAGCATTGGCAGATATGAGAGATTTGGCAGAGGAAGATCCTTTGGAAGTAGAGGCATCTACATCAGGGCTAAACTATGTAAAATTAGATGGCAATGTCGGCTGTATGGTAAACGGTGCAGGATTGGCAATGGCAACTATGGACATCATTAAACTTTCTGGCGGCGAGCCTGCAAACTTCCTCGATGTAGGCGGTAGTGCAAATGCTCAAACCGTAGAAGCCGGCTTCCGTATCATCTTAAAAGACCCGAATGTAAAAGCCATTCTTATCAATATTTTTGGTGGAATTGTGCGCTGCGATAGGGTAGCAAATGGCGTAGTAGAAGCATATAAGAAAATTGGCGACATTAAAATACCAATTATCGTTCGCTTGCAAGGCACAAATGCAGAGGAAGGTGCTAAAATTTTGGCAGAATCAGGCTTGAAAATTACACCCGCTATCTTGCTCAAAGATGCCGCACAAAGTGTAAAAGAAGCAATGGCATAAGTAGCATAGACTTTAGTTTGTACTATTTTGAATTTAAAAAATACAGGCTAAAGTCTATTTTACAAATACAAAATCTAAAATTAACCATGAATCAAGACGAAGATAATCAACAAATTAGCATAGAACTTTCCGAAGAAATAGCAGAAGGTGTATATGCAAACTTAGCAATGATAGCCCACTCAAACAGTGAATTTGTAGTGGATTTTATTCGCATGATGCCAGGCGTACCAAAAGCAAAGGTAAAATCACGTATTATCCTTACACCTGAGCATGCAAAGCGGTTCTTTTTGGCTTTGAAGGAAAATATAGAGAAATATGAAGCTACTTTTGGAAAAATAAAATACGTAGAGGAAGCAAGTCGTTTCCCTATGAATTTTGGCGGCACTATTGGTGAGGCATAAATGAAAAAAAGATGACATCTTTTGGAAAGATGTCATCTTTAATAATGCTTTAAGAAAACTGAAATATAGACTAACTAAACTAAAACTATTAAAATTAGTAGAATATGAATAAATTATTTAACATTAGCATAAAATCATTTGTTTTATGCTTTTTATTTGCCCTTATGCTACAAACGATTGCAGTTGGGCAGGAGTATCCGTTTACACCTTTTTCTCTTGCGGATTTAAGCAATTTTAAAAATCCTTCTGCAAATTGGCAAATAGTAGGCGATGTCTATGCAGACCGCAATCAGAAAGACGTAATGAAGGCTACTGCTGGCACAGGCGTATTGGTAAATCTTCCCTCCGACAAGGCAAAGGACGATATTTTTGGGACTTGGGAGCATGGCGACATCGAGATGGAATTGGAATTTATGATGCCAAAAAGCTCTAATTCTGGTATTTACCTCCAAAGTAGGTACGAACTACAGCTACTTGACTCTTGGGGGAAGAAAAACCCAAAAGCGGGCGACTGTGCAGGCATCTATGAAAGATGGGACGACAGCAAACCCGATGGACAAAAAGGCTATCAGGGACACCCACCACGCATGAACGCCAGCAAAGCACCCGGTCTATGGCAAACTTTGCGCATCGAATTTCAAGCACCTCGATTTGATGCGAGTGGCAAGAAAGTAGCCAATGCCAAGTTCATCAAAGTAACACACAATGGAATGCTTGTTCACGAAGGCATAGAGCTATCAGGGGTTACGAGGGGCGCATCTTCCGAGCAGGAAGTCGCTTTTGCACCTTTGCGTATCCAAGGCGACCACGGAGCAGTAGCTTTTCGTAATATTCGCTACAAACGCTTTGATAAACAGGCACTTAAATTAGAAAATATCAGCTATCAATGCTACAAAGGTGTTTTTAATGGCATACCAAAATTTGATACTGTTAAGGTCGTAAAGCAGGGCAAAGCAGATTTTATTAGTAGTGAACTTGCTTGTGATGACAACAATTTTGCACTGCGTTTTATAGGAGAGGTAAGTATTCCAGAAACAGGAGATTACTATTTTACGATTCATCAGGGCGGTAGCAGCTCTTTACTCATTGATGGAAAAACAGCCGTAAAAGAAAATAAGTTTGAAACATGGTTTGGAGAACCACGCACAGAAATAGTGAGCCTAAGTGCAGGAAAGCACACTTTTGAAATAGCCTACAAGAAAAATACAAATTGGATTCCTGTAGCTTTGGGCTTATCTGTAGAGGGGAATGGTATTCATAAGCAAGATTTGCACCCACTTGGTTCTATTCCATTTATTGCATCTGAAGGAGCTATTCACATTAACCCGAAGCAAAAACCTGAAATTTTGCGCAGCTTCATGGATTTCAAAGATGAAAAACTTACACACGTAATTTCTATTGGCGAAATTAGCAAAATAAATTATTCATACAATATGAAGCAGGGCGCACTTTTCCAAGTTTGGAGGGGTGATTTCTTAGATGTTACAGGTATGTGGCAAGACAGAGGCGGTAGTCAAGTAGCAAGTGCCTTGGGCAATCCTGTACAGCTTTCTTCTACACCTATTTTGCTCACATTAGCAGACGCAAATACCTCATGGACAAATAAATACGGCGAAACTGATGACTTTAAAATCAAAGGTTACGACATCGACGAAAATGGCAGACCGACCTTCAAATACCTTTACAAAGATATGCAAATAGACGACCGCATTTTGCCCGAAGATGATAGCAAAGTCCTAAGCAGAGAAATTAGCATCAGCAGTGCAACAAGCCCTAAAAATCTGTATGCAAAAATTGGAGAAGGGAAGGACATTAGCCAACTCCCTGACGGCTCTTATAGCATTGATGGTAAACAATATTACATACAAATTGTCGATATAGGAAAGTCAAAAGCGATGATTCGCCAAAGTGGAGATAAGAAGGAATTGCTTGTCAATGTGATTTTTGACGCAAACAAGGCAAAAATAAAATATGCTGTAATTTGGTAGAGAAGATGACATCTTTTTTTTGGAAAGATGTCATCTTTAACGCAATTTTATAACCTACTTTTTTTGCTTTCAATTTAAAAAATTTAGAATAAATTAATCATTTTAAGAAGATGAAAAAAATACTAATTCTGACAATATTACTTTGGGAAATAGTGAGCATTTCCAACGCCCAAGTAAAGGACACAGTCAAACTCCCAACCGAGAATGACTACTATAAAATGATTACCTTGCCCATTCCCGAAGGTATTATTTTGGAAGGCGGCGGCATAGAAACCTTGCCAGATGGTAGGATTGCCGTTTCCACACGCAGGGGTGAAGTTTGGCTGGTAGAAAATCCATACATGAAAGATGGAAAAAATCCTTACTTTAAATTATTTGCAAGCGGCTTGCATGAGATTTTGGGCTTGGCATACCGTAATAATGCCTTTTATGTGGCACAGAGAAGCGAACTTACCAAACTCGCCGACAAAAATGGCGATGATGTGGCAGATAGCTATGAAACAGTTGCATCATGGGATTTGACAGGTAACTATCACGAATACAGTTTCGGACCCAAAGTATTGCCAAATGGCGATATGATTGTTACCATGAACGTTGGTTTCTTGAACCCTGAATGGTGGATTGGAAGGAGTCTTGCCAAATGGCGTGGTTGGATGGTCAAAATCTCCCCTGAAGGAAAACTCACCCCGATAGCTACGGGTTTGCGCTCGCCGGCGGGCTTAGGTTTTAATGCCGAAGGCGATATTTTTTATGCTGATAACCAAGGAGATTGGATTGGTTCGGGTTTCATTACGCACGTAGAGTCAGGTGATTTTGTAGGCGGAAATCCTGCGGGATTGGCCTGGGCGGCAGAACCAAATTCTCCCGTAAAATTACGAAGAGAAGACATTACAGATTCAGGAAAGCCACTTTTCGAAATCGCTGAAACGCTCAAAGATAAGGGAAAGGTAAAAACGCCTTCAGTTTGGTTGCCACATGGTATTTTGGGGATTTCTAATTCCGATATTGTTACAGACAAGACCAATGGAAAGTTTGGACTCTTTGAAAATCAACTATTTGTGGGTGATGAAGGGCAAAGCAAAATTACAAGAGTTTTCTTAGAAAAAATAAAAGGACAGTACCAAGGCGTAGTTTTCCCGTTCAGAGATGGCTTTGCATCTGGGGTGCTTCGCATGAGCTGGGGTTCGGACGGCTCTATGTTTGTAGGGCAGACCAACAGAGGTTGGGGCAGTACAGGCAAATCAGTTTTCGCCCTCCAACGCTTGGCTTGGAATGGAAAAGTGCCTTTCGAAATGAAAGCTGTCTATGCAAAACCTGATGGCTTTGAGATAGAATTTACCAAACCTGTAGACAAAACTACAGCAGCATACATCGATTCTTACATCATCAAAAGTTTTGTTTATAAGCATCATGGCAAATACGGTAGCCCAATGGTGAACGAAGAAGAGTGCAAAATCAAAGGCATTGTAGTATCGGAAGATGGCATGAAAGTACGCATGATTGTAGATGGCTTGCGAAAGAGTTACATACACGAAATCAAGGCTGTAGGTGTTCGCTCCAAAGAAGAAAGTCTGCCTTTGTTGCACAATTTTGGGTACTATACACTCAACGAATTTCCTGATGGAGAGAAATTAGCAAATGCGACTGCACTATACTCACCAAAAGCAAAAGCAAGTGCATCAAGCACAAAAGCAATTGCCGACAAAAAAGCAGCAAGCAACAAAGCTAAAGCAGCAGCAAACACAAGCAAAAAAGAGGAAAAACTTACACCAGAGCAGCTATTGGCAGAAGTTACTTTGGGCAAGCAAGTATTCCAAGAAAACTGTGCTACTTGCCACGCAGCAAACGAAAAACTGATAGGACCTACCATCAAAGAAATGGTACAGATTTACAAAGGAAATCCTAATGCGATGGTTCAGTGGATAAAAGCCCCAGGCAAGAAAAGAGCAGGAGAGCCAATGCCCGCACAAAATCACTTATCGGAAAGACAGCTAAAATTGGTAGCACAATATGTATTGAGTGTAAAGTAAAATAGACTTTAACTTTAGTCCGCTAAAGCAAAGTAAAATAGGGTTTAGTTTGTTATCTACTAACAAACTAAACCCTATTCATCTTCTTCATACAAAAAATTCTGATAGGCGTTCTGTAGCTCTGCAAGGGCGTGTTGCTCTTTTTGTTCCCTGCAAATTTGAATACCAATTTTATATACTTCTTTGGCTTTCTCCTTGTTTTTCAGGACGTTGTAAAGCTCTGCTAAGTGATAATAAATGGCTGTATAGCTTGGTTGGGTTTTGTATATCTGCACTAAATATTCAATGGCTTTTTCTGGCATTTCTTCCTTGTATTCCATTGCCAAAGCATACAAATTAAAAGCATTGTGCGGCTCGCTTTCGAGCCATTCTAAAAGTTGGTGAATACGATTTTGATTCATTACTTTATCTCAAAATCAAAAAACTTAGTTTCCTCGATAAATCCTTGTAATCTATCGCCAACCTGCACAGCACTAACTCCCGCAGGCGTACCTGTAAAAATAATATCTCCTTTTTTTAGGGTAAAAAACTTTGAAATATAGGAAATTATAAAATCAAAATCGTAGAGCATGAGGCTTGTATTACCTTGCTGACGAAGTTTATCATTTACCAACAAAGAAAAATTGATGTTTTTCAAATCGGCATAATTAGTTTTCGGCACAAAGTCCGAAATAGGTGCAGAGCCATCGAAGGCTTTAGCAACCTCCCAAGGAAGTCCTTTTGCTTTCTGTTTTGCCTGTAAATCTCTGGCAGTGAAGTCAATACCCAGTCCTACTTCATCATAATATTTATGGGCGAATTGGGGTTCAATGTTTTTACCTTCCTTGCTGATTTTTAATAATATCTCTACCTCGTGATGAATGTCTTGGGAGAAGTCAGGATAATAGAAAGGTGCATTGTCCTTGAGTATAGCTGTATCGAGCTTAGAAAAGATGACAGGCTCATCGGGCTTTTCATTTTTAAGTTCCTCTATATGAGCTACATAATTCCTTCCAATGGCAATAATTTTCATAAGAATTGTATCAAATTAAAGT
>Ga0163144_10026004_pt1 | contig 11404 bp, 9 predicted proteins | sample OliLak19BULKMAT1_FD_123175 | JGI IMG/M metagenome (GOLD analysis project Ga0163144, IMG submission 123175) | Freshwater microbial mat bacterial communities from Lake Vanda, McMurdo Dry Valleys, Antarctica - Oligotrophic Lake LV.19.BULKMAT1 | ecosystem: Environmental > Aquatic > Freshwater > Lake... | reverse complement strand
TCCAAAATATCCCGGTATCATGTTTAATAATTTCATGGATTATGCCGGCAACGCTTGTGTATCCATGTTTACGATTGGCCAGGGTGCCAGGGTGGATGCTACCATGGCTACTTACAGGATTGGTTTACAAACTTCGAATGGATGCGGCAACTCTACAACCCCGGTAAATGATATTGATCTTTCTAATTCATTTTCTGTCTTTCCCAATCCTAGCATCGGGTCATTTTCATTTTCAACGAAAGAGAAATATGAAAAAATAAATTTGTCAGTTGTGAATGTTCTGGGAGAAAAGATCTTTGAAACAAATACTTCTGAAAAAGAAACAACCATTGAGCTTAAAGATCAGCCTAACGGTGTGTATTTTATGAAGATTTCGCTGCCGACAGGAGAAATGGATTCCAACCCCGGAACAGTTATAAAAAAGCTAGTCATTAATAAATAAAACGATAATATATTCACGCTTCAAATGCCTACATTTGAAGCGTGAATATTCCTTATCTCATTCGTCTTTTTTCAGGCCCTGTTGCTGCCCTTCTCATTATTTTATTTGTAGATATTGACCCGCAAAACCCCATGCTCACGCGCATGGCTGCCGTTACAGCGTGGGTGGCACTATGGTGGTTCACCGAAGTGGTTCATCTTGCAGTTACATCCTTCCTGCCCTTTCTGCTGATTCCCATGCTTGGGATTGCCGGCACTACCACTATAGCCAATGAATACATGGACCCCATCATGTTCCTTTTTATAGGAGGATTTATAATAGCAATTGCTATAGAGCGGTGGGACCTGCATAAACGCATTGCGCTTAGAATTCTGATGGCAGTAGGTTCCAGTCCGGCCAGAATTTTGGGCGGAATAATGCTCACAACCTATCTCATTTCCCTTTGGATATCCAATACCGCTACCGTCATGATGATGATCGCAGCAGTAACCGCCATCATTCAACGGATAGAGCTAGATGCAAAACACGACACGAATAAGCTTACAATGGGTTTGCTGATAGGCCTTGCTTATGCAGCTACAATAGGAGGCATGGGAACACTGGTTGGCACACCTCCTAATATGGTATTCTACCGCTTTTACGAAAAAGCATTCCCAGAAAATCAGGATATGGATTTTGCAACCTGGTTTGCTATTGGGTTCCCGATCTCACTTGCGTTATTGATCCTTGCATTTTTTGTTCTCAGATACATGTTTATACCAAAAAAGGATAACCACGCTTTTAATAAATCCTATTTCAAAGATGAATACAAAGGACTTGGGCCAATGAGTTACGAAGAGAAAATTATCTCGGGGATCTTCGTATGTACTACGCTGCTTTGGTTCACACGCTCCGATATTGACTTTGGAAGCTTTACAATGACCGGATGGAAAAGCATTTTTCCAAAACCCGAGAACATCCAGGACGGTACTGTGGCTATTGCCATGGCGCTGCTGCTATTTTTTATTCCGTCCAGATCCGAAGAAGGACGAATGCTATTGAGATGGGAAGAAGCAAAAAAATTACCCTTTCATATTATACTGCTTTTCGGAAGCGGCTTTGCACTTGCAAAAGGATTTGAAACATCCGGACTGAGTATATGGCTTGCCGGAAAATTATATTTTATGCAGGATGCGAACCCATTCGTCTTGGTTTTGAGTGTTTGCATTTTGGTAACGGTGATCAGCGAGTTTGCTTCTAACCTGGCAAGCATCCAATTGGTACTTCCAATACTGCTGCCGCTTGTGAGTACGCTGGGCGTACATCCGCTTTTACTGATGCTCCCTGCCACGTTTGCTGCATCGTTGGGATTTATGCTTCCTGTTGCCACGGGGCCTAACACAATAATATATGCAAGCGGCCGCATAAAAGTAAAAGACATGATGCGTGCAGGATTAGCAATAAATATTATTGGAATACTGCTGATCACAGCAGCGATAATGCTGTGGAAATAAATCTTAGGGTACGTTTTATACCGATGCCTCGTATCTTTTAGTCCAATTATAATTTATACTTGATCGGCATTATACCAAATGTTATGGACTAATATATAGTCAGTAATGGTATTATTCGCTCACCACTTCCTTCACCTCCGGAACAAATTTCTTCAGCAGAGCTTCGATGCCGCCTTTGAGTGTAGACGTTGATGATGGACATCCGCTGCAGGCCCCGCGCATTAAAAGAGAAACTACACCGTCTTTAAAGGATTTAAAAACAATCATGCCTCCATCTTGCTCTACCGCAGGGCGTATATATTGCTCCAGCACATTTACAATTTTTATTTCAAGTTCACCTTGAGGTTCAACGTGATCAACGATCTGCGCATTTTTTTCTTCGCTCTTAACTTCCGTGTGATTTCCGTTTGTTTCTTTTGTAGCCTTCCCGCTGATTATTACTTTCCCTTCGCTTAAATACGTTCTCACAAACTCTCTCAGTTCGAGCATCATTTCTTCCCACTCAACCAGGTCTGATTTAAAAATGGTAATATAATTCCCTGCAATGAAAACACTTTTCACAAATGGAAATTTGAAAAGTTCCATCGCCAGCGGGGATGATTTCGCATCGGCCGGGGACATGAATTCCAGCGGAGTTAAATTTTCCAGCAGAGGCACATTTGCTACAAATTTCATTGCAGCCGGATTGGGTGTGCTCTCTACATATACAACAACAGGCATTTTCTTAATTGCTTCCATAGTATAACAAAGATAGCACGAAGAAATGGATTAATAGCATGAAATATACTAATTCGTGTTTCGTAAGTTCGCAAAAATGTTCGTACTTCGCTAAGACAATCAGAATATGAAAAGAAAGGTTGATTTCCTTATCATCGGTTCCGGTATTGCGGGGTTGAGCTATGCATTGAAAGTAGCGGCCCAGGGCAAAGTATTGATCCTTACGAAAGCCAATGCGGATGAATCAAACACCAAGTATGCGCAGGGAGGAATTGCTTCCGTGATGTATAGTCCGGATTCGTATGAGAAACATATTCAGGATACACTTGTTTGCGGGGATGGCTTATGCGATGAAGAAGTGGTGCGCATGGTAGTGACGGAATCTACCGATCGCATCAAAGAACTAATAGAATGGGGAGCACGCTTTGATAAAAATGCAAAAGGAGAATTTGACCTGGGAAAAGAAGGCGGCCATTCAGAGAACAGGATCCTTCATCACAAAGACAACACCGGATTTGAAATTGAACGTGCACTTTTGGAACAGGTTCATGCACATCCCAATATAGAAGTACTAGATCATTATTTTGCCCTGGAGCTTCTAACCCAGCATCATCTCGGAAAAAAAGTCACCAGCAAATCTTCCGATATTGAATGTTACGGAGTGTATGCATTAAACACACACACCGGCCGCATAGAGCAGATCCTTTCCAGGATCACATTGATGGCAACCGGGGGTGCGGGCCACGTGTATGCAACTACCACCAATCCGCTTATTGCAACTGGCGATGGAGTGGCCATGGTATACAGGGCAAAAGGAAAGTTAGAGAACATGGAGTTTTTTCAATTCCATCCTACCTCACTTTACAACCCGGATGAACGCCCTTCTTTTTTAATTACGGAAGCCATGCGCGGCTTTGGTGGAATTCTTAAAACCATTAATGGAAAAGAGTTCATGCATAAATATGACAGGCGCGGTTCACTGGCACCCCGGGATATTGTTGCCCGTGCGATCGATAATGAGATGAAGATCCGCGGGGATGATTTTGTGTACTTGGATTGCCGCCACCTGGATAAAGAAGGATTAGCTAAACACTTTCCCAACATTCAGAAAAAGTGTTTGTCTCTCGGAATCGACATCACCAAAGACTGCATTCCAGTTGTGCCTGCCTCACATTATATGTGCGGTGGCATTAAAGTGGACATGCGCGGAAGAAGCACCATCAAAAACCTGTACGGAGCAGGAGAATGTACCTGCACAGGTTTGCACGGAGCAAACCGCCTGGCTTCCAATTCCTTGCTGGAAGCAGTTGTGTACGCACATCGTTCTGCGATGGATTCTGTCGCTCAGTTTAAGAATGTAGATCACTGTGAAGAAATTCCGGCCTGGAATGCTGAGGGTACTGCCTCTCCCGAAGAAATGGTATTGATTACTCAAAGCCTGCGCGAAGCACAGGGAATTATGAGCAATTACGTAGGGATCGTACGCTCTAATTTACGCTTAAAGCGTGCATTTGACCGCCTGCTAATCCTACATAACGAAACGGAAAACCTATACGAGCGTACTACTGTTTCTCCTGAGTTATGCCAGCTGAGAAACATAATTAAAGTGAGTTATATCATTATTAAATACGCAATGATGCGCAAAGAAAGCGTGGGTTTACATTTTATGGCAGATTACCCAAAATATGCAGCAGCACATGGCTGACAAGGGTGTACGACAAATTTCCGGTATAGCCTCATCCCCTTACCCCCTTCTCCAAAGGAGAAGGGGGTAAGTCCCTCTCCTTCGGAGAGGGATTTAGGGTTAGGCGAAATAATGTGCTTACCACAACCGGATTTTTGTCGTGCACCCCCGGCAATATACGGTTTGCATTTATGTTCTTAATTATTATCTTTGTCAGGTGAAACACATCAGCATATCTTTTTCAGTTTTCCTTTTGGCATTCCTCGTTTTGGCGGGCAGCGGTGGATTTACCATCGGGAAGATGATCTGCGGAGGAAATGAATGTGCTGTTTCTTCTTATTCCCTGGGCAAAGCCAAAGATTGCTGCGCCTCCGAAAATGAGTCTGAAACTTCCATAAAATCATGTTGCTGCGAACTGATAGATGTTTCTTATTCCCTTGATGAGTTCAGTGTTTCCGAAAAATTAAATGTTTCTGCTCAGGAATTTGATTTATTCTTTTCCTCTTCAATATTTGTCTGCCATCCCCCTTTTGCGACCTTACGTTTACCGTTACCTGCTCCTTCACCTCCGGATATGCAGCAATACCTGCACTTCATCGGGTCTCTCCTTCTTTAAGCTATTCATTGTTTAGCATCATCTGGCACTGCCGGTATGATCTTATACTTTTTTGTTTCACAACAAATCGCAAACAATGAACGCTATCAAACAATTATTAACCCGGATTTTGCAATTAAGAAAGGACATATTACAAATATTTGACGCAACATATCCAGGCGGTACCGCCTGGATATGTTGGTCAGGGTTAACCCAGACATTCAGGCGGTACCGCCTGGATCGTCTGCCCAAGGGGCAAAAAGTTCAATTGAACTTTTTGGGGTTACTAAGCATCTTTCTTGCAAGTTCAGTTGCCGGCATTTCTCAGGAAGTACTTACGGGGAAAATTCTGGAGAAAGACGCTGCCGGAAAAGAATCTCCGCTTGGCATGGCAGGAATAAAATGGCTGGGCACAACCATCACTGCAACTACAAACGAAAACGGTGAATTCAATATTCCTTTTCCCGATTCCGTTCCATCAAAACTGATTGTGGGTATGATCAGTTACAGAGCGGATACAATACTTTTCAAAGACAGATCAAAAACTTTCATAAAAGTAATTTTGAAAACCTCTGCGCAAACTCTGAACGAGGTAAAGATCCTTGGCAAGCAGAATGCAACGAGCAACCTCACTACCACCACCATGAATACAGAGTTGCTTTCTCAGAAAGAACTCACAAACGCAGCCTGCTGCAATCTTTCTGAAAGCTTTGAGCGCAATGCATCGGTGGATGTAAATTTCACTGATGCAATATCAGGAACAAAACAAATTCAGATGCTGGGGCTGGATGGAATTTACACCCAAATACTCTATGAAAATCTTCCATTCGTCCGCGGGCTTTCCGCGTCACACGGCCTCACCTACATTCCCGGGCCCTGGGTGGAATCTATTCTCGTGACCAAAGGAAGCGGTTCTGTTGTGAACGGATATGAATCCATCACAGGGCAAATACAAATTGAAATACTGGAACCGGATAAGGCAGACAGATTTTTTATAAACGGCTATGGAAGTACGGATAATCGTTTTGAGCTGAATATGCATAAAGCAAAACAATTTTCAGAAAGTTTAAGCACCTTGTTCTTTACTCATGTCAGTAGAAATAATTTATACGATCCAAAAAATATGGACAAAAACAAGGATGGATTTCTCGATATCCCTTTGAGTGAACAATACAACATCTTCAATCGCTGGCATTATCGCATAAAAAATAAAGCAGAAGGGCAGTTCGGTGTACGGGCTTTAGTGGAAAACAAAACAGGAGGGCAGATGAACAACAACGCAACAGACAGCTCCGGAATTCCTTATACAATTGGTATCAATACGAGGCAATTTGAAACATTTACAAAAAACGGCTTCCTTTTTCCAAGTAAGCCCTGGAAAAGCATCGCCATTATGACCACGGAACGCTATCATAAACTGGATGCATTGTTTGGGGTTAAAAAATTTGATGGGGAACAAAAAAGCCTGTATGTGAATACGATTTGGGCCGATATTATCAACAACACAAATCATAAAATAAAATTCGGAGGAAGTTTGGTGCTAGATCAATTTGAAGAAACTCTTTTTGACGGCACGTCAACGATCAGTGATTCCATTCATCGCAAACAGGAAATAGTTCCCGGAGGATACGCTGAATATACTTTCAATAACGACACCAATTTATCAATCGTTGCCGGAATACGGGCTGATTTTTTTGACGACATCGGGCTGATGGTAAATCCCCGCCTTCACATGAAATACAATACGTCCAAAGAAAGTTCTTTCAGGTTATCCGGAGGAAGAGGCATACGTACTCCTCATATTTTTGTTGAGAACAGTTCCATTTTGGCCAGCTCAAGGCAGATTGTGATCTTAGAGAACCTGCTTCCGGAGATTGCCTGGAACTATGGCATGACCTTTAATTATTGCTTCAAAATATTCAAGAAAGAAGCAACGTTCAACATAGATCTCTTCCGGACGGATTTTGAAAACCAGGTAGTGGTGGACCTGGAAGATGTGAACAAAGTACAATTCTATAACCTGAAAGGAATTTCCTACTCAAACAGTTTGCAAACTGAATTGGGAATAACACCTCTGAAGGGAATGGATATTAAACTTGCGTACAAATATTACGATGTGAAAACAACATATTCCGGGAAACTGCTTGACAAACCTCTCGTTCCAAGGGACCGTGCACTCATAAATATTGACTATGCAACGCATGCCGAAAAATGGAAATTCAATTTTACAGCCAAATGGTTCGGGTCAAGCCGCTTGCCAAACACCTCAGCAAATCCAGCGGAATTTCAGCGTGCTGAAAGATCCCCATCCTATTATACACTTATGAGCCAGGTAACGAAACGGCACAGGCAATTTGAATTTTATCTGGGAGGTGAAAATCTTCTGAATTTTAAAATAAAAAATCCTATCATTGACCCTTTAAACCCTTATGGCACAAATTTTGACGCTACTATGATCTGGGGGCCAATATATGGCAGGATGATATATGGCGGACTCAGGTATAATATAATTTAAGGCAGGCAGTAGGCAGTAGGCAAAAAAAAAATAAGAAACACAAAAAAAAATGAAAACTATCAAATTAATTATCGCTATAATCTTTGCTGGAATTTTTTCTTCCGCAATGGCATCAACCGACACACTAAAGGTGAAAACTTCATCCCAATGTGAAGATTGCAAATCACGTATTGAAAACAAGCTCAACTTTACCAAAGGCGTGAAAAGCTCAAAGCTGGATCTTACAACCAAAGTAGTTACTGTGGTGTATGATTCTGAAAAAATAAAACCGGAAGAGATACGGGCTGCCATAGCGAAAGCGGGGTATGATGCAGACACAGTTCCTGCCGATGCAAAGGCCTATAAAAGGCTTCCAAAGTGCTGCCAGAAAGGGGGGCATTAAAGCAAATAACCGGTAGGCAATTAGGCAATATGCAAGAAACAACAAGGCAGTTAATTTCTCCCTTCAAGGGTGACTCCCGCTTTGCGGGGCGGAGGATGTGTTTTAAGCAGCAGTAATTTCCATTTATTAGTAACTTCGTCTTCTGTTTATTAAGACGAAATGAAAAAAATTATACCTGTCCTTTTTATTGTGTTGCTTTCTCATTTGGGAAACGCACAGCCTTTTCCTGAAAGTCAAACCGATGGAAAATATTATACTGTAAATGGAGCTAAACTATGGACCGTCAGCTTCGGAAATGGCGATCCCCTCTTTTTTATAGCAGGAGGCCCGGGCGGCAGTCATTACGGATTGAGAAGTTTTGATTCACTCTCTACAACCAGCACACTTGTTTATTATGATGGCTTTGGGCGCGGAAAATCGGAACAGGCAAAAGATGTAAAAGAGTATACCATTGAAAGAGATGTGGAAGACCTGGAAGGATTACGCAAAGCAATGGGCTTTCAAAAAATAAATATTCTCGGACATTCGTACGGAGGTGTGGTTGCACAAGCGTATGCAATAAAATATCCAAATAATACCAAGCATCTGATAGTAGCTAATTCCTTTCACAGCTTTGTGATGTGGCAGGAGAACGATGACAATTCAAACCATGAGATAAAAACTAATTACCCCGAAGTGTGGGATACGCTTATGATCGTACGGAATCAAGGTGCAATCTCCAGCGACAGCATTCACCAGGCAATTTACGGAAGGGTGCCTTATGGATTTTTATACGCTTACAATCCGGACAAATTTGCAGGCAATCGCAGAAAACCTTATCCTAATCCTTTTAATTCCAAATTGTATTACCAGATGGTTGGAAAGGATGGGGATTTTATCGTGGGAAATGATATCGGCAATTTTGATTTCAGAAAACAATTGAAAAACCTGAAGATGCCGATCCTGATTATTGGAGGAAGGTATGACCGCGTTGCAGTTCCATCCCACATGATCAAATACAAGGAATATTGTCCCCAGGCAAAATATGTGATGTTTGAAAAAAGCGGGCACAACCCCCAGGTAGAAGAACCTGCAAAAGAATTTTCCATCCTCCGGAAATTTTTATCTGAATAATTATGGCATTAATAAAACCTGTTAAAGGAGTTTCTCCCAAATTCGGCAGCAACTGTTATCTGGCTGAAAATTCAACCATCGTTGGAGATGTGATCATGGGAGATGACTGCTCCATCTGGTTCAATGCAGTGGTACGCGGAGATGTGAATTTTATACGGATGGGCAACAAAGTGAACGTGCAGGACGGTGCAGTTATTCACTGCACCTATCAAAAAACATCTACCACTATTGGGAACAATGTATCTATAGGGCATAATGCAATTGTTCATGGATGCATCGTACACGATAATGTATTAATAGGTATGGGCGCTATCGTAATGGATAACTGCGAGATTGGAAGCAACACCATTATTGCGGCAGGAGCAGTGGTTTTAGAGAACACTAAAGTAGAATCCGGAAGCATTTATGCAGGAGTACCGGCTAAAAAAGTAAAAGATATAAACCCCGAACTGATCAGCGGGGAAATAAACCGTATTGCTAATAATTACCTGATGTACAGCGGCTGGTTCTCCAAAGAGGGAGAAGAGGGAAAAAAGTAAAAATGTTTGTAACCCCTGTAACTTTACGGTTTTTGAGCTCGTCATATGCTTGAAAACGGGCCCAAAACAATAAAATCAATAAAAAAACCACTAAAAATGAAAACCAAGCACTTACTTTTAAACGCTGCTGTTCTGCTTATGGCAGCATCTCTTACCCTTACAAGTTGCCGTAAGGATAATGACGAGGACAATGATACAAGCGGCACAGAAGACAATGCTCTTGCCGACAAATCCTTTGAAGACATGGGGCAGATTTCAAACGAAGCTGCGAATGGTAATTTAGGGACTTTTAAGCTAGCCGGCAACGATGGGATCATGACATCCTGCGCTACCATTACACACAATGATTCTTTGAACACGATCCTGATCGATTTCGGCCCCACCAATTGTCTTTGCAATGATGGCCGTTACCGCAGAGGGAAAATATATGTTAGTTACAACAATGCTTCAAAGGCTGAGCCTTATACCTATTGGGATTCTTTGACACAGATCACTATCACAACCAGTCCTGCCAATGACTATTATGTGAATGATCACCAGGTAAAGGGAACAAAAACTGTTACCAATGAAGGGCACAATGCTGCAGGACACATGAACTGGTCGGTAAATGTGAACGGACAGATCATTAAACCAAGCGGACAGGGGACTATTAGCTGGACCACTACACGCAACCACGAATGGCTTGCTGGCGAAAGCACTCCGTTCATCTGGGCAGATGACCAGCATGGCATAACAGGATCTTCCAGTGGAACATCGGCAAAAGGAACCAATTTCAATGTGACTATCACAAGCCAGTTGGTTCGTAAAAATGCCTGCCCTAAACATTTTGTAACAGGAACATTTGACTTTACTCCCGGCACCAAGCCTGTACGTCAAGTGGATTTTTCTCCACCCAACAACGGCCAGTGCGATGATGTGGCTACAGTTACCATCAACGGAAATGTACACACAGTGCATATGAAGTAAAACCGGCTCTTCGGAGTATTAATCAAAGAAGTAGAATCCCTCGGCAATATGTCGGGGGATTTTTATTTTGTACAGGGTATAAATCTTATTTTTGCTGACTGTAAATTTACGATGGCTGATATAATAAACCTTCTACCCGATTCCGTTGCAAATCAGATCGCAGCCGGAGAGGTTATTCAACGGCCCGCATCGGCAGTAAAGGAGCTTTTGGAAAATTCTATTGATGCAAAAGGGACCGATTTAAAACTTATCCTGAAAGATGCCGGCAGAACGCTCATCCAGATAATTGACAATGGGATTGGCATGAGCGAAACAGATGCACGCATGTGTTTTGAACGTCATGCCACTTCCAAAATAAAAAAAGCTGATGACCTTTTCAAGATAAAGACCATGGGCTTTCGTGGAGAAGCGATGGCCTCCATTGCGGGTGTTGCGCAAGTAGAAATGAAAACAAAGCGTGCCGAAGACCAGCTGGGAACGCAAATTGAAATTGAAGGAAGTGAGCTTAAATCACATACTCAATGTGCCTGCCCGAAAGGCACCAGCATCAGCGTGAAGAACCTTTTTTTTAATGTACCCGCCCGGAGGAATTTTTTGAAATCGGATTCCGTAGAGCTGAGGCATATCATTGAAGAATTCCAGCGTGTGGCTATTGCCCATCCTGAAATTTCTTTATCCCTTCATCACAATAACTCGGAGCTTTTTCATTTGGAGAAAGGTACTCTTCGTCAGCGTCTGGTAGGAATCTTTGGAGACAGCTTTAACCAGCGCTTAGTCCCTGTTCACGAAGACACCACCATTGTAAATGTTACAGGGTTTATTGGCAAACCAGAGTTCGCGCGAAAAACTAGAGGAGAACAATTCTTCTTCGTCAACAACCGCTTCATCAAAAGCTCTTACCTCCATCACGCTTTACAGAATGCGTATGAGCAGCTTTTGCCAAAGGATGCTTTTCCTT
>Ga0163144_10026002_pt1 | contig 11404 bp, 10 predicted proteins | sample OliLak19BULKMAT1_FD_123175 | JGI IMG/M metagenome (GOLD analysis project Ga0163144, IMG submission 123175) | Freshwater microbial mat bacterial communities from Lake Vanda, McMurdo Dry Valleys, Antarctica - Oligotrophic Lake LV.19.BULKMAT1 | ecosystem: Environmental > Aquatic > Freshwater >... | reverse complement strand
AGGTGGATGGGCCGCAGCGGATAGGCCAGTGCGAACACGCCAGTGAGGATGGACAGAATCACGGAATACGTGGTCTTGGCCAGGAACAGGCTGGCGACGCGCTCGATGTTGTTGATCACTCGTCGGCCCTCACCGACCACTGCGGGCAGCGCCGAGAAGTTCGAATCCATCAGTACCAGCTGGGCCACACCGCGCGTGGCTTCGCTACCCGAGGCCATCGCGATGCCGCAGTCGCTGTCCTTCAGTGCGAGTACGTCGTTGACACCATCGCCGGTCATCGCCACGACGTGGCCACGGGCCTGCAGCGCTTGCACCATGGCTCGCTTCTGGTGCGGCGTGACACGGCCGAAGACCGTGCCGTTGACCACTGCGTCGGCGAACTCCTCGGAGCCGTCGGGTGGCAGCGTCGTGGCGTTGATGTTGTCCTCCCAACCGGCCAACCCTGCTCGGCGGGCGACGGCACCGACGGTGACGTTGTTGTCGCCGCTGATGACCTTCACGATCACGCCCTGGTCGGCGAAGTACTTCAGCGTGTCGGGTGCGTCGGCACGCACGATGTCTTCCAGCAGGACCAGTGCCACCGGGTGCACTGTCGAAAGTGCGGGCTCGGTGCCATCCGCGAACGTGCCGTCGGTAGTGGCCAGTACCAGCACCCGTTGGCCCAGTGCGGCGTGCTCTTCCACCTGGTTCTGCAGGTCGCCGGTGTAGGCGGTGGTGAGCACGTTTTCGGGTGCGCCAAGAATCCAGCTGCCATGATCGGTGAAGGTCATGCCGCTCCACTTGCGGGCCGAGGAGAAGGGTACGCGGCCCGTGACGGCCCACGTGGTTGCGTCGGTGAAGTGGCCGTTCAACGCCTTTGAAGTGGCGTTGGGGTCGGGGTCGAGCTGTGCCAGCGCCGCCAGCGCGAGATCGATGGCGGCTGCGTCTTCATCGGCCATCGGTTGCACGCCGGACACCTCCAAAGCGCCCTCGGTGATGGTTCCCGTCTTGTCGGCGCAGAGCACGTCGACGCGGGCCAAAACCTCGATGGCCGGCAGCTCCTGCACCAGGCACCGCTGGCGACCGAGACGCACGACGCCGACAGCGAAGGCCATGCTGGTCAGTAGCACCAGGCCCTCGGGCACCATGCCGACCAGCCCGGCGACGGTGCTGATGATCGAGTCCCGCCAGCCTTCGTCGCGACGGAAGAACTGGCTGCTGGCCAGCAGAAGGCCGACGGGGATGATCATGAAGCCAACCCATTTGACGATTCGGTTGACGTCGTTCTTCAGCGGCGAGTTGACCAGTGTGAAGCGGCGTGCTTCCTCCGCCAGCTTGGCGGCGTAGTTCTCGGCGCCAACCTTGGTGACCACCATCCGGCCGGTACCGGCGACGACGGCGCTACCGCTGAGCAGGCCGTCGCCGGTCATCTTCACGACAGGGTCGGCTTCGCCGGTGAGTAGCGATTCGTCGATCTCCAGGTTGTCGTGGGTGAGCACGGTGCCGTCGGCCACCACCTGCGCGCCGGCGCGCAGCTCCACCACATCGTCCTGCACCAGTTCGTGCACCTGCAGCTCGGTGACCTTGCCGTCGCGCACGGCCTGCGCCTTGGGTGCGCTGACCACACTGAGCTGGTCGAGCACCTTCTTGGCCCGCAGTTCTTGGACGACACCGATGATGCTGTTGGCGACGATGACGCCGCCGAACAACGCGTCCTTGGGGCTGCCAGCCGCGATGACCAGTGCGGCCAGAATGCCGATCACCGCGTTGATCGGAGTGAACACGTTGCCGCGAATGATCTGGCTGATCGTGCGAGTCGGCGCAGCGGGAATGGCGTTGGTGAGGCCACGAGCGACCCGGTCGGCAACTTCAGCAGCTGTGAGGCCTGTCGTTGGATCAGTCGTTGGATCTGTCGTTGGATCAGTCGTTGGATCTGTCGCTGGTTGAGCGGTGGCGGTGGTCGGGGGGCCCGTCGTCGAATCGGTCACCAGTCGAAACTAGCCCGATCACGGCCGCCGAAACCGTTGTGCACGCAACTGGGTCTTCCCGGAGCCCTATGAACGCTTTCGGGAAGGCCCACTTCCAGCCCACACGGTGAGAAGTGCGCCAGTCCCTGGGTGGGTAGCGTGGGCGGATGAGCATTGCCGACGAGAAGTACGTCCTGATCACCACCTTCCGCAAGAATGGCGCAGCCGTGGCCTCCCCCGTGTGGATTGTCGGGTTGGGTGATGGCACGGCCGGGTTCACCACGGAGGACAACTCGGGCAAGATCAAGCGCATCCGTGACAACCCGAAGGTCACGCTGCAGCCGTGCAGTATGAAGGGCACGCCCAAGGATGGCGCGGCCATCGTCGGAGGGACTGCTGAGGTGCTGCTCGGCGCCGACGCGCAGCCCATCCGCACTGCCATTTCTTCCAAGTACTCGGTGATGACGAAATTCTTCAAAGTTGGCGAACTGTGGCGCAAGGTTCGCCGCAAGCCCGAACCCACAACCTGCGCCGTTCGCCTCACTCTGTCGTAACGACGGGTGGGGCGCGCAAACCCGGACACAACTGCCGCCCGCACCCCCGGGGGCACTTGATCCGGACACAACCGGCGCCGCTGCGGCGCCCAGTCACGGCCGGCGGCCGGGCCCAGCTCTAGTTGGGGCGTCCGCTGCGGGCGCTGGCCTGCGCCCCCGAGCGGGCAGCCTGGCGTTGGCGCGCTACCAGTTACCGGTGATGATGATGGAGCCGAGCAGCCCGCTGAAGCGCAGCTCGAGGTCGTCGCCGGCGATCAGGCAGAACAGCATGCCGCCGACGAACGAGCCACCGCAGCCGGCCACGAGGGCCATGGTCCAGTGGATGCCGGGACCCGACCGATTGGGCAGCAACTGGGCAATGGCGCCGGCGGGCATTCCAAGGCCGGTGATTCCGAGAATAAGAACCTGGCGACTGTAACGGCCCCTCGAATGAGGCACTCAACGATCGCCGCCGCTGCGCTGGCGGAGCGACGGCCTAGCGACCGCGTCGGGAGTAGCCGAAGCCACCTCCGCCAACGAGAAGGACGATGAGGACGATGATAAGGATTGTGTTCATGTCAATTAGGTACCCCGTGGCGGCTGCTCTCAAACTCTTGATTGCGGCCGCTTCGGCTTTGAACCAGCCATTTCCGTAACATTCGCTCAGACAGAACGAGGGGACTTCATGGCGCACGACCTGATCATTCGCAACGGCACCATCATCGATGGCACGGGCGCGCAGGGCTTCCGGGCCGACGTTGCAATCGACGGTGATCGCATTACCGCTCTCGGCGACTTGTCGGCAGCGCAGGCAGCTCGCGAGATCGACGCCAGCGGCCTCATCGTGTCCCCCGGCTTCATCGACTTGCACACACACCTCGACGCGCAGGTTGCCTGGGATCCGATGATGACGTCAAGCTCGTGGCACGGCGTCACCACGGTACTCATCGGCAACTGCGGCGTCACGTTTGCGCCGGTCGCGCCCGACCATCGCGTGTTCTTGGCCGAGATGATGGAGAGCGTGGAGGATGTGCCCCGTGAGGCGATCCTCGGCGGCCTCAGCTGGAACTGGAGCACGTACCCCGAGTATCTCGACGCTGTACAGGAGATGCGGCCGGCTCTGAACATCGTCGGCATGGTTGGCCACTGTGCGGTGCGCTACAACGTGATGGGTGAGCGTTCGCTCAGTGACGAGGAGCCCACGCCGGAGGAGCTCAGTCGCATGAGCGACATCGTGCAAGAGTCCATCGCCGGCGGCGCGGTCGGTTTCTCGACGTCGCGCATCTTGTTGCACGTGGTTCCCGACGGTCGCTACGTGCCGGGCACGCTGGCGCCGATCGACGAGTACCTGGCGATCGCTGACGGGATGAACGCTGCTGGCGGCGGTTTGTTCCAGGCGGTCAACGACTTCGCCACCAAGGCCGAGCATGAGGTCACGTTGCTGCGCGAGATGGCGCGGGCCTGTGGCGACGTCTTGTTCTCCGGTGGCGCGGGCAACAGCAGCAATGTCGGTGTCGACCTGTTCGGAGCGCTGTTGGCCGACACGAACGCAAATGTCGGGCGAATGACGATGGCCACCCAGACGCGGCCCAGCGGCTCGCTGTGCGGGCTCGCGCAGGTTGCGCCCGTGAAGGGTCAGAAGTGGAAGGCGCTGATGGGCTTGCCGACGTTGGCCGATCGGGTTGCGGCGCTCAAGGATCCGGCGATTCGGGCCGCGTTGGTGGACGAAGGTGTCACGAAGGGTCTGTGGTACGACGCCAACCACATCTACCCGTTGGGAACCGGCACCTCGCCGGACTACAGCGAGACCGGCGGACGTTCTGTTGCCACCCGCGCCGCCGAGTTGGGTGTTCATCCGGTCGACTATGTGATCGACCGACTGATTGCCAGCGATGGCCATGAACTGTTCAACACGTGGTTCTTCAACCGCAACGTCGATGGCCTCGCCCAGGTGCTGGCAATGGACAACGTGTACCCCGGCCTTGCCGACACGGGTGCGCATGCCGGGCAGATTTGCGACGCCGACATGAGCACGCACTACCTCACGTACTGGCAGCGTGAGCGCCAGCTGGCTACGTTGCCCGAGGCCGTTCGTCGACTGTCGGCGATGCCGGCCGGCGTGTTGGGTTTGAAGGAGCGCGGCACGCTGCAGGTTGGGCAGTTCGCGGATGTCAATGTCTTCGATATCGACACCCTTGCGTCAAACCATCCGACCTACGTGAACGACTTCCCCAACGGCGCCGGTCGCCTACAGATCCGAGCGCGCGGGTACGCGGCCACCATCGTCAATGGGGCGATCGTCACCGAGCAGGGCAACAACACCGGCCAGCGACCGGGTCGCGTCATCCGCCAGTTTGCACGCTCGTAAGACGTGATGTGTGCGGACAGCAAAGCCTGTCCTCGCGGCCAGCGGCCGAGGCGACACGCCTGCCAACAACCCTGCCGAGTTCGACTGAGCGCCCGTCACTGGTCGACGAAGACGTGCAGTGAGCCGGCATAGTTGGCCACCCAGACCTGCCGGGTGGCCTTGTCGTAGGTGACGCCCACGGGGTGGTAACCGGCAAGCTCGGTCTGCAAGATGGCCATGTCGGAGGTGCGAACTTTGCTGAGTGTGCCGTCCTCGTAGTTGACGACGTACAGGCTTTCACCGTCATCGGAGATGACCATCGTGCGCGGCTCGACCCCCGTGGCGGCGGTGCCGACATCGCTGTTGGTCTGTAGGTCGATCTTGCGGATGAGGTTCTCGTGATTGTTGGAGACGTAGAGGTAACGGTCGTCAGGCGAGAGCTGCACATGGCGTGGCGTGCGGCCGGCGTCTCCAACGGAGTTGACGACATAGTTGCCGCTGAGATCGAGCTTGAGGATCTTGTCCTCGCCCATGATGGTGACGTACGCGTAGCGCGAGTTCTGCGTGATGGCGATGCCTCGTGGGTGGCGACCGACGTCGACGCGGGTGATCTCTGTGTCGGTACTGATGTCGATGACGGACACGTCGAACCCGCACCAGTTGGAGACCAGTAGGCGACTGCCGTCTGGCGTGATGGCCATGAACTTGGGCACCGAACCGGTGGCGATGACCTTCTCGATCTGGAAGGTCGCGGTGCTGATCTTGTAGACGTAGCTGTCGTCCCAGTTGCCGCGGTCGCAGTCGTCGCTGGCCGATGGATCGAACCCTTCGCCGTACATCTTGTAGTTGGAGATGTAGACGTACGAGCCGTCGGGCGTGAACACGGCTTCGACGGGGCTGCCCTGGGCCTCCACGCCACCGGCGACGCCGTACGCAGCAAGGTCGACATTGTCGGGGATGAGCGTGATGACGTTGCCGGCGCGATCGAAGACCATCACGTTGTGGCGGTACATCATGTTCTGTGCGAAGAACAGGCCGGTTTCGGAGGAGACGATGCTCTTCGGTTGCAGGTCGTCGCTCTTCACCATGAAGCTGCTGACCAGCCGGCGCTCGGCGCTGGTCTTGCCGTCGGGTGGCGCCGTGTCGGTTGTGCTGTTGGCAGCGATGGTGGTTGTGGTCGCGGGTGCCGTCGTCGAAGTTTCAGTGCTGAGTGCGGTGTCGCCAGCGAGTTGGCCGACCTCGGCCGTGCCGACGATGGCCGTGGTCGTTGTCGTAGTCGTGGTCGCGCCCGGCGAAGTCGTGTCGGCTGCTGGCGTGACCGTGAGCTTCAACGCCGCTGCGCCGGCTCCGATGAAGAGCAGGAGCACAGCGAGCAACTTGAACACTGGCAGCTGGCGGCGCGTCCATGTACCGAGGCGCCCGTCGCTACTCACGGAGCAGGACTGTACCTGGGTCTGGTCATCGCGGAGGAGGGGGAGGCGGTGCCGTGTTCGGGAATGCCTGGCGGTGGTACCCGTCAGCCTCCTGCTGGGTGAGGGCCCCGGAGGTGAGATGGCGCATCAGCTCGACTTCGAAGTCGTCGGGGTGAATGGCACCGGTGGTGAGCATTTGCACGTACAAGGGCATCGCTTGCACAGCGGCAGCGCGACCTAGGGCGTACTCGTCGGGGCGGCTTTGGTACCGCAGGCCGAGGATCACGGCCAGGCGACGAATGCTCTCCACCTCCTCGGGTTTGTACGACGGCTTGGGCTCTGCACGGACGGCGCTCGGGCCGCTGTCGCCGATGCTCTTGACGTCGGCCACCAGTTCGCGCAGTCCGCCCTTGAGGCCTTTCAACGCCTTGAATCCCAGCTTCGGTGCGGCCAGTACGTTGCGCACTCCGGCGAGTGCGGCTTCGCTGTGTTTCCAATCCTCGACTGCCGCGTCGCGATAGGGCAACAGTTCGGCAGTGGCTGCCTCGATGTCGATCGCAACGCAGCGACGAGTCTGTAGGCCGATTGCCACGTTGACCTCGATGCGTGGCGGCAATAGTTCGGCGAGGTCGTCAGTGTTCCCGGCGGAGTAGAACACGTAGCGCAACCAGTTGGGGAGATCGGCTTCCACCTTCGTCAGCGACGGGTCGACCGGCTGACCGTCGGCGGCGCTGAGCGCGGTGACGTTCACATCGCAGCGCACCTTGCTGTTGGCGGTGAAGTTGTTCGCGTTCCCGAACTTCGAGTGGGTGCCGGCGGGTGCAATCCATGCTCGACCATGGATGGTGGGTTCCTGTTGATCGCGGCTCATCGCTGCACGTTACGCCTTCAGCCGATACGTACTGTTCCGGCGTCGCCATCGACGTGCAGCATGGTGCCGTCGGCGATGGTGGTGATGTTGGGCACGCTGAGCACCGCTGGAATGCCGAGCTCTCGAGCGACGATTGCGGCATGGCTGAGAAGGGCGCCGCTGTCGCACACCACGGCTGCAGCGCTGAGGAACAACGGTGTCCATGATGGGTCGGTGATCGCACAGACGAGCACATCGCCGGGTTCCAAGCCGCGTGGGTCATTGGGGTCGTGGATCACTCTGGCCGGCCCGCTGGAGATGCCGCCACAAACGGCGATGCCGTGGAGTGTGCTGCCGGATGTCGGTGGTGCCGAGCGGCTCTCCGAACGCAAGGGCCACGTATCGGGTGACGGGATTCGGCCCTGGAACCACAGTGGTGGGATGCGAGCATCGAGGTACTGCTGTTGTGCTGCGCGTTGTGCGATCACGTCGGCGAACGCCGGCGGGTTTGCCACGAAGTCGGCGAGCTCGTCGATGGTGACGCAGAAGGCCGCTCGCACGTCTGCTGGGCCACTGCGCTGGTGCGCCCGGCTGACTAGCTCGTGCAACACCAGCCTGGCCCCGAGGTTCTCCAGGACCAGGATGTCCTTCGCACGTTCGCGACCGACGGCGCCGATGCGTGACACCTCGGCGGTGCGGCGCACCATGCGCCGCATCGGGCGCGGTACCAGCTTCATCGCTTCGGACAGGGCCACAACGGCATCGGCGGAGAGTCGGCGACTGGCAGCAGTCGGGTCGCGCTCGATGGGTGCGTGGCGGAGGCGGTCGATGGATGCGTACACGGGTGTGGGGTCCATCGACCACGAGGGCGTGGCGAGTTCGTACTCGTCATTGCCGCGGTGGCCGTGGTCGTGGAGGAAGGAGGCGATACCAACGTCGAGGTCTGTGTGTTGGGTGCGCCGTGCAATGTCGTGAAGGCCCTCGTCGAAGGAGCGAGTGAGGTGCTCGTCGGCGGCCACCAGCCGACCGAGCTGCCACAGCCGCTGCGCGAGCTGCGCAGAATCGACGGCGCCGGTGCCACCCGTGATGCGGTTCGCCAAGCTCGGTGGCGCCTTTGGTCGATCAAGTAGTCGGTCGAGGATGCCGCGCGGTGCGCCCGCAATGCCGCTCCACTGCAGCAGCCGTTTCATGCTGGCACCCTGGCGTTCTGGAAAGCCGCCGAGCCATTCGAGTAATTGCGCATCGGTTGCGGCGTCGAGTGCGGGCATGGTGGTGAGCCAACGCGTTGCGTCGGCGCGAGCGGTTGCCAGTGGGGCCAAGCTTGGCCGGCGCAGGAGCCGGATGGCGTAGAACGCCAGTCGCAGGGTGGCGGCTGCATTGCGATCGCCTTTTGCACGGTGGTGCGGCGGGGTTGCCGTGTCGCCCATCACCTGCGTGTCGATCTCGCGTACGCTCATACCCGGCATGCGTTCTCCGAACAGTCGCATGGTGCTTGCGTTCATATAGAGGTAGCCGCCGAAGACGCCGGTGCTCACCGACGGACCGGTGATTTCGCTCCGGCGAACGACGCCCATCTCGACGAAGACTTCGACCTGGCCCTGCCGTATCGGCTCGCCGATGAGGGTGCCAGTGAGTGCGGTGATCACGTGCGGGAACACCTCGCCGGTGTTGCCACGGCTGTACAGCGCAAAGCGCTCGTTGGGATCGGTGTCGGCCACCCAGATGGGGGTCGACGGGGCACTCCGCTCATTCATGGTCAGCCTCCCAGCGTTGTCCGCAAGTCTCGTCGCTGGGGCGAACGATGTCCACGAAGTTCGCTGCTACGGGGCAACGTCGGGTGCCAGGTCAGTCGCGATTTCCGCGTGACCGCAGCCGGAGCAACCAGCCGATCACCAGTCCCCCGATCGCGGAGAGCAGGATGACCAGCCAACCGGGCGCCAGTGCTTCGCCGATGGCGTAGCCCACCCGCACGTCGGCGCGGTTGTCCAGTGCCACTGCGACGAACACGGCGACGAGCGCCAGGACCACCGCCGACCGGATCACGCGGGCAAGGTCGCGACGGTGAACGGCGCCGCTTTCCCGGTCGATGTCGTCGTGCTCGGCCATCAGACGGTTTCGGTGACAGTGGAGTGCTTGGCGAAGCGGGGCAGCATCAGTGCGCTGAGCACCACGACCACGCCAGCCAGCACGGCCAGCCATGCCATTGACGACTCGATCGCAAGTGACTCTGCGAACGAATCGCTCTGCACTGCGCCGACGAAGCCAGCGATGCCCAGTACGGCGCCGAAGAACAATGCGCCCGAGCGCGAGCGGGCGGCGCCCGCAATGAGCAAGCACAGGCCCAGGGCGACCTCGATGAGACCGAGGGTGGTGGTGTGGGCGAAGCCGAGCACTTCCACTACGGGGTCTGACATCGCGCCGTCAAAGCCGCCGCGGGTGGCGGCGATGAGACCGAACAGCAGTAGCCCGAGGCCGACGAGTGCGGCGATGACCGCGTCGGGCTCGAAGTGCGAGCTGGTGGCCTTGCGCACTTGCGTGCCGGCAACGGGTATTGCGACGATGTTGCCCTGCTGCACTGCACCCTGCACGATCGGTGTTTCGATGACTGCTTCTGTTTGTTGGTAGTAGGGACCGTTGTTCATGCTCATTGCGGGCTCCGTTCGAAGGAATTGGACTGAAGGTTGAGTGGGGTCACCATGCGACGGTGCCAACCGTCCAGAGCGTTGGGAACACGGCAAGGGCCAGGCCCAGCGGTAGCAACACCAGGGTGGGCGTGCCACCGCGGCGAGTGCGCAGGCCGTGCTTCCAAGCCGGCCCAGCAGCAGCGATCGCGAAGCACACGACGGCGGCAAGGTAGAAGAAGAATGAAATCTTGGGGTCCATGAGTGAGGCCGATCAGGTGAGAATGAGAATGAGGAGGATGATGACGAGCAAAGTGCCCAGGCCGATGTACATGTGCGTCCTTTCGACTGCCAGGGTGGCAACGTGTACATGCCCTTACAGCTGGGTTCTCAAACATCGAGGTTGTTGGCCGCCCGTTGCGCCGCCGGTGTGCACACAGTGATGCAGCCCCGAGCTTGTTGCCTGCCCGAGGTGCGGCGAGGTCGTGCCCTCAGCCCAGTGCATCGCGGCAGACGGCAGTGTGTCGAGAGTTCCTGATTCTGTCTGTACGTGCGCTGCTCCGCAGTGCGACCGACCTCCGTCGAGATGAGACTGACCGGTTCGGACTGTAGGGTCGTGGTGGTGTTGCCGGGGTTCCTCACCCACGACCCGGAAGATCTCGAGGCGTACTATGCGCGGGCATCGGCCGGGTGGTGCTCGACCCGTTCGACCGCGACCTCGACCTCGACCCGCAAGAGCTGGTGGCAGCGGCGGCCGAGTGTGACGTGATCATCGCCCACCGGGCGACACCCGGCAGCGCAGAACTGTTCGTCGAGTTGCCCAGATGCTCGCCTTATTGGGAAACGATGACGCCGGAGTGTTTCGACGATCGGATCAACACCAACTTGCGGCACTACTTCTTCGCGATTCAGGCACTCGCCCCACAGATGATCGACGCTGCCCTCGGTTCGATCATCAACATCGGTTCGAGTAGCTGTCTGATGAAGGCAGACATGTTCCCCGGCTATGCGATCGCCAAGTCGGCCGTCGAGGGCATTACCCGCACGATGGCGCACACGTTCGGCCCGCACGGCGTGCGCGTGAATACCGTGATGCCAGGGTGGGTCCCGACTGAACGACAGCTGGCAAAGTGGTGGACGCCCGAAGGTGAGCAGCGCACGATGGACGACCAGGTGATCAAGCGTCGGATCATGCCCGACGAGTTCGCGCAGATGGTGCTGTTCCTCGCGGCCGATGACGGCGCCGCGTGCACCGCGCAACAGTTCCTCGTCGACGGTGGGCGCTTCTGAACTTGCACTGCAGCGGCGCTCTCTGGTGAACAGCCCGGCTCCGTAGATCCACCATCCTGGCCGACATGTCAATATGGTCCAGTGCGCCTGGCTCGTGACATCACCCTCACCGGCGACGCACGTTCTGCGCTGGCACAGAGCATTGGGATCATGACCGACCACCTGCTGGGCGAGGCAAACAATTCGCGCCGGGGTGTCGACCGGTTGATGGAGCTCGAGGCTCGCATGGGCATCGTGCTCGGCATCGACGACGTATCGCACGGCCGACCTCGCGAATGCGATTCGCAAGGCGCTCGCTCGCTGACCCGTAGGGCTAGTCGGATCTCGCCGGCGAATGCCAGACTAAGTTCTCATGATCAGTTGCGAGTCAGACGACGATTCGCCGAGGTTCGCCGTGAGTGTGGT
>Ga0163144_10026001_pt1 | contig 11404 bp, 13 predicted proteins | sample OliLak19BULKMAT1_FD_123175 | JGI IMG/M metagenome (GOLD analysis project Ga0163144, IMG submission 123175) | Freshwater microbial mat bacterial communities from Lake Vanda, McMurdo Dry Valleys, Antarctica - Oligotrophic Lake LV.19.BULKMAT1 | ecosystem: Environmental > Aquatic > Freshwater >... | reverse complement strand
GGTGATCTACCGCGGGTTGGCCGACGACCTGCGCCTGCAGGAATGGCTCGAGAAGTACATCTTTCCGGCTGAGGCGAAGACGGTCTCGCGGGAGATGGTGCGGGCGGGGACGCGTCTTGCGGCTCTGGAAATGATTCAGTCCGGCACGACGACCTATGCCGACATGTACTACTTCGAAGAGGAAATCGCGCGCACGACGAAGGCGGCAGGCATGCGCGGCGTCCTCGGCCAGACGATTATCCAGTTTCCCGCTCCGGACGCAAAGACGCCGCAGGAAGGCCTCGCGCGTAACGAGGCGTTCATCAAGGAGTTCGCGCAGGATGACCTGATCGTTCCCGCAGTCGCGCCACACTCGCCCTACACGCTGGACGCGAAGGACCTGCTCGCCTCACGCGCCCTGGCGACCAGATATGGCGTGCCGGTGCTGATTCATGTGGCCGAAACGGAAACGGAGCTCGGGACTTCGAAGAAGGCCCACTCGGGCATGAGTCCCGTTGCATATCTGCAGGCCATCGGATTCTGGGGGCCGCGTACGGTCGTGAACCACGGCGTCTGGGTCGACGCCGCCGACATGCAGATTCTGCGCAGTCATCAGGTCGCCGTCTCGCACAACCCCGAAAGCAACATGAAGCTGGCGAGCGGTATCGCGCCTGTGCCTGGGTATCTCGCGGCCGGTATCACGGTGGGCCTCGGTACCGACGGCGCGGCAAGCAATAACGATCTCGACATGTTTGAAGCGATGCGGTTCGCGGCGCTGCTCCACAAGGTCAACACCGGCGACCCCCGCGTCATGCCGGCGACCGCGGTGCTGGAGATGGCGACGATCGGGGGAGCGCGGGCGCTTGGACTGGAGCGGCAGGTCGGTTCGCTCGAGGCCGGCAAGCGCGCAGATCTGGTGGTCGTCTCGATGGCCAGCGCGCGCCAGACGCCGCTCTACGACCCGGTCTCTCATCTTGTCTACGCGACACGGGGAGACGACGTGCGGACGGTGATGGTGAACGGCCGGGTGTTGATGCGGGACCGGAAGATGCTGACGCTGGACGAGCCGGCCGTGCTCGCCGCGGCGAGAACAATGGCGGACTCCGTGAGAGCGGCCGTCGGGAAGTGACCTGCCGCGCCGCAGCGCTCGCGCGCGAAGGCGGGTTAGTCCTGCACGCCGATGAACGGCAGGTGCCGGAACTGCCCGGCGTGGTCGAGCCCGTATCCGACGACGAATTTGTCCTCGATCTCGAATCCGATATATTCCACCTCGACCGGGACCTTCCGCCGGCTCGGCTTGCTCAGCAGGCACGCGGTCTTCAGGCTCTTCGGTTCGCGCGCGCGGAGCACATCCTGAAGGTAGTGCAGCGTCAGGCCCGTGTCGACGATGTCTTCGACGATAATGACGTCGCGGCCCTGGAGAGGCGTATCGAGATCCTTGAGGAGCCGGACTTCTCCCGAAGACTTGGTGGCGGCCCCGTAGCTGGAGACCGCGATGAAGTCCAGCGTCACCGGGCGCGGGGACATGGCGCGGGCGAGGTCGGAGAGAAAAACGAAGGCGCCCTTCAGCACGGCGACGAAGTGCAACGGTTCGCCTTGGGCGTAGTCGGCGTTGATGTGCGCGGCCAACTCGGTGATCCGGTCGCGAATCTGTTCGGCGGTCAACAGCGTGGTCATCAGTGGCGCGAACGATAACATGAAACGCTTCGACATCATTACGGAAGCCGACGCGCGCGTGCTCGAGGTCGGCGAAACCGTGGCCCTGAACACGGGCGGGCACGTCACGCCGCTCGCGGCCGACACGCTCAAAGCCCGCCGGGTCACGGTGGTGTCGGACGCCGTGCTCGATCGCTCGGATGACGGGCTGGCACCGGTCTCGGACATCCGCCGCATTGCGATCGGCAGCGACCACACCGGCCTGGCACTCAAGGCGACCATTGTCGCGGCTCTGCGCGCGAAGGGCCTGGCCGTGGACGATCTCGGCACGCTCACGGCCGACGCTGTGGATTACCCCGACACGGCGGCGCGCGTCGCGAAGGCCGTCGCGCGCAATGAGGCCGATGCCGGCATCGTCATCGACGGCGCGGGCATCGGGTCGTCGATCGCCGCGAATAAGGTGAAGGGCATTCGTGCGGCGGTCTGCCACGATCAGACCATGGCGCGATACGCGCGACAGCATAACGGGGCCAATGTGCTGAGCCTCGGGTCGACGCTCGTGCAGCCCAACGAGGCGCTCGCCGTGGTCGATGTCTGGTTGAGCACGCCGATGACCGAAGCGCGGTACATACGGAGGCTCGCGAAAATACGCGATCTGGAATCTGACGGCAGACGTGAACGGTAAACGGTAAGCGAGTATGCAGTGGGCTGAGTTGCAACGCATCATCGCGGAAGAGGTCAGCGCGGCGCTGTCGCGCGGCCGTACCCGCACGTGCGACTGTCACGCCGTGCTCTACGACTGCTGTCCCGATCGGGTCCGCGGCGTCATCGACGCGGGTGCTTCGAGGCTCGGCCTCTATGCCGGCGAAAAGGTGCCGACGGGGGTCGCCGGGTTCATCGACCACACGTTGCTCAAGGCGGACGCCACGCGCCAGGAGATCGAGAAGCTCTGCAAGGAAGCGCGCGAGTTCGGGTTCGCCACGGTCTGCATCAACCCGCACTGGGTGTCGCTAGCGGCGCAGCTGCTCCGCGGGAGTACCGCCGGGGTCTGCACGGTTGTCGGATTTCCGTTGGGAGCCACGACGACAGACGTCAAGCAGTACGAGACCCGCCGGGCTATTTACGACGGGGCCAGGGAAGTCGACATGGTCATCAATGTGGGCGCGCTCAAGTCGGGCGATCTTGGGGTCGTGGAGCGCGACATCGCCGCCGTGGTCTCTGCGTGCCGGGAGTGCGGCGTGCTGAGCAAGGTCATCATCGAGGCGGCGCTGCTGACCGATGAGGAGAAGGTCACGGCGTGCGCACTCTCGAAGGCGGCCGGTGCCGACTACGTGAAGACCTCGACCGGATTCGGGCCCGGCGGCGCGACCGTGGCGGATGTCGAGCTGATGCGCCGTGTCGTCGGACCGGACATCGGCGTGAAAGCCGCCGGTGGCGTGCGCGATTATGAAGCGCTGAAGAACATGGTGAGTGCCGGTGCCAGCCGCGTGGGCGCGAGCGCTGGCGTGAAAATCGTGCAGGAAGCGAAGGGTGGTGGCGCACAGTCGTCGACGTCGACGCCTGCCGCCACCCCGAAATCCCTCTACTGAGGGCTAGACTGCGTCGTTGCGTCTCTGGCGTTCCTTGCCGGCTTCGTTCTCCCGCTCGCCCTTCTTCTCCATGCTCTTGTCGTCGATAGCGTCGCCGACCGCTTCCTTGACCGCGCCCTTGAACCGCTGGCCGGTGCCCGAGACTTCCTCGCTGACAGATCCCGGTGCGTGACGGTTGGCCTTGGAATCATCCGGACGATCGTGGTTATCCATGTCGATTGCCTCCTTGCGCGTCGCACCCCATGTGCGACAGCTTGCTATTCGCCTACTAGGAGAGCAAGAGGAGAGCCAACTCATTGTCGATGGGCGATGAGCGAATGGGCGATGGGTGATGGAGCGGGGTACGGGAATCGAACCCGCCTAGCTGGCTTGGGAAGCCAGAACATTACCACTATGCTAACCCCGCAACTCCGGCGCGCGGGCATTATAGCGGGAATTGCGTCAGCTTTCGAGCGAGACCGGTCGGGAGATGTCGCGCGCTGTGAGAACGGCCGATTCCATGGGCACCGCCCATCCTTCGCCCATCAACATCAAGGCCGTGTGACCCGGGACTTCGAGCACGTCGCCCACGTTGAATTTCGACAGGTTCAGGCCGTGGAGCTCCTCGGCCAGCTTGCGAATAAGACGAACAGGAATGTAACGCATCACTACAATGGCACCCGCAGTAAATGAGTGCACAATCGATGCTGGACACGTGTGAGGCATGTGCGCATCCTGAACAGGGTTCAGCCGCGGATAATCGACAGCACTTCGTCGCGCTTGCTCTGCATCTGATCGTCGGTCGTGCCCTCGAGATTCAGCCGCAGCAGGGGCTCCGTATTCGACGGCCGGACGTTGAAGTGCCAATCGGGGTACTCGACCGAAATGCCGTCGAGCCGAAAGATTCGCGCGTCTGAGTAGCGTGCCTCGATGGCGTTCATGGTGGCCGTCATCGCCCCCATGCTGGCCACCTTCGTGTTGATCTCCCCCGAGATGAAATACTTCGCGCGAAGCGGCTCGAGCAGCTGCTTGAGCGACTGGTTCTTCTTCGACATCAGCTCGAGAATCAGCAGCGCCGGAATGAACCCGTTGTCGCAATAAAAATTCTCGCGGAAGTAATAGTGGCCGGTGACCTCGCCGCCGAACACGGCATTCAGCTCGCGCATCCGGCCCTTGAAGAAGGCATGCCCGACGCGATTCATGACCGCCGTGCCTCCGTACTTCGCGGCGACATCCTTCACGGCGTAGCTGGCCCGTAAATCGTACACGACGGTGGCACCGGGTTCCTTCAGCAGAAACGCTTCGGCCAGCAGGGCCGTCACGAAATCGCCGGAGATGAACTCTCCGTCCTCGTCGATGAAGAAGCAGCGGTCGGCATCGCCGTCCCACGCGATGCCGATGTCCGCGCGGTCGGCCCTGACCTTGGCGACGATGTCGCGGCGATTCTCCTCGATCAGCGGATTGGCTTCATGAGTGGGGAAGGTGCCGTCCACGCAGAAACAGAGTTCCTCGACCTTGCAGGGAAGCGCCTTGAAGAGCTCCGGCGCCACCAGCCCCGCCATGCCGCAGCCGGCATCGAGCACCACCCTGAACGGCTTGATGATCGACGGGTCGATGAAACCGAGGACGTGCTTGACGTACCCGTTCAGAATCGTTCGCGAGCTCAGGCCGCCCGGAGTCGTCGCGGACGCCGGTATCCGGTTGGCGGCGATCATGTCGCGGATGTCCGAGATGCCCTTGTCGCCGCTCAGCGGAATGTTCCCGCGCCCGACCATCTTGCAGCCGTTGTATTGCTTCGGATTGTGAGAGGCGGTGATCTCGGCGCCGCCGTCGAGGTCGTCGGTGCCGACGGCGTAGTAGATCATGTCGGTGGCGATCATGCCGTAGTCCACGACCTCGGCCCCCTGCTCGCGCGCGCCCGCGATGAACGCGGCCGCCAGGCTTGGCGATGACGTCCGCATGTCGCGCCCCACGCCGATGCGCTTGGCCTTCAAGTAGGCGACGAAGGCGCGCCCGATCGCGTGAAAACTCGGCTCGTCGAGCTCCGTCGGATAGATGCCTCGTACGTCGTAGGCTTTGAAGATCAGTGGATTCATAGCCGGCTGTATTCCGCGAGTGATGTCTTGTCGCCCAGCACCCCGCGCTGGAGGACGGCGTTGCGCCCGATGTGGCACGATCGGCCGAGAATGGCGTCCGTCACCTGGGCCTCGCGGCCAATCCGGGTGTCGGCCCAGCAGATAGCGCCGGCGAGGTTGGCGTCTTCCTCCACCTGGCAGCCTCGGCCCAGCACCGTGTAGGGCCCGATGCGGGCGCCTGCCTTGATGCTGCAACCCTCGTCGATAAACAGCGGTCCCTCGAGCCTGGCGCTCTTGTCCACCTGCGCCGTGGGGGCAACCCAGGCCATCCCGGGCTCTCCGTTGAAGGGCGGCATGACGTAGCGCCCGTCAAAGATGTCCCTGTGCACCTGCATGTATTTCTCCGGCGTGCCGATGTCGATCCAATAGTCGCGGTAGATCGAGGCCAGAAATGTCTCGCCGCGCTCGATAAACGACGGGAAGAAGCTGCGCTCGATCGACCACACGACGTCTTTCGGAATGCGATCGAAGGTATCGGGCTCGAGCACGTAAATGCCGGCGTTAATCGTGTCGCACGTGATGTCTTCGGGCTTCGGCTTCTCCAGAAATCGCAGGATGTTGCCCGATGCATCGGTGTCCACGAGGCCGTACGCCGCCGGGTTCTCCACCGGGGTGAGCACGATCGTCGCGCTGGACCGGCGGGTGCGATGAAAGGCGATGAGCTTGCCCAGGTCGACCGACGTCAGCACGTCGCCGTTGAAGACCACGATCGTGTCCGTCACACCCTGCGCCGCGTAGCGCACGGCACCGGCGGTGCCAAGCGGCGACGGCTCGACGACGTAGCGGATCTTGATGCCGGCGGCGCGTCCGTCGCCGAACACTTCTTCGATGCGCCGGGGCTGATAGTTGAGGCTGAGAATGACTTCATCGATCTCCGGAACCTGCTTGATGAGATCGAGCTGGTAGTGGAGAAACGGCCGGTTGAAGATCGGCACGATGGACTTGGGCGCGTGGATGGTGAGCGGGCGCAGCCGCGTGCCCTGACCGCCGACGAGGAGAAGCGCCTTCATATTGAAGCGAGATAATACTGCATTACAATTGAACCAGCCGTGCGTTCTCCGCTGAATCTGCCGAATGCTCTGACCACGACGCGCATTTTTCTGGTGCCGCTGCTGGTCGTGGTGCTGCTGACGAACTTCGAGGGACGGCTGATCTTCGGCGTGCGCAAGGAACTGATCGGCGCGGCGATTTTCGGGCTGGCCTCGCTGACGGACTGGCTCGACGGCTACCTGGCCCGCCGCCGACAACAGGTGACCGCCCTCGGCCAGATCATCGACCCGATTGCCGACAAGCTGCTCACGTCGGCGGCCTTCATTTCACTGATTCAAATGGGGCTCGCGCCGGCGTGGATGATTGCGGTCATCATCGGACGCGAGCTGGCCGTGACGACGCTCCGCGGCATCGCCTACGCGCGCGGCGTTGTCATTCCGGCCTCGCCGCTCGGAAAGATCAAGATGGTGGCGCAGGTCGTGGCGATTCTGGCGTTGATTCTGGGGGAAGAGGAGCGCCTGCAGCCGCTGGCGACTGTGGGGTATGCGGCGCTGTGGGTCGTGGTCGCAACGGCGCTGGTCTCGGCGGCCGATTACTACCGCCGCTTCAGCCGGATTCCGACGAAAGTCGAGGCGTTCCCGACGGTGGAGCAGCGCCGCACGAAAGCCAGTTAGCCGCCTTCGCCCGGCGCGCGGCGGCGCGCTTATCTGATCGGCGCGATCAGGTCACCCACGGAGACCGCGTCGGTCGAGCCGAGGATCTGGACCGACGCATCATTGGGCCGCACCAGCACCACGAGCACCTCGCCAATTTCCACAAGCGGCTGACTGCCGTTCATCTCGGCGAACAGCGTCGAACGGAACACGGTCTCCACACGCTGACTCCGTTTATCCCTGAACACCAGAAATCGCTGCCCCAGGGCCACGCCGGCGTTGCTGCCGCGGTCGATCGTCATGATCTGGCCGCGGGCGCCCGTCGTGATTCCCTCGACGCCCGTCATGATGCGACCCATGTTTTCGTACTCGGGCGTGGTGCCGGGCACCGCCCGGGCGGCGATCATCGGCGAGACGAAGGGCTCCAGATAATCATCGAGCAGGATGCCGTCGCACGCCTGGACGATGGTGGCGGTGGCGAGCATCGTATCGAGGCCGAGAATCTGAACCCACCCGGCGGTGTGGATCGTCGCCGGCACGGCATCCGGCCCACCCAGCGTGGTCATGCGGCGGCGGACGAAATACCGCTGTCCCACCTGCAGCCCGGCGGTTGAGCCGCCGCTGATGACCAGGGTATCTCCGGGGCCCAGCATGTCCCTGTTCGCGGTCCCCTGAGACCCGATGACCCGGTAGAGCGGGAGAGCGATCTTCTCCCCTTTCTTCTCGGTGGCGAGCCCTGGGGCACAGGCGATGTCGATGTAGGCCCAGGAGGGGGGAGCCATCAGCTCCGGCGAGGGCCCCGGAGTCTGTGCCGAGCCCGGGACGGCCAACATCCAGATGTACAGCGCGCACGCCGCGTTTCGAAAACGCATGGTAGAAGTCCTTAGGGGAGCGTAGGTTACAGACCTGCCGTGGCGGCTTTCAGCTCATCTTTCAGGAGCGCGATCCGCCGCTTGGCCTCTTCCAGATACTCGCTTTGCTCGAACTCCGTGACGAGCCGCTCGTAGTAGGGCAGGGCTTCAGCCTTCTTTATCGACTTTTCCAGGGTTTCCGCTAGGTGGAAGTACAGGGAGTCCCTCCGGCGGTATGCGGGATCGTGCTCCAGGATGTGGCGATAGCGCTGTTCGGCGCTGAAATACAGGCGAATGCTCAGGTAGAAGTTTCCGACCTGCATGTCCCAATCGGAGAGCCGGTCCTTGGCTTCGCGAAGCCGCTCCTTGACCTGTGGCGCGAGCGGGCTGTTCGGGTACCGGTCGACGAAGACCTGGAACTCACGGATGGCTTCCTTCGTTTCCGTCTGGTCGCGCTGCGGGTTGAGCATCTGGTTGAAATGCACCATTCCGAGCTGCATCTGGGCGTATTCGGCGCGCGGGTTGGTGGGATAGAACGCCAGGAACTCGCGGTATTCGTTTTGCGCGTACACGTAGGAGCCACCGTTGTTCTCACCCAGAAATGAATCGCCCACGCCCAGCTTGGCTTCGGCGCGCAGAGGGCTCTGGGGATACGACTCCAGCAGCTCGCTGAAATACTGCCGGGACGTCGCCCATTTCCGTTCTTTCAGCGTGGCGTTGCCCTTTTCGAGCAGGATCTGGTCGGCCTCACCGGGTGCCGCCGTCAGCGGCGGATTGGACGAACAACCGCTGACGAGCAGCGCGGTCAGCACGAGCAGAGGGCAGAGGGCAGAGCGCAGGCTTTTCATGTATTGAGCCACCGATATTGCTGGTCGAGGCCGTTCTCGAGGCTGACGCGCGGAGCGAAGTTGAGATCGCGGCGGGCGAGCGAGGTGTCCGCGTAGGTGTGGCGCATGTCGCCTTTTTGATCCGGTTCGCGTTGGATCGTGACCGTCCTACCCGTGACCTGTCCGATCAGATCGAGCACGTGATTCAGCGTGACCCGGGAGCCACCACCAATATTGTACACGCTGCCTGCCTGACCCCGTTCCGCGGCTGCGATATTGGCCGCTACGATGTCGGATACGAACGTGAAGTCCCGCGTCTGCTCACCATCGCCGTACACCGTAATCGGCCGCCCCTGCCTGACGGCTGTCAGAAAGCGCTGGAACCCCATATCCGGCCGTTGGCGAGGGCCGTACACGGTGAAATACCGCAGCGCCACCGCCGGAACGCCGTAATTGGCCCAGTACAGGTGGCCCAGGTGCTCCGCCGCCAGCTTCGACACGCCGTAGGGGGACAGGGGCTGCAAATACGTGTCTTCGCGCATGGGCAGCGGCACATGGTCGCCGTAGACCGACGAGCTCGAGGCGTAGACGTACTTCTGAATCGGCACTCCCACCAGCGATTCGAGGAGGCGCTGAGTCGCCTCGACGTTGTTCCTTGTATAGACGTCGAAATCGCGTCCCCAGCTCTTTCTCACCCCCGCCTGGGCCGCCAGGTGGAACACATGCGTGACCCCGGCGAGGACCGGTTTCAGGTCGATGTCCTGCAGAGCGCCCTCGATAAAGGTGAACCCGGTCCGGCCCCGGACCGTTGCCAGGTTGGCCTCCTTGAGGGGCCTGGGATAGTAATCGGTGAAGCAGTCGATGCCGATGACGGAGGCCCCCCCATCGAGCAGGGCGCCCGACAGGTGCGACCCGATAAAGCCGGCTGCGCCGGTGACGAGCGCCTTCATGGCAACAGCTCCCGGATGTAATCGGGCAGGCGGCAGGGGCGCCCGGTCGTATCAACGGCGGCGTGAATGGTGGTGCCGACGGCGTTCAAGGTTCCGTCAGCGGGCCGGCTGATTTCATACCTGAACTCCACACGCGCCGGCGACAGGAGTTTCCCCCACGTCTTTACCTGCAGCTCATCGTCGTAGCGCGCGGGGGCTTTGTACTCGCACCGCGCTTCGATGACCGGCAGGCCGATGCCTTCGGCTTCCATATCCTTGTAGCTTCTGCCGTGCGCGCGCAGGAGCTCGCAGCGGCCAATTTCGAACCACATAAAGTAGTTGGCGTGATACACGACACCCATCCTGTCCGTTTCTGCGTAGCGCACCCGGATGGTGATCGACTGCGGAGTCGGGTCCGTCATCAGGACGCGATCGCCGCGTGCTTGAGGGCGCGAGTGGCGGCCGCGGGATCGGGGGTGTTGAAAATCGCGGAGCCCGCGACCACGATCTCCACGCCAGCGTCGACCGCTCGAGCGATATTGGAGAGGTCGATGCCGCCATCGATCTCGATCGGGGCCTTGTTGCCGGCGCGATCGAGCATGGCGCGAATCGCGCGGACCTTCTCCAGGCTCCGGGGAATGAACGTCTGGCCGCCAAAGCCGGGGTTGACCGACATCACGAGTACGAAGTCCACGTCGCCGGCGATCTCTTCCAGCACGCCGGCCGGTGTCGACGGGTTCAGCACCACGCCGGCCTTGACGCCGAGGCTCTTGATGAAGGCCACGGTGCGATGGAGGTGCGGCAGCACTTCGACGTGAACCGAGAGCATGTCGGCGCCGGCGTTGACGAACGCCTCGGCGTAGCGATCGGGATCGGTGATCATCAAGTGCACGTCGAGGGGGACCGTCGCCACGCGCTTCACCGATTTCACGACCGGCGGCCCGATTGTGATGTTGGGGACGAAGTGGCCGTCCATGACATCCACGTGAATCAGATCCGCGCCCCCATGTTCCGCGGCGGCGATGGCGGCGCCGAGGGCGGCAAAATCTGCCGAAAGAATCGAGGGTGCGATGCGAATCTGTCTGGTCACCGGCTGACCTCCAGGGAGATCGGATCGCCGGCGGCGATCTGGAATCCTGCCGACGGGAATTGCCGCAGGACGATACCCGGGGGAACGCCGGGGTAGGGCAGTTCGCCCACGACCGAGACGCGAAAGCCGTGCGTGCGGAGCAGGTCCACGGCGCGCGATCCCGCCACGCCAATGAGATCGGGCATCACGTACTGCCGGCTCTCTTCGCCTCGACTCACGAGGAGCGCGACCTCGGTGCCGCGTGACGCGCCAGGCGGCTCCTGGGCGATCACCGTGCCGCCGGGGAAATTGGCCGACCGCACTTCGGCGACTGACGACACTCCCAGGCCGTCCTGTTGCAGGCGCAGTTGTGCCGCGCGCTCGCTTTCGCCGGTCAGCGCGGGGATCAGCGTGATGCGCGGTCCCTGGCTCAGCCAGACGTGAATGCTGCGCTGGCGTCGCGTAATCGTCCCCGGGGCCGGCTCCTGCAGCGCGATGCGGCCGGCGGGGATCTTCGGGTCGAGACGACCGGTTTGGTCCACTTGCAATACCAGACCCTCATCGACAGCCGTCGCCGTCGCTTCCGCGACCGTACGGTTGCGCACATCCGGCGCCGGCACCTCACGCACCTTCAGCGCCACGCGCATGGCCGTCACCGCAAACAGCAGATAGGTGGCGACCAGACAGGCCACGATGGCAAACAGCTTGCCGGCGCTCCAGACGCGATTACTGAGCTGCATGAATAGG
>Ga0163144_10026000_pt1 | contig 11406 bp, 10 predicted proteins | sample OliLak19BULKMAT1_FD_123175 | JGI IMG/M metagenome (GOLD analysis project Ga0163144, IMG submission 123175) | Freshwater microbial mat bacterial communities from Lake Vanda, McMurdo Dry Valleys, Antarctica - Oligotrophic Lake LV.19.BULKMAT1 | ecosystem: Environmental > Aquatic > Freshwater >... | reverse complement strand
GTCGGCAAAACCACGACGGCGATCAACCTGGCGGCGGCTTTGGCCATTGCCGGCCGCACCGTGCTGCTCGTCGACTGCGATCCGCAGGGGAACGCCACCAGCGGCCTGGGCCGCAAGGGCGAACACCGAGACGCCGGGACCCTCTATGACGCGCTGACGCAAAACGACGCCGACCAGCCGGACACCGAACCGCTCGCGGCTCGCTTCATCCTGTCCACCTCGGTCGAGCGCCTCTCGGTGCTTCCCGCCAACCTCGAACTGGCAGGCGCAGAGATTGAACTGATCTCGCTCCCCGACCGCGAACGTCGCCTTCAGCGCCTGCTCGATCCGCTGCGCAGCCAATTCGACTTCATCATCATCGACTCGCCACCGTCACTCGGGCTGCTCACGCTCAATGCGCTGGTGGCTGCCGATCGCGTCTTGATCCCGCTGCACTGCGAGTACTTCGCACTCGAAGGCCTGGCCGATCTGGTCGGCACCATGCGCCGCGTCCGCGCCTCACTCAATCCGGCGCTCGACATCGAAGGCGTGCTGCTGACCATGAGTGACGACCGCACCAACCTCGGCCAGCAAGTCGGCCGAGACGTCCGCGAGTTCTTCAAGGACAAGGTCTACCGCACGGTGATCCCGCGCAATGTTCGCCTGGCCGAAGCGCCGAGCCACGGCTTGCCGGCGGTCACCTACGATCCGAAGTCACGCGGTGCCGAAGCCTACTTCGCGTTTGCTGACGAATTGCTCGCGAAGAACAACGCAAACACCGGCAGCGAACAGCGAACAGCGAACAGCGAATAGCGAATATGGAAAAACGACCCGCACTTGGCAAGGGCCTGAGCGCACTGATTCCCGACGCGAGCGACGCGCTGTCAACCCCGCGCGCATCACTTGACGTCGACATCGATCTGCTCGAACCCAATCACTACCAGCCACGCGGCCAAATGGACGATGAGCGGCTGGAGGATCTGGCGCGATCGATCCGCGCCAATGGCGTCATCCAGCCCATCATCGTGCGCAAGCTCGCCAACACCGGCACCGCGCGCGACCGCTACCAGATCATCGCGGGCGAGCGCCGCTGGCGTGCCGCCCAACGGGCCCAGCTCACGAAGGTACCGATCGTTGTCAAAGAGATCGCGAGCGGCGACAAGAAACGCCTGCTCGAGATGGCGTTGATCGAAAATATCCAGCGCGAGGACCTGAATCCCATGGAGGCCGCGGCCGGCTACCAGCGGCTGGTCGACGAGTTTCACCTGAAGCAGGACGACATCGCGACGCAGGTCGGCAAAGACCGCGCGACGGTGGCCAATTACCTGCGGCTGTTGAAGCTCCCCGATGAAGTGCGCGGCAACGTCGCCTCCGGCGCCCTGTCGATGGGCCACGCCCGCGCGATCGTTGCCCTGCCCTCGGAGGGCGATCAAAAGCGCCTCGCCCGCGACGTGGTGGCGCGCGGCCTGTCGGTGCGCGAAACCGAAGCCCTGGTGAAAGGGGAGCTCGGACGCCAAGCGCCCGAAGCCGGCAAGCCGGTGGCCAAGAAGGATGTGCACGTCCGCGCCGCCGAAGAGCAACTGCGTTTGTCGCTGGGCACGCCGGTCGAGATCAAACGCCGCGGCAAGGGCGGCACGATCGCGATCTCTTTCACGAACGAAACAGAACTGCAGCGGCTGTACGAATACCTGACCGAGAGAAAGTGAAGCAGGTTGACTTATGACTGATCAACAAAGGCGCCGGCTGACCGAGATGGTCAGCTGCGCTGGTTGAGCGAGCAAACTCGCCGCGGGCGAGCTCGCTCAGGTCCTGAGCGGCATACCACTCCAAACCGACCCACGTATCCTGGTTGACTACAGGACTGCGGACGATGCCGGTGTGTACGCGTGGGAGAGTGGACCGGCGCTGGTGCAGACCGTGGATTTCTTCACCCCGATCGTGGACGACCCGTATCTCTACGGGCAGATCGCGGCGGCGAATTCACTGAGTGATGTCTATGCCATGGGCGGCCGTCCGCTCACCGCGCTGGCGATCGCGGCGTTTCCCCAGGACGGCTTGCCCACCGACGACATTGCCCAGATCTTCCGCGGTGGTTTCGACAAGTTGAGAGAAGCCGGCGTGGCGCTGCTCGGCGGCCACACCGTTCAGGACCGCGAGATCAAGTTCGGCTATTCGGTCACGGGCGCGGTCGACCCCAGCCGCATTCTCACCAACGCCGGCGCGAAGGTGGGTGACCGGTTGATCCTCACCAAGCCTCTGGGCACCGGCATCGTCGGCACCGCGATCAAGTTCGGCCGCGCCCCTGAGCGCGTCGTGGAACACGCAGTCCTGTCTATGCGCACGCTGAACAAGGCGGCTGCGGAGGCCATCGCCCCCTTCGACGGCGTGCACGCGTGTACCGATATCACCGGCTTCGGCCTGGCCGGCCACGGGTCGGAAATGGCGGCTGCGAGCCACGTGACCCTTACCCTTGACGCCGCGTCGCTACCCCTCATTCCTGGGGTCGTGGAAATGGTGACGGGCAACAAATCCGGGGGCCTGGGCACCAACCGACAGCACTTCGGATCCGGTGTCGAGTTCGGACGCGGCGTCATGGCCGAGCTTCAGGACCTGGTGTTCGACCCCCAAACCTCTGGCGGCCTGTTTCTTTCCGTGGCCGCTGCTCAAGCCGATCAGATTCTGGAGGCCCTCACGAAAGCAGGAGTTCCGGCTTGCTTTGTGGGATCCGTCGAAGCTCAGTCTGGATGGAGACTCAGAATCGGGTGATTCTGGCGTTTGACCGTAAACAGCGGGGTCCGGGGTCCGAGGTCCGGGGTCCGGGGTCCGGGATCCGAGGTCAGGGATCCGGGATCCGGGATCCGGGGTCCGATTGGAAACAGCAGCTGGCACGGCGCCCGGGTCCCCGACCCCCGACCCCTGCCGGACCCCGGATCCCGGACCCCGGCCCGTCGTGATACATTCAGACGTTTGTTAACACCAGACATCACCACCCTTTGGGTCGTCGCATTCCTGCTTTTGTGCACCTATCTGTTGAACAGCCTGGTGTTCAAGCCGATCCTGCAGGTCATCGACCAACGCAGCAACGCCGTCCGCGGGGCGCGTGAGCTGGCCGACTCGGCCGCGCACAAAGCCGCTTCGGCATCGGCCGAATACGATCAGAAACTGAACAGCGCGCGCGCTGAGGTCTACGGTCAGATGGACGACATGCGCAAGGCCGCGCTCGACAAGCGTGCCGCGCTGCTCGCCGCGACGCGTGCGACCGTCGAACAGGAACTGAAAACTGCCACCGCCCGCGTGCAACAGGAATCACACGCCGCGCGCGAAACGCTCGACCGTGACGCAAACAACCTGGCCGGCGCCATCGTGACTCGCGTGCTCGGCCGGGCTTAATGGCAATCATGAAATCGCCCTTGCTATCCGCTCCGCTGTCGCGGCTGTCGCAGCAAGTTGGATCTTTCAGGTAACAAGCAGGGACCGAAGTGCAGACCACATTCCTCGCCGCTTGTGAATTAAAGCGCAAAGTATTCCTGGCCCTCGCGCTGGGCGCGTTCCTCGTCGTGGCGCCACCCGATGCCCATGCCGCCGAAGGCGCCCATCACGAACAAAGCATCGGCGAGATGATTCTCGGCATGGGCTGGCCCGTTGCCAACTTCATCATCTTCTGCGGTGTGATCTACTACTTCGGCAACGGCCCGTTGAAGGAGTACCTGGCCACCCGCAGCGCGAGCATCCGCAAGGATCTGGTCGAAGCCGCCGAGCTCAAGGCCGCCGCCACCGCGCAGCTCGCCACCATTGAACAGAAACTCCAGGCGCTGCCGGGCGAGTTGATCGTCCTTCGCACGCGCGGCGCCGACGACATCGTCGCCGAGGAAAAGCGGATTGCCGCCGCGGCCGAAGCTGACCGCGAACGCCTGCTCGAGCAGACGCGCCGCGAGATCGATCTGCAGGTGCGGCTCGCCAAGAAGGACATTCTCGAACACGCCGCCGACCTGTCAGTGCAGCTGGCGACCGACCGCATCAAGAAAGAAACGACGGCGGCTGATCAATCGCGCCTCGTCGACAACTACTTGACTCAGGTCAAGCGAACCGCCCACAGCGAATAGCGAAAAGCGATCATGTCCCTACGCACATCGGCCAATCGCTACGCCAAGGCGCTGTTCGACGTCGCCGTCCAGGAAAAGAACGACCTGGCGCAGGTCGACGCCGACCTGCGGGCCGTCGTCGCCATGATGACGGACAGTCCTGAACTCGCGCAGGCGGCCGGCCGCAGTGGTGTCACCGCCGCCGCCCGCCAGTCGCTGATGGAAGCGGTGGCCGACAAGATGGCGCTCAGCGCGCCAGTCAAGAAGCTGCTCGTGTTGCTCGCCGAGAGCCGCAAGCTCAACTTGCTGCCTGACCTGGCCATTGCCTATCGCGAACGCCTGCTCACGCACCAGAACATCGTGCGCGCCGACGTCAAGAGCGCGGTGGCCCTGTCGCCCGAGCAAACGACAGCGCTGGCCGACAGCCTGGGTACCATCACCGGCAAGCGGGTGGATTTGACGGTGAGCGTCGATCCCGAGCTGCTGGGCGGCGTGGTCGCGACCATCGGCAGCACGGTCTACGACGGCAGCGTCCGCACGCAGTTGACGCGGATGCGGCAGCAACTGGTCGAGAAGTAACGCAAGCGCGCGCCGCGAGTTGCGAACAGCGAATAGCGAACGACGAACTTTATGAGCATAAAAGCCGACGAAATTTCCAAGATCATCCGCGAGCAGATTGGCAGTTTTGCCGTCGCGGTGGATGTCGCCGAGACCGGCACCGTCATGTCCGTGGGTGACGGCATCGCCCGCGTCCACGGTTGCCAGCGCGCGATGGCGGGCGAAATGCTCGAATTCCCTCACGGGGTGTTCGGCATCGCCCTCAACCTTGAAGAAGACAGCGTTGGTACTGTGCTGTTGGGCGACTTCACGGTCATCAAGGAAGGCGACCCCGTCAAGCGCACCGGCCGCATCATCTCGGTGCCGGTCGGCGAAGAAATGCTCGGCCGCGTCGTCAATGCGCTGGGCCAGCCGATCGACGGCAAGGGTCCTATTCTCACCAACAAGTTGTCGCCGATCGAGCGCATTGCGCCCGGCGTCGTGGATCGTCAGTCGGTCCGCGAGCCCATGCAGACCGGGCTCAAGTCGATCGACGGCATGGTGCCGATTGGCCGCGGCCAGCGCGAACTGATCATTGGCGACCGCCAGACCGGCAAGACCGCGGTGGCTCTCGACGCCATCCTGAACCAGAAGGACACCGGCGTCATCTGTATCTACAACGCGATTGGTCAGAAGCAGTCGACGGTGGCGCAGGTCGTGCGCACCCTCGAGGAAGCCGACGCCATGCGCTACACGATCGTGGTCGCCGCGACCGCGTCGGACCCGGCGCCGATGCTCTACATCAGCCCCTACTCGGCGACGGCGATGGGTGAGTACTTCCGCGACAGCGGCCGTCACGCGCTGCTGGTGTACGACGACCTCTCCAAGCACGCGCAGTCGTATCGCGAAATCTCGCTGCTGCTCCGCCGTCCGCCAGGCCGCGAGGCGTATCCCGGCGACGTCTTCTACCTGCACTCGCGTCTGCTGGAGAGAGCGGCGAAATTGAACGACAAGCTGGGCGGCGGCTCGCTGACCTCCTTGCCGATCATCGAAACCCAGGCCGGTGACTTGTCGGCGTACATCCCGACCAACGTCATCTCGATTACCGACGGCCAGATCTTCCTGGAAGCCGACCTGTTCAACCAGGGCGTGCGTCCGGCCATCAACGTCGGCAACTCGGTCTCGCGCGTTGGCGGCTCGGCCCAGATCAAGGCCATGCGCCAGGTCGCCGGCACGCTGCGTCTTGACCTCGCGCAATATCGCGAGCTGTCGGCGTTCGCGCAGTTCGGCAGCAGCGACCTCGACAAGGCGACGCAGAACCAGCTCAATCGCGGCGCCCGTCTCGTCGAAGTGCTGAAGCAGAAGCAGTACGCGCCGCTCTCCGTTGAGCAGCAGGTCACCATTCTCTATGCCGGCGTCAACGGCTTCCTCGACTCGATTGCGGTCGCCGACGTCGGCGCCGCCCAGGACGAACTCGTCAAGTTCATGCAGACCCGCCACAACAGCGTGCTGCAGGCGATCCGCGAGAAGAAGCAGTTGGATGACCAACTGAAGTCAGATCTCAACGCGGCCTTGAAAGAGTTTGGCGCTCATTTCACTGCGCTGAAAGGAGCGGCCGCCAGCGCTTAGAGATGTCGGGATCGGGGATCCGGGCTCCGGGCACTAAACAGTGCGCGCGTCCCTGACCCCGGATCCCGGGTCCCGAGTCCCGGCACCAAGCCATGCCGTCACTAATTGACATTCGTCGGCGCGTTCGCGCGGTCAAGTCGACGCAGCAGATCACGAAGGCCATGAAAATGGTCTCCTCGTCCAAGCTGCGCCGGGCGCAGGAGCGGATTCTCAAGAGCCGCCCGTACGCGCAGGAGATGCTCCGCGTCTTCAACAACCTGGCCACGCGCAGCGACCACGCGGCGCATCCGCTGCTGAACGACGATCCACTGGCGGCGCGCACGTTGCTGATCGTGATCACCGCGGATCGCGGCTTGTGCGGCAGCTTCAACACCAACGTCGCCAAGGCCGCGTTGCAGTTCACGATCGACCAGCCCAAGTCACCTGACGGCCGCGATGTCGCGATGGCGCTCGTCGGCCGCAAGGCCCGCGACTTCTTCCAGCGTCGCGGCTTCGACGTGCTGTACGAAGAGATTGGGCTGTTCCAGAACGTCAAGTGGTCGCATGCGCAGGCCATTGCCTCCACTGCGATCAAGGAATTTCTGGGTCCCGACGTCAGTTCGGTGTACCTGGTCTACAACGAGTTCAAGTCGGTGATTTCTCAGCGCGTCGTGATCGAGAAGCTGCTGCCGATTCCCCGCCTTCGCCCCGAAGACACGAGTGACGGGGCTACGGCGGGCAGGCCCGCCGACGCGTCGGCGTCGACGGCGGCCGACTACCTGTTCGAGCCCGACCCGCAGCAGTTGCTGAGCACCCTGCTGCCGATGCACGTCGCCGTTCAGATCAATCGCGCCTTGCTCGAGTCATCGGCTGCCGAGCATGCCGCGCGCATGCAGTCGATGGACAGCGCCACGCGCAACGCGAAAGAAATGGTCGACCGGCTGACGCTTTACATGAACAAGGTTCGTCAGGCCGCGATTACGCGAGAGATTATCGAAGTCGTTTCAGGAGCCCAGGCAACATAGGGCTCGCGCCAGGAGGGCGGCACTTCAGTGCCGCCGGCAAAACACATATGGCTACAGCAGCAGCAGATCAGAAAATCGGCAAGGTCATCCAGGTCATCGGACCGGTCATTGACGTCGAGTACGAGGGCGGGCACCTGCCGGCCATCTACAACGCCGTTCGCATCGTGGACGATGGCTCTGCGGGTGGCGAGAAGGTGGATATCATCGCCGAGGTCGAGCAGCACCTGGGCGAAGGCCGCGTGCGCACCGTCGCGATGAAGCCGACCGATGGCCTGCAGCGAGGCATGAGCGTGATCGATACCGGCGCGCCGATCTTGGTGCCGGTCGGTCCCGAAACGCTCGGTCGCGTGCTGAACGTGCTCGGTGAGCCGGTAGACTTCCCGGATCGGCCGGTCATGTCGAAGGAGCACTGGCCGATTCATCGTCCCGCTCCGACACTGGAACAGCAGTCGACCGAACTGAAGATGTTCGAGACCGGCATCAAGGTCATCGACCTGCTCGAGCCGTACCTGCAGGGCGGCAAGATCGGCCTGTTCGGCGGCGCCGGCGTCGGCAAGACCGTCATCATCATGGAGTTGATCAACAACATCGCCATGAAGCACGGCGGTGTGTCGGTGTTCGCGGGCGTCGGCGAACGGACCCGCGAAGGCAACGACTTGTGGTTGGAGTTCCAGGAGTCGGGCGTGATCGACATGAAAGACATGTCGAAGAGCCGCGCCGCCCTGGTGTACGGCCAGATGACGGAACCGCCAGGAGCGCGACTGCGCGTCGGCCTGTCGGCGCTGACCGTCGCCGAGTACTTCCGCGACGCCGAGAACAAGGACGTGCTCCTGTTCATCGACAACATCTTCCGCTTCACGCAGGCGGGCTCGGAAGTATCAGCACTGCTCGGCCGCATGCCGTCAGCCGTCGGCTACCAGCCGACGCTGTTGTCGGAAATGGGCGCGCTGCAGGAACGCATTACCTCGACCAAGAAGGGTTCGATCACTTCGGTGCAGGCTATTTACGTGCCCGCCGACGACTATACCGACCCGGCGCCGGCGACCACCTTCGCCCACCTGGACGCCACCACCAACCTGTCGCGTCAGATTGCTGAACTCGGCATCTACCCGGCCGTCGATCCGCTCGCCTCGTCGTCGCGCATTCTCGACCCGCGCGTGATCGGTGACGAGCACTACAACGTCGCCCGCCAGGTGAAGCAGATCCTGCAGCGCTACAAGGACCTGCAGGACATCATCGCCATTCTGGGTATCGACGAACTGTCGGAAGAAGACAAGCTGGCGGTGTCGCGCGCCCGCAAGATTCAGCGCTTCCTGTCGCAGCCGTTCTTCGTCGCATCGCAGTTCACCGGCCTCGAAGGCAAGTACGTCACCATCGAAGAGACCATCCGCGGCTTCAAGGAAATCGCCGAAGGCAAGCACGATGGTCTGTCGGAGCAGGCGTTCTACCTGGTCGGGAACATCGACGAAGCCATCGCCAAGGCGAAGACACTTAAACAGTAACTACGGACCTGGGACTTGGGACTTGGGGCTTGAAGAGCCCAAGCCTCAAGCCTCAAGCCTCAAGCCCATATGGCATTACCAACGAAACTCTCGCTGCATATCGTCTCGCCGGACAACGCCATTTCGACAGAAGTGGATTACGTCTCGCTGCCTGGCGTCGAAGGCGACTTCGGCGTGTTGCCCGGGCACACGCCGTTCTTCACGGCGCTGCGGACGGGCGCGATGTGGTACCAGCAGGGTGCGGAGAAGCACAGCCTGCTGGTGTCGGTGGGCTTTGTCGAAGTGCTGCCTGACAAGGTATCGGTGATCGCGCAGGTCGCCGAAACCGCCGAAGACCTCGACCAGGCACGCGCCGAAGCGGGCATGAAGCGCGCGGAAGAAGTGATGGGCGCGGTGCCTCACGAAATCGACTTCGAGCGAGCGCGGCTGGCCATGCTCCGCACGTTGCAGCAACTGCAGGCGGAAAGCCGCCGGGGTGTGTAGCGGGCCGGGATCCGGGATCGGGGATCCGGGATCAGGCGCTGCTGACATACTGTCGTGGACAGCCGGACCCCGGACCCCGGACCCCGATGTTTTCTAGCCTAGCCAAACTCCTCCGCTATCGCGCGCTGATCCAGACGCTGGTCGTTCGCGATCTGAAGGCGCGGTACCGGGGTTCCGTTCTCGGCTTCTTCTGGTCGTTCTTCAACCCGGCGCTCCTGCTCTTCATCTACACCTTCGTCTTCACCAAGGTGCTGCCGTCGACGCATCCGGCCAGCATGGAGCCGTTCGCGTTGTTCATGTTCTGCGGCATTCTGCCGTGGACGTGGTTCTCGTCATCCCTCCTTGAGTCGTCCAACACGCTGATCGCCGGCGGCAACCTGATCAAGAAAGTGCTGTTTCCTGCCGAGGTGCTGCCGATCGTCACCGTGCTGGCGAACATGGTGCACTTCTTTCTCGGCCTGCCGATTCTTGCCGCGTTCATCCTCTACTACCAACGCCCGGTTGACCCTCTCGAGCTGCTGTGGCTGCCGGTGATCGTGATGGTGCAGCTGATCCTGACCACCGGTCTGGCGTTCTTCCTGTCGGCGCTGACCGTGCACTTCCGCGACTTGAAGGATCTGCTCGGCAACCTCCTGACGCTGTGGTTTTTCGCCACCCCGATCATCTACTCCGCCGACATGGCGCCGGCCGACATGCGCTGGTGGCTGAACATCAACCCGATGACGCACCTGATGCGGTCGTACCAGGAAGTGCTGTTCTTCGAAGGGTCGTTCGATCACCAGGGATGGTTGCTGGCGCTTGGCGTCGGGTCAATCGTGGTGTTCCTGGCCGGCTATTTCGTCTTCGATCGCCTGAGAGACAGCTTCGCGGAGGAGGTCTAGCACCGTGAAGCCCGCCATCGACGTCGTCAACGTCTCGAAGGTCTACCGCCGCTACGCGCGGCGGCGGCAGTTTGCCACGCTCAAGTCGGCGTTGCTTGACGGCAGCTTGCTGGGAGACCTGAAGCCAGACGAAACGTTCCAGGCGCTGCGCAACGTCTCGTTTTCGGTACCGAAGGGTTGCACCTACGGTGTGATCGGCAGCAACGGCTCGGGCAAGAGCACGCTGCTGAAATGCGTCGCCGGCATCACGCGACCGACCGAAGGCGAAGTGAAGGTCGACGGCCGCATCTCAGCGCTGATCGAACTGGGCGCCGGCTTCCACCCGGAGATCTCCGGCCGCGAGAACATCTTCATCAACGGCATCATGCTCGGTCTCAGTAAGAAAGAGGTCCAGCGGCGCTTCGACGAGATCGTTGAGTTTGCCGAGATGCAGGACTTCATTGACGCGCCGGTGAAGACCTATTCGTCCGGCATGTACATGCGCCTCGGCTTTGCCGTGGCGATTCACGTCGATCCCGAAGTGTTGCTCGTCGACGAAGTGCTGGCCGTGGGCGACCAGGGCTTCACGCACAAGTGTCTCGACAAGTTCTCGGACTTCCGGCGCCGCAACAAATCGATTTTGCTCGTCACCCACTCGCTCGACCTGGTTGAGAAGTTCTGCGACGAGGCGCACTGGCTCGACAAGGGGATGTCGAAGGGCGAAGGCGATCCCAAGCGGGTGGTCGCCGCCTACGTCATTAACGTCGAAGACAGCGAGGAGAACTCGCTGGCCAAGGCCGAGGCCGCCCGCGTGGCCGCCTCTGCGAGTGAAGTGCCGCAGGCACCGCCGCCTGACGTCGATGGTGAGAAGGCGCCTGAGAATCCGGTTGACGATGCCGAGCACTCGCGCGACGGGTTCAAGTCGACCGAGGGCCGATGGGGCACGCGCGAGATTGAGATCACCAATGTCTCGATCAGCGGTCCCGACGGTGAAGCCGGTCACGTGTTTCAGAGCGGCGACGACGTCAAGGTCCACATGACGATGACGGCGAAGGAGCCGATCACCGATTTCGTGTTCGGTCTCGGCCTGTTCAACGCCGACGGCGTGTGCGTCTATGGCACCAACACCAATCTCGAGGAGTTCCAGCCCAGTGAGATCAGGGGCGAGTGCGCGGTGACGTTCGAGATCGACAGTCTCGACCTCGTCGAGGGCACGTATCGACTCGACCTCGCGGCCCACAAGGCCGACGGTTATCCCTACGACTACCACCGCCTGCTCTACACGTTCCGCATCAAGTCGCGCGTGAGAGACGTCGGGATCTACCGCCCT
>Ga0163144_10025999_pt1 | contig 11406 bp, 10 predicted proteins | sample OliLak19BULKMAT1_FD_123175 | JGI IMG/M metagenome (GOLD analysis project Ga0163144, IMG submission 123175) | Freshwater microbial mat bacterial communities from Lake Vanda, McMurdo Dry Valleys, Antarctica - Oligotrophic Lake LV.19.BULKMAT1 | ecosystem: Environmental > Aquatic > Freshwater >... | reverse complement strand
TTTTGATGCAAACTTCTTTTGAAGATGATGATAAAGTTTTTAATGCTATTTGTGCCGGAGCATCTGGCTATATTCTTAAAAATACACTGCCCGCTCGCATTCTAGAGTGCATCGTAGAAGTGTATCAGGGCGGATCGCCCATGAGTCCTTCGGTGGCAAGGAAAGTCTTAGGCTTTTTACAACAAGCTCCTGTAGCTCCAGCTAAAGAAATTCCTGATTACAATCTGTCCAATCGTGAAAAGGAAGTGTTGGGTTGCTTAGTGAGTGGCATGAGTTATAAAATGATTGCCGAGCATCTTTTCATCAGTTACGAAACTGTACGATCACACATGAAAAATATTTATGAGAAGTTGCATGTAGCAAGTATGACAGAAGCCGTAGCGAAAGCAATTAATCAAGGATTGGTTTGAGTTATTCGTAAAATATTTATTTTCTCGTTAACCAAGAACTCGGATTTAGTTTGCCGGAATTTTGCCAAATCTCTAAATGAATTTCTCCTTTCGAATCATCGCCGGAATCACCGATGGTACCTATACTTTGTTTGGTACTTACTTTGTCTCCGGTGTTCACTGAAACAGTTTCCAAATTGGAATAAACGGTTAAAAAATCGCCATGGCGAATGATGACCGCTTTACCTGCACCTGGAATACTCACTACGCCACTAACAGCTCCTTCAAAAATTGCACGCGCTGTTGCACCTTTTCTACTTTGAATATCGACGCCATTATTTTTAATGATGATGCCTTTTAATTCTTTATGTGGATGTTCGCCAAACAATCCGGTGATGGCACCTTGCTCTACCGGCCAGGGCAATGAACCTTTGTTGCCTGAAAAACTTTTAGAAAGCTTGGCCGCCTCAGGAGCTAAAGTAAACACATTGCTATTATTTACATTTTTCTTTCCTGCAGCAACTGCTTTCTTTTTTGCCGCTTCAATTTCTTTGCGAATAATGTTTTCGATGGCACGATCAAGTTTCTTTTTCGCAGCTTGCTTCTCGGCTAAATCCTTTTGAAGTCTTTTCTGACGATCAGTTAGTTTTATCAATAATTTGTCCTGATCTTTTTTCTCCTTCTCTAAAGTAGATTTTTGTTTTTGCTCTGTGTTTCTTAAACTCGTTTTCTCATTCTTCTTATGCTCTAACTCTAGCTTTTTGCCGTTGAGCGTTTCCTGCGTTCCTTGAATAAGTCCGGCCTGCGATCGGCGATATTCTCCGTATTGTTGCAAATACTTCATCCGCTTATACGCTTGGTTAAAATCACGAGCAGCAAATAGAAACATCATGAGCTGATAATCGTTGCTATTGAGATAGGCCTTTCGAATCATCTCCGCATATTCACTTCGTAGTTTTTGAAGATCACTTTCAAGATTGTTGATTTCTTTGGAGGTGGAGGCTATTGCTCCGCCTAATGATGAGATCTCTGTATTGATAGTTCCTATCAAAGCTTCTCTCAATTGAATTTTTTTGCGCAAGGCCGATAACTGTTCTGCTGTGCTGTTTTTATTCTTTTCTACAATCTTTAATTGCTTATTGGTAAAATCAATTTCCTTCTGAAGTTTAGCTTTTTTATTTTCTAAATCTTTTTTGTTTTGTGCAGATGCGTTACTCCCACAGCAAAGCAGGATACTAAAAAAAATTATACTAAAATAATATTTAACGGCCACGCTCAAAATTTGATGGGATATTGAATGGGAATTCTTGCACTTCACCTACTTTTAATTTGCCAAACTCGATGTTTATTTCTAAATCTTTGTCTGCTTTAACTTTGGTCTTGGATTTAAATGGAAATTGCCCCGATTCAGTTGGTCTGAAATCTTGGTACTCTGTAAGCAGACTCTTATTTATTTTTTGATCTTCTACCGACATTTTAAAAATCTTGTATAAAGTACTGTTGATGTAAACATCTTGTATCACCGGTTTACTTAGATCTTTTTCTTCGAGTGATCTTCGCAGTTTCTTTTTGTTGAGTGAACTTAAAATATAATATTTATCTTCAAGATAAACCGAGTTAAAACGGTTTTCATTTTTCTTGTAAGCAAAGAAATTCCCGTATAAAAGTGATTGTACAATTTCAAAATTTACTTTGAGTTGCAATAATTTGTTTATAGTTTCAAAAGTATTTGCCTGGTATTTGTTGTGAAGCCTGTCCAACATTTTTACGGAGTCGGGCGTAATCATAATGCGCGCAACCTCAATTCCCAATAAAGGAGAAATTGAAATCCAGATGACGCTGTCTTTTCTTGCACGCAGAGTAATGTTGAAAGAAGTTTCATTGCCATCTCGCTCCGTACTCACACTCGCTTTTCCGTTGATCCATTCTGCCTTGAAGGCGCTAGAATCTAAACGACCCATTAACTCCTGCACCGATTCATTTTGTAAAGGGATGAATGTTCCTTCAGGAACAATAGTTGGTTTGTGTCTCGATTTGCAAGAAAAAATTGCAGAGCACATGAACACAATACCTAGGCAGGTTAGTATTTGTTGTTTACTCATACAGCTTTTTATCATTCAGTTTTTTATCTAATAATTCGGAATGATCTCCGGTTTTTTTCGCGTTCTTCCAATATTCAATTGCCTCGTTTGTTTTTCCGGTTTTGTACAACACATCTCCATAGTGTTCTAAAATAGTTCCGCTGGAATCACCACCGTTTTTCATAGCTTTATCCAACCATATGAGTGCATCTGCATATTTACCTTGCATGTAAAGTATCCATGCATAAGTATCTTGAAAGGAAGAACTAGTTAGATTAATTTCATTGCTGCGTCTCGACATCTCCGCAGCTTTCTCTAAATTTTCATTGCGCAAGGAAAGGTAGTAGGCCCAGTTGTTGAGTACATACACATTGCTGCCATCGATGTTTAATGCTTTCTGATAATACTTGTCAGAATCTTCGTAGCGTTTTAGTTTGTCATAAACATCTCCCAAGTTTGAATAGAATTCCATTTGCTGCTGATCGTTATCGACCACCAATTTACTTCCGCTCAATAATGTTTTTGCAGCTTCATCATATTTCTTGACTTGAATTTTGGCGAGTCCGTTGAAGAGATATAAAATACTTTGATCAGGAAAAAGTCCTAGTGCTTCTTCTGCTTCTTCTTCCATCGCCGTGTAATCGCGCAATTCGGATTCTAAAATTAAAAGTTGTTGCCATGCTTGCAGATTTTTTTTGTCGATGAGCAAACTGGCTCTGTATTGTTCGCGTGCTTCGGAGTATTGTTTGTTGACAGATAAAAAATCAGCGTACACCGATTGTGGATTGGCTTCGCCAGGATGTGTTTTGCTGAGACGTTTGCTTAACTCCAAAGCCTGGTCCATCATCTCCGGACTCGTTTCCACAAGAGGCAAATAACTCGTAAGAATTCTGATTTTTATTTCGCTGGCTAATGCCATAGATGAAAATGCTTTTTTTAGTTGTTCAAAAGATTCTAACTTTTTTCCTTCGCTGCGAAATTGTTCTGCGAGCGCTAAAGCTATGCTCGGATTGTCGGGATCAATTTGTTCCATGCGTCGGATGGTTTCCTTCGCTTTCTCAGGCTGATTGTTGACTTGCCATAATTCAACAAGTAATGAATAGTTGTCCAAATTTTCCGGCTCCGACTGAATTAATTTTTCTAACTCTGCTGCTGCTTCGTTTACTTTTCCAAGTTTTAAATAGATGCGTTGCTTCTGAACGGTCATCTCTCTCGATACACCTAATTTACTTTCGATTTTATCGTAGATGTGAATGGCGTCTAAAAGTTTCCCTTGCATCAATAAGGCATCCGACTCATTGAATAAATATTCTAACTTCTCCGGATATTTTTTGCTTAGTTGCTGGTAAATTTCAATCGCATTGCTATACTTACCTGCTTTCTCGTACGTGTCCGCCAGTAACATGGCATACCATTCATTGTCCGGATTTAAATCTACTGCTGTTTTTATAAAAAATAAAGCATCGTTTATTTTTCCTTTGGAATTATAAATAGCCGCTAACTCGAACATCGCCGCATGATTCTTCGGATCCAATCGCAAACATTGCGCAAATAAATCCGCTGCAGCTTGCATGTTTCCATTCCCCTTTTCCTTTTGTGCATCAAAAAAAGTATAGGTAATCTTGATGCGCTCTTGCTCACTTAAATCACTTTTGCTTTTTGAAGCAGGCGCTGGATTCCCTGCCGTTTTTTTAGATGGACTGCAAGCACTGCCTAAGAGCAAGATGCTTATGATAGAGAGGTAAAAAAATTTGTATTGCTTCATCGTTAGGATTCCGTGGTGTAATCGCCCATACTAAGATCTTTCAGTTGGCCGGTGTATTGAACGTAACTTCCGATCAAAGAATTGTCAATACCGCTGTCTTTTATTTTAGTTTGATCTCTTATAATGCTATTTTTTAAAATACTGTTGTTGATTTCGGAGTTCAAGCCTATGCTTACGTGCGGACCAACAACCGATGATTCAATCACGGTTCCCTCTCCGATATAACAAGGGGGAACAATAACGCTGTTGTTGATTTTAGCAGTGGAGGCAATGTGGTTTTTAGGATATTTCATCTCCAAAACACGCAGATTGGTATAAACCGTAGCATCTTTATTTCCGCAATCGAGCCACTCATCCACTTTACCTGCTTTCAGTTTTTTTCCTTTCGCTTTCATGTGCTCAAGAGCATTGGTCAATTGATATTCGCCTTTATCCTTGATGTCTTTGTCGATGAGATATTGCAATTCACTTCGTAAATTTTCTCCGTCTTTAATGTAGTAAATTCCGATGATAGCTAAATCAGAAACAAACTCAACCGGCTTCTCTACAAAATCGGTGATGGTATCATCGGCACTTGTTTTCACAACACCGAACTGACGAGGATCTTCAATTTGTTTTACCCAAATCACACCATCGCAATCAGGATCCATTTTAAAATCGGCACTAAATAGTGTATCTGCAAATGCAACCACAACAGGACCTTTCAACGCAGATTGCGCACATAAAATAGCATGTGCTGTTCCCAATGGAGTATCCTGATAATGGATAGTTCCTTTCGCTCCCAAATCTTCTGCAATCTTTATTAAATTTTTCTCTGCTTCTTCACCAAAATGTCCCACCACATAAGCAATCTCTTCTACTTTCTGATTGCACATGCGTATGATGTCTTCCACCAAATGTTGAACAATTGGTTTTCCTGCAACAGGAATTAAAGGTTTGGGAATTGTAAGTGTATGTGGTCGCATCCGCTTACCCATACCAGCCATTGGAACAATAATTCTCATTTTATTTTTATTAATTCAGCAATGCTGATTTTTTAAAGATGTTTTTTTTCTGTTTGAAATTTTGACAAAGAATAATTTTATTTTCCGGTAGAACCAAATCCACCGGCGCCGCGTTCACTTTCTTCAAGTTCAGACGCTTCTTTCCATACAACACGCTCATGTTTTGCTATCACCATTTGAGCAATGCGTTCACCGTCCTGAATCGTGAAAGCTTGTTTTCCATGATTCACCAAAATCACTTTTATTTCACCTCGATAATCGGCGTCAATCGTTCCCGGCGAATTAAGTACGGTAATTCCGTGCTTGGCCGCCAAGCCACTTCTGGGACGCACTTGCGCTTCATATCCAACGGGGATTTCCATGAAGATTCCGGTCGGAATAAGCTTATATTCAGAAGCTTGCAATTCAATGGGAGCATCCAAATGAGCTCTTAAATCCATCCCGGCAGAAGCAACAGTTTCATACGTTGGCAAGGCATGCCTCGATCGATTAATTATTTTTATCTCCATGTTTGCAGCGAAATTAATGTTTTTAGAGCCAGCTTAGCAATTTATTCTATGCGTTTATCCTGCCTTAATTGTTAAAAAACAGAGTTAAATTTATTTTTCGTCTGTACAAGCATCTCCACAAATTAATTCCGTTTTAGAAAGATGTGATTTATGTAAGATGTGCGTGATAATCATTTGAAAAGCATGTAACCTTCCAACAAATCGCTCGTATTTTAGGTTTACGAATCTGCCATTTTCGATGTAATTATTGTCTATTCAATGCATTACTATATAATCTATTCTGAAGTGTTTTTTATCCACAGAGTCAGGAATTTCAAATCTTGTAACCTTAGAGCGTAAAATTAAGTTTAATTGCGAGTAGAGGATGTTGCCTTGTTGCTGATGAAATTAACCGAACTGCCATGAAATTAAATTCCAATTTTTTACTCAAACTTGCTACGCTGGGCGTAACGGGATTAATCATCCTGCTACTCTTCAGCTCTTGCAACAAATACGCGCTCTACCAAACGAGCGCTACAAAAACTTCGCAAAGTCCATCTTCAGAAATTTCTGAAAAGACTTTATCGCCGGGTGATAAAATTTCACTCAGCGTTTGGGGTCACGATGATTTGAGCGTAGGTTCTGTTCACTCGGTTTACAGCATTCCGGAAGAAGCAGGCAAATGGTTGCAGATTGATGAGAACGGCGATGCGAATTTACCGCAAATCGGAAAAGTAAGAATGGAAGGATTGACATTGATAAAAGCAGAAGAAAAATTAGTGACTTTGTACAGTCAGTTTATTCAAAAACCAATTTTGAATTTGCGTTTGTTGAGTAATCAGGTAACTGTTTTAGGCGAAGTACATAGTCCGGGCAATTATGTTTTTCATACCGACCAAGTACGATTAGTAGATATGATCGGAAAAGCAAATGGTTTTACGGATTATGCAAAAACTACAGATATAAAAATTATTCGCGGAACAGAAACAATAAAAGTAGATCTCACCAAAGCTGCAAGCAATGAAGTGATGGTGACTTCACGAGATGTTGTTTATGTAGCTCCCGGAAGAAATAAATCTTTTGATCGTATTGCATCAAAATTAATTCCACTTGCCAGTTTGCTCACGGCATTGGCTCTTGTTTATAATATATCGGCAAGTAACTAATATGCGCACACCAGGATCTCTTCAATCGATGTTGTACCCCATTCAAAAGCGGTGGTACTTGATCGTTATATGTATGTTCTTATCGGGAATTGCGGCTACCCGTTACCTTTATATGGCCACTTCGCAATATCAGGCAACGGCCACGCTGCGCATTGAAGATTCGCAAGATGGTATGTCGGGAAGTAATTTGTATCGTGACTTCGACGTTTTCAAATCGAATCCGAAAGTGCAAACGGAAGTAGAAGTATTAAAATCACGTTCCTTGTTTGAAAAAGCATTAACTAATCTTGATTTTTATGTAGAGTATTATCGTCAGGGTGAATTGAAACAAGAAGAAGTGTATCATGCTTCGCCTTTTCTGGTGGATTATTCCATCACCGACAGCAGTTTCAGTTCAATGAATTTTAATTTGAATTTTATAGAGGGAAATAAATTCTTAATTTCTTATGAACGCTACGGATCGAAGATAGAAAAGAAAGCCACTTTCGGCGAGAAAATTTGTGATCGCGGAGTATGCGTAACCGTTCAAAAAGATGAAGAACAACTTCGTTATCATCCGCAAATGAAGCAAGAGTCGTGGTCGTTTACGGTGTATTCGCGCGAGGCATTAACTACAAAGTTGATGGCTGCTCCATATCTGGTAAAAGCTCCGGATAAGGATGTGAATATTGTGAAATTGTATTATACACATGCCATTCCCGAAAAAGCTTCGCGATTGGTAAATGCAATTGCAGATGCGTACATCGCTCAAGGAATTGAAGATAAGAAAAGTTTAGCAAGCAGCACAGTTGATTTCATCAATCAGCAAATTGCTATTGTTGGAAAGGAATTGGAAGATGCGCGTGATGCCATCAAAACGTATCGCATCAAAAACGAAATTGTAAACATCACTCAAGAAACAGATGCTACTTACAAAACTTTAGGCGAGTTAACGCTTCAGAAAGTAGATGTAAATATGCAACTCAATGTTTTGGAAAACATGAGCGATTATTTACGCAAAAACAAAGAAGTGAAATTTTCTGGACCTGAATACGGAACAGTGATCGATCAACTTTTTACCGAATCGGTAGGACGCCACAATGCAAAAATTCGTGAACGTGATGAGTTGCTAAAAAAATACACCACAGAAAATGATCGCATAAAAAACCTGGATGCAGAAATTGCACAGCAAAAAGCATATCTCATCGAAAGTGTAAACAATACACGTCGAAAATTATTATCAAAGGAAGATGATCTCTACGCAGCGATCGATGATCAACGTGCTACTTTTAAAGGCATGCCCGAAAAAGAAAGTACTTTGCAGGAGTTGAACCGAAATTATTACCTCTTCGAAAAAGTATATAATTTCTTAATTGAAAAACGCACCGAAGCCATCATCACGCAACAAGTAAATGTATCGTTCAATCGTGTTTTGGAATCAGCATTGACTCCAACGATGGCGGTGATGCCACGTAAAGATGTGATTTGGGGATTGGCGATGATTTTAGGTTTCGTAATGGGAGTAGTTATGGCATATTTCAGACATTATACTCGACCTTCAGTAAATACTCCGGAAGATTTAACATTGAATTCAAGCATTCCGGTGATCGGACAAATAAAGCAATTCAAAAATAACGAACCTGCATATAAAGCGTTCACTGCTTTAAGTGCGCGCATCTTTATGACTCGGCCCGATCAGAAATGTACGGTCATAACAGTAACGAGTACCCGAAGTGGCGAAGGGAAATCGTATGTTGCAGCACAACTGGCACGTACGCTTGCAGCACAAGACAAAAAAGTAATCATGCTAGACATGAACGCCTATCATCCGCAGCTTTCCGATTGGTTCGATACTAGAAACGATTTAGGAATGAATGAAGTTTACACGCGTCAATGTGCTTTACAAGATGCCATACAAATTACTTCCATTCCTAATTTAGATGTAATAACTAGCGGGAATAAAGAAAATACTTTTGAGCATTTGGTGGCAACCAATCGCACAAGAGATATCATTGACGAATTACGTCTCCAATACGATGCCGTTATCATAGATACTCCTGAAGTCGGCGAATACATCGAAGCGATTCCATTCATGAAATGGAGCGATTTAAATTTATATGTAGTTCGAGCCGAGAGTGGAAAAAATGAATTGGTAGCCAACGCCGAAATGGTGAAGGAAGAATACCGATTGGAAGAAGTGTATTATGTTTTAAATGGCATGAAAGAAAAACGTAATCATACAGGTTACATCAAACCCGCGAAAACGGAAAATCTGAAAAGTAAAAAATACCAAGCACGCCTCACTAATTTGTTCATGTGGTAAATTATGGGTGTGAACATTAGCTTAAGTCATCCTAAACAACTCGTCAAAAGCGGGACGGCTGCTATTTATGCCGATCAAGCTTTGGTGAGTGGACTTAACTTTTTGTCGAGTGTAGTTCTTGCGCGCTATTTGGGCTTAGAAGGTTTTGGTGTGTATAGTATTGCATGGTTAGGTGTGATGATTGCAAGCAGCATAAATCAACCTTTTATTATTGCGCCCATGCAAACTTTGAATGGGAAAAAGACGATTGAGGAGCAAAAAGAATATTTACAAGCCTTAGTTTTTAAACAACTTTTCTTCGCCGGACTCATGGGAGTTCTCTCCTTTTTTGTGGTCATTGTGATGAGTTATGTTTTGGATCAATGGAAAGTTCAAAGTATTATTTTAGCTTTTCCATTGGCTGTATTTGCTTTTTTATTACAAGATTTCTTCAGACGCTATTTTTTTGTCATCGGAAAACCATACAAATCTTTATTGATTGATGCCATTGCTTATGGCGGAGTATTACTTTCTGCATTCGCCATTCACTATGTACGAACTATGGATGCGCAATTTATTTTGTTGCTCACCGCGGTATTTTTTCTTTATGCATCTTTAGTCGGCTTATGGTCATTAGATCAATTACGATTCAAGCCTAAAGTCATCAAAGCAACCATCCTCGAACATTGGACATTTAGCAAATGGCTAACGGTAACGGCTTTACTACAATGGTTCAGCGGCAATTTATTCATCATTGCCGCAGGAGCTATTTTGGGTCCGGTTGCAGTAGGAGTTACTCGCATGGCACAAAACATTGTAGGTGTCACCCACGTTTTATTTCTGGCGATGGAAAATATTATTCCTGTTCGCGCGAGCAATCATCAGCGCGAAGGAGGCAACGAAGAAATGTTCCGTTACCTTTGGAAATTCACTTTACAGATGGGAGCACTCACACTCACATTGTTGACGCTATTAGCAATTTTCAGCAAACAAATCATCCTATTATTCTACGGAGCAGAGTTTGTCATCTACCAGCACATCCTCATCGGATTTTGTGCATTGTATGTCATCATCTTTATCGGATATCCTCTCCGTTATGCTATTCGCACCATGGAAAACACCCGACTCATTTTCATTTCCTTTATTGCGAGTTCAGTGTTTAGTGTACTCAGTGCTTATCCCATCATCAAAGCCTTTGGATTGAATGGTGTGCTAATTGGATTGGCCATGACCCAACTCATCACACTTTTTATTTATTTTTTCAATGTACGGAAAGAGATTGCGAAGCTTTAAATTAATTTGAAAATGTTTCAATTTGAAGATTTGGAAATGAGTTAATTTGAAAATCATATCGTTTTATAAGTTTGCAACCTCTGGGAACTAAAGGGCAAATTCTTAATAATTTATTATTGTTCCCTTTTATCAATAGCTACTGGTCGAAAGCAAAATATGATATTTCAAAAATTACTTTCTTGATAGGAATTCGGCTAAATCCCATTATTTTTTGGCAGTGTCATGAACTTTTGCTAATTATGTGATGGGGATTATTGATCATAATGAAAAAGAAGAAAATAGAGAAAGAGAAAACCGAAGAGCCAACACCAGTATATGGGGAAGCTTCCGGCAAGGATACTTTGCGTTTTTTTACTTCTTTTGAAGAGATGAATGAGTTTGATTTAACAGAAATGGCAAATTCATCCATCCATATTCGTTTTCAGAATATACTGATTTTAATAAATAGTATTTTCTCGAAGGAGTTGCAAGTACCTTTAGAAGATAAAACCATTAAATTCAAATAGCATGGACATTATGTTAGAAGAGTACAAACGTATGTTGCTTTTGCTTGTTAAGAATGAAGTCAAATTTATGCTGATTGGTGGATATGCCGTCATTTATCATGGGTATGAGCGACTCACTACAGATATGGATACTTAGATTTAGCCGATAGCAAAGTTCCTGTTATTCAATTTCATCATTTAATCCTATCAAAAATCTCCAACAATCGGCCGCAAGATAAAGCGGACATTGAAATGCTTCAACGTATTCGAAAGATTAGGAAAAAAGAATAAAATTTAATTGTCTTCTTTTCAATTGGGCTTGAAGATTCTCTAAACCCACAACTCTAATCCCATTATTCATTATTCATTACTCATAGCTCAAAACCAACAAAGAAATACCAAGTATACAAATTTATTCTCCTTCGTACAATCTCAATTTGTTTTTTGCTTGGTC
>Ga0163144_10025994_pt1 | contig 11407 bp, 10 predicted proteins | sample OliLak19BULKMAT1_FD_123175 | JGI IMG/M metagenome (GOLD analysis project Ga0163144, IMG submission 123175) | Freshwater microbial mat bacterial communities from Lake Vanda, McMurdo Dry Valleys, Antarctica - Oligotrophic Lake LV.19.BULKMAT1 | ecosystem: Environmental > Aquatic > Freshwater >... | reverse complement strand
GCACGTGGGATTTAAGATCGGTGACAAGGTCATTTACCCGAATCATGGGCTCGGGGTCGTCGAGAAGGTCGAAGAGAAGACCATTCTCGGAACCACGTGTGGCTTTTTTCATCTTCGGATTCTTTCGAACGAAACGACCGTCCTGGTTCCGGTAGCCAACGTCGATAACGTCGGGCTGCGCCGGGCCATTACGGACGAAGAAGTTGAACGATTGTTCCAACTGCTGGGCGACGGGAAGATCGACAACCACCAGAACTGGAAAGGCCGCTTCAAGGACAACTCCGACAAGATGCGCACCGGCTCCATTTACGACATGGCCGATGTGCTGAAGAGCCTGACCTTCCTGGCCAAGTCGAAGAGCCTGTCGTTCCGCGAAAAGCGCATGCTCGACCGCGCCAAGGCCCTCATTGTCTCGGAGATTTCCGAGGTCATGCGGACCACCGCGGCTGACATCGAAGAGCGGGTCAACACCGCCCTCGAAAAGTGCTTCGTCCAGAAGGCCCGGACGGCCCAGCGCGCCGCGACCCGTGCGATCAAGGCGGCTCCGGCGAAGGCCGCCGTGGCTCGCGTGACGCCCGTGGCAGCTCCCGCTCGCCGCCAGGCTCGCGCCTCCTAACTCTTTTAGCCGCCGGGTTCATTTTTCCTTGAAACGAGGGAAGAAGTGAACCCGGCGTCTATGATTGCCGCCGTCAGGTCAGTCCTGACCTACGTCGTCGTTTCCCTCTACGTCCTGGTCGCCGGCCCCATCGGCCTCGGCATCGCCATTCCCTTCAAACTCAAGGGCGTGCTCTACGAGCTGGGCCACATTGGCGTCGGCCTGGCCCTGGGCATGGCCGGCATTCGCTACCGGGTCACCGGCGCGGAGAAGGCGCCGGCTGATCGAGCGGTCGTGTTCTGCTCGAACCACGAGAGCAACGTCGATCCGCCGGTGCTGTTCCAGGCGCTGCATCGCCGCCTCCATGTGCTGTTCAAGGCCGAACTCAAGAAGCTGCCCATCCTGGGCAAGGTCATGCTGGCTGGGGGCTTCGTTGCGGTGGAGCGCGAACGGAAGGAGGCGTCGATGGCGTCGATTGAACGAGCCGCCGACTCCATTCGTGCGGGCAATTCGTTCCTGATCTTCCCCGAAGGCACCCGCAGCCGCACGTCGGAGCTCTTGCCATTCAAGAAGGGCGGCTTCATCATGGCCATCAAGGCGCAGGCGCCGATCGTCCCGGTGGCGATCTCTGGCGGCCGCGATGCCATGCAGAAGGGCAGCTGGTTCGTACGGCCCGTGATGTGCCGCATTCGCATTGGCGAGCCCGTCGAGACGAAGGGTATGGGCGTTGACGATCGCGACGCGCTGATCGAGATCGTCCGCGCGCGAATTGAGGACTTGCTGCGCACCTAGATGGAGATTCTCGCCACTCTCGGCCGCACGCTCGGTTTCTCGCTGGCCGCCGGCTACGTCCCGATCACCGCACGCAGTCTGTCTAGGACCTCCGCGGGAATCTCCACCGCCTTCAACGTGTGATCAGCGCCCAGCTGCACGCACGCCGCCGTCACGGTGCCGACGCCGACCGTGAGGTCGCCGGGCGAACTTGACATGTCACCTCACCAATACCGGCGAACTCTTCCAATGGTTTGCAGGGACGAAGCCCGGGACGTTCGGGGTAGAGTGGCGAGATGCGGATCCGGCTGACCGTCCTCGGTGTCGCCGTTGCCACCATGGCGCTGGCGGCCCAGCAGCCAGAAGGACAACTCCCTCGGTTTCGTGCCGGTGCCAACCTGGTGCGGGTCGACACCTACGTGTCGGTGAACGGCGTGGCACTCACCGACCTGAAGCCTGAAGAGGTCGAGGTGTTCGAAGATGATCGGCCGCAGAAGCTCGAGAGCCTTGAGCTGATCGCGGCGCGCGGACCCGGATCGCAGGCGACCCGCAGCGAACCGACGACCCTGGCCGACATGCAAGACGCGGCCGCCGATGCGGCCCGCTTGTTCACAATCTTCTTCGATCGCCCCCACGTATCAGTGGCCGGCTCCTACCGCGCGCACAAGCCCATCATCGAGACCCTCGACAAGGTGATCGGCCCGGACGACATGATTGGCGTCATGACGCCCGAGATGTCGCCCATCTCCGTGACCTATAGCCGGCGGACCTCGAGCGTCGAGCGGATGATCACCGACCACTGGGCCTGGGGCATCAAGGATCACGTGGCGCAACTGTCGCCGAGAGAGAGCGGGTTCGAGCAGTGCTATCCGCCGACCCGGTATCCGGGGATTGCTGCCAGGATGATCGCCCGGCTGCGTGAGCAGCAGACGCTCGATGCGCTCGACGGCCTGGTCACGCGCCTGGAGGGCCTGCGGCCCGAGCGCAAGTTCGTGCTGCTGTTCACGGAAGGCTGGGCGCTCTATCAACGTGACGAACAGCTTGGCGGCCCCCTCGATGGCCAGGCGCCGCGCCAGGATCCGCTCGGCGCTGATCCCGCCACCGGTGGCATCCGCCGGCCCGGTGCTCCCGACCTGCAGCGTGGCCTGGGGCAGGGGATGGAGGCCTGCGAGCGCGAGCGCGTGATGCTGGCGTACATCGATCACGAGGTCGAATTCCGCCAGTTGCTGCAGCGCGCCAACCGCGCCAATGTCAGCTTCTACCCGATTGATGCGCGCGGGCTGATCGTGTTCGATCAACCGACGCGGTTCGATTTGCCGATCGATGTGGACAACGCGTGGCTGCGCGATCGCCACGACGACCTGAAGATGATGGCCGACCAGACCGATGGCGTGGCCGTGCTCGACACCGGCAACATCGCCGGCGCCATGCAGAAGATGTTCGCGGATGTCGGTTCGTACTACCTGGCGACCTACTACTCCTCGAACCCGAAGCTCGATGGCCGCTTCCGGCGGATCCGTGTCGAGGTGACGCGCGAGGACGTCGACGTGCGCGCCCGTCCCGGCTACCTGGCGCCGACCGAGTCTGAAGCGCGCGCGGCCGGCATCGCCCCCGAGCGTCCCGCCGGCACTCGCGCACCGCCGCCGCCGTCGGTGACCCGCGCGCTCGACGCCATTGCGCCTGGCCGCGGCAATCTGCCCGTTCGCATCCAGGCCGCCGGCGGCCGCGGACTGATCCGCGCCGTGGTCGAGCTCGACGCCGCCACCGCGAAGCAGCCGGAGTGGCTCTCGGGCGGGACCTTGAAGTTGACCGTGGAGCCGGAGCGGGCGAATGCCTCGGCGAAGCCGGCGCCGCCGCAAACGGTGACGCGGGCGATCGAGCCGGGCCAGCGGAGCATCACCGTGAATGGCACGGCTGCGCCCGTGGCTGCCGGGCGTTACCTGGTGCGCGCGGAAATCACGCCGCGGGCCGGGCGCATTCCACTGCTAGTGAGTACGTTTGTGACAGTGCCTGCCGACACCGCCGTCATCGGGTCGGCCGCGCTCGCGCTGCGCCGGGGTCCCAGCACCGGGTTGGCCTATCTCGCGACGGCGGACCCGCGGTTCCGGCGAACCGAGCGCCTGCGCATCGAGGTGCCGCTGGCCGAGCCCGCCACCGAGGTGACCGGCCGCATGCTGACCCGGGAAGGGCAGCCCATGCCGCTGATCGTGACTGGCTCGAGTCGTGTGGACGAAGCGACGCAGCTCAGGCTGGGTGTGGCCGACGTCACGTTGTCGGCGCTCGCAGCCGGTGAGTACGTCCTGGAATTCACCATCAAGACCGGCAGCCAGACGGAAGTCATCACCTACGGCTTCCGGCTGATCCCATAAAGGGGACCTGCTCCCTTTTTACGGAATCCGTAAAAGGGGAGCAGGTCCCCTTTAGGATCCGCCGGTCGTAAAGGTCAGCGTGAACGGCGTGAGCGCGCCACCGTCGGTCCCCTTGATGCCTGTCAGGAACTCAATCTGCACCAGCCGGAACGGTTCGAACGGCTCGGTGATCCTGATCTCGAGAGCGCGGTTTTCTTTCGTGTAGTTGGTGGCGAACGCCAGGCTCTCCATCGTCGTGGCCTTGGCGTAGGTGATGCGAACGTGATCCTTCAGCGAGGCCTGATTGAGGTCGCGCGACAACTGCACGCGGATGCGTTCGCCCAATCGCACGTCAGTCTCGCCTTCGGTCGGCGCGGTAAACAGCACTTCGACCGGCGCGGCCGGTGGGGGGGCAATTGCCACTTCCGTGACTGATTCAGCCGGTGCTTGCGCCAACGCGATCGACGTCCCTTCCAGCCAGGTCAGTCCCTTGGCCGTGCGCACCGTGCCTTGCACCCTGACCCAGCGGCCGGCGTCGAGGCGCTTGGTGGGATCGAAGTTGAACGTCTTGCCCTTCGGCTGAACGTTCATCACCCACAGCGCAGTGTCGGAGGAGCGCAACACGAACTGAAACTTGGCCGGTAGCGGCGCTTCGGGGAGGTCGCCGAAGAGATTGCGTCCACGGAATTGTCCGAGGATGGTCAGCCGCTGGCCTTCGAAGCGCGCAGGTTCGAGCGCGACGGTCCGCAACGGTGGCGCGGCGGCATCGGCCGGCGGTGGTGGTGGCAGGGTGCCGGACAGCATCAGCACCAGTTCCTCGCCGGGCCGGGGCCAGCGCTCGGGATATTTCGCGCGGACCCGATCGCCCAGGTTGAAAGGGATCAGCCGGGGGTCCTCTTGCGACATGCGGCCGATGTCCAGGAACTGGCCGCGCGCCTCGAGCTTGCCCTCGCGCGGCAGCTCGCGGGCCACCAGGCTGATGGTAGCTTCGTCACTCGCCAGCAGCGCCGTCTCGATCCGGTCGCCCGTGACGGCACCAATCACCGACACCGTTTGTTGGTGATAGAAGCCGGGATAGCTCCGCAAGGCGGCGATGGTCGTCGCGCGTCGCACCGCCGGCTGGGCACCAGCGTGTGCGACCAGGAGACCGCAGGCAATGACGAGCGCGAGAGCGAACCGTCGCATGGTCATTCCATGCTAGCTCACACCTTGCGTTGCGCGAACCTCGTCAGGATCACGGCCAGCACGAAGAACAGCAGGGCGCCGGCCACCTGGCCGAACAGGTCTTCACCGCGCAGGGCCGGAATCATCTCGCCCACCACCTGGAACGGCCGCAGCCAGTCGGCGCCCACCAGGATGGCGTAGAGAATGCCCGCGAGCGAGCCGCCGGCAATCAGGCCCGAGCTGAACAGCGTGCCCGAGCTCAGGTCTGAATCGCTCTTTTCGCCGGTCTTGCGCTCAACCCACCAGCGCACCAGGCCGCCGATGAAGATCGGCGCCGTCGTCGCAATCGGTAAGTACGCGCCGACCGCGAACGAGAGCGAATGGATGCCGCACAACTCCAGGGTCACCGCAACGAACACGCCGACCAGCACCAGGCCCCACGGCAGGTTCTGCGACAGCAAGCCCTTGATCAGCGTCGCCATCAGGGTGGCCTGCGGTGCCGGCACCTCAGCCGAGCCGATGCCGAACACCTGGTGCATGTAGAGCACCGTCATGCCGATGATGAACGCCGACGTGACCACGCCGATCGCCAGTCCCATCTGCTGATACTTGGGTGTCGCGCCGACGAGGTAGCCGGTCTTCAGGTCCTGTGAGGTGTTGCCGGCATTCGCGGCCGCGATGCAGACGATCGCGCCGACCGACAGGGCGACCGGTCCGTAGGCGTCCCCCGTCCAGCCCAGTGCCACGAAAATCATGCACGTGATGATCAACGTCGCGATGGTCATGCCCGAAATGGGATTGGACGACGACCCGATCAAGCCCGTGATGCGCGACGAGACCGTGGCGAAGAAGAACCCGAACACGATGATCAGGACCGACACCAGCACGTTGCCTTGCGTCGGCAGGCCGGGCGTGACGGCGAGGAAGATCGCCAGCAGCAACGAGCCGACGAGGACGACCCCAATCGGGACATCCTGCTCGGTGCGCAGTGGCACCCCGGTGGATCCGGCGCCGAAACCCTTCAGCCCTTCGCGCGCCGACGAAATGATCGTCGGCAGCGTGCGGGCCAGCGTGATCAGCCCGGCCGCTAGCACCGCGCCCGCCCCGATGTAGCGGATGTAGGCGCTCCAAATCTGTCCGGGACTCATCTCCGAGATCAGGAAGGGCAGGCCCGTCGCCGGGTTGTTGGCGAAGTTGGGATGGATCGGCGGGAACGGCGTGGTGATGGCCGCGCCAAGCAGTGACAGCAGCGGCAGCAGCACCAGCCACGACAGCACGCCGCCGGCGAACATCGTCCCGGCAATGCGCGGTCCGATGACGTAACCCACGCCCATGTATTCCGGGGAGATGTCGACGTTGAGCGTCGCGTTCGGGAACTGGCTGCTGCGTGCCAGCGAGTGACCGATCTCCTGGCGGAAGATATTGAAGGTCCACGACAGGGATTTCCACAGCGCGCCGATGCCGAGGCCGCTGAACACCAGGGTGGCCAACTGACCGCCACGCTCGCCCGCGATCAGCACCTCGGCGCAGGCGGTACCTTCGGGGTAGGGCAGCACGTCGTGCTCCTTGACGATCAGCGCGCGCCGCAGCGGCACCATCATCAGCACGCCGAGAATGCCGCCGGCAAACGCCAGCATGGTGATTTGCGTATAGCTGAAGTATTTGGGACCGTCGGGCAGCAGGAAGATCAACGCGGGAATGGTGAACACCACGCCGCCCGCCACCGATTCACCGGCCGAGCCGATGGTCTGGACGATGTTGTTTTCGAGAATCGTCGAGCCGCCCAGTTTCTTGAGCACTGAAATAGCAAGCACGGCGATGGGGATGGAGGCACTGACGGTCAGGCCGGCGCGCAAGCCCAGATAAACGGTTGAGGCGCCAAACAGCAGGCCGAACAACACGCCAAGAAACGATGGCCTTGGCGGTGAATTCGGCGGGGGATTGGGATGCAGGAATGTAGGGCTGAAAACCTTTCGCGGGGTCTGCCATGGGCCGGATGATACTCGCTTCGCCCCGTGGATTGCGGTATTCTGCAACCTGCTTGTGAATTCACAGAACAAGCGGAGACCGGCCGCCGAGCCCGTGTCCGAACTGACCACCAATCGGCTGTCCGTCTATCTCCGCTGCCTCAATCAACTCGAGTCGGCCGGCGTCGAGACGATTTCGTCGCAGGCGCTGGCGGAGCAGTTCCATTTGAACGCCGCCCAGATTCGCAAGGACCTCGCCTACTTCGGCGAGTTCGGCGTGCGCGGCGTCGGCTATTACGTCAAGGATCTCAAGCGCAACCTGCGCCAGATCCTGGGCCTCGACCGCAAACTCCGGGTCGCCGTAATGGGCGCCGGCAATCTCGGACTCGCGCTCGCCGACTATCCTGGCTTCAAGCGCGAAGGCTTCGAGATCGTGGCGATGTTCGATGTCGCGGACGGCAAGATCGGCGACCAGTCGCGCAGCGGCGTACCCATCCACGATCTCAAGGACCTGAAGAAGATCGTCCGCAAGGAACACATCGACATCGCCGTGGTCGCCGTGCCCGCCGAATCGGCGCAGCACGTGCTCGACCAGGTGGTGGCCGCCGGCATCAAGGCCGTGCTCAACTTCTCGCCTGGCTCGCTTATGGTCCCGCCGGATGTCAAGATGAAGGGCGTGGACCTGACCGTCTCACTGGAAAGCTTGTCGTTCTACCTGGCGCAAGGTATCGATGCCGAAGAATAGGTTGAGCCATGTGGATGCGAAGGGTCGCATCCGCATGGTTGATGTCGGCGCCAAGCCGGTGACCGATCGCGAAGCGGTGGCGCGCGGCATCATCGCGATGTCGGCCGCCGCCCGCACGCAGATCCGCTCGGGTGCCGTGAAGAAGGGCGACCCGCTGCAGGCCGCTCGCCTGGCCGGCATCATGGCGGCGAAGAAGACCAGCGACCTGATTCCCCTGTGCCATCCCCTGGTCCTGACACACGTCTCCGTGGAGCTGACGCCGACGCGCACCGGTTATGCGATCGAAGCGCGGGTGCGCACGTCTGGCCAGACGGGCGTGGAAATGGAAGCCCTGACGGCCGTCGCGGTGGCCGCGCTGACGCTGTATGACATGGTCAAGGCGGTGGACAAGGGCATGGTCATCAGCGACCTCTGCCTGGTTGAGAAAAAAGGCGGACGATCGGGACATTACGTGAGAAATAACAAATGAAGAATCACGAATGAAAAATAACGAATAACAAACTTCACCTTTGTCATGCGCAATTTGCTATTTGTTATTGCGTGAAAGTGCTCGTCTCCATTCAACAGGCCGTGAAGCAGTGGCAGATCCCTGCCGACGGCGTCGCCACCCTGCGGGCGCGATTTCCCGACATGGAATTCATCTCTGCGACCTCGGACGAGGAACGTGCCCGTGGCCTCGTTGATTGCGATGTGGCGTACACCTGGATCCTGACGTCAGAAGAATTCGCGACCGCGCCGAAGCTGCGCTGGCTTCACACCTCGGCGGTCGCGGTTGAAACGCTGTGCCTGGCTGAGTTGTTTGCGCGAGGTGTCGTGGTCAGCAATACCCGTGGCGTACAGGCCGTGCCGATTGCCGAGCACACACTCGCCGTGGTCCTTGCCCTCTCGAAACAGTTGCCGCTGGTGTTTGAGCATCAGCGTCACGGGCAGTGGGCGCAGAACGACTTCATGGGCGAACACCTGCCGTGGTTATTGCACGGCCGGACCCTTGGTCTCATCGGCGTGGGCACCATTGGGTCGGCGATCGCCGCTCGCGCCCGCGCCTTTGGCATGCGCGTGGTCGCGTTGCGCCGGCGCAGTGACCAGGCGGCGGTGGCTGCGGTCGATCAGCTGTTCGGTCCCGGTGACATCGCAGCGTTCCTGCGGCAGACCAACGTGCTGGTAATCGCCGCGCCGCTGACCTCGCAGACCCTGGGGCTGATCGGAGCAGCGCAGATGGCCACGTTGCCGCGGGGGGCGGTGATCGTCAACGTCGGCCGCGCGAAGATCCTCGACACGGAGGCGCTGATCGCCGCTTTGCATTCCGGCCAGCTCGGGGGCGCGTCGCTCGACGTCTATCCGCAAGAGCCGTTGCCGCCCGAGCATCGGCTGTGGACGTGCCCGAACGTGATTCTCACGCCGCATACCTCTGGCTTCCGGCAGGGGCATTGGGAAGAAGTCGTGGATTTGTTCGCGGAGAATCTCGAGCGGTTCCAAAGGGGAGAGGACCTTCGCTTTCGGGTCCAACCCGAATTGGGGTACTGAGCTCCGGCTAAAGCCGGAGCCTACTCTTCCCCAGCGCCTTCGCGTGGCGGCGGCTCAATGTGGATGATGGCGTCCTTGATCTCCGGGAAGCGCGCCATCAAGCGGTCCTTCACGACGTGCGACAGCCGGTGCGCCTCGTCCAGGCGCATCTCGCGATCCATCCACAGGTGCAGGTCGAGAAAGACAAAGTCGTTGGAGCCGCGGGTGCGGATGTGATGACAGCCGACCACCTCGGGCACGCTGCCCACGACCTCGCGAATCGCTTCTTCAGGAATGACGAATCGATCGGCCAGAATGCCAGAGGTGGACTGGAAGATCTCCCAGCAGGCATAGCCGATGAAACCGGCGATCACGAGGGCGGCGACCGGGTCGAGCCACAGGTAGCCCATGCGCACGCCGACCAAGGCCGCGATCACCGACGCCGAGGTCAGCAGGTCGCTGGTGGTGTGATGGGCGTCGGCCATCAACACTTCGCTGACCAGTCGCCGGCCGGCCCCGCGCTCGTAGATCACCACGCCGAGGTTGATCAGGAACGTCGTGCCCATGACCACGAACGTGAGCCACGTGATGACCGGCTGGCCCCCAGACTGCAGCCGCTCGACCGCCGCTGACATGACCTGGAACAGCACCAGCAGCAGGAAGATGAGGATGCCTACCGACGCCATGGTCTCGAACTTCCGGTGACCATACGGGTGGTCATCGTCCGGCGGCTGGCTGGCGATGCGCACGCCGACCAGCGCGACCATGTTCGAGGCGGTGTCGGTGAGGGAGTGGAAGCCGTCAGAGAGGATGCTGACCGAGCCGGAGGATAAGCCCAGCGCGATCTTGGCGGCGGCGACGATCAGGTTGAGGAAAAAGACCCGCCAGAGAACCTGCGAGACCTCGGTATAACGAGCTTTCAAAACACCCTGGCGTGCGGGACCGGCCACCAGCGAATCTGGACCTTGCCGATGATGTACTTCTTCGGCACGAAGCCCCAGTGGCGGCTGTCAGAGCTGCCATTGCGGTGGTCGCCCATCACGAAGTAGTAGCCCTCGGGAATGACCTGCGGTCCCCAGTCGTCGTGGCTGCGGTATTCGGCCGGGACAAAGTCGTCGCGCATCGGCACGTCGTTGACGTAGACGCGGCCATCGACCACGCGCACCGAGTCGCCCTCTTCGGCGATCACGCGCTTGACGTACGACTTGTCGGGATCGAGCGGGTAGTAGAGCATCACGATGTCGCCGCGTTGCGGCGCACCGAGTTGATAACTCAACTTGTTGACGATCAGGCGATCCTGATCGGCGAGCGTCGGCGCCATGCTCTGGCCCTCGACTCGCGCCACCTGCACGCCGAAGGTGACCACCAGCGTGGCGTAAACGGTCGCCTGCGCGAGCGTGCTGAACCAGGCCACAAACTCCACCCACCACGCCTTCAGCCGGCGGTTGGGTTCCACGGGCGGGGTCGCGACGGCCAGGGCGATCGGCTCCGCCGCGATCACCGCATCGGCCACGACGCTCGGTGCCGGCTCCGCCGCCGTCTCCGGACGGTCACACTCGGGCAGTTCTGGTGGCATGGTCTGCGATCTGTCGGCCGCGGCTCAAAACACCCGCGCGGTCGGCACGGGCCACCAGCGAATCTGCACCTTGCCGATGATGTATTTCTTGGGCACGAATCCCCAGTGCCGGCTGTCGAGGCTGTTGTTCCGGTGATCGCCCATCACGAAGTAGTAGCCCTCGGGGATGACTTGCGGGCCCCAGTCGTCGTGACTGCGGTACTCGGCCGGGACGAAGTCGTCGCGCATCGGCACGTCGTTGACGTAGACGCGGCCATCGACCACGCGCACGGTATCGCCGTCTTCGGCGATCACGCGCTTGACGAACGACTTGTCGGGGTTGACCGGGTAGTAGAGCATCACAATGTCGCCGCGCTGCGGCGCGTGCAGGCGATATTCCAGCTTGTTAACGATCAGGCGGTCCTGGTCGGCCAGCGTCGGCGCCATGCTCAGGCCCTCGACGCGCGCGACCTGGAAGCCGAAGGTGACAATCAAGGTGGCGTAGACGGCGGCGGAGGCGAGCGTGCGAACCCAGGCGAAGAACTCGTCGCGCCACACTTCCAGCCGGCGCATCACCTGCGCCGCGTCCTGGTCGATGGCGAGGGGCAGCGGCGTCTCGGGCTGGAGCGCGTCGTGAGCCGTGACGGCGCGCGGCGTGGTCTCGTCGCCAGGATCGGCGACCGGGTCGCCAGGATCGGCGACCGGGTCGCCAGGATCGGCGACCGGGTCGCCAGGATCGGCGACCGGGTCGCCAGGATC
>Ga0163144_10025993_pt1 | contig 11408 bp, 9 predicted proteins | sample OliLak19BULKMAT1_FD_123175 | JGI IMG/M metagenome (GOLD analysis project Ga0163144, IMG submission 123175) | Freshwater microbial mat bacterial communities from Lake Vanda, McMurdo Dry Valleys, Antarctica - Oligotrophic Lake LV.19.BULKMAT1 | ecosystem: Environmental > Aquatic > Freshwater > Lake... | reverse complement strand
GGAAATGTTTTAGTTGCTATTTCAGATAGAAGAACCGCCTATTGCAACGAATCGCGTTCTACTTTAAGTTATAATGCGGTGGTGCTAACAGCCAATGATTATTATGCATTCGGAAGTGTAATGGAAAACAGAACTTGGGAGGCTATAAGTACCGTAGAATATCGGTTTGGGTTTAATGGGAAAGAGAAGGATGATGAAATTATTGGGGAGGATAATTCTTATGATTTTGCATTCAGGATATACAATCCAAGAATTGCAAAGTTCCTAAGTGTTGATCCTTTAGCAAAGAAATATACATGGAATAGCCCGTATGCATTTGCTGAAAATGATGTAATAAGGTGTATAGATATTGAGGGACTAGAAAAATGGCAAAAAAACGATCCATACAATTCAGCTAATAATGGAGAAGTGGTTTATGGTCCCTATTCAAATGAGCAAGCCAAAGCAAAGTACTTAATACCCTATTCAGGTGAAGTGTATTGTCAATCTCAAATTACAGAGATGAAAACCTTTACTGAAGCAAATGCAACTATTCCAAATCATGATGAAAGACTACCTTGTATAACCACTTTAGATAAATGCGTTCAAATATTAAATGGCTTAGGTTTTATGCCAGCAGGCCAGAGAATATCAGATCCTTATAAAACAAAAGAAAATGGGTTAGCTGATGAAATTTTAAAACCAATGGGGTTAATTGGCCAAAAGGCGGTAATATGGGCACTCACATCTAATGGTAAAAAGCCTGTCGATGAAGAAAACCCTCCTGAAAAATTGGCAAGCAGTATTTCCTCTTCCGTTATTGCTATAGGAGGTACTTATATCGGCAAAACCACTAGTGGAGAAGTTCAAAGAGGTTATTACGTGTTTTTATTGAGTGCTGTTGATGGTTTCCATTCTTTGGTAATTACACTTGACTATAGAAATGATAAATCACCAAAATTGTATTTATCTGATCAAAGGGATGCAACGGGAGGTTGGAAGCAATATAGTGCTGAAGAATTGGATGCATACATTTTGAAAATGAATAAGGATTGGTTTGGAAATGTTAACAATAGAACAGTTAATACTATTTGGCAGCTAATTCAGAAAAAATAAAACATTCATTGAAAAAGTACAGAATATTGATTTTAACTATCCTCCTACTTAATTGTAAAATGCAGGATAACAATGATTTAGTTGAGAAATTAACTCTAAAAGGATATAGTCTAAAAACTTCAAAAACATACTCTGCTACAAATTATAGATTTATTCAAAGTTTAGATTTAAAAGGTTCAGAAATAGAAAAAATGCGTATAATTGAAATAATTAAATTTATTTTCGATAAAGAAAATAATTCTATCAGTTATTTTAATATTGATAAAATCGAATTTGCTGACACAATTAAAAGAAATTATTTCTTAAATAAATACTTATTTAAAAATGAAGAATTTTTCAAAGCTCCACATAAGATAATTGAAAAAAATAATTTTATTTTTATTCTTTCAGTTGATAAGCAAGCGGACGCAAAGAAATTAAAACAATTTGTTTCTGATTTTGATAAAGCATAGAGATATTTGTAAATGTTTAGATGCAATTGGATTACCTCATTCGGAAGTGTAATGGAAAACAGAACTTGGGAGGCTATAAGTACCGTAGAATATCGGTACGGGTTTAATGGCTTCGAGAAAGATGACGAAATTAAAGGCTCTGGAAATCATTTAAGCTTCAATGATTTTGGATATGACCCAAGATTAGGAAGACGTTGGAGAGTTGACCCACATTCTGGCAATTATCCAAGTATGTCGGGTTATAGTTCATTCGCTAATAATCCGATTATTAATTTAGATCCTGATGGAAAGGATATTGTATATTTTAATACTCAAGGTTTAGAATCTCACAGAGTAAAAAGCAATACAGAGTTTAAAACGTTTATAATGGGAAGTGCTAAAGCAGGTGACCCAAAAATAAGTGTAGTTGGATGGAAAGAAGTTGCTATGCCTAAAATCATAGAGGAAAGGACGCAATCGGGTGAAGCAACAACGAGTATTGATTATCAAGAAAACGATTATGTTATTGCTGCAAGAACTGGGTATTTTAATCAAGCAAAGAATGCAGGTAATTTGAATCTATATACAGAGGGAGGAAATGCAATACCAAAAGATGCGGTACAAGCAATACCCGATTTAGACCCAACTTTGGTTAAAGCTGTAGCAATGCAAGAATCGCATTTAGGAACTAAAGGTGTTACGGATATTATGCAAGCAAATTTACCAGGAGACTGGTCTGCATTAAAATCAAAATATGGTCTAACCAAAGGTGAATCAACAAGCGCTACAAATTCTTTATATGGAGGAATTAGGTTGCTTGCCACTAAAGGATTTAAGGGCGGTACTACTTATGATAAAAAAACAGGAATATCAACATTCACATTTCAAGGTTGGGGTAAAGCAGCAGGGAACTATAATGGTGGTGGTGTGAAAAATTATCAAGAGAATGTAACCAAAATGCAAGACAATGCAACTACTCCAGACTGCACAGATTATACAGACGAATGCAAATAATGATAAGAAATTTTAAATATATTCTTTATACTCAATTTTTATTACTTGCCTTAATGGGGTGTAATAACACTCAACCTATTGAGAAACCTATTCAGACAGATGATTATTATGAGAAATGCAGAAAGTTGGTTTTAAGCGAAAATAAAATTGGTCAAGAATATTTTTTTAAAATAACAAAAAAGGAAGTAGATGAATTTACGCTTACTTATTTGGGAAATATAAAAACAGCGAAAGGCGACACAATAAAGTTTTTAAATGCTGTTAATTATTTTGGGCAATATGAAGACTCTAAAAGAGCTAAAGGAGCGGTATTGTTGTATAATAAGCAAGATGATTTTTTGGGAATGTATCAAGTTGGAAGCTCATATTCTTTACCTAATGGAATTGAAAAAGATAAATTGGTTTTTAACTACAAAGAAGGAGATTGCAATCAAACAACCGCAATCAGCTTTTTAGATAGCATCCCGAAGCAGATTTTTATAAACTGTACTAAAGACGGAGGCGATTTATACAGTTTTACAAAAGAATAGAAGCACTATTGAATAGCAATAATAAAGCCCCTCACGGGGCTTTATTATTTTGTATCGGTGAGTACAGTACTCAAAGCATCCTTTAATTTTTTCTTTCCTACCAACGCATCAACAAGCGAAAAAACAATTTTCTTTTCTTCGTCATTCAATCCTTCCACGAGTTTTATTTTTTCCATTATAGAAGCATCATAAGAATTTACATCAGCCAGTTTATCATCCGTATCAAAAAAATCGGAGAGCTTTACCCCAAGAGCCTTACTAATCTTTTCTAAGGTGCTTAAAGACGGTTCGTTTTTTCTGCTTCTGTTTTTAGTTTGGTCGGGCGGTTCTGTTTTGCTTTTTGGTGGCTCTATTGGTTTAGATTTGGGGAGTATTATAACTTACCCCTGCCAATTTTGCAACACGTTACTTGCCTCCGCGACCTAAAGTTTCGGCTTCGTTTCCTAAATATAAACGAGTAGACTGTTCGTTCAAATGAGGTAGTATTTTTTTAAACTTCGCTTTTAATAATATATCACTTATCATCAAGTTTTAATTTGACTCCAATGTACTGCTTATTATTTAACTATCTCTAAGATAATAAATAAACGATAAGCCAACAATCCTATTATACCGTAAAGTCATGGCCTACTGCATATTTTCCACGCATAAACTACTTCTTATATTTTGCACATAAGAACAAGTAATAAATTTAAACAATACTATCAGAATTGGAAATCTAATAAATATCTATGACTCGAATATTTTCGAATTCTTAATATTTTCCAAACGAAAAACCATACCTTGTAACACTAATAAATGAATGTTCGTCTAACCTAATAATAAGAAATTTTTGGATGAGAAAATTCTGATAAAGGCATGCACAAAAGGTGACTCAAAAGCCCACCGAATGTTGTATGATCATTATGGTCCACAATTAATGGGACTATGCATGAGATATGCCGGTAACAGAGAAGATGCAGAAGAAATTTTTCATGATAGTTTGATAAAGGTTTATAAAAATATTGGAAACTTTAAAGCCGATAGCAGTTTAAAAACATGGATTGGAAGAATAGGGATTAACACAGCACTCGATTTTTTAAGAAAAAGGAAAAAAACATTGTTTTTGGCACATGTTTCAGATTATTCTACAGAAATTGAAGACACCGATATTCCGCAGGAGATTAGCCTTGAAGCTGAAACAGCCATGAAAATGTTGAAAGCACTACCAATACACCAACAAGTTATCATTAATTTATTTGTAATTGAAGAAATGAGTCATAAAGAAATAGCCAATGAATTAGGAATAAGTCAAGAAGCATCTAGAGTACAATTGAGCAGAGCTAAGAAAGCGTTTGCTCAGATATTAAACACAAAAATCAGTAAAAATGAGCACCAAAAATAATCTTCAAAACGCACTCAAAAATGCGTTTGAAAACTATGAGGAACCATTGAAAGAAGCCCAGTGGCAGAGGCTTGAGGGAGCAATAATTCCCCGAAAAATCAACTGGAGATTCTATCCATTTATGATTGCCGTTCTTTTAATTAGCATTTCCTCAATAGCTACTTATTATGTTACAATACATTTGGTTGTAACCAAGCCGCAGGCTCAATTAATCCATAATCCAAGTACAATTGAAAATAATGGTTTGGTTAATTCTAATGATTTGCCTGAAAGCTCTGATTCTCATATTCTAACTAAAAACTCTACTAAACAAAAAGTATCTAAGGATATCACATCCCCACCCAAAGGTACTTCTATTAATTATTCCAACGCTGAAATTAAAAATTCTCGTAAACTCACTTCATCTTCTAAAGTAAAAAAGCAAAAAGCTGTCGAAATTCAAAAAGAAGAGAATTTAAATCCTGACAATCCTGATAATTCTGAGTTGTTAGACATAAAAAATGAATCAAAAGAAGATACCTTTGAGGAAGTTGAAATAGTTGCAAAAACAACAGAAGTAAAGTCTGAAAAAGATACTGTCAAAATGAATACAAAAATTTTAGTTTCCGAGACAGAAGAGCCAAAAAAATATGTTGCAAGGTACGTATTGTCACTTTCTACAGGGTATTCTGTAATGAATGTAAAAGTTACAAATATTGAGAACAGTCAACAACTTCACAAAGATTCAAAAATGTTGTTTGAACAAAGCAATCAAAAACTTAAATCAACCTTTGTTAATTTCGGATTTGATTTTAAAATAGTTCCGGGTTTAGCAATGGGTATTAATACAGGATTACAGTATTTGCAAATCAATACCCCTGTTCATATTAAATATAAGTTGAATGAAGTTCCATTTTGGGATATTGGAAAATCAAGAATAATTGGTTATTTAAAAACTGATAGTGCCAATACTATAGAATTAAACTCTACGGTTACTAACAAAACTTCCTTTATAATTATTCCACTTAAATATTACTATACTATACCGCTTAATCGTAAAAATGAGATATTAGTAACTGCTGGCTGTAATTTTTCTACAATAATTAATGTTAAAGGTGAAAGTGTTTCGGTAAATGAAGGTGCTATTCAATCTTTAAACAGAAAAATGTACAGCAATTTTAATGTGGGACTGATTGGCGGTGTTCAATACAGCCGAAATATTAAAAATGCTTGGTGGCTAGGATTGGAAACACAGATTCAGACCACCAAAATGAAGTTTAATACAGGTCAAGGTGCTATCAATAACAATTTGAGTGGTTACAATATTTTTCTTAACCTTAGATATAAAATATGATGGTTATGAAGAAATATTACTTAATCGCATTATTTTTTTTAATTTCCATAAATATAGCTGAGGCACAAACATCAGCCAGATTTATGCAAAATTTAGGGAAAGGAATTAACAAAGAGATAGAGTGTTCGTGTGTTGATAAAAGCGGAAATGTAACTATTGCCTATTATTCAAATAACAAGAGAGATACATTGGTTCTTGATAAATGGAATCGCGTAAACAGAAAATGGAGCCATATAAATAGTATGCCTTCCTTTGATAGTGATAAAAAGAGCATTTCGAAGTGCGTCTATACCAAAGGAGATTCTCTCTATGTTTTTGCCAAATTAAAATTTGGAGGAACCCAGAACCCTGGATTATATTATGTTTCTGAAAAGAGCATTGTTTTAATAGGGGAGTTTAAGTATTTACTGAAGAATGGCCTTGTAACAGACATGAAAATGCTCGGAAGTAAACTTTATTTATTTGGACAATTTGATGAAATAAAAATAGGAGCAAATTCTGCAAAAGTGTTACATGTAACCTATTTTAACGGAAAATTTTTTGAGCCTGTACTCATAAAACCAGACCTAAAAACCTATCTTATCAATGATTTGCCAACTGCAACCCAAAGGGATACAACCCTATTAATTTCTGGTAGTACAATTCTTTGGCAGTTCGTATTACCCAATCAATGGATACCAGTTCTTACCTCTGATATAAACCATCCTTTTACGAGTGTTACTTCCATAGGTAACCGTTGGCTTGTAACAAAAGAAAATTGTGATTCACTTATTTATATTTTTAACAAAACAATAGTCTATAAACCAATTAACTTCAAATTGAAACATCCTTTACAGGTCATAAACACAACTAAGGGAGTACTTATTAGCGAAGCTGGTAAGCGAGGAAGGTTGCTGCGTTTGGACACTGATAAGAATATATTTAATGTATTGTTTGTAACGCATGGAATTGATTCATGTAAACAGAGATTGCTTACCAACAAAACAAATGTCTATTTTAATTCTTCAGTTCCAATACTTTATAACAATATCTATTTTGGAAAAATGGCTGAACTTAATCTCGATTCGTCTAGAAATTTTGGTTATGATACCGTATCTGTTTTTATTTATAATGATAAAGATGGAAATTTCAAGAAGGACAATGGTGAAAACTATCTCTTTCCTTCTCATATTTACAACCGTACTTATAATCGGGACTTGTATAGCCAAACAGGTATTTTTAAAGATACAGTTCCTGATTACAATAATGTTGAGTATGAATTAATTCCCATTAATAATTGTTTTATACAACCATTTACTGGGGCTTTAAGAACTTGGAATACAGTAAAAAACAAGCGAGATGCAGAACATGATTCCTTGTATTTCCCTTTACAAAGTATCAATTTGCCTAAAAATTTAGCTATCAAAAGCTGGGCGAAGGCCACGGCACGAATAATGGACACAATAAGCCTTTCTGCCAAAATTTTTAATAAAGACTGTGATAATTATTTAGCCAACGATACCATTAAAGTTGTACTTGACTCAGGAACAGTCTATATTGGTTCAACTCCGACTTTGTATTCGCAATCTGGCAATGTGCTCACATTTATTCTTAAAAACCTAATTTCCACTCAAATCCACAAAATCAATCTGAAAGTTTTATATCCTATTTCAAATTATAAAGTGGGAGAAGAAGTGAAGCATTATTTCACATTGACTTCTTCGGTTAGCGAAAATAAGTCTGATAATACGGATAGCATTGTTCAGAAGTTGGTTTACAGTTATGATCCAAATTCCAAATCTTGTGTACCACAAGGCAACATTAGTAGCGACTTTAGAACAATCAGATACTATATTGATTTCCAAAATGAAGGCAATGATGATGCAAAACGAGTTACTATTGTTGATTCACTCGATACTAAAATACCTGTATATGAATTTCAAATGATAGCTTGTAGCCATGCCTACACAGTATCATTGACAAATAATATTGTAACCTGGGTTTTTGATAATATTAATCTTCCACCAAAATCAGTTAATGAGCCAATGAGCAAGGGGTTCATAATATTTGAAGCACACTTAAAAAGCAATTTGGATGTAGGCGACAGCATTCAAAATAAAGCCTTTATATACTTTGATTACAATGAACCGATTGTGACAAACAGAGCGCTCATACATAAAATTGAGACAGAACCCGTTCCTATAGACACCAATGCAACGGGTCAAAGTGGTTTATTGGTTTACCCTAATCCTGCACGTAATATTCTAAATATTAAAAATCTATCTCAAAAGACTCAAGAAGTTAAAGTTTATAATATAGTTGGACAAGAAATTACTACGATAAAACTCAATGCTTTAGAAAAAGTAATTCAACCATTGGATTCTTGGCAACAAGGAATGTATATTTTGAGGTCAAGTTTAGGTAGCGTTCATAAGGTTATTGTAAATTAAGCATAAAATTGTTACAGCATCACTTACAATTTTGCCATTGCTCGCATTTTGCGAGTGATTAGCTTTTTGGCCTCTGGCCATTTAGTTGCTAAACCCCAAATTCCATTTCAAAGCTATTGCTATAACTTTTCGAAGGTTCAATCATAATAATGCCTTCCTTCTCAGAAACATATCCATTAAAAGCTTCATTATCCGCAAGACCTTCCCAAGGTTCAATACAAACAAAATTAGCACCCGGTTTAGCCCAAATACCTACGTAAGGCCAACCTTCAATGTTTACCTTTACTGATTTGCTATTTGTTTTAGATTCAAGTTTTATCCATTTCGATTGCAGATTTTTAAAAATAAAGGCATCCGAATTAAAAATGTCGTCCTTCACAAAAATAGTTCCAGCACCATCAGTTACAAATTGGGTTTGATTTGAAATAACATTGTTCTTAAGAATAAACGATTCAGGATTATTGTCATTCTCAAATCTTATAATTGAATCTTCCGGAGAACTAATATTAAAGGCAGGATGTCCGCCAAATGACACAGGCATACTTGCATCACCATGATTATATACCTCAAATCCCATAGTCAGCTTATTCAATTCGAGCGTATATTTTACCTTAAAACTAAATTTAAATGGATAACGCTGAAGCGTATAGTCACTATCACTTAATTCAAGTTTAACACTATTTTGTTTTTGTTCAATAACTTCAAAAACTAAATCTCTTGCAAATCCATGTGGTTCGATTTTGTACGTATGATTATAGTGTCGGTATTCTAAATTTTTGAGTCTACCCACAAATGGAAAGAGCACAGGAGCGTGTCGCGCCCATATATGGGGGTCGGCCTGCCAGATAAACTCTGTGCCGCTATGTAGATATTTTATACTGCATACTTCTGCACCGTAAGGATTTACCACTGCCGTAAAATTACCTGAATGAAGTAAAATTTGAGGTGCCAATCTATAAATTTCCGCGTTTGGATTGTTCTAATTCAATGGATTCGAATAGGGCTTTAAAATTGCCTTTACCAAAAGATTTAGCACCCTTTCGTTGAATAATTTCAAAGAATAGGGTAGGACGGTCTTCTACCGGTTTTGTAAAAATTTGAAGCAAATAACCTTCGTCATCTTTGTCAACCAAAATACCCAATCTTTTTAGAGGTTCAATGTCTTCATCTATTTTTCCTACTCTATCTATTAATTCATCATAGTAGGAGGTAGGTATGGTTAAAAATTCAATGCCTCTGCTCATTAATTTTGTTACTGTATCAACAATATTACCTGTGGCAATAGCAATGTGCTGAACACCTTCGCCTTCGTAAAAATCAAGATATTCTTCAACCTGTGATTTCTTTTTACCAACTGCCGGTTCGTTGATAGGGAACTTCACATATCCGTTTCCATTACTCATAACCTTACTCATTAAGGCAGAATATTCTGTAGAAATATCATTATCGTCAAATGACAGTATATTTTTAAATCCCATCACCTCTTCATAAAATTTTACCCAAGGATTCATTTGGTTCCAATCAACATTGCCAACACAGTGATCCACATACAATAAACCTACTTCTGTTGGGTTATAGGTTGATTCCCATTTAACAAAACCAGGCATAAATGGTCCCGAGTAATTGGTTCGTTCCACAAAAAGATGCACTGTATCTCCATAGGTATGAATTCCACTCATTTTTACCTCACCCAATTCATCTTTTAGTGTAGTGGGTTCCATGTACACCTTAGCACCTCGTTTAACGGTTTGTTCAAAGGCATCGTATGCATCATCTACCCATAAAGCCAAAGAATGAACCCCATCTCCATGCTTAAGAATATGTTGGTTGATTGGATGGGTGGAATTTAAAGGGGTAGTAAGCATTATCCGCATCTTTCCCTGTATTAAAACATATGATGATCTGTCCTTTACACCGGTCTCTGGGCCCGCATACGCCAGACTCTGAAACCCAAAAGCTGTTTTATAAAAATGAGCGGCCTGCTTGGCGTTGCCTACATAAAATTCTATAAAATCTGTTCCTTTTAAAGGCAGAAAGTCTAAGGTAGTTTCAGTTTGAAGTTGACTGGTAGTTTGCATAATAAGTTCGCAAAATTAAAGTTAAATAATTGATTTATAAAAATGAAATATTCTACGTGATTTAAATACGCTTTCTAATGGTTCTAAAAATGATAAAGAGAACCAAAAATAAAATAATAATTACGCTCCAAGAATAGGAACCATTAGCCTCGGGCGTTTTTCTTGATTGTGCAACTTTCTTCTTTTCAGACTTAACAGAATCAGTTGATTTTAGACTTGTTTTACTTAAATCATCTTTCTGCAAAGGGGCTATTATCATATAATCAACCAAGGAAAGGAGAAAGTTGACATCTAAACTTATTTTTGCCCAATTCATTTGGTAATATTGTCCATCCTTATCTTTCAAAAGTTGAGTGTATTTAATATTTCCTACTTTAAAATGTTCCCCTTCCTGTAAATGCTGAAAACGACCATCAATTTTAATTGATGCATATTTTGAGATTAAGTTCTGCATCTCGTTTATTTTCGTCTTCAATCGTTTTGATTTATCACCATAGTATTCTCTTGCTATTTGATAGAGTGCCTTGGCATATTCAACAGATTTACGGTTTGCATAACAATACGCAAGATCAATCAGCAAGCTAGCCATAATAGGATCGGAACCAAGCGAAAAGGGGAAACGCTCACGTATCTGAATATCAATTTGGGAGCACACAATTGAGTCATTTTTTTGCTTTCCTGACAGATTAAGCAACGAATGGGTCTTTAGATAGTCAAGCTGTGTCAATAATTTCAATTTGGTTTCTAACACTTTTACATGCACCCATTCACTGCCTTCGTGATCCTTAGAGTTTAATTTAATTCCAAGTCGAATATATTTTAAGGCACTATCAAGCTCCCCATTTAATTCATAAGCTGTACCAAGATTTGAGACTACTTTGGCCTGGTTTGGAAGGTTTTTATTGAGTGCCTCAAGAATTTGCAGTGCTTGTTTTGGCTTACCAAGCTTCATTAAACCAATCGAATAGTCTGAAAGCAGCATAAAGGAATGTTCTTTGTTAAAATTTTTATTGAATGGGTTTAATTGCACATCAATGTTATGCAAATCACCCTGTTGATCAATTCCATAATAGTAATTTATACAAGCACTAGAGGCAGCACTCACCAATAGAAG
>Ga0163144_10025991_pt1 | contig 11409 bp, 9 predicted proteins | sample OliLak19BULKMAT1_FD_123175 | JGI IMG/M metagenome (GOLD analysis project Ga0163144, IMG submission 123175) | Freshwater microbial mat bacterial communities from Lake Vanda, McMurdo Dry Valleys, Antarctica - Oligotrophic Lake LV.19.BULKMAT1 | ecosystem: Environmental > Aquatic > Freshwater > Lake... | reverse complement strand
GGCCCGATCGAAGACCCGAAAGGATCGGATACCGGTGCCGTGATGTGGGCGCACCTGCCGTATTCCGTCGTCCAGCACCGAGCCATTTTTCAAGACCATGAGTGGCCGTTGTGGAATCGGTTCAACACTTGCGGTGCGCCCCTGCTCGGCCAGGGCCAATCCATGCTAGGCGATCCTCTGCACTGGCTGGCGATCGCGGCCGCCGGGGCACCGTGGGCGTGGGATGCAAAATTTGTCCTCTCCCGCCTTCTCTTTGCTTTTGGGGTGGGGCTGTTGGTTCGGGCGGCCACGGGGCGCGTCGCCGTAGCGGCACTCCTGGGCGCTTCCGCAGCCTTCATCGGATTCTTTGCCTACCGGCTGAATCATCCCGCGTGTTTCAGCCTCGGCTATGCGCCGTGGATCCTCCTCGCCTGGTGGCAAATCGCCCGCGCCCCCGGCTGGCGGGCGGGAGTGCCCGGCGCCGCTCTGCTCCTCGCCGCGAACTGGTGCGAACTGAACAGCGGCACGGCAAAGGAAGCCGCGATGCTCCTGATCGGGTTAAACGCCACGGGTTTTTTGGTCGTGGCTTTTCTTGACCGCGCCGCGGGTCAACGCGCGCGCAAGCTCGTCCTCGGCACGGTCAGTGGCCTCATCTTCGTACTCCTCAGCGCACCCTGCTGGCTCGTGTTCTTGGATGCGCTCTCGCGCGCTTACACGTTTTACGGCAAGCCGGTGACCTACCAGATTTCGCCGGCGTTGCTCCTCGGATTCTTCGACGATCTGTTCTATCGGCAGACCGCGCCGAGTGAATTGCACAGCAACCCGGCGGCCAATTTCTTCGTGCTCCTCGGGGTCCTGTGGGCGATCGCGGCTGCATCGCGGTTGCGCGGCGAGGGCGGTTATCGCGCGCTCCTTCTCGGCGCGCTGCCGCCGTTTGCCCTGGCCTTCGGTCTCGTGCCGGCTTCGTTGATCGAGCGCCTGCCTTTCCTGCGCAATATCTCGCACATCGACAATACCTTCTCCTGCGTCCTGATCGTCCTCATGTTCCCGCTCGCCGGTTTCGGTTTGCGGGCCTGCTTTGACGAAATGGTCGAGGCAAAGTGGCGGCGTGAATGGCGCGTGGTGCTGATGCTGGTCGCGGTCCTTGCGGCGCTTTTCTTTGGTCACACGCAGGCGCATGCCCGGGTGGCCGCGGGTTCCGCCCAGTTGGGCGAGTTCCCTGCGAAGAGCGTCTTTTTCTGTGGCTACGCAGCGGCGCTCTTTGTGGCGCTGGGCCTGTTGCCATGGGCGCTGCGGTCGCTGAGGGGCCGACCGACGATTGGCGCATGCCTGGTCGCAGCGCTCGCCCTCGCGGCGCTTCATTTCCGGCATGGCATGTATGGAGAAACGAAATTTGATGCCTACGTCGTCAACCCGCAGGAGCGGATCGACCTCTTGGAAACGACGTCCGCGATCGCTGCCCTGCGACGCGCCCAGACCGAACCGGGCCGCGTGCTGGGGATCCGCGGGGTCCTCGCGCCTGGCTTTAATGCTGCGCTCGGCCTGGAAACGCCAGCCAGTGCCGACGCGCTTATCAGCCCCTACTGGCGGGAGATCGTCGAGGCGGCCGGCGTCCCGCTCGTGTGGGGCTGGCGCGTCGCGGTGGCCAAGGAAAATCTGCCCGCGCAGCAGCCGCTCTTCGATCTGATGAACGTGCGCCACTATCTGGCCGTGCCTGGCGAACCACCGCCGACGCCGTCCAGTCTGCGCTCTCTCGGGGCGGCGGACCTCGAGGTGTTGACCAGTCCGACGGCCTGGCCGCGGGCCTTCTTCACCGACAGCGTGCAGCGCTATGGCACGGTGCAGGACTTCATCCAGCGAGTCCGGAATGGTGACGGTCGGCCTTTCGCGGCCGTGGTGGAGGGTGAAAGTGCCGCGCCTGTGCTGGCCGCGGAGTTGTCCGCTCGGCAGATTGTTTCGGCCACGGATTACCGGCTGACGAACAATTCGACGGAGTTCACGGTGGACGCACCTGGCGCGGGAGTGGTGGTGCTTAGCGAAGCCTATGAGGCTGGTTGCTTCCGCGTGCTGGTCAATGGCCGATCCACCCCGTCCTTCCGAGCGAACCATCTCTTCCAAGCCGTGGCGCTGTCCACAGCGGGCCGCTACGTCATCCGTTTCAGCTACGAACCGGCGGGGTGGTCGACCTCACTTTGGTTGGCTGGGTTGGGAGGCGGCTTGCTGCTGGGCGCGCTGGCCGGGCTGCTCTGGACCTCGCCGAAGAGAATGCCGCCTAACATGCGCAGTGGCACATGAGCGGCTATGGATAGCGGCGTGTCCGAACCCCTGTCTCCACACTCGATGGCTGCCGATGCGGTAGTCGCGCCTGTTCCCGCCCGCGACTGGTGGACCAGCGGTTACTTGCTGCTCTTTGCATCCGCCTTTCTCAGCGTTCTTTGGCAGCTCCTGGAATACGCCGACGCCAGCTACCTTTGGACCGACGAAATTTTCGCCTGGTGGGTCGCGGTCCACCCCTCATGGTCGGGCCTTTGGACGGCGATGTATCGCGGAAGCGATGGGATGTTTCCCAGCTTTTACGTGTGGTCATGGTTTTGGGTGCGCGCCTTCGGCACGTCTGAGATCATGCTCCGACTGCCCGGTATCCTCTTTGCCTGTGGAGGAATGGCCCTGATTTTCGCGACGATCCGCCGCTCCTGGGGCTGGAGCGCCGCCTGCGCGAGCGTGGCCTGTGTGGTTTTGGGGAATCGGATTTTCCTGACGCAGGCGTGGCAGTTTCGCGCTTACGGGATGCTGCTCGGACTCACCGCGGCGGCCGTCTACATCCTCGCCGAACTGCCCGCGGACGGTCGGAAGCGCCGCGTGCTTCTCGGAGCGAATGCGGTGACCCAACTGCTGCTGGCGTTATGCCATCCATTCGGCCTGCTCTACTGTGCAGCCTTGGGTGGCGCGCGGATGATCGCCAGCGCGACCCAGCCGGGAAAGCGCTGGGATCAAGCCCTCGCGTGGTCATTTCTGCCCTCCGTGATCGGGGTGCTCGCGTGGCTCCCCGGAATGCGGGAACTCGCCCGGATGAACCAGCCGCGCGGCTGGATTCCGGAGCTCATGCTCAATGATCTGGCCCGCCTCTCGCTCCCGCAACTCGATCCGATCTGGGGCTGGCTGGCGCCGTTGTTCGGTGGGGTGTTGCTCTTGGCCGGCGCCGCGCTGGCTCCGCGACCGGTGGTGCGCGATCAAGTCCCCGCATCCCGGGAACGAACGCTGATCCTGCTCGCCGGCGCGATCCTGGTCGTGACGCCGCTGGCGTGGGTGGCCTCGCAGTTCGCCGAACCGTTGCTCCTCGTTCGCTACGTGGTGCCGACCACCTGGACATGGGCGATCTTCGGGGCCGTCGTGTGGTCGTTTCTCGCCCGCAGGACTCGGCCCGCCGCCGAATTCCTCGCGACGGTCGGCGCTGTGGGCGTCGCTGTTTTTGCGCTCTGGCGGTTTGACTTCCCGCTGGCCAGCGATCGTGAACGAGGAGTGCTCCCACTCCGGCAAACGCTTGAGGCGAGATTTGCCTGCGATACCGGAGGACTCGATCGCATCGTAATGCCGGAACCATGGCCAATCTATCTGGAAAGCCTGCACGCTTTCCTGCCGCGCCAGCATTACAATCTTCGGAAACGAGACTATCGGCTTCTGCTGAACGAGACGCTCGCGCTGGCGGGGGGGGATGTGCAGGGAGCGAGTATTGATACCAAGTTGAGCCTGAAGCTCGTGGCCAATGGCCTGCCGAAAAATTCCGTGCGCGATGTGAGTGAAGGCGCTGCGCTCGTGGCCGGTCTCGCCGGCTTTTATTTGGTCGATCAGCCGGAGCGCCGGGCTTCGGATCAATTCCAGCAAGAGCTGATCGAGCAAGGCTGGAAACGCGAACTGGCCGGAAAAGAGCTGCCCCACACGGTTGCCGGATCGGCGGTCGTCTGGCGGTTCACACCGCCTTAATAAAGACGCTGGCGCGAAAACCAGCGGGCGAGTCTGGGATGGCGGTTGGCATTGCGAGACCATAAACTCCGCCGCTCATGGTTTTTCATCCGCCCTCCCACGTCTTCATCTCCGGCGGCGCCGGGTTTATCGGCAGCCATCTCGTGCGCCATTTGCTCGGACTCCCGTCGGTGCGGCGCGTGGTCATCTTCGACAACTTCAGCTCGGGCCAGGAAAGCTACCTCGCGGGTCTGCGCGACGACCCGCGCCTCACCGTCGCGCGCGGTGATCTCAAGGAATTGCCCGCCGTCACCGCGGCGATGGAAGGTTGTGACACGGTCTTCCATCTCGCGGCCAATCCCGACATCGCCAAAGCGGTCACGCAGCCCGACATCGATTTCTGGGAAGGCACCTACCTGGCGCAGAACGTCCTCGAGGCCATGCGCGTGAACGGCGTCCGGTGCATCCTCTACACCTCCGGCAGCGGCGTATATGGCGAAAACGCGGCGGTCGCCTTCCCCGAGAGCTACGGCCCGTGCCTGCCGATCTCGACCTACGGGGCCAGCAAACTGGCCTGCGAGGCACTCATCTCCGCTTATTGCCATATGTTCGACATGGAGGGACGCGCCTTTCGCTTCGCCAACGTCGTCGGCCCGCGGCAAACGCATGGTGTCGGATATGATTTTGTGCGGCGTCTGAAGGCGGACCCCACGCGGCTGCGCATCCTCGGCGACGGTTCGCAGAGCAAAAGCTACATCCACGTCGACGACGTGCTCGCGGCGATTTTCACCGCGGCGGAAAAATGCCCGGCGCGCTTCGATGTCTTCAATGTCGCCACCGACGACTACATCTCCGTGCGCGAAATCGCCGACATCGCCGTGGAGGTCAGTAACCTCGCACCGGGCAGCGTGCAATACGACTACACGGGCGGCGATCGTGGGTGGAAAGGTGACGTGCCGGTCGTTCGATTCGATGTGTCGAAGATCAAGTCATTCGGCTGGCGCGCGGGCCGCACTTCGGCGGAAGCCGTGCGCGATTCCGTCGCTGCCATGCGCGTGGAGATTGCCAAGGCCTGACCTTCGCCCCATTCTCCGCGCACCGTTTTTCCCGTGACTCCGATCGTCGAAGCCCCCCTCCACCTGCTGCCCGAGGGCTCGACCTCCGGTCCAGTCGAGCTTTCCATCGTCATCCCGGCGCTGAATGAAGAAGTGACGATTGGCGAATTTGTCGCCTGGTGCCGCGAGGGGCTCGAAAAGGCGGGAGTGCGCGGGCAGATTCTAATCATCGACAGCTCCACGGACCGCACGCCAGAAATTGCTCTCGCCGGTGGTGCGGAAGTATTGCGTGTGCCCAAGCGCGGTCTCGGGCGCGCCTACATCGATGCCATTCCCTTCATCCGCGGCGAATGGATCGTCATGGGCGACGCCGACCTCACCTACGATTTCCGCGAGCTCGTGCCTTTCGTGGAGAAATTCCGCGGCGGTTTCGAGTTCGTCATGGGCAGTCGCTTCCGCGGTTCCATCGAGCAGGGTGCGATGCCTCCGCTGCATCAGTACTTCGGCACGCCTCTGACGACGTGGATCCTGAACACGCTCTACCGCAGCCAGTTCTCCGACATCCACTGCGGCATGCGGGGCCTCACGCGGGCTGCGCTCCAGCGGATCGACCTACAATCGCAATCATGGGAATACGCGAGCGAGATGGTGCTGAAGGCGGCGCGGCTAGATCTCCGAATCGCCGAGGTGCCGGTGAAATTTTACAAGGATCGCGATGGCCGCATGAGCCATCATCGCCGCGCCGGCTGGCTTTCCCCGTGGATCGCCGGGTGGATCAATCTCAAGGTGATGCTCGTCTATTCGCCGGACTCCTTTCTGCTCAAACCTGGCCTGGTCCTGCTGTTCGTCGGCCTCGGGCTCACGCTGCTGTTGGTCGGCGGGCCGGTGCAAGTCGGCGGTGTGGTTCTGAATCTCTACTGGATGCTCCTCGGGCTAACCTGCGCTACACTGGGCTATAGCTGCGTGCAGATCGGCGTGCTCGCCCGCATCCTGCACCGCCTGCGGCCTGGCACGGCGCGCCGCATTCAGGCGGCGCTGACCTATGATCGGGGGATGCTGCTCGCCGGGGCGTCCACGCTGCTCGGCCTCATCCTCGGCGGGGCACTGTTGGTCAACTACGTGGCCGGTGGCTGGAAACTCGCAGCGATCTCGCATCCCGCGATCCTCGGCCTGCTGCTCATCATTCTCGGCTTCCAGACTTTCTGTTTCACGCTGCTCATCGAAATGACGCAGCGGCTTGCGGCGACGCGCCAGTCATGAGCACCGAGCGCGCCCACGAAGCTTTCGGCCAACATGGTCTGACGTGGGTCGACCGTTTCGGCGTCTGGCTTTCGCAAGGGGCGATCCGTCGGCATCTGCCCGCGGGCGGCAATCTCGAAATCATCGAGCTCGGCTGCGGCTATCGCGCCCGCTTGCTCGTCGGGCTGAGTGATCGAATCAAGCGTGGCGTGGGCGTGGATTTCCAGGTTGATCCGACGTTGCACACACTCGCTGCGTTCACTTTCCACGAGGGGCCGATCGAAGAGACGCTGCCCAAGCTGGCCGGCGAGACCTTCGATGTGGTCATGCTCATCTCCGTGCTCGAGCATCTCGCGCAGCCGCAGGCGGCGCTCGAGTCCGCGCGCGCGCTGCTCAAGCCCGGGGGCGTCCTGCTGATCAATGTCCCGACGTGGCGCGGGAAGTTTTTCCTCGAGTTCTCCGCCTTCCGGCTCGGGCTCAGCCCCAGGACCGAGATGGACGACCACAAGATGTATTACGACAAACGGGACCTCTGGCCCCTGCTCGTGCGGGCGGGCTTCCGGCCCAGCGAGATCCATCTTCGCTATCACAAATTCGGCCTCAATCTCTTCGCCGCCGCGCACCGCGAACATGCCTGACATTACTGCCAAACACGACGACTGGGACGCGCATTGGGACCAATATGCCGCCGCCGCCAGCCAGAATCCCGCGCAGCAGATGCGGCACGACATCGTCACTCGACTGCTGTGCGCGAGCCGCATCGGTGGCGCGAAGATTTTCGACATCGGCAGCGGCCAGGGCGACCTCGTGCGCAAACTCGATCCATTGCTCCCGGACGCGCAATTCCTCGGCGCCGAGCTGAGTGCGAGCGGAGTCGAGATTTCGCAGCGCAAGGTTCCGCGGGCGACCTTTATGGTCGCCGATCTTTTTCACCCCCCCGCGGCGCTGCAGGAATATCGCGTCTGGGCGACCCACGCCGTGTGCTCGGAGGTGCTCGAGCACGTCGATGACCCTGTCGCTTTTCTCCGGCAGGCTCAGCCGTATCTCGCGCCCGGGGCGGAGCTCATCGTCACCGTGCCCGGCGGCCCCATGTCGGCCTTCGATCGCGTGATCGGGCACCGCCAGCATTTCACCCGGGCATCGATCGGAAAAGTGCTGGAGCAGGCTGGTTTTGAGGTGCGGCAGACCTGTCTGGCCGGATTTCCTTTCTTCAATCTCTACCGTCTCACCGTCATCGCTCGTGGCGAAAAACTCGCGGACGATGTGCGCTCCGGGCAGGCAGGTTCCGCGTCAAAAATCGCGGGCTTCAGCATGGCAATTTTCCGCGGGCTGTTCCGCCTCAATCTCCTCGACTCGCCTTTCGGCTGGCAGATCGTGGCCGTCGCCCGCAAACCCAAGTCATGATCATCACGCGTTCTCCTTTGCGCATCTCGCTCGGTGGTGGCGGCACCGATCTTCCGTCCTATTACGAGGAGCACGGCGGCTTCCTTATCGCGGCGGCGATCGACCGCTACGTCTACATCAATGTGCATCAGCGGTTCGAGGAGGGTTACGTGCTGAAGTACTCGAAGCTGGAAGAGGCGCAGACGATCGAGGAACTCCACCACCCGATCATCCGCGAAGCGCTCAAGCTCGTCGGGGTGACGCAACGCAATCTGGAGATCGCCTCGATGGCGGACATTCCTGCGGGAACGGGTCTCGGCTCGTCGGGCAGTTTCACCACCGCGCTTCTCAAGGCGCTGCACACGCTGCGCAAAAACATCGTGCGCCCGGCGGAGATCGCGGCGCAGGCTTGTGAGATCGAGATCAATCGGCTCCACGAGCCGATCGGGAAGCAGGATCAATACATTGCTGCAGTCGGTGGCGTGACGTCGTTCCATTTTCTCCCCGGCGGCACCGTGGAGATTCTGCCCGTCGAACTAGACGAGGAGACGCTCTTCAATTTGCAGGACAACCTGCTGCTCTTCTTCACCGGCTACACGCGGTCGGCATCGAAGATTCTCAAGGAGCAGAACGACAAGACCAAGAGCGTGGATAAGGCGATGGTCGAGAACCTCCATTTCATCAAGGAACTCGGCGTGCAGAGCAAAGACGCGATCGAGTCCGGCAACCTGCGCGAGTTTGCGCGGCTCATGGACGTGCATTGGCAGCGGAAGAAAGAGCGCTCCGGCGGGATGAGTAATTCGCAGATCAATGACTGGTATGACTTCGGAATGGTGAATGGCGCACTCGGCGGGAAGCTCATCGGCGCGGGCGGTGGCGGGTTCCTGATGTTTTATACCGAGCAGAGCACGCGGCTCCGCCGGGCGATGCGCGAACAGGGGTTGCGCGAAGTGCGTTTCCGGTTCGACTTTGAAGGCACGAAAATCGTCGCGCAGGACTGAGATGAGACGTTCGGGTTTATTGAACCGCGGAGGCGCGGAGGCGTGGAGGATGGGGAGAGAAAAATCCGTGCTCTTCTCTTTCTCCGCGTCTCCGCGCCTCCGCGGTAAACCCTCACCTCACCCCCGCGGATGAGTATCGCTTCGACTCCAGTGGCGATCCTCGCGGGCGGGCTGGCCACCCGGCTTCGGCCGATCACCGAGAAGATTCCCAAGTCGCTCGTCAGCGTTGCGGGCGAGCCGTTTCTCGCGCATCAACTCCGGCTGCTCCATGCCCGTGGCGTGCGGCGGGCGGTGCTCTGCGTCGGGTATCTCGGGGAAATGATCGAGCGCGATTTCGGCGACGGCGCGGCGTTTGGGATCGAGCTGCGGTATTCCTTCGATGGGCCGACGCTGCTCGGCACGGGCGGCGCGTTGCGGCAGGCGCTGCCGCTGCTCGGCGAGGAGTTCTTCGTGCTCTACGGCGACTCGTATCTGCCCATCGATTACGCCGCGGTGCTCGCCGATTTCCACGCGAGCGGGCAGCCGGGATTGATGACCGTCTTCCGCAACGAAGGCGCGTGGGACACGAGCAATGTGCAGTTCGAGCACGACCGCATCGTGCGCTACGACAAACGCGAGCGCACCCCGGCGATGCAGCACATCGACTACGGCCTCGGCGTTTTCCGCGCCGCGGTTTTTGCCGAGCGGGCCGCGGGTGAAGCGTCCGATTTGGCGGAGGTGCAGCGCGGATTGGTTGCCAAGGGCGCGCTCGCCGGGCATGAAGTTTTCCAGCGCTTTTACGAGATCGGCTCCCACGCCGGTCTCGCCGAACTCGAAACCCTCCTCCGCCAAGGCCAATTGTAGGGCGACCGCCCCGGTTGCCTTGGCAGGCGGGGCGCCTGCCCTACAAAACTCCGATCCCCACATCACCACTATGAGCTACTCTGCCCAGCACCTCGCCGAAACCGCCAGCATCGTCGCCGCCCTCGATCCGGTGCTGCTCGAAAAAGTCGTCGAAGGCCTCGCCGCCGTGCGCGAGCGGGGGGGGCGGCTCTTCATCCTCGGCGTCGGCGGCAGCGCGGCCAATGCCTCGCACGCCGTGAACGACTTCCGGAAAATCTGCGGCTTCGAGGCTTACGCGCCGACCGACAACGTCTCCGAACTCACCGCGCGCACAAACGACGAAGGCTGGGCCACGGTCTTTGCCGAATGGCTCCGCGGCAGCCGCGTGAACGCCCGGGACGGCCTGCTCATCTTCTCCGTCGGCGGCGGCAATCTCGAAAAGAACGTGAGCCCGAACCTCGTCGAGGCGCTCAAGCTCGCCAAGGAAGTCGGCGCCTCCGTCTTCGGCATCGTCGGCAAGGACGGCGGCTACACCGCGCAGGTCGCGGACGCGGTGGTCATCATCCCCACGGTGAACCCGGCCAACATCACCCCGCACTCCGAGGCCTTCCAGGGCGTCGTCTGGCATCTCTTCGTCTCGCACCCGCGGCTGAAGGTCGCGCAGACGAAGTGGGAAAGCGTGCAGTGAAACGCGCGGCTTTTCTCGATCGCGATGGCGTGATCAATGCCGCCGTCGTCCGCGACGGGAAGCCGTATCCGCCGGCCTCGGTCGCGGAGTTTGCGCTCCTGCCCGGCGTCGGGGAGGCGTGTGCGGCGTTGCAAGCGGCGGGTTTTCTCCTCGTCGTCGCCACCAATCAGCCCGACGTCGGCCGCGGCACGCAGCGGCGCGAGGAGGTGGAGGCCATGCACGCGGCGATGTGCGCGCAGTTGCCGATCGATCGCGTGGAAGTGTGCTACGACCCCGGGCAGGGCGTGCCCTCCGAGTTTCGCAAACCCGCGCCCGGCATGCTCCTGCGCGCCGCGCGCGAGCTGGGTATCGACCTCGCCGCGAGCTGGATGATCGGCGACCGCTGGCGCGACATCGATTGCGGCGCCGCCGCCGGGTGCCGGACCATCTTCATCGACTACGGCTACGACGAACCCCTGCGCGCCGGGCCCGACTTCCGCGCCCCGAGCCTGCGCGCCGCCGCGGCCATCGTGCTCGGGGAAGATTAAAGGCGTTCGGATGTCAGGTTCCGCGCCGCTTCGAGTAGTCCGGGTGACGGGCGGCATGGCCCACGGCGACGACTACGATGCGTTCGCCCCGGCCACAGAAGAGGGGGCAATCCCGCAGCCGCGAGCCCGGAGGGAGGAGGGGCTCCCTCCGGGCGGGTGGGTGGGTGGGTGTATTAGGGGGCGATGTCACTTTCACGACGTCGGTCCATTCGCCATTCGGGGTGCTTTTGTTCCAGAAGCGGGCGCGATATTCGCGGATCTCGGGGGTGCCGGGGGAGAGGAGGGGGCGTTCGTCGAGGTAGGGGCTTTCGGTGTCGATGGTCAGGAATTCCCACGGGTCGTTGTTGCGGCGGCTTTCCCCATAGATACCCACGTAGCCGTATTTGGTGAAGCGCAAGAGGGCGGCTTGGTGGCTGTTGCCGGCTTGGACGGCGGCTTTGAGGCCGGGCGCGTGGTGGGTGCTGCCGTCTTCGGCGCCGATGATGCCGAGGTCTTCGCCGATGGCATCGGTGTAGCCGGGGCTGGCTTTGATGAGGGCGGGCGTAGCGGCAGTCAGTGACGTTGGCTCCGACGGCGGGAGGGCACGACCTCTGACGAGAGGAGGCGACCCTCGGGCACAGGAGGGCGTCGGTGAAAGCCGGGCGGAGAAGCGACCGCGGGGCCCGAGCCCGGGGCGGGATTTAGAAGACGGAGGGCGACTGCGGGGCGTCGTTGGTGGTGACGAGTTCCGCCGGGGGATGACCGGTGGGGGTGAG
>Ga0163144_10025989_pt1 | contig 11409 bp, 10 predicted proteins | sample OliLak19BULKMAT1_FD_123175 | JGI IMG/M metagenome (GOLD analysis project Ga0163144, IMG submission 123175) | Freshwater microbial mat bacterial communities from Lake Vanda, McMurdo Dry Valleys, Antarctica - Oligotrophic Lake LV.19.BULKMAT1 | ecosystem: Environmental > Aquatic > Freshwater >... | reverse complement strand
TCTTGTATAGTTTGTCTGACTTTCTCACCTACATGAAAATGGGTTTCGTAGGCTTTTTGCTTATCTATGATTTGGTCTCTTCTCAGCTTATCTTCAGCCTGTGTAGCCCTGAACAAGTTGGCGGCAAGTTCGGTACTGCCCATGTGGTCTAAGATTCGTTGGTTTTTTTTAAGTCCTTTGTTTTGGCGTATTCCTTTGGCATCTAGCCCACCGTATAATCCTTTGTATCCGTGATTCTGAAAGATGGCATAGTCTATAGGAGCTTTAATGCCAGCATCTTTGGCAGCGTCTGCAAGCTGTACATTATGTCTTTTCATATCATTTCTCAGAAAAAGCCTTCTTTTGTCTTCGATGCTAAGGTCTTGAAAAGACTCCATTTGCTGTATTTCTTGCAAGCGAGTCTGCACCGTAAAGTAAGTTTGCCCAAGAGCCACTACTTCTTTGGAAGGGTCTGCATTTTGTATGATGAGGTAACAGAAGTAGCGAGAAAATTTGAAACTTGGATAAGTGTGTTTAGCTCCTTGCCCTGCCTCTAGCACCTCGTTGGCTTCAACGAGGTGTTCAGATATTTCTTGCTCACTATTGATACAGGCTTGTTTTGCTTTCTTTATTACGCCCGTAAAGTTTCTGAAGTCTGTGTATTCCAGTACTTTAGCCAACTGCCGAGCATACCAAAATTCATTGCCATTTTCGTCTGTTTGCTTGATTTGCTCAAAGATGGTTTCATTAGTATTTGTTAAAATCAGGGTTCATGTGGTGTTTGTTTTAGTTTAATAATTGTGTAAGGTAAGTTTCTATTTCTTTTTGTACAGTGATAAGCTCGGTTTCTAATCCTTCTATTTCTTTCTGCACTTTGGCGATATCTACTTCGGCTTCTTCTTCAAAAGTATCTACATAGCGAGGGATATTGAGGTTAAATTCATTTTCTTGTATTTCATTAAAGGTGGCTACATAGCTATATTTTTCTTCTGTAATGCCTGGTTTTAATTTTCCTACCGAAAAATCATTATAAGTACAAACCACATGCTCAATATCCTCAGTACACAGTTTATTTTGATTCTTAGCAGATTCATAGTATTGGCTGCATTTATAAATAATACATTGGTATTCTTGGCTTTTCCTCTATTAAAAATCAAGACAGCCGCTGGGATACCTGTACTAAAGAATAAATCAGCAGGCAAGCCAATTACGGCTTCGAGCAGCTTTTCTTCAATGGTTTTTCTTCGGATTTTGCCTTCACTGCTTCCTCTAAACAATACATCGTGCAAGTCAGACTTACACAAATTCAAAGTTGGGATATTAAAGCTAATTACTATTTGCAGTCTAAATATTTGAAGTTTAGTAATTTAAAGCCTGCCAATAAAATTCCTTAAAGATAGTCCAGCAATTCACTCAGACAAGTGATTTCTTTACCTTTATAATCTTCAAATTTGGTCTTTTGTGGGTTTAGAAAGACAGCATCTAAGCCTGCATTTTGGGCACCCATAATATCTGTTTCGTAGTTATCACCTATCATAAGTGATTCTTCTACCCTTGCTTGGGTAGTAGCTAGGGCATGCAAAAAAATCTCTTTGTGAGGTTTCTGAAAACCAGACTGTGCTGAGGTAAACACAAAAGGGAAAAAATGCTGAATACCGCCACTGCTCAACTTGAGGTCTTGAATCTCAGGAAAACCATTGGTGATAATATGAAGCTGATAGTTTTTTTGAAGATACTCTAGCACTTCGAGGGCATAAGGTAATAGATGTGGCTGGCGAGGAGTAAGATAAAGATATTCTTCGGAAAGTAATTTATGGTTTATTGCTTCTATGGAGATACCTAATTTCTCAAAAATCATCGGAAAGCGAATTTCACGTAGCTTTTGCTGGTCAATTTGGTTTTGATTGTACAAAGTCCAGAGTTGGCGAGTAGTTTGGTAGTGAGCTTGAAGAAAAAGCTCAAATTCTATCTTATGCATATCCATCTGATGTTTCTCAAATAAATGAAGCAAAACTTCCTTTGAGTTTCGGTCAAAATCCCAAAGAGTATGGTCTAAATCAAAAAATATGTGTCGATACATTTATAGATACGTAAAAATTTACTAATTTGGAGGCATGTTAAATCTTTAAACTTTCAAACCAAGTCGTTGTTTCAATAAATGACAGATAAATCTCTATAAAATTAAGAAACACTTGGCTATTAAATTTTTATTCTCCCTAAGTTGAAGGATTTATCTCATTAAAAAAAATCTATATTACACTAAAATATAAGAAATCTTGAAAGCATTAAAATATTTCCTTTTTTTCATAATTATGCTTTATGCCTTTAATGGTTTTTCACAAGGGGCAAGACAAGCAGTACTATTTTCGGGATTTGTGGTAGATGCCAAAAACTCAGACCCAGTACCTGGAGTTCACTTATACATACCCAAGGCGGGGCGAGGCGTAGCTACTAATCCAGAAGGTTATTTTATGCTACCTACGCTCCCTGGAGATAGTATAGTAGTAAGCTCAATAGGATATAAAAATCATTACTATATTATTCCTCAAGACAAACTCAGTAGTTACTCTGTAGTGATTGAGCTAATAGAAGACACTACTAGTCTGCCAGTGATAGAGGTATTCCCCTATCCTACCGAAGAGCTTTTTAAAGAGGCTTTCTTAGCACTCGAACTTCCTGATGAAGAACTCCGCAAAAACCTAGAAGAAAATCTTAATCAAAGAATCATGGCTCGCATGGCGATGGATATCCCTATGGATGCTCGCATGAACTACCGTCATCAAATGTATCAAGATATTCAGTTTCGTGAAAACAGAAACTTTCGCCCTACGATACAACTCTTAAATCCTTTTGCTTGGGCCAACTTCGTGAAGTCTATCAAAAGAGGAGATTTTAAGAAAGAAAAATGGAAGGGGAATTAAGTAATTTATTTAACTCAAAATCATTTATAAAAAAAAGGGTTCGCTTAAAATAAGTAAACCCTTTTTTCATAGTAAAAATATCAGCATAATTACCCGATTTTGATTGTGTAAGAAAATCATTATCAGATGATTAAAACTTAATAACGAATCTCTTATTTATGTAACCCACATTCTTTGGTATCACTTGTTTCCCACCACCATCTTCCTGCACGTTGGTCTTCTTCTGGCTTGATGGCACGAGTGCAAGGCTCACAGCCTATGCTCGGAAAGTTTTGGTCATGCATAGGGTTATAAGGCAAATCATGTTTTTGGATAAATGCACTTACTTCCTCTTCTGACCAATAAAATAAAGGATGAAATTTATACAATTGATTGGCTTCATTCCATTCTAATTGTTGCATTTGTTGGCGATTGGCAGATTGCTCGGCACGTATGCCCGTAATCCAGCAATCTACTCCTTCTAGTGCTTGATTGAGTGGCACTACTTTACGAATCTGACAGCATTCTTTGCGATTCTCGATAGAGTCATAAAAACTAAATTCTCCTTTTTTTGAGACTAAATCTTCTACTTCTTTCTTATCAGGAGTATAGACTTTTATTTTTTTGCCATACCGTGCTTCCAGCTTATCTTTTAACTCTAATGTCTGTTTAAATAATCGCCAAGTATCAATCGTAAAGACCTCAATAGGAATGTCATTGGCAAAAATAAGATGTGTAATCACTTGCTCTTCGAAGCCAAGACTTGTAGAATAGGCTATTTTTCCATCAAATTCTTTGGCGAGTTCTTGTAATTTATTTACAATCTCTGATTCTGTAACTATCTTTTTTTGCTGTTCTAGGTCTATCATGGAGAGTATCTTTTATTTGAAATATAAATTTATGTACACTTAAAAGTACAACTACTTTTATTTAAAGGTATAAAGTCTTTTGATGAATCCAAAGGTGTTTTTCTTTTTTTGAGAAGGAGAAGTTACTTTTAGTCCTTTGGTTACATGATTAAGTTGCTTTATTTTTTCTTGAAAATCACCTTTGAGTTGATTTCTAATATCATATAAATTATCCAAAAGTTCTTGGATGTCATCAGGGAGACTTTCTTCTAAATAGGCTCGCATACGCTTGGCAAGGGTTGGTGATTTTCCATTGGTAGAGATAGCTACTTTGAGATCGCCTTTCTTCACCACTGAGCTAAGATAAAAATCACATAAATCTGGTGTATCTGCTACATTGGTCAGGATTCCTAAGACCTCTGTTTTAGCTTTGATTTCTACATGAAGTTGCTTATTATCGGTAGCCAATATGATTAAATTTCTATTGTCTAAATCAGCCCATTCAAAATCTCTTTCTATCAACTCTACTCTTGGATGAGATGCTGTAAGTATTTTTATTTCTTCCCTAATCAAGCCCGCTACTAAGGTTACTTTTGCTTCTGGACTATTTCTCAGAATGGCTTCTAACTTTTCTAAGCCTACATTGCCACCACCCACCACAAGAGTATCAATCTGATGTAACTTGATAAAGATAGGAAAGAGTGTATTTCCTTGATAATCAATATCTAAAAGCGTTTTTTGGATTTCTATATTTTCTTTTTTCATTGGATATATTCATTCATCATAGTACTTTCGTTTGGTAGTTTTACTTGCCTGTGAAGACACAGGCAAGGGCATAAGGTTTCTATGTTTTCTTTTTTCATTGGATATATTCATTCATCATTGAAAATTGCTCATTCAATATACGTACTTGAGAGAGTTTTTCTCTTACTACTTCACCTATGATGATGACAGCAGGCGAGCCGATTCCTTTTCTATTGACTTCTTCTAAGATATTATCTATCTCCGCAATGGCAGTTTTTTCTTGGGGAGTAGAGCCATTTTGAATCAATGCAATGGGTAAGTTTCCTCTTCCGAGTATTTGATACTGTGCTACGATTTCGGGCAATTGTTTTACGCCCATCAGTACCACCACAGTAGCCGTAGTCTGAGCAGCCAATGCCAAATCTTCTGAAAGTTTACGGTCTTGTGTCGTCCCTGTAATCACCCAAAAACTCTCACTCACGCCCCTCTGTGTCAAAGGAATTTTTTGCAAAACGGGCAAACCCACTGCACTGCTAATGCCTGGAATAACCGTAACTTCTATCCCAAAAGTCTCTGCATACTCTATCTCTTCTTGTGCTCTACCAAATATAAATGGATCTCCCCCTTTGAGACGAACCACTGAGCCATACTGAAAGGCATATTTCACAATCAACTGATTAATCTCAGTTTGTGTATGTGAGTGCTTTCCTGCTCGCTTTCCTACACTGATTTTTAGGGCAGTCTTAGGAGCAAAGTCTAATAATTCAGGGTTAGCAAGTGCATCATACAGTACTATGGCAGCTTTTTGGAGAGCCTTCATACCCTTGAGCGTAATCAGTTCGGGATCTCCTGGGCCAGCACCTACCAGTGTAAGCTGTGGCTTTTTTAGGTTTAATGGATGTATAGGACTATTCATTTTTTATTTAAATTTATTGGTCATTTCATAAATCTCCCTCACTCCTCATTCCTAAATCCTCACTCCTCCTTCACGAAATGATTTAATCGTCTCTAAAAATTGCTTGGCTTGTGCTAAGTAGTTTTGAGCGAAAGCTTCTGAGGGTTCATTTTGATTGATTTGCAGAACCATTTCTTCAAAATTCTCAAATTCTCCTAATGAAATCTTATCAGTGAATAATTCATCAAACTTTTTGATGACTGTAATCTGTGCATTGGTTTGGATATTTTCGGTCAGAAGCAATGCTTTGGCACTATTGATAAAGACATTATAAGTGTGATAAATAGCATCTGCATAGCCTTTTTGTGCAAAAGACTCTTCTGCCCATTCGAGTTTTTCTTCAGTCTCAAAAATCAAAGTACTCACCAAATCAATGATGACTCCTGCACATTCTCCTACTGCCTTCTGAATCTCAAATCGTCCTTCTTGCCCCCAATCCAAGAAATCATCCTTTTCTAAAGTTTCTAAATCTGCCAAGGGCTTAAGTAATTTATAAAAATACATTTTGCCTTGTCGCTGAAAATATTCTCCATAATACTCTCCTTCAAGGGCATTTTCTTCATAATCACTGAGAACATATCTTAGAACATCTGGCCCTCTTTTGCTAGGTACTTTGATGACTTTCTCAGCAATCGTACCATTGCCATTTTTATTGACCATTCCACCTAGAAGCACTTGCAAGGCGGGTAAAACGAGTGTTCCTTTTTTGATAGAACTCCCGTGAAATCCCAAAGCTGCAATAGTATGCTGACCACAGGCATTGGGGCATCCGCTGATTTTGATTTTAATATCGTGGTTGTGGATAAGCTCGGGATACTCCTTAGAAATCACTTGCTCAAGTGCTTTAGAAATCCCTGTACTGCTTGAGATACCCAAATTACAAGTATCTGTGCCAGGGCAAGCCGTAATATCAGCCGTACTATCAAAGCCTGGTTCGGCAAGTCCAAGTACATCTAAGGCTGTAAATAGAGAAGGTAAAGCTTCTGGACGAACAAATTTGAGCAAATAGCCTTGGTTTACAGTCAGACGTAGCTCATCAGCACCGTGTAGTTTGACTACTTTTGCCAATGCACGAGCAATGTCGGAGCTAATGTTACCTAGATGTACTTTGAGATAGACTCCATAAAAATCTTTTTGCTTTTGCCTGAAAGCATTGGTTTTAAGCCATTTGGCATATTTTTCAGGATTGATAATCTCTGAGAATGGATACTCAGTATCTGAAGAAAGTGGCTCAGGTTGCTGCATATCTTCTGTCTTGATAGCGTATGTTTTGTGTGGAAGTGCTTGCCATTCCTCTTCAATAAGCTTAAGCAAAGCCTCTAAGCCAATGTCTTTTAAGAGAAATTTCATGCGGGCTTTGTGGCGACGAGTACGCTCTCCAAACCTGTCAAACACACGCAAAGCAGCTTCTGTAAAAGGAATAATGAGTTCTTCTGCCAAAAACTCATGGGCTACCTCTGCAAGGTGAGGCTGTGCCCCTAGTCCTCCTCCAATGAGTACTTTAAATCCTCTTTTTTCTTGTCCATTTTCAGTCTGGATAAGAGGGATAAAACCCAAATCGTGCATAAAAGCAAAGGCAGAATCGTCTGTGCTTGAAGAGAAAGAGATTTTAAACTTTCGCCCCATTTCTTGGCAAACCGGGTTACGCAAAAAATATTCAAACATCACTTGGGCAAAGGGAGATACATCAAAAGGCTCGTTAGGGTCTATACCTGCGAGGTCAGACGCTGTAATATTCCGAACAGTATTGCCACAAGCTTCACGCAAGGTAATGCTATCTTGCTCTAGTTTTGCCCAAAGCTCCGGAGTACGGTCAAGGCTAACATAATGAATCTGAATGTCTTGGCGAGTAGTGGCGTGAAGTGTACTGCTTGCATATTCATCAGAGATGTCTGCAATCCTACTCAATTGCTTGGTATTCAGTTTGCCATAAGGAATCTTGATGCGAATCATCTGCACACCAGGCTGCCTTTGTCCATAAACACCTCTTGCAAGGCGAAGACTACGAAATTTTTCTTCGTCTATTTTTCCTTCTTTGAAAAGACGAATTTTCCTTTCTAATTCAAGAATATCTTTTTCTACAATCTGATTTTCTAATTCGGTTTGAAAACTTTGCATACCTTTTTATTGGGTTTTTAAAATCTCCCACCCCCAAAGGGAGAGCGTTTATTTAATCTCCCTTTGGGGTAGAGAGTGTTGGGAATAAGGCACAAAAAAAGCCTTTCCGTATTTGGGAAGGCTTTTGATGTATATTTTTATATTCTGATGATAATCTATCAATCTGCATGAATACAAAAGAAATTACATACCGTATCTTCCCTGCTTATCAGCAAGGACAACACCAAAACCAGCAAGCACAACGCTTTGCAGCAGCCGTTTTTTGGTCTTTGAGGTAATATAATTTTGTGATTTTATTCATCAATATTTTGTGATTTACAGAAATTCAACACAAAGAAAGTAGGCAAGGTTCAGTTCTACAATGTTTTTTCGATTATTTTTCGTAAAAATAACAAAAATGCAATTCTAACTAGAATAAATACCATCATTTAGATTATTATCTATATTTTAGATTACTTTTTGTTTTTAATAACAAATAAAATAAATTAAATATCATTATTTGTTTATTTTATATTGAGTAATAACTCTTAATTTTAAGTGATAAAGATATTTTGACTATTTTTCTAAATCAAAAACTACCTTTACACCAAATCAGGGCATTCGATATTTATTGATTTTTTACTTCAAAACACTTATCACCAGATTTTGTACAGAAGGGTTTTTTATATGAGGGAAATTTGATGAAAATCTTTATAGCCAAATTATTTTTATAAAATGAGAATTGCTGATCATTCATCATTTATAACTCGTCACTTATAATACAATCCTCTGATACTTCTTCTATTCTAGCTGAATGACTATTTTACTTCCTACGGTAAGTGCCGAGCCAGGCATTAAGCTTTGGGTTTTGACACATCCATAGCCACTATAAAACACTTTTAGTCCTCTATTCTCGAGGATGTAAATGGCATCTCTTAGGCTGAGTCCTTTTACATTAGGAATTTTATTAGGTTCTATTTTGTGGGCTTTCCAAGTAACAGCCATACGCTGAGGGCTAGGGCTTACCCAATCTGAGCCATCCTCTGGTTTGACAGAAGATATTTTAAGTTCTTGCAAAATAGTCTGGACATCTTCATATTTACTTACTTCGTTGGTAGGTAAATTAGTTTGAAAGAGGGTCGTTTCTCTCTTTATAATTTTTTGGCTTTGCACATCTATATCACGTGCATACAATGCCTCAGCTATGGCTTTGAAGACAGGAGCAGAGACATCGCCTCCATATTGATCAGCACCTTGAGGCTCGTCTATCACCACTATGCAGCTATATTTAGGATTATTGGCAGGAAAATAACCCACAAAAGAGGTTTTATACTTCTTGATATATTGCCCTCTTCGGTTAAGCTTTTGAGAAGTGCCCGTTTTACCTGCAATGGTAAAGTCTTTGGTCTGGATATTTTTAGCAGTTCCTCTCAATACTACACCTTCTAACATAATCTTGATTTTGTCAAGGGTAGAAGCAGAGCAAATCGGATTGGCAGATACTTCTGCTTTAAACTCTTGGATATCCTCTCCAGTCTTTTTGATTTTTTTGACCAGAAGAGGGTTGACTAGGTAGCCATTATTAGCGATGGCATTATAAAACACTAGAATCTGAAGTGGAGACACTCTCATCTCATAACCGACTGACATCCAAGGCAACGTAACACCACTCCAGGTATTATCTCTTGGATTTTTGATATAAGGCACTGCTGTACCATCTAGCCTGATGTACTTTTCTAAAGGAGTAGTCAAGCCAAATTTTTGCAGATATTCTACATATTTTTCAGATTTACGTCCAAAATGACGACTTACGAGCCTTGAAACACCAATGTTGGAAGATAGTTCTAGGGATTGCTGAAGGGTAATTCTTCCCCATCCTCCATAGTGTGTATCACGCATCACACGGTCAAAGTATCGGTAACTCCCACCGCCTGTCTCTATGGTATCTCTTAATGTGAGTGTAGTATCTTCGAGTAAAGCCATCATAGAGGCAGTTTTAAAGGTAGAGCCAGGGTCATCACTACCTTGATCTCCTATGGCATAATTGTAATTTTCTTCATATTGATCTGGTTTAACTCTTCCTAGATTGACCATGGCAGTGATTTCACCAGTGCTTACTTCCATGACCACTACACATCCATGCTTTGCTTTGTTTTTGATAAGTGCCTCTTTAAGTTTTTGATGTGCAAGGTCTTGGATATTTATATCAATGGTCGTCTGAATATCAAATCCATTTTGAGGACGAATCTGTGTGCCTTCATTGACAGGCTTCCACTCACCGCCTGCTATTTTTTGGTAAATGGCTCTTCCATCTCTTCCTGCGAGTTGTTTGTCAAAACTAATTTCTAATCCTGCTCCTTTGCCATTTTCATTTACAAAACCCACTGTGCGTCTTGCCAATTCACCAAAGGGATAATTTCTTTCTTCTATTTTTTCAAAAAGAACTCCACCTGCTAGTTGTCCTTCACGAAAGATGGGCCACTCTGACATTTCCTTTTTATCAGAAAAAGTGATGAAATCAGGACTTAGGATGAGATAACGTTTGTTTTGACGGCGTGCATCTGTGATTTTGAGAAGATATTCACGAGGACTTTTATCTTGAAAAAAATTAGACAGTAATCTTGAAAGAGAATCTATCCCTTGTACATAGACAGTTTCGCTCATAATGGTAGGATCCATAGAGAGTTTATAAAGGGGGATAGAAGTAGCCAATAGTTCACCTCCTGCACTGTAGATATTCCCTCTTGGAGCTTCTTTGACACGATACATCAGCCCAATGTCTTGGGCTACTTGCCGCCAATGTTGCCCTTGTACCCACTGGACATTGATTATTTGCACCACAATCAGTCCTGCTAAGACAGATATGATAATAAAGACGAGTTTTACTCTTGCTAATATGGATTGTTTAATACGCACCTTTTGGAATTATTATTTTTTGTACCTTTCCTTTACCTTCTTCTAAACCAAGAGCCTTTGCTTTTTCTGCGATTTCGCTTTGTTTTCCTATAAAAGTATCAAATTCAGCACGCAGGGTAGTATAATCTGAGCGAAGATTCTCTACCTCTGCTTCTAGCTTAGAGGTTTCACGTACCATTTTTTCGGCATAGTGTGAGTTAGTAATATAAAGAAGACCCAACATAGCTAAAAATAGCAAGTATGGAATATACTTAGTAGGCAGTGTAGTTTCTGCGGCTGATTTTTCGGTAATTGGTTTAGAAAAACTACCCAACCAACGAAACCTTTTTGGATTTTCTTTTTTACGAAAAGTATTGGTCGCCATAATTTTTTATGTTTTGAATAATAAAAGCAATAATAATAAATAACAGTCTTATAATCAAACTGTTGGGCTTTAAAGATTGCTTATAATGCTCATGTAAGTTACAAAACCTCTAAACTTTGTTTTCAAAATTATACAAAATTTACGAAAAATCTATGAAACAGAGTTACAAAAGAGATGGCTTAGACTCCAAAAGCTAAAAAGCCTATAATGCTTTTGAAGTTAAAACCTTTAGTTGAGAGTGCTTTAAAATCAATTAACTAGTTTCTATTTTACGCTCTTGTGAATAATCCGATTATAAAGGCATTATTTCTTTTATATCCTCATTTAATTTGAGTGTTTATTCAGGAAATTAAATTCTGTATTTTTTTAGTGTTGATGAATAAAAAGAATGAAAACATAGCTCTTTAAAGTAATAAATGCACTTAATCTAGGTGCTTATCCAAAATAGTTTACCATAAAAAAATTTAACTTAAATGTAAAATATTCTAATTTAGAGTTTTTTTATTCCTTCTCAAAAAATCAGTATTTTAGAGTAATAAATTTTACTTTCTCCACAAAATAATTTAACATTATAGTTACGTATCTTTGACCCACAAATAACATTAG
>Ga0163144_10025988_pt1 | contig 11410 bp, 4 predicted proteins | sample OliLak19BULKMAT1_FD_123175 | JGI IMG/M metagenome (GOLD analysis project Ga0163144, IMG submission 123175) | Freshwater microbial mat bacterial communities from Lake Vanda, McMurdo Dry Valleys, Antarctica - Oligotrophic Lake LV.19.BULKMAT1 | ecosystem: Environmental > Aquatic > Freshwater > Lake... | reverse complement strand
GGCCAAGCTCAAAGACAAAGATATCGAGATCCTCACCAAGTGGGTTCAGCTCGGCCTCCCCTGGCCGGCCGGCGACACTCAAACCGCCGCCGCCATCGATAAAAAAACCGAGTATGAAATCACCCCCGAACAGCGTGCCTTCTGGTCCTTCCAGCCGCTCAAAGTCACGCCCCCCGTTGCCAAAGATGTACTCCAGTGGGCGCGCTCCGACATCGATCGCTACTTGCTCGCCTCGCTCGAACAGAAAAATCTGAAGCCCGCCTCAACCGCGGACAAGCGCACGCTCATCCGCCGAGCCACGTACGATCTCTGCGGCTTGCCGCCATCGCAGGAAGAAATCGACGCCTTTTTGAAAGACGAATCGCCCGGCGCCTTTTCCAAAGTCATCGACCGCCTGCTCGCCTGTCCGCAGTACGGCGAACGCTGGGCCCGCCACTGGCTCGATGTCGTTCGCTACGCCGATTCGCGCGATTCGCGCGGCATCGGCGGCGAAACCGACATCGCCGACGCCTGGCGCTACCGAGACTGGGTCGTCAACGCCCTGAACAGCGACATGCCCTACGATCAATTCATCATCCAGCAGATCGCCGGAGACCTGCTGCCCGCGAAAGAACCCGGTGCCATCAATGCCGACGGCCTGATCGCCACCGGTCTCCTCACCGTGGGTGAATGGGGCGCTGGCGATGCCGACAAAGAAAAAATGATGACCGACATCGTGGATGACCAGGTCGATGTCGTCTGCCGCTCCATCATGGGTTTGACCGTGGCCTGCGCGCGCTGCCACGATCACAAATTCGATCCCATCCCCACCGCCGATTATTATTCCCTCGCCGGCATCTTTTTCAGCACCCACATCATTCCCGCGCCGGGAAAAAAGACCGATGGTTCTCCCATGCTGCACACCCCGCTCGTGTCCGCCGCGGAGATGGAACGCTTCAAAAAATACAAACCCGACATCGAGAAACGCGATAAAGAAATCGCCGCCGCCGCCGATGCCGAGTACGCCGCCTTTGCGCGCAGCCTTCTGCCGCAAACGTCCACGTACCTGCTCGCCGCGAAGGAATTTAAAAACACTCCCGGCGCAAAAGACGCCGCTGCTCTAACCCCGTTCGCCGCCCAAAAATCGCTCCACGAATTCGCGCTCAGCCGCTGGATTCAGGCACTTTCCAAAGAGGCCGCCCTGCCTCCGCCCTACCCGCTCCTGGATACTCCCGTGCGCGACGCGGCCGGTCTGGCCGGCGTCTACCAGTGGCGCGGCAAACCCGACTGCCCCAGCCTGATGGTCAACACGCAGGAAAACGTGATCGCCATCACCACGCTCAAACTTCCCGCGCGCTCCGTCTCCGTGCATCCCGGCCCCGCCAACGGCGTCGCCATAGGCTGGAAAAGCCCTATCGCCGCCACCGTCAAAATTTCAGGAAAGCTCACCGACGGCGACGGCGTCTGCGGCGACGGCATCGCCTGGGCTGTCGACCACCGCTCCGCCGCCGCATCGTTAGAAGTCGCCTCCGGTACGATTCCCAACGGCGGCTCGCAGCTCTTATCACAAGGCGAAAACGCCGCGCGATTGAACACCATCACCGTTCAGCCCGGCGACATGATCTATCTGCTCGTGCTGCCCAAAGGCGAATACACGTGCGACACGACGACCGTGGAATTCAACATCGAGAACGTGGCTGGCGGCAACGATTGGCGCATCCCGCGCGACATCGTCGCTGACGCTTTGCAGGGAAATCCGCACGCCGATAACTACGGCGTGCCGGGTGTCTGGCATTTCTGCGACATGGCCGGCAGCACGCGCAACAAAGGTGTCCCCGGCCTGCTCGAAAATGCTCTCGCCGAGTTCAAGCAATCGCCGGATGCTGCCGCCACGCAATCCGCCGCCGCATCTATTCAACAGCGCATCAACGCCGCCGATCCCAAAGACGCTCTCGTCCTGGAGCTCTCCGGAGCCAAGAGCCCCTTCCTTCCTCCCGCGCGCAACGACGTCAAATATCTCTCGCCCGAATCCGCCGCGCGCCTCGCGAAAATGCGCGGCGAACTCGACGCGCTCAAGAAAAATCCGCCCGCGCCGCCGGCCACCGCTCTCGCCGCTCAGGACGGCGGCGTCCCCCAGAGCCCCCATGAAGGAATCAAAGACGCCAAGATCCACATTCGCGGAAGTTACGCCCGCCTCGGCGATGTCGTGCCGCGCCGCTTCCCGCGCATCATCGCCGGCGAAAAACAAAAACCGCTCGGAGAGATCACCAAGACCAGCGGCCGTCTCGAGCTGGCGCAATGGCTCACCTCGCCAGATCACCCGCTCACCGCGCGCGTCATGGTCAACCGCATCTGGCAATATCATTTCGGCGAAGGCATCGTGCGCACCGCCAGTAATTTCGGAAAGCTCGGCGAAAAACCCTCGCATCCTGAACTGCTCGATTATCTCGCGCGTTCCTTCATCGACTCCAAGTGGTCGCTGAAAACAATGCACAAAAAAATCATGCTCTCCGCCGCGTATCAACAATCGGGCGAGCCCGAAAAACAAACGCTCAAAATCGATCCCGACAACCGTCTCTTCGGCCGCATGAACCGCCGCCGCCTCGAAGCCGAAGCCCTGCGCGACACGCTCCTGGTCGCCTCCGGCCGTCTCGACCGCCGCCTCGGCGGCCCGTCCGAAAACAACCCCCAGACCACGCGGCGCATGCTCTATCTCATGTCCATCCGTTCCGACCGCTCCAGCTTCGGACCGCTCTTCGATTCCGCCGACCCCGCCGCGCAGGTCGAGAAGCGCACCATCTCCACCGTCGCGCCGCAGGCCCTCTTCATGCTCAACCACACATTCGTGATCGAACAGACCAGCGCGTTGGTCAAACGCGTCATCGATCAGAAATCCGACGAGCCCGCGCGCGTCGCCTGGATCTACCACCAGCTCTTCAGCCGTCCCCCACAGCCCGAAGAAATCAACGTCGCCACCTCGTTCATGAAACGCCTGCGCGAAAAAAACACCACTGAGGAAAACACCTGGACCGCGTACTGCCAGGCCCTCCTCTGCGCCAACGAATTCGTCTTCGTGGATTGATGGCCCGTTGTCACCGCAGAGACGCAGAGGCGTAGAGAACGGCCTTAAGACTTGATGAGGAGTTTCAATCCATGTACCCAACCCGCCGTTCTCTGCGTCTCTGCGCCTCTGCGGTGAAAAAAAGCAATCGAGAAGGAGTCCGTTCATGAAAACCCGGCGTGACATGTTGAAGACCTTCGCCAGTGGATTCGGCATGCTCGGCCTTGCCGGCGTGCTCAACCAATCCGCGCAAGCCGCGGATGGCGATGCCCTCAACCCGCTCGCCGTGCGCCCGCCCATGCACCTGCCCAAAGCCAAGCGCGTCATTTTTCTCTTCATGTCCGGCGGTCCATCGCACGTCGACACCTTCGACCCCAAGCCCAAACTGCGCGAACTCAATGGCAAGCCGCTGCCGTTCGCCAAACCAAAACTGGAACGCAGCAAAACAGGAAATCTTCTGCAGTCGCCGTACGCGTTCAAAAAGCACGGCCAGTCCGGCATCGAAGTCAGCGAACTCTTCCCCCACGTCGGAAGCTGCATCGACGACATCTGCGTCATCCGCTCCATGGTCGCCGACAATATCAATCACAACGGCGCCTGCCTGCAGATGAACACCGGCGAACAATCCTTTTCGCGCCCCAGCCTGGGCTCCTGGCTGCTCTACGGCCTGGGCAGTGAGAACCAGAATCTCCCCGGCTTCGTCGTGATCAGCCCCGCGCAGCCCGCGCAAGGCGCGCCGCTGTGGGCCTCCGCGTTCCTGCCCGCCGCCTACCAGGGCACGCTCGTCAATGATTTGAAAAACCCGATTTCGAATCTCAAAAATCCGCGCCTGTCTCCTGAAGCTCAGCGCGACCAGCTCGACGTGTTGAAAACGCTCAATGAAATGCACCGCAAGCAGCGCGAAGAAGATTCGCGCCTCAGCGCCCGCATCGCGAGTTTCGAACTCGCCTACCGCATGCAGACCGAAGCGCCCGAAGCCTTCGCCGTCGATGGCGAATCCGAAGAGACCCGCACGATGTACGGCATGCACGAAAAACACACCGAAACGTTCGGCCGCCAATGCCTGATGGCGCGCCGCCTCGTTGAACGCGGCGTGCGCTTCGTCCAAGTTTATCACACGCAAACATCGAAGCGTTCCAGTTGCCAGCTCTGGGATCAACACGGCGCGCTCAAAGTTGAATTGCCGAATAATTGCGCCGCCACCGATCTGCCGATCGCCGGCCTGTTGAAAGATCTCAAAGCGCGCGGCCTGCTCAAAGACACACTCGTGGTTTGGGGCGGCGAGTTCGGCCGCACGCCCACCGCCGAAGGCAACGACGGCCGCGAACACCATCCCTTCGGCTTCACCATGTGGATGGCCGTCGGCGGCGTCAAAGGTGGCATCGTCCACGGTGCCACCGATGAATTCGGTTGGAACTCCGTCGAAAACAAAGTCCACGTCCACGACCTGCACGCGACGATCCTGCATCTCATGGGCATCGATCACGAAAAGTTGACCTACCATTATTCCGGCCGCAACTACCGCCTCACCGACGTCCACGGCAACATCGTCAAAGAAATCCTGGCCTGAAATGGAGCGGGCCTCCGCGCCCGCTAATTGTACCACAGGCTTCCAGCCTGCCCGAGTCCGTCGCGCCAACTTCCATTAGCGAGGCGCCACCGCCGCCGCCTGCTGTTGAACCTGCTTCGCGAGCTGCCGGCTGAAAATCGCCGCGCCTTCAGGCGTCAGATGCGTGTGATCCTTGAAATGCTTCGGGTAGATCCCCGCCACATTCCGCAGATCCAGAATCGTCACGCCTTTCTCGCGCGCCGTCGTCACCACCTCCGCGTTGATCGCATATTGAAACGTCGCCGGCATCGCCACAAGAATCAGGCGTGCATCCTGCTGGCGAACGGAATCGATGAATCGCACGAAGCGCTGATACGTCGGCGGTGCAACCACTTTTGCTTTTGATGGCTTGCGCAAAACAGTCTGCATCTCCTGAGACACTTCCGCATACCCTCTGATCGCGCGCGATAGAAAACGATGCCGCAACCATTCGCGGTTCGCCACCGACGACAGCGCCATGCCCTCCAGAAATTCCACGCGCTCGCCAAAGTCGTAAACGTCTTCACTGAACACGCGCGGCGCGTCCTGAACGTCACAGCAGTACCCGCCCAGCCGCTCCGCCGGAACGCTGTGCTGATCGTCCAGATGCGATAATCCGAAGCCCACCACCACCAGTTCCGGCACGCGCTGCGGCCGCACGAAATACGTATTGAAATAATAATACCATTCCGCAATCGAGGAGCCGGAAGCGGCCAGCTTGAAAACAGGATTCCTATCCGTCTTCAACGCCGCATTCAGCACGTCCGCATCAAGCCCATCGCGAAAAAGCGAGTTGCCCAGAAACAGAGTTCCTTTCTTTTGAATCGATGAAAACGGCGCTGTCTCCCGAGGTATCCCGCGCACCATCTTCGAATCGTACATGCGCGTTTCTTCGCGCCGCGCCCACGCTTCCATGGCCAGCAGAGCCACGAGCACCACCGCGAGCACGCGCAGCTCCGTCTTAAAACTGGAAGTAGATGAATTCATGCGCGATCTCCGGGGCAAAAAGCAGCATCATGGCGGCGCAGTACGCGTAAGCCGCCCCGCGCCGCATCCAGTTCACACGCGTCAACGCGAGCATGTCGTCCTGCAGATAAATCCAGAATTCCACCAGCATCAGCGGCAGAACGAAGAATAAAATTTGTGAGAAATTCACCTTTGCAAATGGCGTCAACTCAACGTTTGTGAAAAGCTGCGTTGTCATGATCCACGCCTGCGTCAGCGTCTCCGCGCGGAACAGCAGCCAGCCAAAACAGACCAGATGAAACATCAAGGCCATCGCGCCAAGCCGGTACAGCAGCGGCATTTTTTTTGATTCTTTCACCGGCGCCTCACCCGCTTCGGGTTCATTGAACCAGCGCACCGCCGCCAGCAGCACGCCATGGAACAGCCCCCACAAAACAAACGTCCAGGCCGCGCCATGCCACAGCCCGCCGAGCACCATCGTCAGAATCAGATTGCGATACGTCCTCCAACCCGATCCCCTGTTTCCACCCAGTGGAATATAAAGATAATCGCGCAGCCACTGCGACAGGCTGATATGCCAGCGCCTCCAGAAATCGCTCGGCGACGTCGCGAAATAGGGCATCATGAAATTGTGCATCAGGTCGAAGCCCAGCCACTTCGCCACGCCTTGCGCTATCGACGAATACCCCGAGAAATCGCCGTAAATTTGAAACGCAAACGCGTAGATCCCCACCATACATTCCGGTCCCGTCAACGTGTTCGGGTCCGCAAGAAAAACATAATCGGCGATCGGCGCCATGTTGTCCGCGATGACAATTTTCTTAAAGAGCCCCGTCAGCACCAGGTAAAGACCTTCAGCGAAATAGTCTGTTTTCCAGACGCGCGGGTGCTGAAACTGCGAGAGCAATTTTGAAGGCCGCAAGATCGGCCCCGCAACCAGATGCGGAAAGAAGGCGATAAACACCGCGAAGTCCACAAAATTGCGCGATGCCTTCAGTTCCCGCCGGTACACATCGATGCAGTAACTCATCTCTTCAAATGTGTAGAAGCTGATGCCCACCGGAAGGATGACCTGCAGCGTCCACGGGCTGATTTCAAATCCCATCGTGTGCAGCAGGCCCTGCGCATTCTCAATGAAGAAATTAAAATACTTCAGCGTGGCCAGCAACCCCAGGTTCATGACAATGCTGACCAGCAACCAGCGCTTGCGCGTCTTCTGCGTTTCAGAATCGTCGATGCGCTGCGCCACATAAAAATCCACCAGCGTCGTGGCGAACATCAGCGCCACGAAACGGTAATCCCACCACCCATAAAAAATGTAACTGGCGACCAGCAGCATGCGGTTCTGCCAGCGGTGCGGCAGAACGTAGTACAGCGAAATCACAATCGCGAAAAAGCACCAAAAGACGTAGCTGCTGAAAACCATGGTCTCGCCTTTTGTTTATTGCGTGAACCCGCGCCCTGATTTCGCCGTGTACTTCAGCTCGAACTCCTTCTTGAAAAAGAAGTTCTGCCCGCCTTGAATAACCCTCACGGTCACCTGAATTTTTCGCTGAGATTCAAGCGCCGCCGCCGCCGTCAATCCCTCATCCGCAAAGCGCGCCGCGAGCGACCCGCGAACAGTCATCTTGAGAGCCATCGTTCGCGACGCCGCATTCGTCCGAACCGTCACGCCGCTCGCGGCGCGGCCTTTTGTTTTCACCGCCGGCGCCACTGCTTGGATCACGCCGCCCACGTCAATGAGCACCTGGTCGGCCACGCTGTTCCGCGGCAGGCTCAGTACCGCCGAAAATGCCAGCGTATCTGAATCCGGCTTCTTGAAATTCAAGGACACTTTTAATTTCCCGCTCTGCATCGGCGCGCTATTTAATTTACCCGCGGGGAAAGACTCCGCATCCAGCGGATCACTGCCCAGCGACGTTTCCAGTTCATCACTGAACCCGTCGCTATCGTCATCCGCGTTCACTGGGTTCGCGACATGGAGCGGCCGGACATTCACCGTCACGCGCGAGAGCGTTGTCGCGACGCTATCGCCGATGGTTACCCACGCCTCGTATCGCCCCGGCGCCGAATAGGCATGCTGCGCGTTCGAACCCGCCTCAAATGTTCCATCACCAAAATCCCAGAGATACGCGAGCGCCTGTTCGTCCACGTCGCTCGCCGCGACGCTGAACGTCACCGCCTCCCGCGGGTACGGGCGGATCGGCGTCGCGGCCGCGGCCGATTCCACCCGCGGCAACCGGTTGGCGTCCTTATCTGTGATCGTCAGCGTCGCCGTGCTGTTCGCGCCCAGGCTCGCCCCTTCAACGTGAGAAAGGCCGAGCGTCAGTTTCTCCGGCAATTCGGACAGTATGTCATCGAGAATCCTGACTTGGAAATTTTTCTCAACCTCGCCCGGTTCGAAAACAAGATCCGCGCCAATCGTCTCGTAGTCCCGTGCGGCAATCGCCGAATCATCAGCGCTCCCAACACGCACCCGCACCGGCAGGCTCGACGGCCCATTCAACTTGACTTTGATCTCCGCGATGCCGTCCGACTCTTCACAACTGAAATCAGCGGCACCGAACTGAACGGTGACCGGTGCTTCATCATCGACAATCGTCAGCTGGCTTGTCGTGTTCGCTCCGAAAACCGTTCCCGCGGGTCCCGAAAGTGAAAGAACAAGGTTCTCGTTGCCTTCGCGAAAAGGGTCGTTCACAACATTCACCGCAACGGTTTTGCTTGTCTCGCCTGGCGCGAAAACAACCGATGGCCCGGAGAGCGTGAAATCAGCATCGCCCTTCGCCGTTCCGCCCGTCACCGACACCGTGGCCTGAATCGCGCTGCTGGAAATCGTGCTCAACTTCATTTGTACATTCACCGTTCCAGCCGCCTCGCTCACCGAAATGTCACGCTCGGAAAATTGAACTCTTGCCGTGTCATCGTCCTCGATCGTCACGACATGCGTTGCCACAAGTCCGAGCGTCGCGAACTGCGGATTCGACAGTTTGAGCTCAACGGTTTCGTCGCCCTCATCGAACACATCATTCACCAACGCAAGTTCAATCGTCTGAGTCGTCTGTCCCGGCGGAAACGTCACCGTCTTCGAAAACCCCGTGTAATCGTCCGCTTCCGCCGAGCCGTTGCTCGCGCTGCACGTGACACTCACCGCGCGGCCGGATGCCGTATTCAGCACCATCTCCACGACTGCCGCGGCCCCGGATTCCGAGATCGAACTCGCGCCCGTTTTGAATGTCACGCTCGGCGGGGGGTCGTTATCCGTGATCGTGACCGTTGTGCGGGTCGCGGCTCCCAGCACCGCATGGCTCGCACTCAGCACCTCGATAGCGAACGTTTCGTTCTCTTCATTCAGCGCATCGTTTATCAACTGTATGGAAACTGTTTTCCGCGTCTCACCCGGTTGGAAAGTGACCGACCCTGACTGGCTCACGTAATCGCCGGGGCCCGCCGTTCCCTCTGCGGTCTCAAACGAAGAAGTGACTTCTCGACCCGAAGGTGCGTTCAAAATGAGATCCATTTGCGCCTGCCCGGACGCTTCTGAAAACAAGTACGATGGCGCCTCGACGCTCACTGCCGGCTCGGCATCGTTATCCTGAATAAAAACCGTCGCCGTTGCGGGACTTCCCATCGTCGCATTGACTGGATTGGTCAGACTCACTGAAAAGGACTCCTCATCCTCATCCAGAGCGTCGTTGAGAATCGGCACGTCAATGGTCTTGCGCGTCTCTCCGGGCTGAAAGCTCAGCGTTCCAGAGCGGCTCGAATAGTCGCCGCCGTTTGCCGTCCCAGCATTCGTCGTGTAACTCACCGATACCGCCAGACCCGATGGAGCGCTCAATAAAACAGCGAGCGACTCATTGGCCGTGCTTTCTGAAATAACGTAAAGACCGCCTTCAAAACGAACAGAGGGCGCCGGGTCATCGTCCTGAATGGTAATCGTGGCGGCGGACGGCGAGCCTAACGTCGCGTTCACCGCGTTCGATAAATTCAGCGTGAACGTTTCAGACGCCTCATCCAGCGTGTCGTTGGTCACCGGAATCGTAACCGTCTTCGATGTCACGCCCGGCGAAAACGTGAGCGTGGTGTTGATGCCTTGAAAATCCACGCCGCTGCTCGCCGATCCACTCGACGTGGCAACGTTGACGCTGATCGTTCTGGCGGATGCAAATTCAAGCACCGCGTTCAGCGTCAGAGAACCCGCATTCTCATTAACGCTTGCGGCCGAGACACTCAGCCGGACCGCCGGAATGGCATTGATCACCAAATCCCTGACATCCTTCAATTTTTGAACCGTCAGCCAGCTTCGCAACAGGTAACCCACATTGGAGCACGCATTCCCGGTGCGATGCGCGGCACTATCGCCGCCATCGGCGTACGCATCACTGGAGGCGTTGTAGCCGCCTGCGCTGACGGAGGGATGGACATCGTTCGCCACCATCAGCGTTCCGTTCCATGAAGTTCCTGGACGGCGCGCCAGAATCTCGGCATGGAAATCGATCAACGCCAGGCTTCTATTTTGCGCCAGCGCGCGAATCTGCGTGTTGTAATCCAGCACGCGGTTGTTCAAGGCCGTATCGTAAATCGGCGGAATCGTGCTGATCACGCAGATGATATTTTTGCTCTCCAGCAGATCCATGAGAGCCCCGAGATGGGCGGCAAACTGCGCCGCGGTCTCACCGGCGTAGATGTCATTTGTTCCCAGCATTAGCACCGCGCTCTGCGCGTCGCTGAAGGCGCTGGCCACGGTCTCATCATTCAAGTTCCCCGTGTACACCGCATTCGAAACGAGGCTCCGCGCAGTGCCGGGATTGCTCTCGGCGGGCATCGCCGGGCCGCTGTTGCCGTCTCCATTGATGAACTCCCGCGTCGTCATGCCGCGTGAGGCGGTCATCCCGCGGTAACCCGACGCCGTGTTGGCGACAGCGAGATAAAATCCATTCTTGTTTGACGCATCATTCGGTGAACTTGAGAAATCGCTGGCATGCGCCCACGCACAGAACGCGCTGTCTTCGGCGGTCCGCCCGGCACCCGCGCGAGGCCACTCTGAATAAGCGCTGTCGTGCGTGATCGAATCGCCGATCTGAAGCACGAATCCCGAGGTCTTCGGCCCGCTTCCCAGCACCTGCCGCGCGTGCTGAATCCAGGCGTCCTTCCACGCGGCGTCGTAACCGTTGGCCTGCGCCTTGTCATTTCCGCAAGAGGCGAACTCTGCCATGACACACAGTACCGGGATTACCCACTTCCACGTTTCCAAGACTCATTCTCCTGCCCCATTCACGCCGCTGTCGGCACGCGGGAACACGAAGGGGCAAGTGGTATGCCCATTAATGAGCTCGTTGAATGGAAGTGGAGCCGCGCGGTCCAGAGCGCACCCTGGCGTCACGCACGAAGGCCGGATTTATTTTTGGGGATCGTTCTTGAGAGACACTGTCACGTCATCAACAGCCGCCGTCTTCCCCGCTGAGGCCATCCAGAAATAAAGAGTGACGAACGTCTCTTGCGCGCCGGTCGTGAAGGTAAACGAAACCTGTTTGTAATCACCGCCCTGAACGATCGTTTTCGCTTCGGGAAGGCGGTCCTTCAGCGCAAACGTCAGGAACCCGCCGCCGTCCACCCTCAACCACGCGCTCGCCATATACGTCGCATTGGGTGCCGTCGCAACGCGCTGAGCGAGCCCCGTCTGTGCGTTTAGAACGCCTGAAAATTTTCCGGTGCGCGCGTTGGAATCGGCCACGGAGGCGTCTCCCCATCTCTCCCATTTCACCGCCTTGCCCGATTCAAACCCGGCGTCTTGAACGAGATTGGGCGCGTCTTTT
>Ga0163144_10025987_pt1 | contig 11410 bp, 8 predicted proteins | sample OliLak19BULKMAT1_FD_123175 | JGI IMG/M metagenome (GOLD analysis project Ga0163144, IMG submission 123175) | Freshwater microbial mat bacterial communities from Lake Vanda, McMurdo Dry Valleys, Antarctica - Oligotrophic Lake LV.19.BULKMAT1 | ecosystem: Environmental > Aquatic > Freshwater > Lake... | reverse complement strand
TTCCGGGCCCGGTAGGTCATCTCGAGGAAGACCCGCGCCGGGCGGCCTGCGTCGGCTTCGGAGAGTTGCCGGGCTTCTTCCAGGGCCGGTTTTAGTTGGCGCTCGAGCACGGGGTTGCGGGCCAGGCCAAAGAGGTAGGTCAGGCCATTGAGTTCGCACCAGCTCATCAGGCCGTCGCGGCAGAAGCCGCTGTCGGCGCGCAGGCGGATTTTGATCGCCGGAAATCGTCGGCGCAGGGCGGCGGTGATCTTCTGCACTTTCTCCAGCGCGCCATCGCTGGCGTCGCGGTCACTGGTGCGCAGCCAGGAGAGCACCGGCCAGTCGCCATCGAAAATGTAGAGCGGCAAATAACAGTAGCCGCCGTAGTAGCCGTGAAAGAATTTTCCTTCCTGATCGCCGTGGAGCGGATCGTCGGTGGCGTCCAGATCGAGCGTGACCCGCGTGGTTTCCTTCGGGAGCGAGCGCACATATTCGGCGATGAAAAAGTCTTCGAGGACTTCGGGGTCGGCGGCGATTTTTTTGTAGCGGGCGCTGGCGTCGGCGCCGGCCGGAGTCAGTTCCAGCCGGTTGAGGGTGCTTTTGCCCGAGAGGGCTTTGCCCTGGTCCCGGCGGCGATGGCGCTCTCGGCCCAACGGATCTTTCTTGCCGCAGAGACTGGCCAGGAGCGGATCGGTGCAAAGGCGGTCGTGGTCGTTGAGGTCTTCGTAACCCAGGGCCAGGCCGTAAACGCGCTGGCGCAAAAGTTCCAGGAGCCCGTGCTCGATGAGTTCGGGGTCGCGATGATCGGTGAAGCAGTGGGCGAAGCGCTTGAGGTAGCCGTGACTGCGATCCAGCCGGGCCAGCAACAGGCCGCCGCCATCGCTGGAGATGTGGCCCGCGTCGAAATCGACGGTGACGGGCAGCGCGGTTAGTTCTGGAAAAAGCAAGGACTGAAGATTACAGTCTGTCGCAGAGGCGGAAACGTGGGAGTGAGTCATAACTTGTTGTGCTTAACAGTCTGACCGCTCCCGCCTCCGCCTTGTTCACTTTACTGGTGAAATATTCGGGTTAACCCGGTTCGAGTTATTCCAAGCTCGTCGCCATGGTGGTTTCTTGAAAGTTACCACCTCGAACCCAGAGAATCTTCGCCGTGCGCAAGAAAGCCGATTGATAAGGGTGTGGCTGGCTTTGCCCGCCACAAAGCGGGGATCAAACCCAGGAAAAGAGAAATCCTATTGGCTTCCGCTTCATCACTAAAGCGGATTCGGAAACCGGCCGGCACAGAGCCACTGCGGTAACGAGGCGCATGTCATCACCCCCGCTTCGCTTGGACAATCCGCCTTCCAAGGCGGCGGCTTGCCATTTCAAAACGAGGTCCGGTCCTGCGGGGGCTTCATCATGTCCTCTGCAAAATCCACTCATTGCGCGGTCAGCGAGCGCCCGCCGGCAGCCGTTCAAAACTGGTTGCTACAAAACGGCCCTCCTTGACCGCACCCGTGACTAGGGCTTGCCGGATGGTTTCGCAGATACCGTTGGTCGCATGAGCGTTGCCTAAGAAATCGGGATTGACCCCCTCCACGAAATAGCTGTGCCCGTTAACGCGGATGGCGAGGTCGCAATCATCGCCCTTGAGTCCAAACTTACATTCACCGCAGGCCGCTTCCACGACGGTTGGTTGCAGGAGTGTGAACGTGGCTGGCCGGGTAGCGCAACTGGCCAGCATGAGCGCGAGGAAGCAGCCCAGGAGCCGGCGCGCTGGCTTTCGCGCGCCGATCAATGTTTTCGAGGCGGGCATGGTTTGCATGGTTTATTTTCTAGCAACCGGCAGACTAATGGTTTGCCGGGGGTTCTGGTTGGAACCCACGGCTGTGGTTTGACGACAAACACCCCCCGGCGAACTGCCACTTTTGCCCGGTGCCTACTGCGCCGGTGCCGTGGTTCGTTCCTGGAGCCAGCGAATGTCCCGCACGCCGAACTGGGTCGTCGGCGGGGAATGCAACGCCGCGTCCTTCCATTTCTTGATTTCGGCATGACTGTCCGCGAAGGAAAGTCCGCCAGCGTTGTTATGGTAGGTTGCCGGCGTGTCCTCGAAGGCTTTGATCTGTGAATCGGGATCGGTCTTCTTGTTCATTGCCACCATGAACCAGCCGTCGTTTATGCTTTTCGGGTTCTCATCCACAAACACCCAGGCGTTCGCCGGCGCCACTTTGACGATGCCGGTCAGTTTGGTGAACACACTGTAGTAATTGTTTTGTCCGGGCGTGCCACCGCCATTCATCCAATTATTCATGGACATGCTGCGGACCCGCGGCAGCTTGTATCTGCCAAAATCCGCCATGCTCTTATCGGACGGACAGCGATAAATGGCCAGACTCTTGTTGTAATTCCAGAGTTTGCCCTGCGGATCCATCAGCAAGGTCACGTTGGTCGCGTCCTGCGGAACGAGTAAATTGCCTGCGACCCATTCGCCGGTATTGTTGTTCGGCACCAGTTTTTGTTCGTGGTCATCCGCGTAAAGAACCCATGCCAACTGCAGTTGCTTGAGATTGCTCATGCAACTGATTCCTTGTGCCTTGGCTTTGGCCTTGGAGAGCGCGGGCAGGAGCAGCCCTGCGAGAATGGCAATGATGGCAATCACGACCAACAATTCGATCAGCGTAAAGGCAGGCTGACTTCGGAAAACGGGTTTGATGGGGCTGGATTTCATGCTGGAGGATACGCCATAGCGAAGACAGGGGTGGCGGCGAAAACGGCCCCCGCCCCGGGACTTCGTTTGCTCATTGCGGCGGCGATTCGTTCAACCGGAAAAACAGGCGGCTCGAACTCGACGGCAGGGTTACCGGCGAACATCCGGGGACGTTCGTCCAAACCGCCGGATTGAGGTTGGGCGTCGCTTGCAAGACGCCGTTCGCCTGCCAGGACACCGAGACAGAGGTTGGGGTCAGCGTAGAGATAGACAAGGTGTTTGGCACGTCTGGTAAGGACAAGGCACTGGAAAATGTACTGCTGCCAGCCGAAATGTCATCCTTCACTGTTTCCTGCACCACCAGTTTCGCTCCGGTGGCGGGGATGGCGAGTGCGCAAATGTTGAAGCGGAACGAGTTGGTGGTGGGATCGAGATCCTGCGGACCGTTGTCTTTGTAGGATGCCAGCCAGGTCTTGCCCTGTGGTTTGGTGGCACTCGTGGTGGGGTCCGCCTGGTAAATCGCAATTTCGGCCGGCATAAGATTGTCGGTGCCCGGCGCGGAGACTGGAACCCATCCGACCAATTCCGTTCGGGTGGTGGAGTTGGAAATTACCGGCGTGATCGAAGCCAGATCGCCCGTTGCCAAGTACGCGCCGTTGTAGCTGTTTTGCGGGTCGTTGAAGAAATCCCCGATATTCCCAAAGAACGAATTGCGGCGGAAAGTCAAAGCGGTTGTGGGTCCGCCAAACCGGAACACGTAATCAAAATGGTTCGCAATGATGTTGGCTTCGATGGCATCCCGCACGCCGTCGCCGTCAGATCCAATCTGCGCCGTCGTGCCGGCGCTGGTCCGAAAGAAACGCTTGTTGGCGATCGGCGTCACCCCGTCAATGCCCACGCCGAAGTAGTTACCCATGATTTTCAGGTTATGCGAGGCACCGTAGATTTCGAAGCATTCGACCCCGCCCGCAATATCATCCTGGCGAATGCCGCCAACGATATTCCGCTCGTCATCATCCGCAATGCCATTGGCGTCCGTGCCAAAAATCAAATTGTCGGCCCCGTCACCTTCAAACGCATCGCCCTCGCCCAGCGCCTCCTGGGCGGCCAACGGAATCGTGCTGAAACCGTCCGGCATGACGCCGATGAAGTTGCCTGATACGCGGCAGTCACTTGAGCCGCCCTCAATGATGATGTTCACATTCTGCGCCACAATGACGTTGAACTCGGCGCGGTCGTTGACCCCGTTGCCATCCGTGCCAATGATCTGTCCGCCCCCGGAACCGTCAATATCAATGCCCAACTCTCCTCCCGCCACGAGGGTCTGGTCCGGAGACACACCGATCCAGCAACCTTGCACGCTGCCGCGGAGGGCGCCACCGCGAAAGCCGATGCCGTAGATGACCCCCGTCGTATCGCTGTCGAACGTTTGCAGCAGCGAGATGCCGCGAACCTGAACATCATTGCCCGAGATGCGCAACGCACGGGCATCGTCGCCGGCCGGCACGACGTTACGGCAATCGAGGACAATTTTTATGACCGCGTTGTTCGGCGACAGGATGGGATTGGTATTGGCTGAACTGCCGGGCTGGGAATAGCCGTCAATGACCAGGTCGGAGGCATCAATGGTGGGGAAGCAGGTGGCTCCGGGTTCGGCATAGGGCGCCACGATGAAGTGCGGCCCGGCCCCGCTGATATCGAAGTTGATGAGGTTGGTCGGGCCCGCGATGGTGGACACCTGGGCGCTCTCAGCGACCGAGAGCGAGCGGCCAATCGTGCCGTTCTGGATGAGAATCGCCTCCGTTAGCGTCAGCTCCGTGTTCGCGGTGTCATCATTGTTGGTGCTGTTGACGACGACCTGGGTCGCCGCGAACAGGGTTACGGCCGGCGACAACAAGACCGCAGTGAGGAGCGAACGAAACCGAGGATTGAATAATTTCATGATGATGGTTTTATTGCTGATTGACGCAGTATAACTAGCAAGCGGAGGCGGTTTCGTCACCTCGTTAAAATTAACGATGCCCGGCAGTTGCACGCACCCGAGGCGTTCTTGTAGTGGGGACCGTCGAGTCCCCGCAAACCGCCACAAATGACCTCGCGGACAACGCTGTTGGCGCTTCTGCCCGGCTGGAGTTCACGGCGGTGCATCTCGATGTTGTTGGAGGTGGAACTTGTCGCGCTGCGACAAGTAGCGCCGCGTTCAGCGGCGCAACGGCGCTTCCAACGCCCAGATTCCGCCCGCTGAACGCGGGCGGGGTTGTCGCCGCGCGACAACCGCTACCAACAACTTCGGGATGCACGGGTTCACGGTGCCGATGCATGGTTCTGGAATCGTGGAAGCTACTCTCGAACCGCCTGGCTGAGGAGGTATCCGGGTATCTCGTTCGTCTTTTTTTGGGTTCGCCTTTGCGCAAACGCGCGTGCTAGCGTCCATCCCATGCTCCGCCACAAACCCACACCCAACCGGTTGGTTGCCGGTGCGTTTTTTCGTTGCGGGCGGAGAGTGGCTTTGTTGTTGGCCCTTCTCGCGGCTTCCAGCACCGGCGCGGCACCAAGTCCACTGGTTATTGATGGACTCAGCATGGACGGACGGGAACAACCTCTGCCCATCGCAACCCGCAGCGATCCACCCCGGCTCCGCCTGTCGCCCGGTTCGCATCAAATGAGCTTCAACTTCGGCCCCCCGGATGCCGAAGGTCCGCCGCTCCGGCTGCGTTACCGGCTCGAAGGCTTCGATAAAACGTGGCGCGAGGCTGGCGGAGAGATGCGGCTCACCTTGATGGTGTTCAACGCAGCGGGCGAGGTCCTGGGTCTCTTTGAATCTCCGATGCGCGGCGAGAGTGAAGGTTGGAGCAACACAGTTGCCCAATCGCGGTTCACCCCGCGGCGGGAAGTCGTTGACCTTCCGCCGGATGCCGAGTCGCTGCGCGTCATCTTCAACTCGGGTACTTGGGGCACCCGGGACGGGGCCAGTCACCCCACCGTGGGCGTGGCGCTGATTGATGATTGCCGGATGTGGATGACGAATTCAGCCGGTGTCGCCCGCAACCTCTGGCCCAATTCAACTTTCGACGAGGGCGAAGAACTGGACCAGCCGTACGGCCATCCGAGCGGTTGGACGCGCGGTGGTATGGGCCAGAAAATCGCCCGCGTGTTGACGTTGCCGGGCAACGACCAGGGTCGCGTGCTGGCGTTGGAGGATGACAATCCGCGAAGCGGCGCTGAGTGGCGCTGCGACCTGGCGCTGCCCGGCGGTCCAAAAGGCGGAAGCCCGCTGACGGTCGAATGGAAGGAACTGTTTACCGTCGGGGCGGCCGGCGGCCAGTCCGCCAGTTATCCCTACCTGCCGCCGGGGGACTACGTGTTTCACGTGGTGGCGTTTTCTCCCACCGGCCAGCCCACCGGCCACGAAGCGGCGCTGGCTTTCTCCATCCCGCAAGTGTTCTGGAAAACGGCGACCTTTCTCACGCTGAGCGGCGTGGGTTGGGTTGTGGTGGTGGCCGGCGCCGCGCGCGGTTTTACCCGGCGGCGGATGCAGCGTCAATTCGAACGGCTCGAACAGCAACGCACGCTCGAACGCGAACGTGCCCGCATCGCCCGGGACATCCACGATGATCTCGGCACGAGCCTCACGCAGGTGGCCCTGCTCAGCCAATCGGTGCGCGGCGCGGTCGAACCAGGATCAACTGCGGCGGAAGAATTGGAGCAGATCAGCCGCACCTCGCAGGAGATGACCCGCACGCTCGACGAGATTGTCTGGGCGGTTGACCCCGCGCATGATTCGCTCGACAGCATCGCCAACTACCTGGGCCGGTTTGCGCAGGATTTTCTCTCCACCGCCGGGATCAGTTGTCGACTCGACCTGCCCGTGCAACTGCCGCCCTCGCCCATCTCAGCCGAGGTGCGGCACAACCTTTTTCTGGCGTTCAAGGAGGTGTTGAACAATGTAGTCCGCCATTCCGGAGCACGCCAAGTGAACATCGCCCTCAGCGTCGAAGCTCAGCGCTTTGTGCTTTCGGTCGCGGATGACGGCAAAGGATTTGAGCCCGCCGTACCGCAGGCCAGTACGACCGCCCGAAATGGCCATGGGCTGGCCAACCTGCGCATCCGGTTGCAGCAAATCGGCGGTGAAGTGGAGTTCGCAAGCCAACCCGGCCAAGGGGCAATGGTGCGATTGCTGGTTCCGCTCGCGTAGTGACCGTCGCGGGGGTCGTTAAAATTGACGAGGTGACTTCCCGAATGAAATCAGTAGTGTATTCGCGATGCCGGTTCGTATTTAACGGCCCGCGAAGTTTACAAACACAAAAGTCCTATGAAAAACATCACCTTAAGTCTGGCCACCGCGTTCCTCCTCGCAAGCCTGGGCTCGTCCGCCGCATTGGCCAATGATCTGGACGCTCTGGCCGGGAAATGGGTCGCCAAAGTGGAGTCCGAAGGCCAGACCTTCAAACAAGTCCTCGAGATCAAGAAGAACAAGTTCACGTTCGAAATCGTCCGCGATGGCGGGCAGACCGAGCTGTATGCCGAGGGCGAGGTGAAGACCGAAGCGTATGGACCGTTCAAGGGGGCCAAGTTTTACAAAATCCGCAGCGGCAAGACGCCCTCCGAACTCGAATCGGTGGATGACGATCGCTCGATGATTTATTCGCTGGGCGCCAATGAAATGACGATGGCTGTAAACTTCGACCAGAATCGGGATGAACCAGCCACGGCCACCCGGTACACCAAAATGACGGCGGCGGCGGAAACCAAGGCGTTGGTCATTGACAAGATCGTGATGCACCAGTCGCCTCAATCTGCGGAATACTACCTCTGCTTTGACGCTGCGGTCGGCGAAACAACCAAACGATTCAATGTTCCGGACAAGGCCTACGAAAAAGATGGCATTACCATTGTGACCGATTTGACCATCCCCAACGCGCGCAAGGACGCCACCTGCAAGTTCGTCTTGAAACTGGATGACCTGGCGGGTGATGAATGCGGCGAAGACATGGACAATCGGAGTGATGGCAGCTTCACCGTCACGGATAGCGGTTCGCAGGAATTCAAGCCCGAGGACCAGTGGCTTTACACGATCTACTGGCATTTGAAGTAGGGCGCGGGGAACAAGCCGGCGGCAAGGGTGCGCATTTCCGATCAAACTTGGGAACTCTGGAACGAATGCGCTGATGACCGCTCCACATTTGATCTTCCATTCGGTCCTCCTCCACCCCGGAAAAGAGGATTCCCATCGGTTGGAGTTTGCGGCTCGGACATCCTCCGCCCCGGATCACGGCCAAACGGGAAGTCAAATGTGGAGCCGACTTTTCGGTCGCCAAGTTGGATAGGCAAGGACTTTGCCCGGGCGAAAAATTGGCGCTGTGCCCTCCGGAATTAAATCATTACTGTATTCACATGTCGGTTCGCATTTCCATCATCGAAGACGACGCTCCGCTCCGGCGCATTTTCACCTCCTGGCTGCGCCGCGCGCCCGACCTGCAACTGGTCGGCGAATATCCCGACGCCGAGAGCGCGCTCGATGCGATAGCCGCCCACCAACCCGATGTGGTGCTGGCCGACATCAATCTCCCGAGCCTGAACGGCATTGAGTGTGTACGGCAGTTGAAGGCGCAGATGCCGCAGACCCAGTTCATGATGCTGACGATGTACGAGGACGCCGAAAAAATCTTCAGCGCGCTGGAGGCGGGCGCCACGGGTTATCTGCTCAAGCGCACCGCCGAGCCGGAGTTGCTGGCGGCCATCGCCGACATCCAGCACGGGGGCTCGCCCATGACCAGCGCCATCGCGCGGAAGCTGGTGCAATCTTTCCAAAAACCGTCCGCCAACCGGCTGACGGACGAGGCCGCGCCACTTTCCCCGCGCGAAAAGGAGATTCTCGACCTGCTGGCGCGCGGCTACCTCTACAAAGAGATTGCGGAGAAACTGAAGATCAGCGTGCCGACCGTGAACGCCCACATCCGCAACATGTATGGGAAGTTGCACGTTCATTCGCGCGGCCAGGCCGTGGCCAAGTATCTGGGCGCGTAAGCAAACTTGGAATTACCAACCGCATCGCTACTCTCCAACCATGAACTCAATGATCTCACGATCCTTTAACTTCCTCCGCCGCCTGCCCGGGCTGCTGGTGCTGTCCTTTGCTGTCTCGCTGTCCGCCGCCGCGCCGGTCGAGTCCTGGCTGACGACCGCCGATTTGAAGCAGACGATTTCGCCTCAGCCACCGCTGGCTTTCACCAAGGCTGCGGGCGCCGTTCAAGACCGCATCGAGATCGAAGATACAACCACTTTCCAAACCATCCTCGGCCTCGGCTCGTCGCTCGAACCAACAACATGCTCGAACTTCTGGCGAATGGCGGTGGCCGATCGCGAGACGCTGATGGCGCGCGTGGTGGACGCCGAGCAAGGGATCGACATGAACCTGATGCGGCTCTGCATCGGCACGCCGGATTTCACGGGTGACCCGTGGTATTCCTACTGCGACTTGCCGCCCGGCGAAACCGATCCTGATCTGAAGCGCTTCTCCATTGAGCGCGACCGCGCTTACATACTGCCAGTGATCCATCTGGCACGCCGGAAAAACGCGGACCTGCTTTTCTTTGCTTCGCCGTGGAGTCCGCCCGGCTGGATGAAAAGCAACGGCACGATGATCGGGGGCCAACTGTTGTCGAAGTGGTATCCGGCATACGCGCAATATTTCGTCCGCTTCATCCAGGCTTACGAAGCCGACGGCATTCCCATTTATGCGGTGACGATTCAAAACGAACCCGGCGTGGACCGCGCCCGCGAGCGAAATCCCAAGTGGCATTACCCGTCGTGCCGGTGGACCGGCGAGCAGGAGCGGGACTTCATTCGCGATCACCTGGGGCCGGCGCTGCGTCAGGCCGGCTTGAAAACCAAGATCTGGTGTTACGACCACAACTACAATGTGAAGGGCACTGGGGATGATCCCGGACTCGCTTACCCGCGCGCGATTCTGAAGGACCCGCAAGCCGCGGCGTTCGTGGACGGCGTGGCGTTTCACGGTTATGAGGGGAAACCCACCGGCATGAGCATCTTTCACGACGAGTTTCCGAAAGTGCCAATTTATTTCACGGAAGGCTCGGTGTTCGGGATCAAAGGCGCCGTAGAACTCATCGAACGACTGCGCAATTGGGCGGCGAGTTACAACGCCTGGGTGCTGATGCTCGATGACCAGGGCAAGCCCAACAACGGACCGTTCGCGGCTAATTACGCGACGGTGGCGCTGAACACGAAGACGCTGAAGCCGGAGTATCTGCTCGACTACCACGTCTATGGGCAGTTTATGAAATTCATTCCGCGCGGCGCGGTGCGGGTGGAGAGCCGCTCAATTGGGGATGCCCCGTCACAGGTGGCTTTTCGCACCCCGGACGGTCGTCTGGTGCTCATCGCGGCGAACCCGTCCGCGCAGGAACGGCGCTTCGAGCTCCTGTGGCGTGGTCAGGCCTGCGCCGCCGTCTTGCCGGCAGAGAGCGTGGGCACGTGGCGTTGGTCGGGCGCGCCGCCGTAACAAAGCCGCGCGCGGATCAGAACTTCAACGTCGCCAGCGCTGCCTCAATCCACTCCGGCGTGATGGCGCGCTCCTGGATGATCGTGTGCCAGAGGTCGCGTCGGCCTTCAACGTAACCGCGAAGATTCAGCAGCGAAGCCACGAGATCATCCCGCCGGATTTCAAGTTCGGCTGGCTGGTACTTGAGACCAACCGTGTCCATGAAGACCACCGCTTCAGCGTGCCGGTTGTCCTGCAAACGGCTCAGGAGATGCACGCCCAAGCCGACGATCCAGCCGTGAATGAACGACCGCTTCAACCGCTCCTCCAGTTCGTAGAACAGATAGTGCTCGCTGCCTTCCTCGACACGATAATGCCCCGCCGGCAGGCAGAGCGTGTTCACCCGCATGTAGCCTTCCACAATCGCACGCAGTCCGTCGTCGGAGCAGGCGCGGATCGCGTCCGCCTTCGCCATCGTGTCCGCGAGGATGGCGCGCGCCGCGGCGATGTCTTCGGCGCGAAACGGAAACTCGCTGCGGCCCGCGCGGTGGGCGAGTTCCCAATCAAAGCAGGCGGTGTGAATCGAGAGCAGGTCGCCCACGCCCGCGATGTTCAACTCCGGCGGCGCGGTGCGGATCAAATCGTAATCAATCACCAGCGGATCGGGACTGGTCTGGCCGACGTACTCCACGCGATGCCCGCGCCGGATGCCCGCGGCGGGCGTGACAAACGCGTCCACGCTCAGAATTGTGGGCGCGGAAACGAGCCGCAGACCGCGTTTCCAGGCGAGATACTTGCCGAGGTCAATCGCCTGCCCGCCGCCGATGGCGAGAACAGTGTCGCACTCCGGCGCGGCGGCCACCTGGCGATCAAGCGTCTCGATCTCCATGTTTTCGACCAACAACACGGCGATGGGAGTGACGCCGAGCCGAGCCTCCGCGCGTTGCCACGGCACGGGCATGGTGGTGACGATGAACCGGCCGAGTTCCTTGCCGAGGCCATCAATGGCCCCGACACCGAATCGCGCCGAACGGACGTTGGTTTGACCTTCAATCATAATTTTCGAGGAATTGTTGGTGGACCGGCTTCACCGCGCAACAGGCGACGGCGAATCAGTCCGAAGTAGTGCCGGGCATTAAACGCGTGCCCCCTGCGTAGCCATTGGGTTTGGTGCGGGTGAGCGGGTGCGAATGTTTGGGGTGTGATTGAATGAATGCGGGGATTTCGGTGTCTCAACCCGC
>Ga0163144_10025986_pt1 | contig 11410 bp, 8 predicted proteins | sample OliLak19BULKMAT1_FD_123175 | JGI IMG/M metagenome (GOLD analysis project Ga0163144, IMG submission 123175) | Freshwater microbial mat bacterial communities from Lake Vanda, McMurdo Dry Valleys, Antarctica - Oligotrophic Lake LV.19.BULKMAT1 | ecosystem: Environmental > Aquatic > Freshwater > Lake... | reverse complement strand
CGCGCTGACCGCCCCCCACACGCTCGCCTCACTACCCTTCATCTCTTATGACCGCTCATCTGCCCCCGCGCCGGCTGCGCACCGCCTTTACCGAGATCTACACCTCCGGATGGACGGCTGGCGCGCTTTATTATCAAAACTTGTTTCTGGCGCTGCGTTCGCTCGAAGACGCTCAGCGCCCAGAGATCATCGTGTTGCGGGCCTTTTGGGAGGGCCTGGGCGAAAAAGCCGGCTACCGTGCCTACGTGGATGAACTGCTCGAACTGCCGCCCGACGCGGGGGCCGGCCCGCCGCCGACTTTTGCCCAGCGTCAGGGGCGGCGGGTGCGGCGCTGGCTGGGCCTACCGCCGACCGCGCCCAAGCCGGCCCCGCCACCCCTGGAACAGTTCCTGCGGCAGCGCGAGGTGGACCTGGTGTTCACCTGTTGGGCCGAGTTTGGGCCGAACTTCAAGCTGCCGCTGCTGGGCTGGATTCCCGACTTTCAGCACGTCCACTGGCCCGAGCTATTTCAGCCGGAGGAGTTGACCCGGCGCGACCAACTCTTCACGGCCATGGCGCAGCATTGCAGTCGCATCATCCTGAGCAGCGCTGATGCCGAGCAGGACTTCCGCCGCTTCGGCCCGGCGCACGCCCACAAAGCGCGCATCCTACGGTTTGTGGCGCAACTGCCGGCCGAGGTGTATGCCGACGATCCGGGGCGGATCTGCGGGCACTACCATATCCCTGAACGCTTCGTGTATTTGCCCGACCAGTTCTGGCGGCACAAGAACCACGCCGTCGTCCTGGCCGCCCTGAGCCTGCTCAAAACCAGCCACCCCGAGGCCACCGTGGTCTGCACCGGCAACACCAACGACCACCGCGCCCCGCTCCACTTCGCCGAACTGCTCACTCAGATCGCGCGCCTGGGGCTGCGCAACAATTTCATCTTGCTCGGATGGGTGCCGCACGCCGACATTTTTCAGCTCATGCGCCAGGCGCTGGCCGTGCTCCAGCCCTCGCTCTTCGAGGGCTGGAGCACCACCGTCGAAGAAGCCAAATCGCTTGGCAAGACCATCGTGCTGTCCGACATCGCCATCCATCGCGAACAGAACCCACCAGCGGCCCTGTTCTTCGACCCGGCTGATCCGGCGGCCCTGGCCGAAGCCCTGCGGCAGGTTTACGCTGCCTGCCGGCCGGGGCCAGACGCGGCGCTAGAAGCCGACGCCCGCGCGCAGTTGCCCGCCCGCACCCGCGCCTATGCGGAAACATTCCTGACCATCGCGCGCGACGCCGTCGCGGCGGCTTGAGTGACCCAAGGACCATCACTGCTGTATGACCGCCTCACCCCTCACCACCGCGTCCACGCCGGCAAATGCGGTTGATCTGACCGGCCTGGCCCGCCTCATCACCTTCTACCTGCCGCAGTTCCATCCAGTACCGGAAAACGATGCCTGGTGGGGCAAAGGCTTTACCGAGTGGACGAACGTGGCTCGCGCCCGGCCGGTGTTCCCCGGCCATTACCAGCCGCATATCCCCGCCGACCTGGGCTTCTATGACCTGCGCTTGCCGGAGGCGCGGCTGGCACAGGCCAATTTGGCCCGCCACTATGGCCTCGAAGGTTTCTGCTACTGGCACTATTGGTTCGAGGGCCGCCGGCTGCTCGAACGACCCTTCAACGAAGTGCGCGCCAGCGGGCAGCCCGATTTCCCATTCTGCCTGGCCTGGGCGAACGAGTCATGGTCGCGCCGCTGGCTGGGCGAGGCCCGCGATGTGATGCTGGCGCAGACCTATTCGCCCGCCGATGACCTCAACCACATTCGCTGGCTCATGCTGGCTTTTACCGACCCGCGCTACATCCGCTTCAACGGCCGGCCCGTATTCCTGGTCTACCGACCAAAGGACCTGCCCGACCCTCAGCGCACCACCGACACCTGGCGCGCCGAGTGCGTGCGGCAGGGATTGCCCGAACCGTTCCTGCTCGCCACCAACGCGCACTGCTCCGACACCGATTGCCGCCGCCTGGGGTTCGACGCCACGCTGGGCTTTAAGCCGGAGCTGGGCGTGCTGCCGCGCTTCATGGATGACGGTCTGCGCCTGGGAAAGCTGCGCCGCAATCTCAAGCTGGGTGTGCTCAGCGCGCGCCTCAAGCTCTACTCGTACGCGGCGGCCCAACGGGCCATGATGGCCATCAGGCGCCCGCATCCACTGCTGCCGTGCGTCCTGGTCGGCTGGGACAACACGCCGCGCCGCGGCCGCAATGCCATCGTGGTCACGAACAGCGACCCGGCGGTGTTTGAAACTATTCTGCGCGACACCATTCAAACGGTGCAGGCCCAGCCACCGCAGGAGCGGGTGGTGTTTGTCAACGCCTGGAACGAGTGGGCGGAGGGCAATCACCTCGAGCCCGATCAGCGCTTCGGCCACCGCTTTTTGGAAGCGGTCTGGCGCGCCAACCACTCGCCTGGGGCTGAGGCGACGCCGGCCGAGGACGGCCAACGGCCGGGCCTGTGAGGCGCACTGCCGCGCTGTTCGTCTGGCTGTGGGTGTTCGGACCCTGGCTGATGCCGCCCAGCGCCCAAGCCGCTCCAGCGCCCGCCGGGAATACGACCGAGCAGTGGCGCGTTTTTGAAATCACCCTGACCAGCACGCGGGCCTACGCCAACCCCTTCGCTGATGTCAGCGTGACGGCCGTCTTTACCAGCCCGAGCGGCCTGACGCTGCAGCGGCCCGCCTTTTGGGATGGCGGTGATACGTGGAAGGTGCGGGCGGCGCTCACCGAAGTCGGCCGCTGGACCTATCGCGTGACCGCCAGCGACCCGGCCAACGCCGGGCTGAACACCGTCCTGGCCGCGGTGCGCTGTATACCCTACACCGGGCGCCAGGCGATCTATCAACACGGCTTCTTACAGGTGAGCGCCAACCGGCGCTACCTGGCCCATGCCAATGGCCTGCCCTTCTTTTGGCTGGGCGATACCCATTGGTTCTTTGACCTCAACGAACACTGGGACACCTCCAACGATCCGCGCTGGCCGTCGCAGTTCCGCGCCCTGGTGGACCGGCGTGTGCAGCAGGGCTTTAGCGTGTATCAAAGCGTGATCTTCGGGCCGTCGCCCTCCTATTGGGCGCCGGGCGAGGTGGGCGAACGCATTAACCCAGACTACTTCCGCGACCAACTCGACCCCAAGCTAGCGTATATCGCGGACCAGGGCCTGGTGAATGCGTTTGGCCTGGGCTTTCACAGCAACATCGATAACAATGTCACGACCCTAGTGCGGCTGGCGCGCTACCTCGTCGCGCGCTACGGCGCCTACCCCATGGTGTGGATCACCGGCGGCGAAGTGGCCGGCTACGATCCGGCCCAGGAGGCCGCCCGCCTCGATGGCTGGCGGCAGGTCGCGCTGGCGATTGACGCGGCCGACGACTATCACCAGCCGCAATCCGCCCACTACACCAATGATTTTCCGACCTACTATCAGGGTGAAAGCTGGTTTGACTTTACAATGGTCCAGGGTGGCCACGCCGGGCTCGCCGACACCGCCAACTACCGGGCTTACTACCAGGCGGCGGACTACGTGCCCTTGCTCGAAGCCGAAAGCAACTACGAGGGGTTCTTCGCCAATATCACCGCCGAGGTCGTGCGCGTCGCTGCCTATCGCGCCATTCAGGCCGGCAGTTTTGGCTACACTTACGGCGCGCAGGGCATTTGGAGTGCGACCTGGGACGAGGCCGACACCGCCAATGACTTCACCACGGCGCATTGGAATTGGTTTGAGGCCATCGACTTCCCCGGCGGCGCGCAGATGACCTACCTGGCCCGCTTCTACCGCCGCCTGCCGTGGGCCACACTGGCGCCCCGACCCGCTGGCTGGGCCGACTTTCCGCCGCAACTGTCCGACGCCGACCGGCCCTTGGTTAAAGCCGATGAGGCGGGAACGAACGTCGTCGTCTATTTCCCGGCCTCGTATGACCCCGCCGAGCTGGCCGGCACGCTCGTCAACCTGCCCGACCAAACCTATAACTTGCGCTGGTACAACCCGCGCACCGGCCGCTGGCTGTATGCGGGCGCTGCTCGGCTGGGCGTCGGCCAATGGCGCATCGAGCCTAAGCCCGATGGCGCCGATTGGCTGCTGTGGCTGGAGGCGACTCGCCCGACCGGCCCCGACCCTGACCTGGCCCGCGCCCAGGCCCAGCCCAACCTGGCCGCTGGGCAGCAATATCGCAGTTCAATGGATGGGGCCGCCGAGCATGGCGCGGCCAAGGCGTTCGACGGTGACCCAGCCACGTATTGGCAGCCGGCCGCGACCGAGCCCTACGCGGCCCATTGGCTGGAAGTTGACTTCGGCCGCCCCGTGACCATCACCGCCGCCGCCATTAGCGAGGAAGACTACCACACGCGCGGCTTCCGGCTAGACATGTGGACCGGCGCCGCCTGGGAAACGGCCTACACCGGCCACCTGATCGGCCACTTGCAGCCGCGCCTGTTCCAATTTCCTGCGCGGGCCGGCAGCCGCGTGCGGTTGGTGTTTACCACCGGCGTTGCCACGCCGCTGATTCTCGAGTGGGCGCTATATGACCTGCCAGACCTGGACCAAGGCCGGGCGGCCTGGAAAAAATGAGCGCTTCCCCGGTCCAGGCCATTGCCTTTTACCTGCCCCAATATCACCCCGTCGTCGAGAATGATGCCTGGTGGGGCAAGGGCTTCACAGAGTGGCTGAACGTCGTGCAGGCCCGGCCGCAGTTCGCGGGCCATCAGCAGCCGCGTTGGCCGGCCGACCTGGGCTACTATGACTTGCGGGTGCCCGAAGTGCGCGCGGCTCAGGCCGGCTTAGCGCGCGCCGCCGGGCTGACCGCCTTCTGCTATTATCACTATTGGTTTAACGGGCGGCAGTTGTTAGAGCAGCCCTTTGAGGCCGTGCTCGCCAGCGGCCAGCCTGATTTTCCGTTCTGCCTGTGTTGGGCCAATGAAAGTTGGACCCGCACCTGGGACGGGCAATCGGGCGTGCATCTCATCCAGCAGGTCTACAGCCGCGCCGACGATCAGGCCCACCTGCGCTCGCTGGCCCGTGCCTTTCAAGACCCGCGCTACCTGCGCGTGGACGGCCGCCCGCTGTTCCTGGTGTACCGCGCCAGCCGCCTGCCCGACCCGCGCCAGACCACCGACGCCTGGCGCGCCGAGGCCCGTGCCCTGGGCCTGGGCGAGTTGTTCCTGTGCCGCGTGGAGAGCTTTCCCGAAGACCGGCCCGACCCGCGCCCGCTCGGTTTCGATGCCGCCGTAGAGTTTCAACCGGACTGGCTGCAACTGCCGGCGCCGCAGCGCCGCACCGCCGGCTGGCAGCGGCTGCGGCGCTGGGGGCTGGCCGAGCAAGGCTATAGCCGGCATCGCATCTATGCCTACGAAGCCCTGGTCGAGGCCGCGCGCCGCAAACCTGCGCCCGACTACGTGCGCTTTCCCTGCGTGATGCCCGGCTGGGATAATTCTGCCCGCCGCAAGCAAGATGCCGTTATCTTCGTCGGCAGTTCGCCGGAACGCTATGAGGCCTGGCTGCGGTCGGCGGCGGCCGAGACGCGCCCGCTGCCGTCTGGTGAGCGTCTGATATTTATCAATGCCTGGAACGAGTGGGGCGAAGGCTGTTATCTGGAGCCGGACGCGCTCCACGGACACGCCTATATCAACGCCACCCGGCGCGCCCTGCCGGCTGGCCCTGAGGTAACTGCACCATGACGCCCTCCGTACCTGCCTTGCCGCGTATCGCGGTCTCGCTGCTGCATTGGAAAGGCGAGGCCGATACCGTGGCCTGCCTGGAAAGCCTGGCCGCCCAGCAGGGCGTGAACCTGCGGCTGATGTTGACCTACAATGGACCTGACAGCGAGACTCCGGCGGCAGTGCGGCAGATGGTGCCGCCCGAAAGCCTGATCGCTACCGGCGCCAACTTGGGTTACGCCGGGGGCAACAATGTCGCCATGCGGCAAGCGCTGGACGAGGGCGAGGAGCTGGTCTTGGTGCTCAACAACGACACCGTGCTGGCGCCCGACTGCGTACTGCACCTGGCGCGCGCCCTGCAAGCTGACCCGCACCTGGGCGCCGTAGCGCCAAAGTCTTACTACTTTACGCCGCCCGACCTGGTGTACTTCGCCGGCGGCGGCCTCTCGCCCGAGGCTTATCCTGAACACATTGGCGGCGGCCAGCCCGATGGCCCCCAATATGATCAGCCCGGCGCGTGTGACTGGCTGACGGGCTGCGCCATCTTGTTCCGGGGCGAGGCGCTGCGCCGGGTGGGTCTCTTTGAAGCGCGGTTCTTCATTTATTTTGAGGACACCGATTGGAGCCTGCGGGCGCGGCGGGCCGGCTATCGCCTGGGGATTGTGCCGCAGGCGCATTTGTGGCACAAGGTCTCGTCCAGCATGGGGCAAACCTGGTCGCCGCGCTTTCTGTATTACTACACCCGCAACAACCTGTGGTGGCTCGAGCGCAACTACCCGCTGGGGCAATGGCCGCGCCTGTTTCGGGCCGCGTTGCGGCGCGTGCGTTATTTTGCGGCGCAGCCCGACATTCGAGCCGTCTACCCAGAGGCGGAGCTGCAGGCTGGCATCAACCGGGGCCTGTGGCACTACGCGCTGCGGCGCTTCGGCCGGTAAGGCGCGGTTGATGAACGCGGTCTTCGTCACGCGCTTTGCCCCGCAGCCGGTCGGGCACGGCGGCCATCATCGCTCGTATCAGATCTTCCACGACCTGCAAGCCGCGCTTGGGCCGGAGGCCGTTCAGCTATACACGCCGGCCGGCGAGCCTGCGCCGGCCAACGGCGCCGTCGCCGCCGCGCCTGGCCGCAGCCCGCTCGCGCCTCTCCGGCAGCGCCTCGACCTGTTCTGGCACTTCCTGCGCGTGGGCGGCCACCCGTATCGGCTGCTGGCCTACATCCTCGACCCCACCTTTCGCGCCCGGCGGCGTTTTGGCGGTGTCTCGGCCGAGCACTACCGCCGGTTTCTCGCCGGCCGGCCGCGGCCGGACGTGTGCCTTGTCGATCACCCCTACTACGCCAACCTCCTGCGCGTCAACCAGGACTTCGGCCTGCCGACGGTCAACTGCACGCAAAACCTGGAGACGTTCGACTTGGGCGAATTGAACCTGGCCGACGAGTGGAGCCAGTACGCCTTCATCGCCGATTTCGTCAGTGAGTTGAAGTGGCTGGCGGCCTGCGACGCCCGGCTGTTGATCTCGAAGGTCGAGGCCGGGCTGATCGGCGGCCTGGGCTATCCTACGCACTACTATCCCTACTATCCCGTCGGCGAGATTCGCGCGCGGCAATTGGCAATTCGACAGCAGCGCGCAAGCACGCCGGCCGAGCCGGGCCTGGCCGTCATGGTCGGCTCGGCCGCCCACGCGACCACGCGCGACTCCTTTGCCTGGTTTGTGGCCGAGGCGCGCCGGCACGGCTTGCCGGCCGGCGTACGCGTGGTGATTGGGGGCCTGCAAACTGAAACCCTGCTGCCCGCCGGTGAGACGGTGCCCGGCCTGGAGCTGCGCGGCTGGCTCGCCCAGCCCGAACTCGATGCGTTGCTGACGCGCTGTGCCGCCTTCCTGGCGCCCCAGGACCGCGGCTTTGGCGCGCTTACCCGGCTGCCGGAGCTGGCCTGCGCCGGCATCCCCGTCCTCGTCTCTGAACATGCCAGCCTGGCGCTCGACCTGCCGCCCGGCGCCGTGCCGGTGGGCCGCGACTGGTCTGCCTGGCAGGCGCACCTGCAAGCCAGGGCCGGGCTAGTGGCCCCGCCGCCGGCTACAGACTATGCCGCTTGGGAGGCGCGCCAACCGAACCCGTTGCGGTCGGTGGTTCGCCGCCTGCTCACCTCCAGCCCATGACGGCCGAACACCCGCTCGTCTCCATCCTCACGCCCAGCTACAACTCGGCCAAGTTTATCGGCGCGACGCTGGCGAGTGTGGCTGGTCAGAACTACGCCCCGCTGGAGCACATCGTGGTGGACGGCGGCTCGACCGACGGCACGCTCGACTTGCTGCGCCAGTCATCGGCTCGCTGGATCTCTGAGCCGGACCGCGGTCAGACGGAGGCCATCAACAAAGGACTGCGTCTGGCGCAGGGCGACATCATCGGCTGGGTCAACGCCGACGATACCTACGCCCCCGGCGCAATAGCCGCCGCCGTCGAACACCTGCTGGCCGAGCCGGCCGTCGGCCTAGTCTTCGCCGACTGCTGGTGGATTGACGCGGCCGGCGCAACGCTGGACCGTTGGCACACCCGGCCAACGACGCTCGACGATCTGCTGCTCGACGGCTGCATCATCGCCCACCAGTCGGCCTTTGTGCGGCGCGCGGTGTTCGAGGCCGTGGGCGAGTTTGACGTCAACCTTCGCTTCGTCATGGACTACGAGTGGCTGCTGCGCGCCCTAAGTGCCTTTCCCGCCCGGCGGGTCGAGGGCGTGTGGGGCAGCCTGCGCGTCTGGGAAGGCACCAAGACCAGCCAATACCAAGGCGACTTCTGGCCCGAGAACGTGGCCGTCGTCGAGCGCACGCTGGCCGCCAGTTCCGTGGCCGCCCCGGTCGCGGATGAGGCGCGCCGGCGCGTGCAGTTGCAATTGGGGCTGAACGCCGCCTGGGGCGAGGACTGGCCGACCGCCAGCTCGGCTGTGGCGGCCGCACTCGCCGGCCCCCCGCCCTATGGCAGTTGGCCGGCCCTGGCCGAAACCATCGCCGCGCGCTGCCAGCGCCCCTCGTATCTGGCGGTGTCGCCCGCCGAAGCTGACCAACTGCTCGACCGCGTGCTGCGCGTGCCCAGTCTGCGGCCCGAGTTGTTGGGCCACCTGCATCAGGTGCGGGCCTTCCGCGCCTGGCAGAAACAGGACCGCCCAGCGGCCCGCCGCCACGCCGCCGCCGCTCTGCGCGCCTCGCCCGCCGTGCGCGGCAACCGGGGCTTGTGGTCGGTGTGGGCGCAGAGTTGGCTGCGGCCCCAGCGCCCCGGAGGCGGCCGTGACCGCCCCTGAACCAGCGCGGCTGCGCGTGGGGATGCTGCTGGAGGAATTGGCGAACGCAGGCGGCATCGAGGAGGCGTTGGTCACGCTGATCGACGCCTTGCGCCCGCTCGGTGTTGACAGTGTGGTGCTCATCTGCCGGCCTATCGCGCCGGACAACCAGTACGCGCACCGGCTGCGGCAGGCCGGCGTGCCGTTGGCGAGTCTGCCGGGTTGGTTGGCGCCCACCCGCGACCGCGCTGACCGCCTGGGCGCGCTGGCGGCGGCCGTGGTGCTGCTGCTTGTTTGGCCGCTCACCCTTATTGCGCTGGTGGGCCTGATGGGGCTGCGCCGGCGTGGTCTGCGGGCGAGTTGGCGCAGCGTGCGAGGCAGGGTGCAGCGCCGCCTGCCGGTGCAAGCGTTGGTGCGCCGCGCCTGGGCAGCGGCCGGGCAGGCTTGGGCGCGCCGCGAACGGCTGGACTGTATCCACGTCCACGGCTACGGTGGGGGCGCCAGCCCGGCCGGGGCGCTGCTGGCCGCCGCCGCGGCCCAGCTCCCGCTGGTATACTCTGAGCACGGCATCCCGTGGCCCAGCTTGCACGGCGAGTTGGAGCTGCACCGCCACCTGGCCCACGCCGACCGACTGATCGCGGTCTCACATGCGGCGGCGCGGGCGCTGCGCACGGTGTGTGCCGCCACGCAGCCCATTGACGTGATCTATCACGTAGTGCCCGATGCGGCGGCGGGGACCGCCCTGCGCGTGTCCGCGCTGCTCGCTCCGCTCGTCTTTGGCTGCGCGGCCATGCTGCGCCCGCCCAAGGGCCACCGCCATTGGCTGGCCTCCATGCCCGCCGTGCTGGCGCAGTTCCCCGACAGCCGGTTTGTGTTGGCCGGCGACGGCAGCGAGCGGGCCGTCCTCCAGCAGCAAGCCGAGGGTCTGGGTCTGCTGCCGAGCGTGACCTTTGCCGGGCAGGTGCCCAACCCGGCGCTGCGGGCGATGTTGAGTCAGGAGTGGAGCGTGTTTGTCCTCCCATCTCTAGAAGAACCGCTGGGCGTGGTCGTGGTCGAGGCCATGGCCGCCGGGCTGCCCATCATCGCCACGCGCGCCGGCGGCGTGCTCGACCTGGTGCAGGACGGTGAGACCGCGCTGTTGGTACCGCCCGGCGACAGTGCCGCGCTGGCCGCCGCCCAAGTGCGGCTGGCCCACGACCCGGCCCTGCGGCAGCGGTTGGGGGCAGCCGCCCGGCGCGCTTACACGCAGGGCGCTTTCTCGCCGGCCGCCATTGGGCGGGCCACGTTGGCCGTGTATCAGGCCGCCCTCCAGGCCCGGGCCGCCTAGCCCCATGCCGCGCGTCAGCGTTATCATTGCGACTTACAACCGCGCCGACCTGCTGCCGGAGGCGATGCACAGCGTCCTTGAACAGACGATGCCAGACCTGGAGCTGATCGTGGTGGACGACGGCTCGACTGACAACACTGCCGCGGTGGTCGCCCCCTTCCTGGCCGATGGGCGTGTGCGCTATTGGCCGCAGGCCAACCAGGGTTGGCCCGGCGCGCGCAACGACGGGGCGCGCGTGGCGCAGGGCGAGTACCTGGCCTTTCTCGACTCGGATGACCGCTATACCCCGGAGGCGCTAGCCGCCCACCTGGCTATGTTCACGCAGCAGCCCGACCTGGGCTTTACCGTAGCCGGCTACGCCTATGTGAACGGCGCGGGGCAGACCCTGGGCCAGCGCACGCCGTGGCTCGAAGGCGGCGGGCTTGATCTGGCCGGCTGGCTGTTCAACTGCTACGGCATGCCGGGCGCGGTGCTGGTGCGGCGCGAGTGGTTCGAGCGCGTGGGCTGCTTCAACACCGACTTGATCATGGCCGAAGACTGGAGCCTGTTCTTGCAGCTTGCCGCGCAGGGCTGCCCGATGACCTGGGTCCGCACCGTCACCTGCCTCTACCGACTGCACGCGGGCAATTCTATCCGGCGGCTCACTGACCACCTCACCGGCTCCTTGGGGGCGCTAGACTTGGTGTTCAGCCGCCCCGCGCTGGCTCCGGCGGTGCCGGCCCTACAAGCGCCGGCGCGGGCCTGGGTCTACGTGATGTTTGCCCACAAGGCGCAGGCCTCCAACGACCCGCGCCTGGCGCAGGAGTGGCTGGCCGAGGCGCTGCGCCTAGACCCGACGCTGGCCGCCGCCAAGAGGCCGCTGTTGCTGGAAACCTGGCTGACGCCCTCCGTAGAGTGGGCGGGGCCGCTCGACGCCTACAGCCGCCAGGCCGCCGCCAACCTGCCCGCCGCGCTGCAACCGGCTCCGGCCGAATTGCGCCGGCTGTTGGCGCGCCTGGCCATGAGCCGATTCTTTCGCGCTGCCGCCCAGGGCAACCGGCTGGCTGCCAGCCACGCGCTGCGTGTGGGTCTGCGGCACGACCCGGCCTGGCTGGCTAATCGCGGCGTGCTGGCCTACCTGGCGCGCCAGGCGTG